>Ga0209874_1000283_pt1 | contig 14397 bp, 15 predicted proteins | sample GWRWN1_20_30_FD_187216 | JGI IMG/M metagenome (GOLD analysis project Ga0209874, IMG submission 187216) | Riverbed sediment microbial communities from areas with no vegetation in Columbia River, Washington, USA - GW-RW N1_20_30 (SPAdes)... | ecosystem: Environmental > Aquatic > Freshwater > River... | reverse complement strand
CCGCCGCTGGGAGCTCGATCCCCTCCCACCTCTCGGCCAGTTCGGCGACGGCAGTCATGCTTCGGGACTCAGTATAGATGCCCTCTCCGGGCGCCCATCCCCCGACGACCATCGGTCCTGGTCGCCGCAGTCGGATTCGGCCGAAGGCCCAACGCCTCCTGGCACCCGCGGCGAGGCTCGCCGGCCCGTTCTTGCAACGTAGAAGCGCGTATACTTACGTGTAGTTACGAGCGAGCGAAGGGGAGCAGCTGTGGACGCGAAGTTCGAGCACGGGCTGGCGCTCATCCGTCAGGGACTGGCGATCCTGGAGAAGAGCAGCAAGGGCGAACCCGTGGGCAGCATGGTCATGTCTCCACGGGTGGCGAAGCTGGGCCGGATCGCCCATCTCCACCTGAAGGCTCTCGAGGACGGCGGTGGGCACATGACGCTCGGACAGTCACGCGAGATCCGCCGGCACCAGTGGGGCCCGGAGGTTCGGTCCACCGCGAACCTGTTCGGGGCGAAGGACAGCGGCGCCATCCTGTATCGCAGGGCGCCCGCCGGACAGCGGCCTAAGGACACCGACCCCATTCGGTTGACGAAGGAGGGCGAGAGCCTGGCCAAGGAATACCGGAGGCTGCAGGGGCACGCGGCGTAGAACGCGGTGGTGAGCGCGCTCCGAGCGGGGCCAAACGCTTCCCGGAGGGAAAGAGGAGCGAGATGGTCGCCATAGTTCTCAGTCCGCCGCCACTCGATGGTTGTGTTTCCGGCAAGAGCCGAGGCCGGCGTCGCCGGCCTTCACACTGAGGCACGAGGAAGGGAAGGCGACATGGGAAAGACATTCGGATTGAAGCCGCTGGAAGACCGCATCGCGGTGCTCCCCGGCGAGGAGGAACAGGCCACGGTCTCGGGGATCGTGATCCCGGACACCGCCAAGGAGAAGCCCCAGGAGGGTGAGGTCATGGCGGCGGGCCCGGGGCGGTTCGAGGACGGGCAACGCGTCCCGATGGACGTGAAGGTCGGGGACAAGGTCATCTACTCGAAGTACGGCGGCACCGAGGTTAAGTTGGCAGCAGAGGAGTACCTGATCCTCTCCGCCCGCGACGTGCTGGCCGTCATCAGCTCAGAGGGGAAGGCGTCATGACCGCGAAGGTACTGAAGTTCGACGAGGAGGCCAGACGAGCCCTCGAGGCCGGCGTGGACAAGCTCGCCGACGTCGTGTCCGTGACGCTCGGCCCGAAGGGCCGCAACGTCGTGCTCGACAAGAAGTGGGGTTCCCCCACCATCACGAACGACGGGGTGACGATCGCCAAGGACGTCGAGCTGGAGGACCCCTTCGAGAACATGGGGGCCCAGCTCGCGAAGGAGGTCGCCACCAAGACCAACGACGTGGCCGGCGACGGAACCACCACCGCCACGGTGCTCGCCCGGGCCATGGTCCACAACGGGATGCGCAACGTCGCCGCGGGAGCCAACCCGATGGCCCTGAAGCGGGGCGTCGAGCGAGCCGTGGCGGCGACGGTGGAGCACCTTGGCAAGCACGCGCACGACGTCGAGGGTAGGGACGACATCGCCCACGTGGCCGGCTTGTCCGCTGCCGACGATTCCATCGGTGCCTCGATCGCCGAGGCGTTCGAGAAGGTCGGCAAGGATGGGGTCATCACGGTGGAGGAGTCACAGACCTTCGGCATCGAGCTCGAGTTCGTCGAGGGGATGCAGTTCGACAAGGGCTACATCTCGCCGTACTTCATCACCGACGCCGAGCGGATGGAGACGGTCCTCGAGGATCCCTACGTCCTGCTGGCCGGCAGGAAGGTCTCGAGGATGCAGGACCTGCTGCCCGTGCTGGAGAAGCTGGTCGAGGGCGGCAAGCCGCTCCTGATCGTCGCCGAGGACGTGGAGGGGGAGGCCCTCGCCACGCTCGTCGTCAACAAGCTGCGCGGCACGTTCACCGTCGTCGCGGTGAAGGCCCCCGGGTTCGGCGACCGCCGCAAGGCCATGCTCGAGGACATGGCGATCCTGACGGGCGGCCAGGTCGTCTCCGAAGAGGTGGGCCTCAAGCTCGAGAACGTGAGCGTCGACCTGCTCGGGCGGGCCCGAAAGGTCGTCGTGACCAAGGACGCCACCACCATCGTCGAGGGCCAGGGCGACTCGGAGCAGATCAAGGGCCGGGTCGGCCAGCTCAAGGCCGAGATCGAGAACACAGATTCCGACTACGACCGAGAGAAGCTGCAGGAACGCCTGGCCAAGCTCGCCGGAGGGGTGGCGTTGATCAAGGTCGGAGCGGCCACGGAGGTCGAGCTCAAGGAGAAGAAGCACCGCATCGAGGACGCTGTGTCCGCGACGCGGGCGGCCATCGAGGAAGGCACCGTGGCCGGCGGCGGAGTCGCCCTGATCCGGGCCGAGGAGGCGATCGACGTCCACGCTCTCGGTCTCGCCGGCGACGAGGCGACCGGCGCGCTGATCGTTCGTCGGTCGCTGCAGGAGCCGGCGAAGCTGATCGCCGGCAACGCCGGATTCGAGGGGGCCGTCGTGGTGGAGCGCATCCGCGGGGAGTCGGATGCTATGGGGTTCAACGCTGCCACCGGCAAGTGGGAAGACCTCAGGATGGCCGGAATCATCGACCCCGCCAAGGTCACCCGGTCCGCCCTGCAGAATGCCGCGTCGATCGCGGCGCTCGTGCTGACCACGGAGTGCGCCATCGCGGAGAAATCAGAAGGCGACCGCGGCGCGGGGGACGGCCACATGGAGTAAGGGCCGAAGCCCGCAGGCGCATCGAGCGAGGGTCCGGTCAACCGGGCCCTCGCCCTGCAAACAGGAAGTCGGCGTGCCAGGCGCAGGGCATACCTCGGCCTCGCCGCGATCTATGGGTCCTCGCCATCACAGCTCCCCCGGCCGCGCGGCCTCGTAAGCTGACCGGACACGCGGCAGTCGCGCACCCAGCGCATCCGGAGAGTGGAGAGATCGTGGAGTCCTCCACGATTTCTCCGTGCCCCCGGCGGGAACCTCCGACACCCGGTTTGGGAACCGGTGCGCAACTTAGAAGAGGCCGCGAGCGACTTGCGAGATCGCAGGAATCCGTTCCTCTCGACAATCCTTCGCGAAGGGTCGAAACGCCAAGGGGGGAGCTATACCGTTCAGTAGGCAAGGTGGCTGTGGAAAACCTTCGCTTGATCGGCGTGTGACGGCGCTCGTGACCGGGGAACAAGCGGGCGCCGCGCGCCCCTCGGTCCATGGGTCGGCCGCGCGTAAGGATGCCTAGTAACCGAGCCGTTCACACTCGCGGAGAAGCGCTTGCAGATCCTCAACGGAGTTTGAATGGTGTCCCCTTAGGTCCACCTACGGAACAAATGCACCTTCGGGCGCTGCCGGATGCTCCGCCGTCAACCCGATCAGGTCAGCTCCAGGAGCGGACCGCTGTTCCTCATCCGCCAGTGTCATGGTGAGAGGCAACGACAGGCTTCGATTCCGGAGAACCCCGCTGTCGGAGGAAGATCGTGAAGACGACGATACTGCCGACGGCCACGAACTCGCTCTGCCAGTTCTGGAACGACTGGAACCAGAAGGTAGACGTGGTCACGAACTCCATGGTGCTGACCGCTTGACGCCCATGAGCCACTTGCTCCGCGCTGTATTCGCGAGCACCCCCCAGGGCGTGCAGCGCGAACGACAGTACGAACAAGAGCGCCAGCGCGAGCCCCAACGAGTTCTCGTACAGCGTGAGCTGCCACCCTCCACGCCGCACAGGACCGGGCGCTTGCCCCAGATCTGACACCGATCTCGGGTCGGCATCCTTCGCCGGATCGCCGCCGGGTGGCTTCGACTCCGAGGAACCCTTCTGGACCAGCCAGATCGTGAGCAAGACGTAGGACGCCATCTGAAGGAACTCGCTCTCCCAGTTCTCGAAGGTGGCCTCCACGAAGTGTCCCGTGCTCAGGTAGTTCCCCAGACCCACCGCCGGCTGAAGGTGTTCCCGCTGTTCGGTGTTGTAGGCGTTCCAGCCCGTCAGGGCTTGACCGACGAGGAAGACCCCGAACAGGCCGAACATGGCGATCGAAAGGCTGTTGTCTCGTAACCGTCTGAACACCGGATACCCCTCGATCCGCGATCGTTAATGCGTGCGGTTGGTACCCCGGGCTATACCCGGTACGCCTGTCTGCTCAGGGCGCAGCCGAGATGCGAAAGGGAATGAGAGTCCAACGATTGCGATCGTCAGCATCGGGGTAAGCCCTGATCGACTGCAACGGAAACCTGATCGACTGCAACGGAAGGGAGAACCCGATGGACTTCATCATCGCTGCCCGCGATTGCGGAGGCGGCGTCGCGACCATCCTGTGGATCATCGCGGCTGTCCTCGTCGTCTTCGGGATCGTCACGCTTGTTCGTGGTTCGGTCCTGGGCGGCATCGCTCTCATCGTGATCGGCCTCCTGATCGGGCCGGGGGGCGTGAGCATCTTCTGCTGAGTTGGCGGACGTCGCGCACGGGAGGTGAGCAGCGTGGATGACAGCAAGCGACTCGAGATGGAGGGGAAATGGGATCAGGCGCGTGGACGCGTGAAGGAAGCGTGGGGCGTCCTGTCCGACGACGAGCTCGATCGCACTGAAGGGAAGTGGGACCGACTGGTCGGGCTCCTCAAGGAGCGAACGGGAGAGACAGCCAGCGAAGTCGAGAGGAAGCTAGGAGAGATCTTCGACAAGATCTGACTGAGACCTCGGTTGGGGGCAGATTCGATGGTGCCTTCGTGCCTGGAACCCTGGGCCCTGTGAAAAGCAGAACGACTCGTTACGGAGCTGCTTCGATGATCAGGGGGGACGCGCGTCGTTCGGAGATGTCATCGTCTCCTTGATCCCGACGTTGACGTCTTCCTCCGGCACTCGCTCTTCTTGCCCGGCGTAGCTCTTGAGGGCCCGTTCGTCGGCTTCGGTGAGGGGTGGCTGGACGATGGCTCGTGGCCACAGCCGTCGCTTCCTGACGACGTTCACCTCGGCCGCGAAGAGCGTCACCTGCGCGCCAAGGTAGATCCATGCGAGAAGGCCGATCACGATCGCGAACGTGCCGTACGTGTCGCTGGCACCTTGCAGTCGATGGCTGACGATGTACCCACCGATGGCCTGGAGCGTCGTCCACGCCAACGCGGCAACCAATGCACCGGGGAACACATCTCCCCACGTCACGTCCTCGGTCGTCAGGATGCGGAATGCGAGAAGGAACAAGACGAGGTTCAGAACGAGGGACATGGCGATGCCGAGGATCCCGACCAGCCAATCGTCGCTGCCGCCGCCGACGCTACCCGCCGCCGCCGAGGCGATCGTGATCACGCCGAGCACGAGCAACATGATGATCGCCCTAAGGAGCGACACCCAGAAGTTCGGTCGGCGCCGATAGGGCACGTTCCACACCGCATTCATCGCGGTCTGCAGCACCTTCGTCACTCCGAGCCCTGCCCAGAGCGACAACGCGAGGCCGATCCCGAGGGCGAGACCGCTTCCGCGGAGCGAGTGGACGTTGCTGGAGATCTGCTCTCCGAGAACGGGGAAGTTGGCGAGCGCAGAGGTTCGGATGGTGTCTTGCAACTCGGGGTTGTTCCGCAGCAGCAGGCCGAGCAGGGTGACGAGGACCAGCAGGAGCGGGAATAACGACAGGAAGCCGTAGTACGCGATGAGCGCGGCGAGATTCCCCGCCTGGTCGTCGCCGAACTTCTTCATCACTGCGTACGGGAAGGCGATCCATGCACGCTGCTGCTGCTGCCCGTCCGCACGCCGGAGGAGCCTCTCCGCCGCCTGCATCCCCAGTCACCCCCGAGGTTCATGGCCTCGCGTTCGCGAACTCTGACTACCCAGCTTCGAGGGAGCGCACGCCTGAAAGGGTCGGGCAGCAGCACGACCTGCACGGGACCAGGACCTCATCAACCGCTTCCTCCAGGCCTGTAAGGGTCGCCAGGTCGAGTCTGCCTCGAAGTGGCAAGGCTCCAAGCGCCATTGAGCTCTCTTCCGCGCCGCTCTCCCCGAAAACATCGAGGTCGGCGGCTACTGGATGGATGGCGTCCTGCCCGGGTCGAGCCGGAAGACGAGGTGCACGACCCCCTCGTCTTCGTGCCGGCCTACCTGGACGAAGCCGTTCGCGACGACGACCTTCATCGACGCGACGTTGTGCTCCGCCACGTAGGCGTGGAGCGGCCGATCGGGAATCTCGGAGATGAAGGCGCGGACCGAGGCGGTGGCGATCCCACGGCCCCAGTGCTCGCGGCCGATCCAGTACCCGATCTCGCGCTCGTCGTCGCCCCAACACGAGATGCTGCCCACGACCTCGCCGTCGACGACGATCGTCCGTCGGATAGCCGCGCGATCGTCGCGGAGCTTCGCCTCGTGCGCGACGAAAGCTTCCCAGTCCCGGGACGCGAACGCCGCCATCGTCGCTCCGATGGGATCCGCCTGATGCTCGAACAGGATCGGGAGGTCCGCGAGAGTGGTCGGGCGCAGCGTGAGATTCATCGACTCGATCCCACGGACGCGCCCGAAGCCCGGCGCGGGCAGCGACGCGGAGCGCGACCAGCGCGGCGCCGAACGTCACCGAGGCCGCCGCGACGTCGGCGGCGTAATTCGCAGATCAGGTGACAGCGTCGTTGTGCGCAGCGATCTCAACGAACGTGAACGTCCCGGTCTCTTGGACGATCTCTACTTCTGCGTTCGACACCGAGAGCCGGAGCTTGGGCCGAGTCACGATGTAGACGATGAAGGGGGACCGCCACGGCGAGGATCGCCACGACGAGAGCGAACAGAGCTATCCCCCGAGTCGACGATTCGCAATCGTGTGCGCAAGAGGCTAGCGCCAGGGCTTCTCGGCACGCCAGACCTTCGCCCGGGCCACGACCTCGCCCGATCCCGCAACCGCCCTCGAGCGTCCTGGCCGCAGCGCAAAAGGGAAGCCGGGCCGGGCAGGCGAGGAGTTGAGGCACCACAGGCGGGCCAGCGACTCGGCCCTCCGCCATCTCGGCGCCGGGAGGAGACCTTCACGAGTGGAGCCTCCCCTCAGACCTCGCGGCGCTCGGTCAGCGCGCGCTCTTCCTCCACCGTCCGCTCGGCTGTCGGGAGGGCCTCGAGGCGCTCATCGGGGATCGGCTCACCGCTCTCGATCGAGAGGCCGTATGTCCCTGCCGCCAGCCGCTGCTCGGCACGCTCGAGAGCCTCGAGTCGTTCATGTAGGTCGGCGGCGAGGCTTTCGTCCAGCTTGTCGAGGTTGAGCTCTGCCGCCAGATTCCCCGGCTCTTGAAAGCCGGCGATCTCGCCGTCGTCCTGGTGCCCGCGATGGCCGAGGGCGCCCTCCAGCTCACGTCGCTCAGCCGCCAGCAGCTCGCGAGCTCGCTCGAGCTCCATCAGCGCACCTCCACCAGGTACTCAGGGTACATGTCAGGGTCGAATCCCCTTGGGTCCACCATCGAGCCTTTGTGTGAACCGAGGACGGACGCGGAGCACCTCGTACGTGAAGTCTGGGATCGTGCTGTCGCGAACCAAGATCTTTCCGGAAGAAGGCTCTGTTCCACATCTTCGGGACCTCGGGCCTCCCCTTGCGGTAGCTCGCCGCGCCGTCCTTAGCGAGGTCGAGCGCGAGGTCGATGATCTGCTTCGCTGCGCGACCTTCTCCCCGTCGGTCGCGAGCTGTGACTCGGCGCCCGTCCCGATGTCCACGACCACTCCCGATCCTACGGGGCAACGAGGTCCGCTACCTCCTCGCGACCGAGCTAGTAGAAGCCCTTGCCACGGAATACCCTCATCATGATCATCTCCTGCATCGAGGGGATGAAGGTCGCGCTGGAGTGACGCTCAGCGATGGCGGGAAAGCGACCGCAACGATGTCCTGAGGGCCTCGAACGCCGGCAACCCGCGGAGCGTCTCCAGATCGTCGTCGTTCGCGAGGAGCTCCGCATCCTCGAACCCGTTCGCCACCGCGGCGTCCAGCCATCGCAGCGCACGATCGGACGAACCTGCGCGGGCGGAAGAGCATGCCGCGTTGTACGCGATCTCGGAGCGGCTCGCGCGGCCGTCTGCGTACACGCGCTCCGCGACCGCGACGGCCTCGTCGAGGCGTCCGATCAGGTGCATCCCGAGCGCAAGTATGGCGGCTGCCTTCGGGCCGTCGTCGCCCGGACGGTCGAGGAGCCGTGTCGTCAACTCGTCAGCCGCGGCCGATCGCGCGATGCACCGCATCGCGATCGTGCCGGGGAAGGACTTCGGTCGCCTGGTCATCCCGGCCACCAGGCGCCGCAGACCCCGGTCGCGGTCGCCGATCACGAGGGCCACGCATCCGTCGAGGACCGGGGACGGCGTCGCGTTCGGTCCGATCTGCCGCATGATCTCCTGTGCCTCATCGTCCCGCTCGTGGGCGAGCGCCGCCCACGCGGCGATCTCCGACGCCCGGGTGAGCGTCGCGCGGCCGCGCGCCGTTCCGAGGACGCGCCGGGCGATGACGGCGGCCGCGTCGGGGTCGTCCTCGAGGCGGCGCACCGCTGTCGTCAGTTCGTCGCCGAGCGGCGCGTCGCGCCGAGCGACAAGCTGCTGGGCGCTGTAGCCCGCGAAGAACACGCCGTACATCGCCAGGAACGGCTGACGTTCGAACAGCGCCCACGCCCCGCCGCCAACCGCCACCGAGATCGAGAGCCACAGGGCGGTGACTTCCCCCCGCTCGCCCATCGCTCCCCGCAGAACCGTGCGCGCGACGTTGCCGCCGTCGAACGGCAGGAGCGGAAGGAGGTTCAGCAACGACCAGGCAAGCGAGACCCGGACAAGGTCGTGCCAGAACAGGTAGGTACTGAAGGACGTGAACGTCATCGTCCGCGTCACGACGTACGCCGGGAGCCCGAGGAGCGCGATCGCCGTCGCCGAGCCCGCGAGGCTCACGACTACGTCCTTCCATGGCGGGAGCGGCGCCGAGCCGTACGTCAGGCCGCCCCATGCCCACAGCTGGATGCGGGATGACTGTCCGAACACCCGGAACGCCACCGCGTGCCCAAGCTCGTGAACGAGGACGGAAACGAAGATCGCCACGAGCCACCCGGCGAGCGTGATGCCGCTGCGGCCGCCCAGGCCGAGGACGATCGCCATGACGAAGAACATGGCATCGACGCTCACCGGGATGCCGCCGAGGCGGAACGACAACGACGCACGCATGTTCCGGAGTATCGGTCGCGGATGCCCCCGAGTGGACCCGTCCGTCAGTGGAGTGTGGCGTTCGTGGATCAGACCCGGCCGATCCTTCAGGAACCCAGACCGGTCGACCTATCCCTGCAGCTTGCCGATCGAGCCTGCCCTGACTGGCCCGACGGAACTGAGGGCATGCCTGCCTTCGTAGAATCGCGTGAGGTCAAGATCGGAGGGCGAGCCGTGGAGAGTGAGGTCAGGGAGGCGTATGAGCGACTCGTGGCCGCCTTTCGCGAAGGGCGCTGGAATGACAAGTTTGCAAGCTTCGCGGAGGAGGCGACGGTGGTTGATGGGGGGGCTTGGTTCGGTTCCTTGAGCGAGTACCGTGCCGCGTGGAACCGGTGGGCGGCAGAGCAGGACGTCCTGCCGGTTCCCCTGTCGGTCGATACACGCATCATGAAACTCCAGATGCTCGGCCAGGCAGCCGTGCTGACGCACTCCATCGACAGTAGTGAGCGAACCGACGCGGGCGAAGAAACGACACATGAGGTAGAGACCATCGTGTTCGGTAAGCAGCTGGACGGTCGTTGGCTGATCGTCCATCAACACCTGTCACCCCGAAACGCCTGAGCCGAGTCCTGTGCTTCAAGAGCATGAGGCCGATCGATGACCTACGAAATCATCAACGGGTGGATCGTCGGGAAGCTCCCGGGACCGGAACGAGGGCTGATCTCCGTCAAACACTTCCCTCAGGGGCCCTACGAGCGACGGCAACGGAACAACCCGCTTCTCTGCCTGCACACCACCCAGACGCACGGCTACGTCGAGGATCTCCGCTTCCCAAGCGAGTTCCAGGTGGGCGAGAACGTCATCGGTCAACACCGACCGCTGTGGGCGAGGGGCTCGGCGGTGGACGAACACGATCATGATCTCCTCCAGATCGAGATCGTCGGGTTCTCGAAGCTGGATCCATGGCTGCCGGAACCGGAGAGCCTCTCTCCGCTCGTCGCGTTGATGGCGCTCCTGCATCGCCGCGGCTTCGTGGCGACGGCGCTGAGACGTCCAGATCGGTGGCCGGTCCGGCTCGATCGACTGCCGGCCGCCGTAGACACGTACTACCGACGCCACGAGGTCTGGGACGACCCGTTCGTGTACGGTCACGTCGAGATCCCCGGCGACGAGCACTGGGACCCGGGTTCGCTCGACCATGCGGCGTTGTTTTCGATGGTCCGCGATGTTCTGGCTCCAAAGGAGGTCGATGGCGAGGTGCTTTCGGACAATCAGGTCGAGGGGATCGAGTTCGCGAACGGGATGCGTCGGTACCTGGACAGCCCCCAGAACGAGCCCGCGGAGCCTGGACCGAACCGCCAGGGATTCCGGTTCGCGAGACGGATCGAGATGCATATCGAAGCTGAACCACTGCCGGCCGGGTTCGAACCCACGCGATCCTCGACCGAAGGCATGCAGCTGGCACCCGGCGAGAAGCACCCCGGACCAGAGGAGGAGGAGGGGCAGAGCCACCCGCGCGGCGAGTGAACCGTCTTGGCACGCCTCAGCCGGGCCGCCGCGATCCTTTCTACGTCAGCGTCTCGGAGGAAGCCGACCTCGGGCGCACCCGTTGACGTTCCACGGCGGTTTGACCTGCGCAGCCTCACGCGCGATCAGGACGAACCTCCACACGTGCTCCCTACTTCCCCTTGACAACACGAGCGTGCGAACGCTAGTTTACCGTCTAGTTAATTAACCGGAGGATTGAATGGTGAGCGAATGGTGAGCGTCGCCGATCGGCTGGATCGCACGTTCGGGGCCCTGGCGGATCCGACCCGGCGCGCCATCCTCGCGCGTCTAGCGAAGGGGGAGGCCTCCGTGACCGAGCTGGCGAAGCCCTTCGAGATGAGCCTGCCGGCGGTCTCGAAGCACCTGAAGGTGCTGGAGCGCGCCGGACTCGTCTCGAGAGGTCGGGAGCGTCAGTGGCGGCCCGCGCGGCTCCGGGCGACCCCGCTGAGGGAGGTCGCCGCGTGGACCGACCCGTACCGCCGCTTCTGGGAGGAGCGCTATGACCGACTGGACGAGTACCTGGACGAGCTCCAGGGACGAGGACCAATCCAGAGGAAGGAGAAGGGCGATGGGCGAGGACGGTAAGCACAAGCACACGCTGGCCACGCCGGGCCGGAAGATCGTCATGACGCGGGTCTTCGACGCCCCGCGCGAGCTCGTGTTCGACGCGCACAGCTCGTGCGAGCACGTGTCGCACTGGTGGGGCCCGCGGAACCACGAGGTCGTGACGTGCGAGATCGACTTCCGCCCCGGCGGTGCCTGGAGGATCGCGCACCGAGCCCCCGACCACGAGACCCCGGTGTTCTTCGGCGAGTACCGCGAGATCGTCCGGCCCGAGCGGTTCGTATGGACGTTCGGGTTCGAGGGCATGCCGGGTGAGCCGGGGCCCGAGACCTACGTCTTCGAGGAGCACGACGGCAAGACCACGCTCACGAGCACCGCCGAGTTCGACACGATTGAGCAACGCGACGCCGTGCTCGAGACGGGGATGGAGGAGGGCGCGGCCGAGACGTGGGATCGGCTCGACGAGTATCTGGAGGTCATGGCGCAGTCCATGACCGGCTGACCGGAAGGGCGGAGGTGGCGTCCGCGACCTCCGGGTGAGAGGTTGGAGGCGTGGCCGACGAGCTCGAACCGCGGATCGACGACCTGTACGCGCTCCCGCTCGAGCGCTTCACGCCCGAACGGGATGCGCTCGCCAAGGAGCTCGCCGCGGACGGCGATCGTACCGGCGCCGCCCGCGTGAAGGCGCTGCGCAAGCCGGTGGTCGCGGCGTGGGCCGTGAACGCGCTCGCCCGCGAGGATCCCGACGGTGTCCGAGCGTTGATCGAGCTCGGGGACGCCCTCCGGTCGGCGCATCGCCGGGCGGTGTCGGGCGGGGACGTCGAGCCGTTCCGCGCGGCGACCGAGGAGCGTCGTCAGCTCGTGAACCAGCTCGCACGCAAGACGGCGGCGATCCTCGAGCGGGCGGGCGGCGCCACGACGGCGACCACCGACGCGATCGCGGGGACCCTGGAGGCCGCCACGGTCGACGAGGAAACGGGGGAGCTCGTCCGCGCCGGTCGGCTCACCAAGCCCGCCCGCCCGCCGGCGACCTTCGTCGGCGCAGGGCTCCGGGTGCTCGAGGGCGGGCCGTCCCGTCCGGCGGCACCGGCCGAGCCACCGACGCCAAAGCTCGACGCCGCCAGGCTGCGCCGCGAGTTCTCGGCGGCCGAGTCGCGGGAGCGTCGCTCGGCAGCCGCCGTCGAGCGCGAGCGCGGCGCGATCCAGGACCTGGACCGCCGGCGTTCGGAGGCCAAGGACCGGCTGCGGGCGGCGGAAGCCGAGCTCCGGGGCGTCTCGCTCGAGCGCAAGCGCCTGGCCAACGCGCTGGACAAGCTGCCGGATCGTTGATCCGGTCGTCGCGCGCCTGACCGATCCGGCGGGGTCGGTTGGGTAGCATCTGCAGACCATGCGCCGCTACGACGCCTCCGAGATCGAGCCGAAGTGGGTCGAACGGTGGGAGGCCGAGGGCCTGTACCGGGCGTCCGAGGCCCCGGCGGACCCTCGCCCCCGGTTCTACGCGCTCGACATGTTCTCGTACCCCTCGGGTGACCTCCACATGGGTCACGCGGAGGCGTTCAGCGGCGGGGACGCGGTGGCGCGGTTCGCCACGATGCGCGGCCACAACGTGCTCCATCCGATCGGCTGGGACGCCTTCGGGCTCCCGGCCGAGAACGCCGCGATCAAGCGCGGGATCGACCCCAAGGAATGGACGTATACGAACATCGAGCAGCAGGCGCGCTCGTTCCGCCGGATGGGGATGTCGTTCGACTGGACCCGCCGGATCAACACCAGCGACCCCGAGTACTACCAGTGGACCCAGTGGTTGTTCCTCCGGCTGTTCGAACGCGGTCTGGCGTACCGCAAGAACGCGCCGGTCAACTGGTGCCCCAAGGACGCGACGGTCCTGGCGAACGAGCAGGTGATCAACGGCGCCTGCGAGCGGTGCGGGACGCTTGTCGTTCGCAGGGACCTGACCCAGTGGTTCTTCAAGATCACCGACTACGCCCAGCGGCTGCTCGACGACATCGAGCCGCTCGACTGGCCGGAGCGTGTGATGACGATGCAGCGCAACTGGATCGGGCGTTCGGAGGGGGCGGACGTCACGTTCGAGATCGCCGAGACCGGCGACGCCGTCGAGGTGTTCACGACGCGCCCGGACACGCTGTGGGGGGTCACGTTCTTCGTGTTCGCGCTCGAGCATCCGCTCGTGCCCAGGCTCGCCGGGGCCGGTGGCACCACGACCGAGGTCGAGGCGATGCTCGAGGCCGTGCGGGCGACGCCCCTGGCGAACCGCGAGCAGGCGGAGAGCCGCGAGGGGATCCGCGTGGGTGTCCACGCGGTGAACCCCGTGAACGGGGAGAAGGTCCCCGTCTTCGTCGCTCCCTACGTGCTCATGGAGTACGGCACCGGAGCGGTGATGGGGGTGCCGGCGCACGACCAGCGGGACTTCGAGTTCGCGCGCGCCCACGACGTGCCGATCCGCGTGGTGGTGCAGCCCGAAGGCGAGCAGCGCGACGCCGCGACGATGACCGAGGCGTACTCCCACGAGGGTGTGATGGTGAACTCGGGACCGTTCGACGGCGTGCGGTCGCCGGCGTCGATCGCGCGGGTCACTGCCTGGCTCGAGGAGCAGGGGAAGGGACGGTCCGCCCTCACGTACCGGCTCCGCGACTGGCTCATCAGCCGCCAGCGCTACTGGGGTGCTCCCATCCCCATCGTCCACTGCCCCGAGCACGGCGAGGTGGCCGTCCCCGACGATCAGCTCCCGGTGCTGCTCCCCGACGACGTCGACTTCCGGCCCGGCGGCGAATCGCCGCTCGCCCGCCACGAGGGGTTCGTGAACACCGTCTGTCCGATCGGTGGCGAAGCGGCCACCCGCGACACCGACACAATGGACACGTTCGTCGATTCCGCCTGGTACTACTACCGTTACTGCTCGCCGCGCGAGGAGACACAGCCGTTCGACCCGGCGGCGGTCGAGCGATGGATGCCCGTCGACCAGTACATCGGGGGCGTCGAGCACGCGATCCTCCACCTCCTGTACTGCCGGTTCCTCACGAAGGTGCTGTTCGACATGGGGATGGTCGGCTTCACCGAGCCGATGCTGCGGCTGATGAACCAGGGCCAGGTGATCTTCGGCGGTGCGTCGATGAGCAAGTCGAAGGGCAACATCGTCGAACC
>Ga0209874_1000279_pt1 | contig 14441 bp, 18 predicted proteins | sample GWRWN1_20_30_FD_187216 | JGI IMG/M metagenome (GOLD analysis project Ga0209874, IMG submission 187216) | Riverbed sediment microbial communities from areas with no vegetation in Columbia River, Washington, USA - GW-RW N1_20_30 (SPAdes)... | ecosystem: Environmental > Aquatic > Freshwater > River... | reverse complement strand
GCATCTGCGCCGGGCTTCGCAACGACGATGTACTGCCCCGAGACGACGCCTGCCGGCGCGCCGGACGCCGCGACGAACGCAGCGACCGACAGCGCAGCCAGCGCAATCAACTTTATGCTCATGCCCCCCTCCTTCCGGTTGGAAGGCCGATCTTAGAAACCCTCGAAAGAGAAGGCAATATGTTGAGCCTGCCGGGCGGTTGCACGCGCCCGGCAGGCTCGGCTAGCCACTAGAACGCGCCGACGTTCTCGCCCATGATCGCGCGGCCGTCCTTGCTGCTCGTGCCGGTGGCGACCGCTGCGTTCTTCAGCGCGGCCTCCACTCCTGACGGCGTTGCCGCAGTCCGCGAGCGGTAGAGCGCGCCGCCCCCGGAGACGTGCGGTGAAGCCATCGATGTCCCCGACAGCGTGTTGTAGCCGCCACCCGCGTACGTCGAGAGAACGCCGACGCCGGGCGCCCAGATGTCGACGCACGGGCCGTAGTTACTGAACGAGGCCTCGCGGTTTGCAGAGTCGATCGCTGCGACGGTCGCGATCCCGTTGTTGGTGCCGGCGCCCGCTCGTGCGGGCGACTGCATGCAGGCATCCGCGCCGCTGTTGCCGGCGGAAAGCGCGTAGAAGACGCCGCTCGCGGCAGAGTTACGGACCGCGTCGTCCACGGCCTGGTTCGCGCCGCCGCCGAGGCTCATGTTCGCAACGGCGTTCGGGCCGTGATTGGCGGTGACCCAGTTGATCCCGCTGATGATCCAGCTCCACTGGCCGCTGCCCTGGCAGTTGAGCACCTTCACCGCAAACACGGGCGCGCCGGGCGCGACTCCGACGACACCCTGAGTGTCGTCCTTCGCCGCGATCGTGCCCGCGACGTGGGTGCCGTGGCCGTTGCAGTCGGTGCTCTTGCCCTTGGCGAAGTTCACAAATGAGATGACGTTGAGGTCGGCGTGGTTGCGATCGACGCCCGTGTCGATGACGTAGACGTTCGTGTTGCCGACGGAACCGGTTCCGTCGCCCGCCCTCGTCGAGCTGAGATCTGCGTCGACCCGGTCGATGCCCCATGGGATCGTCTGCGCGGTGATCGAGGCCTCGCCGTCGGCCACGACGTAGGACACGGTCGAGTCGGCCCGCAACGAGGCAACGCGATCGTTCGGAATGACGGCCGAGTAGCCGTGAAGGGCGTGACCCCACACGTTGTCGACCTTCGCCCCGTACTTGTTCGAGTGGATGTTCGCGAGGGCCTGCGGGTCGACCGCGTTCTTGAGAACGACGATGTAGCTGTCGGCCCCGGCATCGCCGGCCCCTTGAGCAGACAGCGGAAGGACGAACATCAGCGCAGCAAAAAGCGAGACCAGCAAGGTACTTCGACGCATGGACCCCTCCGTGGATTGACGACGGTCGCATGGTAGGACAGCATGCTGACGGATACAAGCTCAGTAATCAGTCGCCTGCTCCTCCGCGCGCTGGGTCATGGGCGACTCCGCCAGCCGGTCGAGGTTGAACGCGGCGTTGACCAGAGAGACGTGGGTGAAGGCCTGCGGAAAGTTGCCGAGCTGGCGGCGGGCGTCCGGATCCCACTCTTCCGCGAGCAGGCCGAGGTCGGTGCGCAGATCGAGGAGCCCCTGGAAGATCTCCTCTGCCTCGTCGAGCCTGCCCTGGAGCGCGAGGTTGTCCGCGAGCCAGAAGGTGCAAGGCAGAAACGCGCCCTCGCCCGGAGGCAGCCCGTCGACGCTCCGCGTTTCTTCGTCGTGCGAGTAGCGGTACACGAACCCGTCCCGCATCAGATCCTGCTGAACGGCTGCGACCGTGCCGATCATGCGCGGGTCGTCGGCCGGCAGGAAACCGACAAGGGGGATGACCAGAAGGCTCGCGTCGAGGCGCTTCGAGCCGTACGACTGCGTGAACGAGTTCAGATCGACGTCGAAGCCGAGCTCGCAGACCTCTCTGTGAACCTCGGCGCGGAGCTCGCGCCAGCGCTCGACGGGCCCTGCTCGGCCGAAGCGTTCGACCGCCTGCACGCCCCGGTCGAAAGCGACCCAGGCCATGACCTTCGAGTGCGTGAAATGACGACGCGGGCCGCGCACCTCCCAGATCCCTTCATCGGGCTCCTTCCACGCGTTCTCGAGATACCCCAGCATGCGACGCTGGAGCGACCAGGCGGCGCTGGACCGTTCGAGGTCGTGCGCCCGCCCGTGGTGCATGGCGTCCATCACCTCGCCGTACACGTCGAGCTGGAATTGCTGTGAGGCGGCGTTGCCGACCCGGACGGGCTTCGAGCCTTCGTAGCCCGGAAGCCAGTCAACGGTGTACTCGCCGAGCCGTCGCTCTCCGGCCACCCCGTACATGATCTGCAGCGCAGATGGATCTCCCGCGGCAGCACGCAGGAGCCACACGCGCCAGGCCCGCGCTTCTTCGAGGTAGCCGGCGTTGATGAATGCGAGCAACGTCAGCGTCGCATCCCGTAGCCAGCAGAACCTGTAGTCCCAGTTCCGTTCACCGCCGATCTTCTCCGGCAACGAGGTCGTAGGTGCGGCGACGATGCCTCCCGTGGGTGCGTAGGTGAGCGCCTTGAGGACGATGAGGGAGTGGTAGACCTCTTCCTGCCACTTGCCGCGGTAGGTGCAGCGATCCGCCCAGTCCTCCCAGTAGTCGAGCGTCTCCTGGAGCGCGTGCTCGGCGTCGATCGCCCTCGGCGGCCGTTCGTTCGACGGATACCACGTCAGGACGAACGGCACGCGATCGCCTTTGCGCACGGTGAACTCGCCGATCGTCCGCATGTTCTCTCCCCGGTTCTCGACCGGCGTGCGGAAGCAGAGCCCATCGGGCCCGGCGACGGCGATGCGTCCGTCGGCGACTCGCCGCACCCACGGAATCGTGGACCCGTAGTCGAAACGGATCACGAGCTCGGAGCTCATCTCCACCTTGCCCCGAACGCCTTCGACGATCCGGATGATGTCGGGCGCCTTGCCCCGCGGCGGCATGAAGTCGATCACGCGCACGGCGCCGTCGTCGGTCTCCCACTCCGTCTCGAGGACGAGCGAGCGCGGGCGATAACGGCGCCCTGCCTGCCAGCTGTCGGTTCGCGGCGCGACGATCCAGCGGCCGTGCTCCGCAGTGCCGAGCAGGGCGGCAAAGCACGCGGCCGAGTCGAAGCGCGGGAAGCACGCCCAGTCGATCGAGCCGTCGCGGCCGACGAGCGCAGCAGTCTGGAGATCGCCGATCAGCCCGTAGTCCTCGATTCGTGCCATCAGCGGTCCTCGATCTCGAGCGCGAAGCGGCGGAAACGCTTCAGCACGGCTCGGTTGAATGTCTCTTCGTACTGGTCGACCACGTCCTCGCCGAGTGTGGCAGCAAAGTTGTCGCGCAGATCGGCGAGCAGCTCCGTCCCGGTCTCCACGAGGTCGACGTAGTCGCCGTAGCGCTCCTCCGCCTCGTCGCGAGGCGCCTGGTTGTACGCGCGCTCGGCGGCAACACAGTCGTCGACCAGACCACCGTGCTCCCGCTCGAACAGGTCCAGCTGCCGGTTCACGGTGTCGGCGAAGCGGGCTCGCCTGAACCTCACGCCAGTTCCCTATACAGGGAGAGGTGCGCCTCGGCCGCGGCGTCCCACGTCAGGGTCTCGCGGGCGCGGCGCGCGCCGGCACGGGCGGACTCGAGCGCGACCGGGTCGTCCAGGAGCTCGCGTGCAGCGTCGGCGAGCGCCTCGACGTCGCCGGCCGGCACCACGCGGCCCGCACCGAACCGCTCGATCGGCTCCGCAATCCCGCCGACGTCGTATGCAACCGCAGGCACGCCGGCGCCAAGCGCCTGGAGCAGCGCACCGCTTTGATCGAGCTCCGGCCGGTACGGAAACAGCGCGACGGTTGCTTCCCCGAGCGCTTGTTCCAGTTCGCTCTGCGGCAGGTAACCGAGCCGCCACTCGGCGATGTCGCCCGCCTGCCGCCGATACCCATCCACCCGTTCGAGCGGGTCGCCCGCGACCAGGAGACGTGCGCCGTCGATCATCTTGGTTGCGGCGATCGCGTCCGCCAGCCCTTTGTACGGGCGGATCGTCCCGAGCGAGAGCAGCGTGCGCCCGTCGTCCGCACGCTGCGGGTCACTCGGGAAGACGGGGTGTGGAATGACGTGCGCCTCGACACCGAGGTCGGCGAGCGTCTCGCGGCCCTGCTCGCTGTGCACGACGACGCGATCGAACCGCGCGAGCAGCAGGCGCCAGAGTGACCGCTTCGAAGCGGTTCGGCGCGGCAAGAGGTCATGTGCCGTGAACACGGCCGGGCAGCGGGGACGCAGCAGGAAGCGGTCGAGCTCCGGTGCGGCGAGCCACTGCAGATGGAGCACGTCGGGACGGCGGCGCAAGAGCGCGAACGTTCCCGGCACGTGTTCCGCGACCTTCAGCGGAACCCGCAGCCGTGACCGTCGAAACAGACGCGATGACAGGGGGTAGAACGCCTGGCTGCGCCGATACCCATCGGGCGACGGCGCTTCTCCGAAACGAAAGCGCGACGTCACGAGCTCCACGTCGGCACCGGCGCGCGCAAGGGCGGATGCCAGCGCGTGGTCGTAGGCCGGCGTGAAGGCCGGCGGATCCGCAATCACGACGTGCACCCGCAGTACAGTAGAACGCCTGCTTGTCCGGACCTGGAACCTCTTCCACGGGAATACGAAGCCGCCCGGACGCGAGGCGTTTCTGGAAGAGATGGTCCGCCTCGCGAGCGAGGACCGGCCCGACGTCCTCTGCCTCCAGGAGGTACCCGTCTGGGCGATCCGCAAGCTCGACGACTGGAGCGGCATGACCGCCGTAGGGGACGTTGCACAGCGTCCTCGAATCGGCCCGCTGCCTTCGAATGCCGAGATCGGCCGTGTCCTGACCGACCTGCACCACGGCCTGCTTCGCTCAGCCTTCACCGGGCAGGCGAATGCGATCCTCCTTCGTCCCGGCCTGCGCGTCGTCGAGCATCGGCACGTGCCGCTGAATCCGTTCACCTTCCGACGTGCTCAGGCGCGCCGGCTCGAGCTCGGCCTCGTGCAGAGGCTGGCCTGGGCGAAGGAGCGCCGCGTCTGCCAGGCCCTCCGCGTCGAACGAGAGGAGAGAACCTTCGTCGTCGCCAATCTCCATGCAACCGGCAACGCGGACAAGCGTCTGCCGGACGCCGAGTTGCTCCGGGCAGCCGTCTTCGTCGACGGGTTCGCGAAGCCGGACGAACCGATCCTACTCTGCGGCGACTTCAACGTCAGCCTTCGAACGTCCCGGACGCTTCGCGAGCTGGCCAAGTCCGACTGGGGTTTCTCCGGCGCGACGCCGACCGGGATCGACCACGTGCTCGTACGCGGGCTGCCCGTCGGCGAGCCGGACCGCTGGGAGGCCGATCGCCGGCTGCACGAAGGACGCTTCCTCTCGGATCACGCGCCCGTGGACCTGAGGGTCGGATGACCCACGAGCAGGCCCGCTCGGAGTTTCCGGTCCTCGAGCGGTTCGCCTACCTCAACGCGGGCACGCTCGGGCCCCTGTCGCGCGCGACGCTCGCGGCTATGGAGGAACGGGCGCGCTACGACCAGGAGCAGGGTCGTGGCGGACGGCGGTGGTTCGAGAGCATGCTGGCGCTGCGCGAGCGAGTGAGGGAGGACCTTGCCGCCCTGATCGGGACGACGGGGGATCGGGTCGCGTTGCTGAGCTCGACGACCGACGGCTGCAACGTCGTCGTCTCGGGCCTCGATCTCGGGCCGGACGACGAGGTCGTCACGACCGACTCCGAGCATCCCGGACTTCTCCTGCCGCTGAGCGTGTCCGGGGCCCGCGTACGCGTCGCGGAGGTGGCAGCGAGGCCGACGGAGAGCGCGCTCGAGACGATCCTGTCGTGCGTCACGTCGAGCACCCGCCTGATCGCGCTGTCGCACGTGCTGTGGACGACCGGGCAGGTCATGCCGGTGCACGAACTCAGGCGCGAGACGGGACTGCCGGTGCTGGTTGACGGCGCACAGTCTGTTGGTGCGATTCCCGTCGCCGTGGGCGACCTGGACTACTACACCGTGTCGTGCCAGAAGTGGCTGTGCGGTCCGGACCCGACCGGCGCCCTGTACGTCCGCGACCCGGAAGCGCTGCGCATCTCGATTCCGACGTACTTCGCCCAGACGTCGATCGAACCGGACGGACGCTTCGTCCCGCGTGCAGGCGCCGCGCGCTTCGACTCCGGTTGGATCTCGCCGCCGTACCTGACCGGCCTCGAAGCGGCGCTGAAGGCCGCGCCGGATTGGCGGTTCGAGCGTGCCGCCGAGATGGCTGCGCGATGTCGCGACGCGCTCGCGCGCCAGTTCGAGGTCGTGAGTGAACCGGGGCAGGCGACGCTCGTGTCGTTCGTTCCGCCTGGCGAGCCCGCCGAGGACGCGGCTCGCCTCTATGAGCAGCGTGTCGTCGTGCGTGACCTGCCGCGGACCGGCTGGCTCCGCGCGTCATGCGGCTGGTGGACGAGCGACGAGGACGTCGAGCGACTCGTCGCCGGGCTCGCGCGGTAAGCGTTACTGCCCGGGAGGCGGCGCGTACAGAATCGAGCAGGGCCCCGTCGGGCTCATGACGCCTCTGCGGTCTCCGCGGTGCGGAGCCCGAGCTGCGACGCGATGGGCTGGAGCGCCGCGACCACGTTGCGGATGTGATCGTCGAGCTCGAGCCCGAGCCCTTCGGCGCCGGCGTACACCTCGTCCCGGTGAACGCCGGACGCGAAGGACGGTTGCTTCAGCTTCTTCTTCACCGACTTCGGCTCGAGGCCGTCGAGCCCGGCCGGTCGGACGAGCCCGCATGCGTGGATGAAGCCGGACAGCTCGTCGCATGCGAACAGTGACTGCTTCAGCTTCGTGTCGCGCGGCAACGCCAGGTGCTCGGCATGTGAGAGCACCGCCTCGATCACCTCCTCGGGATAGCCCTCCTCGCGCAGAATCGGAGCGCCGTCCTGGGGATGCTGGTCGAGCGTGGGATGGATCTCATAGTCGAAGTCGTGGAGGAGCGCGACGACGCGCCAGAGCTCCTCGTCCTCGCCGAAATGACGCGCATACCAGGCTGTGGAAGCCTCGACCGCGAGCGCGTGGCGCAGGAGCGCCTCGCTCTTCGTGTACGTCGTGAGCGTCTCCCAGGCCCGTTCGCGTGTGGTCTCCAAGACGTGGGTAGGCTACCGCGATGTCTCAGACCGCCGTCATCGGGCGCGCGGCGGAAGCCTTCGTGATCGAGGGTGGGCGACCGCTCTCCGGCCGAATTCAGGCAGCCGGCAACAAGAACGGCGCACTGCCGATCCTGGCCGCCTGTCTTCTGACCACCGAGGCGGTGGTGCTGCGCAACGTCCCGCGCATCGCCGACGTCGAGACGATGCTCGAGCTGCTGAACGACGTTGGCGCGGAAGCGGAGTGGATCGGCCCGAACGAGGTCCATGTCCAGGCCGCGGAGGTGACTAAGCAGGAGCTCGACGAGGAGCTCTGCAGCCGGATGCGCGCCTCGTTCCTCCTGGCTGGTCCGCTGCTGGCGCGGCTCGGCGGTGTGAGCGTCCCGCCGCCGGGCGGCGACGTGATCGGCCGACGCCGGCTCGACCCGCACATTCACGCGTTCGCCGAGCTCGGCGCGCACATCGAAGTCGGGCGCCGGTACGAGATGCGCGCGAGCTCGCTCCGTGGCAAGCACATCTTCCTCGACGAAGCGAGTGTGATGGCGACGGAGAACGCCGTCATGGCGGCCGTGCTCACTGCAGGTGAAACCGTAATCGGCAACGCAGCGTGCGAGCCTCACGTCCAGGATCTGTGCCGGTTCCTCGTCTCGCTTGGCGCGCAGATCGAAGGCATCGAGGCGAACGTCCTGCGGATCAACGGGGTCGAGTCGCTTCACGGTGGCGAGTGGGAGATCGGGCCCGACCACATCGAAGTGGGCAGCTTCATCGGCCTGGCAGCGATCACCGGCGGCGACGTCACCATCGACGGCGTCAAGAACGCCGACCTCGTGTCGATCCTGCACGCGTTCGCGAAGCTCGGCGTGCACGTCGAGCCCGGCGACGGATTCGTGCGGGTTCCGCCTCGGCAGGAGCTGGTCGTCCAGGACGACCTCGGTGGTCACGTGCCCAAGATCGAGGACGGGCCGTGGCCGGCCTTCCCATCCGATCTCACGTCGGTCGCGCTGACCGTCGCCACTCAGGCGGCCGGAACGATGCTCATGTTCGAGAAGATGTTCGAAAACCGGCTGTTCTTCACGGACAAGCTGGTCAGCATGGGCGCGCGGATCATCCTCTGCGACCCCCATCGCGCGGTCGTGACCGGGCCGGCGAAGCTGACCGGCCAGCGGATGGAGAGCCCCGACATCCGCGCCGGGATGGCGATGCTGCTGGCGAGCCTCTGCGCTGAAGGCTCGTCGACGATCGGCGCCGTCTACCAGATCGACAAGGGCTACGAGCGAATCGACGAGCGCCTGCGCACGCTCGGCGCGCACATCGAGCGCGTCGAGAGCTAACGCCGCCATCGGCGTCAAGCGCCAGGAGGCCCTTCTTGTACGCTCCGTCGTCATGGCTGCGACAGGACAGGGGCGGGCCAGCGCGCGGCTGAACGTCTCGGGACGAGGACAGACGAACGTCGGCACCGGGGTCCCGGTGCTCAACCACTTGCTGACGCTGCTCGCAAGCTACGCCTCGTTCGACCTCTCGCTCGACGTCGAGCCCGGCAGTCCCGAGGTCGAGATCACTGCGGCCGGCCGCTCGCTCGGCGAAGCGCTCTTCGAGCCCCTTCGCGCCGAGGGTGTGCGTGGCCACGGTTCCGGGATCATTCCCGTCGACGAGGCGCTCGCGCACGTTGTCCTCGAGGCGTCGGGCCGCCCGCTGCTCGTCTCGAACGTCGACCTGTCGGAGGCGAGGATCGCCGGGTTGGCCGGCGATCTCGCGGCGCGCTTCCTCGACGAGCTGGCGCAATCGGCGCAACTGACCTTGCACGTGCGACTGGTCGAAGGGAGGGACACGCAGCACGTGCTGGAGGCGATCTTCAAAGCACTCGGCGTTGCGCTGGCCCAGGCCTGCCGACCGTGGAGGAGGGAGGACGAATGAAAGAGGTCGTGCGCACGGAGGCGGCGCCCGCACCGTTTCAGGGCGCGCCGTACTCGCAGGCGATCAAGGGAGCGGGACTCGTCTTCGTCGCCGGGCAGGTTGGAATCACACCCGATCACGCCGAGCTGGCAGGAGACACGATTCAGGAGCAGACCGAACAGGCGCTCACGAATCTGAAGGCGATCCTCGAAGCGGCCGGGACCGGGATGGACCGGCTCGTCAAGACGACCGTCTTCCTCCAGCACTTCGACGACTTCTCTGGGATGAACGAGGTCTACGCGAAGCACGTGGGCGACCAACCGCCCGCACGCTCGACCGTCGAGGTCGCCAAGCTGCCGTCCGGCGCCCTCGTCGAGATCGAGGCCATCGCCCTGGCGTAGGTCGGAATGCACCGCAGCATCGAGGACTTCGTGCGCGGGCTCGGGCTCGACGCATACCTGGTCGGCGGCGCGGTGCGTGACGAGTTGTCTGGGCTGGAGTCCAAGGACGCGGACTTCGTCGTGCCCGGCGTGGACTACGACGGCCTCCGCGCAGCGCTCGAGCCATACGGACGCGTCGATGAGCTCGAGGTCGCCGGGCGGCAGGTGGGGGCCAGGCTCTATCCCAAAGACGCCGAGCTTCGGCGTCTGGCACCGGCAGGCATCGAGTTCGCGCCGCCGCGGGCCGAGCGGAGCACCGGTCCCGGGCGGCACGACTTCGAGATCGTCGCCGACCCGTCGCTCTCGATCGAGGACGACATGGGGCGCAGGGACTTCACGGTGAACGCGATGGCGCGGCGGCTCGATACGGACGAGCTCGTCGATCCGTTCGGCGGTGCCGCCGACCTCGAGCGCCGTGTGCTGAGGACCGTCCGTCCGAACAGCTTCGCCGAAGATCCTCTGCGGCTGGTCCGCGGGCTGCGGCTCGTGTCGCAACTCGATCTCGAGCCTGACGAGGAGACCGTTCGGCAGATGCGCGAAGAAGCCGGAAGCGTCCGTCTCGTGTCCGGCGAACGCATCGGAGGCGGCTTGCACGCGGATGGAATGGGCGAGTTGTCGAAGCTGCTGCTCGGTCGCGATCCCTCGAAGGCACTCGTGCTTGCACGCGACACGGGCGTGCTCGTCGCGGTCCTGCCCGAATTCGAAGCGGCGATCGGCTTCGAACAGAAGAGCGACCGGCAGTATCTCCCGCTCGACGAGCACATCTTCACGGTCGTCCAGGCAGCGGCCGACGCCAGTGCGCCGCTGGCCGTCCGGCTGGGTGCGCTCTTCCACGATCTCGGCAAGCCGGGCGCGAACGGCAACCATGCGGCGCGAAGCGCCGAGCTCGCCTCGGCCGCACTCGGCCGGCTGCGCTACCCGAACCGGCTGCGAACGCACGTGACGCGCCTTGTGCGTGCGCATGCGTTTCCTCTGGACGGCGTGGACGCGCTGTTCGCACGCCGCTTCCTCCGTGAGCACGGCGACGAGCTCGCGTTCGACCTCGTTGCGCACAAAGAGGCGGACCTGCGGGGGAAGCAGGTAGAGCCGGAAGAGCTCGCCGCTGTCGCGCGGTTACGCGAGCTGCTGGAGCAGGAACGCAACAGCCCCTATCGCATGGCGGATCTCGCGATCGACGGTGCGGACCTGATCGAGCTCGGCTATCGCGAGGGGCCGGAGCTCGGCCAGGCGCTCGAGACGTTGCTCGACGCGGTCGTCGAAGACCCGTCCCTGAACACGCGCGCCGAGCTCCTCGAGCGCGCGGGGCGAGCCCTGCCGTGACCGCCGCGTTGATTCGTTGGGACGCGCCGGGTCCGTATCAGGTCGCCTTCTCGACCCGGCAGGGCGGGGTCAGTGACGGTTCCTTCGCCTCGCTGAACCTCGGCTTACTCACCGAGGACCCCCCGGACAACGTCGAGGAGAACCGCCGGAGGCTCTGCGCAGCGGCCGGAGCCGAACCGGCGCGGCTTGCGATGAACCGGCAGGTACACGCGGCCACTGTCAATCGCGCAGAGGCGGGCGAGCGCAGCCGGGAGGGCGACGGGCTCTGGACCGACGAGCCCGGCGTGCCGATGCTGAAGGTGACCGCCGATTGCCTGCCGATCGTGCTCGCGCGCGTCAACGGGCGCGCAGGGCTCGCGTTACTCCACGCCGGGAGGCTCGGACTGCTGGAGGGCATCGTCGAGGCAGGCGTCGCGGCTGTCGGTGGCAGGCTCGCGGGAGTCGTCGGCCCGGGGATCGGCCCTTGCTGCTACGAGGTCGGAGACGAGATCGCGGAGGCGTACCGCGCGCGCTTCGGTCCCGGCGCCGTCAAAGGACGCAATCTCGATCTCTGGACCGTCAGTGAGCGCGTGCTGCGCGAGCAGGGGTCGAGTCGGTGGAGCGCCTGGACCTCTGCACGGCCTGCGATCCCGATCGCTTCTTCTCACACCGCCGCGATGGCGGAGTTACCAGACGCCAGGGAGTGACCGGCTACGTCGCCTGAAAGCGTGCGTGCGAACTACGAGCGCATCCGCAGCGAGATCGGTGACGGCGTGACGATCGTCGCCGCCACCAAGTACGTATCGGTCGAAGAGATGGGAGTCCTCGCGGAGGCGGGCATCGACGTGGTCGGGGAGAACCGCGCGCAGGATCTCGAGCGCAAGCACGCGGAGTTCGGCGAGAAGTTCCGCTGGCATTTCATCGGCCACCTCCAGTCGAACAAGGTGAAGGTCGTCAACGCGATGTGCGAGCTCGTGCACTCACTGGACTCGGAGTCCTCTGCGCGGCGTCTCACGATTCCGGCATTGCTCGAGATCAATCTCGCCGGCGAGGGAACGAAGGCGGGAATTTCCCCGGGAGAGCTGCCGCGTTTCCTTGATCTCTATCCGCACGTTCGCGGACTGATGACGATGCCGCCCGAGACCTCGGATCCCGAGTCCTCACGACCGTATTTCCGGCAGCTGCGCGAACTCGCCGAGCAGCATGGACTGAAGGAGCTTTCGATGGGGACGAGCCAGGATTACCGGGTCGCAGCAGAGGAGGGAGCGACCCTTGTCCGCGTGGGCTCAATCCTGTACGGGGAGTAACATTTCGCGCGACATGGGCTTCGCAGACGTCTGGAACAAGACCCTGGTCTACTTCGGCATCGCCGAGGAGGAGGACTGGGACGAGGAGGGCTACGTCACGGACGAGGACCTCCAGCGGAGCTACGCCGAGCGTCCGAACGTCCGCCGCCTCGCACCGCGTCGGCGGGACCGGGAGCGGGAGTTCGACGACTGGACCGATCCGGAGCCGGCGAACGAGCGCACCGCCGTCCTGCGCCCCCGCGTCGCGGCGGTTCCCTCGCCTGCCTCGGTCCGCGTCCATCTCGTGATTCCCCGCAGCTTCAACGACGCGCAGCAGATCGCGGACAAGTTCAAGGAGTCGATCCCCGTCATCCTGAATCTGCAGAGCTCGGACCAGGATCTGTCCAAGCGCCTGATCGACTTCGCGAGTGGGCTGACCTACGCGCTCGACGGCGGCATGCAGCGCGTCGCCGACAAGGTCTTCCTCCTCACGCCGCGCAACGTCGAGGTCTCTGCGGAAGAGCGCGCGCGCCTGCTCGAGCGCGGCGGCTTCTTCAACCAGGCGTAGAGACGAGGAGAAGGGCCCGCAGGGCCGAACAACGGAGAATGGCCGCCGGCGCCATGCTCGGCTTGCTCTACGACGTGGTCTCCAACGTCGAGAGTTTCGTGCGAGTTTTCATCTACGTCTACTCGCTGCTGATCCTGGCTTACATCATCACCATGTGGGTGCGGCTGCCCTACTCCATCTGGCTGAACCGGATTCAGCGCTTCCTCTACGACGTCTGCGATCCGTATCTGCGCCTTTGGCGCCGCATTCTGCCGACCTTCGGCCCGCTCGATCTGTCGCCGGTCGTCGGCGTGGCGTTTCTCTACATCCTGCTCGCAGTGATCACGAGCATTCTCGAACGTCTGCACTGAAAGGGGAGACCACTATGGCACTTGCCCCCGTCGAAATCAGGCACCTGAAACCAGAGAAGACCTTCATCGGTGGCTACGACAGGGCCGTCATCGATGCCTTGCTCGAGGAAATCGCGGTCAGCTTCGAAGACGTCTGGCGTGAGCGCGCCGACCTCGCCGACAAGGTCGAGCAGCTCGAGTCGGACCTCGCTCGCTTCCGCGAGCTCGAGGCGCTCCTCCGGACGACGCTGATCTCCGCCGAGCGCGCGGCGGTCGGGCTCAAGGAGCAGGCCCGCAAGGAAGCGGACCTCATCGTCGAGGAGGCGAGGACGGAGGCGCGGGCGATCACGCGCAACGCGCGCGGCGACCACGATCGCCTTCTGAACGAGATCCGGCGGATGCGTTCGCTGCTCCGATCCGCGCTTGCGCTGGTCGACGAGGAGCCGCCCGCGGAGGCCGTTGGTGTGGCCGAAGAGAAGGCGGCCTGAAGCTAGACTGAGCAAAATGGAAGCCGTGTCCACGCGCCTGCGGCTCCGTGTGTCGCCGGGCGCGACGCGCGCCGGTGTCATCGGCCGCCATGGGGAAGGCTGGAAGGTCCGCGTCACCGCCGCGCCTGAAGGCGGGCGCGCGAACGAGGCCCTCGTCCGGCTGCTCGCCGAGACTCTCTCGGTGCCGCGCGACGCCGTGACGCTCGTTTCGGGGCACGGTGGGAGGGACAAGATCGTCGAACTGGCAGGTCTCGGTCCGTCTCAGATCGAAAGGCGCTTGTCGTCCGCCGTCGGAAATCAAAGGCGATGAGCGTCATCGACGTCGACCGGTTCCGCGAGGCGCTGCTCGAGGAGCGGCGCCGGGTCGAAGCAGCGATCGAGAACCTCCACGCGGACCATCCCGGTTCGATGCGTGACGAGACCGGCGAGGACGCGGTGTACGACAACCATCTCGCCGACACGGCGACGGAAACGTACGACCGGGAGCTCGACTACACGCTCGAGGAGAACTCCGAGCACGTCCTGGGGGAGATCGACTCGGCTCTGAAGCGCATCGAGGAGGGCTCGTACGGCCTCTGCTCGAGCTGCGGCAAGGCGATTCCGGAGGAGCGGCTCGAGGCTCTGCCGTGGGCGACGCTCTGCATCGACTGCCAGCGCGAGCGAGAACGGCGGTGACCGAACGCGCGTCGCCGCGCGCGGCTGAGGTTCGCGTCGGCTCGACGACGGACGGTCTGACGCCGATCTCCGTCGCGGAGCGTCAGCTCGGTGCGACCTGGCCGCAGTGGGCGAGCCTCGCCACGGTCGTCCTCGCGGCGCTGGGGGCGGATCAGCTGACGAAAGCGATCGTGACGACGCGCCTTGATCTCTTCGACGAGGTGCACGTCGCGGGACCGTTCTCGATCCACCACGTCACCAACTCCGGCATCGCTTTCGGGCTGTTCTCGAGCGCGACGCCGATCGTCATCCTGCTGACGTCCCTGGCCGTCGCGTGGATGCTCTACTT
>Ga0209874_1000278_pt1 | contig 14441 bp, 13 predicted proteins | sample GWRWN1_20_30_FD_187216 | JGI IMG/M metagenome (GOLD analysis project Ga0209874, IMG submission 187216) | Riverbed sediment microbial communities from areas with no vegetation in Columbia River, Washington, USA - GW-RW N1_20_30 (SPAdes)... | ecosystem: Environmental > Aquatic > Freshwater > River... | reverse complement strand
CGCTCTTGGTCATCCTGGCCGCTTACACCTTCCTGCTCGAACCGCTCGGCTATCCGCTCTGCACGTTTCTCCTCGTGCTGTTCATGTTGCGCGCGACCGATCCACAACGGTGGACAGTCGCTCTCGGCATCGCGGCGCTCACGGCGGTTGGTTCGTACGTCGTCTTTGCTATCTGGCTGAGCGTTCCTCTGCCGCGGGGGCCGTTGTAGCGCAAAGCACTCCACGCCGTTCAAATCGTTCAAACGGTTCAAGCCGTTCAAAACGTTTTGAGACTGAGCGTAGCGGTTGAACGGAGCGTGCAGAAAGAAGCTCCGCCGAAGGCGGATCAGCCTCGGGCTGAGATTGAACAGCTTGAACGTCTGGAACTCTAGCATGGAGATCTTCAACAATCTCGCCACCGGCTTTTCCGTCGCGCTCACGCCCATCAATCTTCTCTACTGTTTTCTCGGATCATTCATCGGGACTGCCATCGGCGTCCTTCCCGGCCTTGGCCCGCCGGCAACGATCGCCCTGCTGCTGCCGGTTACGTACGGGATTCCTCCAACCTCCGCGGTCATCCTGCTCGCCGGAATTTTCTACGGCGCGATGTACGGCGGCTCAACGACCTCGATCTTGTTGAATATCCCCGGTGAGGCGGCGTCGGTGGTCACCTGCCTCGATGGGTACCAGATGGCGCGGCAGGGGCGTGCCGGGGTGGCCCTGGCAATCTCGGCGTTCGGCTCCTTCATCGCCGCGACCTTCAGCATCGTCGGGTTGATGCTTCTGGCACCACCTCTAGCCTCCTTCGCGCTCAAGTTTGGACCTCCGGAGAACTTTGCACTCCTCGTTCTCGGACTTATGATGGTCGGCTACTTGGCCGGCTCGTCGATGACCAAAGGGCTCATGATGGCCTGCCTCGGGCTCTTGCTCGGAATGATCGGGCTCGACCCGATCGAAGGAACCCAGAGATTCACCTATGGCGTGTACAAGCTCAGCGACGGATTTGAGTTTATTCTGGTGGCCATGGGACTTTTCGGTATCGGAGAGGTTCTCGTGAACATCGAGCAGACCATCAAGGCTGAAGTCTTCCAGACAAAGATTCGAAAACTCCTACCGAACCGCGAGGAGTGGCGCAGGGCAGCTGCCCCGATTGCAAGGGGATCGCTGCTGGGATTTTTCATTGGCGTGCTGCCGGGAGGTGGAGCGATCATCTCGTCGTTCATCTCGTACGCGCTCGAGAAGAAGCTCAGCAAACATCCTGAGCGCTTTGGCAAGGGCGCGATCGAGGGAGTGGCGGCACCGGAAGCGGCGAACAACAGCGCGGCCACCAGCTCATTCATCCCGCTGCTTACCCTCGGGATTCCGGGCAACGCCTCGATCGCGATGATCTTTGCGGCGCTGCTGATCCATGGAGTAAGACCCGGGCCGCTACTGGTCACGGAAAAACCCGAGGTTTTCTGGGGGCTCGTCGCTTCTATGTACATCGGGAACCTTATGCTCTTGATTCTAAATCTTCCGCTGATCGGGCTTTGGGTGAAGCTTCTCCGAGTCCCCTATGCGTTTTTGGCGCCGCTCATCCTGGTGTTTGTTCTTATCGGAGCATACAGCGTCAACAACAGTGTGTTCGACGTGGGAATCACCATCGCCTTCGGCTTGTTCGGGTACCTGATGCGTAAGTTCGATTTTGAGCCCGCGCCTCTAGTCCTGGCCATGATCCTTGGCCCTCAACTCGAGGCCTCCCTGCGGCGCTCTTTAATCTACTCCAGAGGAGACCTCGGAGTTTTTTTTGAGCGTCCGATCGCCGCCAGCCTAATGGTGCTGGCTCTCTTAGTGCTGCTCTCACCACTCTTCCGTTGGGTGCTGAGCCATAGAGGAGGGGAGATTGTAGCGAAACGAATTTGAAACTATCGATTGAATTTTGGAGTACGGTATCGAGGAAAAGATGATGCATGCGAATCCGCCGGAGGACGGATCAGCCTCAGGCTGAGACGCAAAGCATGTCCTGAGCAAGTCGAAGGAGACGCCAAGTTCGGAAATAGGAAAATACTTTCTTTGCGCCTTGACGCGATAAATATTCTTGACCTCGTTTTGTTAAACGATTTAAGTGGTAAGAATCAGGTTGCGCAAAGCCGCTGCCGATAACTTCCTCGCCCTCCTTCGGAGGGAGAGGATAGAGGTGAGGGTGGTGCGCACGGATTTAGCTCTCACCCTCGCTCCTTCGACACGCTCAGGACAGACTCTCTCCCGCGACGGAAGAGGGAAATCAGATGTTCGATCGAATATTTTTGGGATCGAAAAGTCAGCCATCTAGGAGTGAATTATGAGCTTCATTGTAGCGATAACAGACTATGTCTTTCCTTCGCTGGAACCGGAGCAGGCCGTACTAGGACCGCTGGGCGTGGAGTTGCGCCCGCAACAGTGCCGCTCGGAGGATGAGATCATCGCGCTGGCTCGAGAAGCGGACGGTGTCCTCAATTGCTACGTAAAGATGACGGCGCGGGTCATTGAGAACCTTAAGCGCTGTAAGATTATCGCGCGCTACGGGATCGGAGTGGACAACGTGGATCTGGCCGCGGCAAGCAAGGCGAGAATTCTGGTGACCAATGTCCCCGATTACTGCGTCGACGAAGTTTCCGACCACGCTCTGGCACTCATCCTATCATTGGCACGTAAGATCGTAGCCGCCGACACGGGAGTGAAAAACGGAAACTGGAGCGTAACGGCGCATGCCGAGATCCGCCGGCTTCGTGGCCAAACACTCGGGCTCCTAGGATTTGGCAAGATCGCCAAAGCGCTCGCGTCTAAGGTGCAGCCTTTAGGCATGAAAGTGTTGGTGTACGATCCTTATCTTGAGGCCGAGCTGATCTCCCGCCACGGAGCGGAAGCAGTCAGCCTGGACAGGCTTCTTGCTGAAGCTGATGCGATTTCCATCCACGTGCCGCTCTCTTCGGAAACCCGCAATTTGATCGGACAGCGTGAGCTGGCGCTTATGAAGTCAACTGCGTTTCTGATCAACACTTCGCGCGGCGGCATCGTGGACGAGCAAGGCCTCGCCGCAGCCTTGAAAGAAGGACAGCTGGGCGGTGCGGCCCTCGATGTGCTCAGCGTCGAGCCACCGCCGCAGGATCATCCGCTACGGCAGGCGCCGAATGTTATCCTCACTCCGCACCTGGCCTTTTATTCGCGCGAGTCGGTGATCGAGTTGCAGACCAAAGCCGCCGAAGAGGTGGCACGAGCGCTCAAGGGTGAGCCGCCCCGATCACCCGTGAACCCGGAAGTTCTCACCGGCTGAGGATCAACTTGACGGCCTCTCAGGCCCGTTATAAGACTGCGACCAGACGCGCTACACTCACAAGAGGAGGTATACCTATGGCAGAGGCGCACATTTTGAGAATCGATTCGTTGCCGGTGGTCGACCGCGGCAACGGCACCCAAACGATCCCTTTGGTCACAAAGGAAATCGGTGCGAAGCAGATGACAACGGGGCTGACCCGTTTTCCAGCTGGCACCAAGGTGCCGTTGCACTCGCACAATTGTGATGAGCAGGTGACGATCCTCGAAGGGGAGGCCGAAGCGGAAGTTGACGGGAAGCGTCACCGTCTGCGGCCTTTTGACACGACGCTTGTCCCTGCGGACAAGCCGCATCGATTTATAAACGTGGGGACATCACACCTCACGATCCTGTGGATATACACGAGTGCCGAGGTGACGCGAACCTTCACGGAGACCGGCGAGACAGTCGCACATCTTTCCGGCCGTGATCTCGTCAGTCCGCTACCACCGAAAGCGAATTAGGGGTCGCGAGCGTTCCAAACGTTCAAACCGTTCAAGCAGTTCCAGCCCCCACCTCTTTCCTCCCCCGCGACGCGGGGGAGGATGAAGAAGGGGGATTGAACGTAGCGAAGCGATTGAACAGCTTGAACTTCTGGAACTTTTGACTCAAAGATGGAAGCTGACCGCTGATTGCTGACTGTTTGTACAATGGCCCCAACTCCACCAACAGATCGCCGATTCCACGCAAGGGATCTTGAAGCGTTCGTTGCGCGCGCGCTGACAGTCGTCGGTTTGCCTGCGCCGGACGCCGAGCAGGTTGCGCGGCTGATGATCCTTGCCGACCTGCGCGGCTCTGATGGCCACGGAATCTTCCGCCTGCCTCAATACGTGCGTCGCATTCGAGCCGGCGGAACGAACGTGCGGCCCAACATTCGCGTGGTTCAAGAAACAGACGCGACCGCCTTGGTCGATGGCGACAACGGCATGGGTCACCTGGTCATGCAGTTTGCCGCCCAGGTCGCCATTGAGAAGGCTCAACACACAGGGATTGGTTGGGCCGGTGTGCGGCAGAGCAACCACGCGGGACCAGCGGCGCTCTACGCGATGATGCCGCTTGCGCGCGACATGATCGGCATCTACATCGCGGTCGGCAGCGCCAACCACATGCCTCCGTGGGGCGGGATCGAGCTGCTTCTCAGCACCAATCCGATTGCCTTCGCCATTCCCGCTTACGAAGAACCGCCGATCGTTTTAGATATCGCCACCAGCGTCACGGCTTATGGCAAGGTAAAGACGAAAGCTCAACGGGGCGAGCCGATGCCTGAAGGTTGGATGATTGACGCCCGCGGCAACCCCTTGACTGACCCGAAGCGAGCTGAGGAAGGCTTCCTGCTTCCTATCGGCGGCTACAAGGGATCTGGCCTTGCACTTGTATTCGGTCTGCTTGCCGGCACACTGAACGGCGCCGCGTTCGGCCGCGACGTGATCGACTTCAACAAAGACGACAAAACTCCGACGAATACGGGTCAAGTGATCGTCGCGCTGGACATCGCGCGCTTCTCGCCGGTTGAATGGTTCAAGCGCAAATTGGACGAGGTCGTACGCGATTTCAGAAATTCGCAGCGCATGCCCGGCGTCGAACACATTCGGCTCCCAGGGGAGCAAAGCCACCGGACGTGGTTGGAGCGCTCTGCGCTCGGGGTCCCGATGAATGATGGTCTCCTAAACACACTTGAGCAAGTAGCCGCCGAGCTGAACATTCAGGGGCTTAGAGGGATGTCACGCTGATGCGTCCGAATATCTTTGTCACCCAGCCGATCCCGGAAAAAGCACTGGCTCGACTCCGGGTGGTTGGGACAGTTGAAGTCAATCCTGATTCCGCTCACATCCTTCCGAAGCCTGCGCTGATTGAAGGCCTTCAACGTAACGATTATCTCTTCTGCTTGCTTCACGACATCATCGATGCGGAGGTGATCAACTCGAGCCCCGATCTCAAACTGATCGCCTCGATGGCGGTTACCCCCGCGGGTGTTGACCTGGCCGCGGCGACCGCGCGACGCATCCCCGTGACCAGGGTTCCGCCTTTTGTCACCGAAGCCACCGCCGATCTACACTGGGCGCTGCTCCTGGCAGTCGCTCGCCGAGTCGTGGAAGGAGACCGCGCTCTCCGCAACGGCATCTTTCCCGGCAGCCAGTCGCTGCATTTCGTGGGGGGTGAAATTAACGGAAAAACGTTGGGAATCGTTGGCCTCGGCGCCGTCGGGGAAGCCGTGGCCCGGCGCGCCCAGGGGTTCCGAATGCGGATTCTCTATGCGAAGCGTCACAGGCTCGAAGAGACGCGAGAAACTGCGCTCGGCGTCGATTATCGAAGCTTGGATGATCTCTTGAAGGAGTCGGACTTCGTCTCGGTCAATGCCGCGCTTAGCCCTGAGACCATTCATCTGATCGGCGAGCGAGAACTGAGTCTCATACGGCCGTCCGCCTATCTCGTCAACACGGCCCGCGGCCCGATCGTGGACGAAAAGGCTTTGGTGCGAGCGTTGGAAGAAAAGCGGATCGCGGGCGCAGCGCTTGACGTCTATGAGCACGAACCAGCGGTCGAGCCGGGGCTCATTAATCTGCCGAACGTGGTGCTGACTCCTCACCTCGGTAGCGCCGCGCTCGACACGCGCGAGCGGATCGCCGGAATTGTGGTCGAAAATATCATCGCGGTCATCGAAGGGCGCAGGCCACCGAATATCTTTAATCCGGAGATATACAACTCGTGAGGATGAAACACAGATTGGAAAAACCGTGTCTCGCGCAAAGGCGCAAAGGGCGCCAAGAACAACAAATTCGAAGCACGAAACCTGTCCTGAGCCATGTCGAAGGATCCGAAATTCGAAACAATTTCAAATGACCGAAATATGTAAAATTCCAAACAAGCTTCCTGCGGATTCGGTGTTTTGGATTTTCCCGATTTGAGATTTATTTGTCTCTGAGTTTGTTTCGGATTTCGATATTCGGATTTTGGATTTGTTTCGCTGGTTGCTTGGCGCGATAAGGCTTTTGTGACCGCCTCGGCTGTCAACTCCTGCTCGACCTGTACCACTCCAGAATCTCTTCACCCGTCCAGAAGAGAACGCCCCGCTGTTTTTTTAGGTAAGCAAACGTCTTTTCGAAGTACTTGATTCGATGCGGGACGCCGGTGATATACGGATGCACCGCAATCGCCATCACCCGGGCGCTTTTCGCTCCCTCTGCGTAGAGCGTCTCGAACTGATCCTTGGCCCGGCGGAAGAACTCCTCTGCGTCGTGGTGCTGCAGAACCATCATCGGGATGTCGTTCAACTCTACGGTGTAAGGGAGCGAGAAGAGCAGGCCGTGCGCGGTCTTGATTTCGTAGGGCTGGTCGTCGTTGACCCAGTCGGCGACGTATTGAAGGCCGACCTCGGCCAGGAGATCGAGAGTTTCCGGCGTCTCGGTGAGACCCGGGCCGAGCCAGCCCGTCGGCGCCTTTCCCGTAAACTTGCGGATGACCTCGACCGACTTCCGGATCGCCTCGCGTTGATTGTCCAGTTGGTGCATGGGCTTTTGGATGTAGCCGTGGCCCATGAATTCCCAGCCGGCGTCTCTTGAAGCTTCGGCAATTCTTGGATACGTGAGACAAACAGAACCGTTGATCGCCAGAGTCGCTTTGATCTTGTGCCCGTCGAGCACCGACTTTAGACGCCAGAATCCAACCCGCATGCCGTATTCAGACCAGGCGAAGTTAGGGACGTCGGGGATAACCTGCGCCCCGCTCGGCGGCGGCAGCACCGTGCGCGGCATCGGACCTTGAATGTCCCATTCCTCTACGTTGACGATGACCCATACCACCACCCGAGCTGATTTCGGCAGACGAAGCACGGGGCGGTCGATGATCGCCGAGTATGAAATTTGATCGCGCGGAAACACCATGAGGGACCTCCTTTTAACTCAGTCTAGAGTTTCGAGTCTCGGGTCTCGGGTTTGAATCGCAACTCGTCACTCGGAACTCGACACTCTTTGGATGGTATGCAGCCCGTGAGCTAATTGACAAGCGCCGGGGCCGGTGGTAGCGAAGGGTGGCCCAACGATCCAACTTCTCGAATCGAAACAAAGTCATGGAATTCTGGGTGACGCAGACTTTCAACGGTATCTCCTATGGCGCGCTCCTCTTCCTTCTAGCGGGAGGACTTTCCCTCATCTTCGGTATGATGCGGATCGTCAATATGACGCACGGCTCTTACTACTTGCTCGGAGGGTACGTCGCGCTCACGGTCATCTGGCGAACCGGAAGTTTCGTTTTGGCAATCCTCGTGGGGGCGCTGGCTATCGCGATCATAGGCGTCGGTGAGTGGAACGCATTTCTGAAGCGGCTCAGCGGGCAGGAACTGGGTCAAGTGCTAACGACCATGGGATTCGCGCTAATCTTCCAGGACCTGGCGCTGATCATCTGGGGTGGCGATCCTTACACAATTCCGGTCCCCAGAGTGCTCTCCGGGGCGTACCAAATCGGTCAGCTGTATTTTCCAGTCTATCGAATCTTCATCATTGCCGTGGCGGCGGCGGTGGCCTTGATTCTGTGGCTGGTTCTCGAGCAGACGAGAGTTGGCGCAATGATGCGGGCGACTGTGGACGACCCGGAGATGGCGCGCGGCGTTGGGATTAACGTTCATGGAATCTCAATGGTCGTGTTCGCGCTCGGCGCGTTTCTAGCGGCGGTGGCGGGCGTGGTGGCTGGAGGATTCGTCGGCGTTTATCCGGGCGCCGACTTCGAGATTCTCCCCTATGCGTTTGTGGTGGTCATCGTCGGAGGCATGGGAAGCCTCAAGGGTGCCCTGATCGGAAGCTTGCTGGTCGGGCTTCTCGACAACTTCGGCAAAGCTCTCTTCCCTGAACTGTCGTACTTTACACTTTTTGCTCCGATGGCCGCGATCCTGGCGGTGCGGCCTACGGGACTCTATGGTCGCGCGTGATGAGATCGGCTCTGTTCTCCGGACCGCCTGTGGCGGCGATTATTTTTCTCCTGCTGCTCATCTCGCCGCCGTTCCTCTCCTCGTTTCTCCTCACTTTGCTGACCCAGGCGCTGATCTACGCGATCTTGGCGATGAGCCTTGACATCATTCTCGGCTATACGGGTCTGGCTTCGCTGGGGCATGCGGCTTACTTCGGCCTTGGAGCCTATAGCGTCGGTATCCTCGCCACACGCTACGGAGCCGGCTTCTGGGTGGTCCTGCCGCTGGGAATTCTGCTCGCAGTGGCAGTTGCCGCGATCTTTGGTCTGGTGGCGTTGCGCGCCACAGGCGTCTACTTCCTCATGATCACGCTCGCCCTCGGCATGGTCGTCTGGGGTCTTGCCCACCGCTGGGTAACGATGACCCAAGGGGATAATGGAATTTCCGCGATTCCCCGGCCGGAACTCGGCCTGCCGTTGTCGCTTGCTCATTCGATCCCGTTTTACTATTTTGCGCTCGCAGGGTTTCTCATCACCTTTTGGATTCTTCGCGTCATCGTTCGCTCTCCATTCGGCCAGACCCTGGTGGGAATCAGGGAGAGTGAGTCGCGCATGAGGACCCTCGGCTACCACGTGTGGCTGCACAAGTACATCGGGTTCGTCATCGCCGGTGGCTTCGGCGGGTTCGCCGGCGTCCTGTGGGCCTGCTACAACGGTTTCGTAAGCCCAGTGGACCTTCAACTGGCAACCTCGGTGGAGGTGCTGCTTATGGTTGCCTTGGGCGGCCGCGGAACTCTGCTCGGCCCGGCGCTGGGAGCCGCCATCATCGTTCTTCTCAAGAACCTCGTCTCTGTGTATACCCATCGCTGGCTTCTGATTCTTGGCGTCGTTTATATCGGCACGATCGTCTATGCCCCAGAAGGCATCGTAGGAGCCGTGAGGCAGTGGGCGCGGCGGGCAACTCCCGGCCCGTTGCGTTCTGAGACCTGAAGGATCAACCGGGAGAACAAAAGGAGGATCGTATGAAGAGGCGAATCATCGCATCGCTCCTGGCAGTTGTGGCTGTGATCGCAGTGGGACCGAGCCGGGGATGGGCGCAGAAAGGCCCGATCAAGGTGGGCTTTCTCACGCAGATGACGGGTGGCGGCGCCGCAGTCGGTAGAGACATGTCGAACGGTTTCACGATGTACATTGAAGAGGCCGGCAAACAGATAGCCGGGCGAAAAGTCGAGGTGATTATCGAGGATACTCAAGGGGACCCGGCTCAAGCACTGACGAAACTTCGCAAGCTGGTGGAGAGCGACAACGTCCATGCCGTGGCCGGCATCTTCCTCGCGAACGAGGGCTACGCCCTGGCGCCAAAGGTGGATGAATACAGGATCCCCACCGTTTGGGCCGTGGTCTCGGCCGATGACCTCACACAACGCAAGCCGGTAAAATGGGCCGTCCGAACCGGATGGACATCGAGCCAGCCGAACCATCCGTTCGGAGAGTACGTCGCCAAAACGCTTGGCTATAAGAAGGTCGTGACGGTCGCGGCAGACTATGCCTTCGGCTGGGAACAGGTTGGCGGTTTCCAACGCACTTTTGAGGAAGCCGGCGGCCAGGTGATCCAGAAGCTCTGGCCCCCGCTCGGTACCACCGACTTCGGCCCTTACCTGCCGCAGATCAAGCGTGACGCCGACGCCGTCTTCGCAGTGATGGTAGCGGCCATGGCCCTCCGTTTCCCCAAGCAGTACCAGGATGCCGGGTTGAAGGCGAGATTGCCGCTCATCGGAGGCGGAACGACTTTTGACGAGTTTGTTCTCCCTTCCCTCGGTGACGAGGCGATCGGGTCGATCACGCCGCTGATCTACAGCGCTGCGATCGACACGCCGGTGAATAAGCGCTTCGTAAAAGAGTTCCGGACCAAGTACGGGAAGGTTCCCGGATACTACGCCGAGGCGAGCTACAGCGCCGCGCGCTGGATCGCCGAAGGGGCGAAAGCTGTCGGTGGAAACGTCGAGGACAAAGACAAATTTCTCGCGGCGCTCAGGAAAGTGGAGGTTTCCGATGCGCCGCGTGGACCGATCAAGCTCGACGCTTACGGTAACCCGATCCAGACTATCTACGTCCGGAAGGTCGAGAAGAAAGACGGCGAGCTCTGGAACACGGTGATTCAAACTTTTCCGGCGGTATCCCAGTTTTGGAAGTACAAGCCGGAGGACTTTCTGAAGCAGCCTGTGTACGATCGAAACTACCCAGCGTGCAAGTATTGCTAGCCCTCGAAGCGAGCGGGCACAGAAGTTCAAAGTTCCAGGTTCAAAGTTCAAAGAGACAGGCGATCTCGTCCACGTTGAACCTTGAACTCTTTAACGGAGGCACAGGCTGATTCCTCGGTACCTCTCACTCCTCACGGAATTCGTGCACCGCATGACGGGGAGAATCAAAAGTATGACTGGCCCGACCGATCTTGCTCTGAGCCTCTCAAACGTCTCGAAAGCCTTCGAGGGTCTTCGCGCGGTGGATGGCGTGAGCCTTGCCGTCGCGGCGGGCGAACGCCGCGCCCTCATCGGGCCGAACGGCGCGGGAAAAACGACCTTGTTCAGTCTGATCAGCGGCGAGACTCACCCGACCGAAGGGCAAATCACTCTCTTTGGGCGGAACGTGACGCGTTTGCCTCCTCACCGCCGCGCCGCGCTGGGGCTTGCCAGGACGTATCAGATCACCAATCTCTTCCCTCGCCTCACAGTGTCGGAAAACTGTCTCCTCGCGGTTCAGGCCTTGACCCCTGCGAAACTCCACTTGCACCGTGCGCTCTCCCGCTACACGGATCATTTTGCGCGGGCTCGCTCAGTGTTGGAAGCCGTCGGGCTTCAAGGAAAAGAGAGCGAGGTTGTCCGTAACCTATCTCACGGCGAGCAGCGCCAACTCGAGATCGCGCTGGCGCTCGCCGGAAATCCCCGGCTCCTCTTGCTGGATGAGCCCACTGCGGGGCTGTCGCCTGCCGAATCCCACATCATGACAGCGCTGCTTAAGAAGCTCGATTCCGCCATTACACTGTTGGTTATCGAGCATGATATGGACGTCGCCTTCGAGCTGACCGATCGGATCACCGTGCTGCACTACGGCAAGGTTATCGCCGACGGCCTCAGTCACGAGGTCAAATCCAACCCGATCGTGCAGGAGATCTATCTCGGCGTTGCTGTGGAAAACGGATGATGTTACGGATCAGCGACATTCACACCTATTATGGAGATAGCCACATCCTCCAAGGAATTTCGTTCAACATGGAGAGAGGTGAGGTCGTGGGCATCCTGGGGCGAAACGGCATGGGCAAAACCACGTTAATTCGCTCCATCATCGGCTTCACTGCGCCGCGGAGAGGCCAGGTGTTGTTTAAGGAGCGCGATATCACCAGGTGGCCCTCGAACCGTGTGGTCAATCTCGGTCTTGGGCTGGTGCCGCAGGGTCGCCGCGTCTTCCCTTCGCTGACGGTTGACGAGAATCTGGCGGTGGCTGCCAAGGTGAACGGCGGCCCATGGACGGTCGAGCGCGTGATGGAGCTCTTCCCGCGCCTGCGAGACCGGCGTGAAAACCGCGCGGGCAAGCTCTCGGGTGGCGAGCAGCAGATGCTGGCGATCGCCCGCGCGTTGATGACCAATCCAGACCTTCTATTAATGGATGAGCCGACCGAAGGACTGGCGCCGCTCTTGGTTCGCGAGGTCGGACGCGTGATTGAAAATCTCAAGTCGCAGGGATTATCTATCCTCCTGGTGGAGCAGAACCTGCCGCTCGCACTCCGCGTGTCTGACTATGTTCATGTGCTCTCTCGGGGGCGCATCGTGCACTCCTCGGCGCCGCAGGCCCTGTGGGAGAACGAGGAGATCAAAAGGAGGTATCTGGGCTTGTGACACTTTCAGAGAAGAATTCTTATCCCTGACGCGAAGTACATTTTCGACCACGCTATCCATTACCATCGACCGCTGCCGGAAGAGGGCGAGGAGGTTATTGAGGAGGCAGCGAGGAATGTGATAGCCAAACAAGATTTTGGTATGAAGGTCATATGAAACGTATCGGCATCATCGGGGTTGGGCTGCTCGGTGGCGCAGTGGCTTCGCGCCTGCTCAAGAGAAAGTTTGCAGTGAAAGGCTATGACACGCGCCCCAAGCAAGTAAAGGCGCTTCAGCCTCAGGGACTGATTATGGCGCGGACCATTGCCGAGGCCGCAGCAGAAGCTGACGCCGTATTCACGATCCTACCCTCGCTCGAAAGCGTTGAGACAACGATCCTCGGCGCGGGCGGCTTGATCGAGACCGCGCCACCGCGCGCGATCTTGATCCAGATGAGCACGATCTCTCCGGAGCTGGCGCGGCGTCTTGCGAAGGCCGTGACAGCCAAGAGGCTTGGGTTCCTTGACGCGCCCATGAGTGGCACGAGCGCCATGGTCAAGCGCGGCGACTGTGCGATCTTCGTTGCGGGTGATCGCAAACACGCCGCTGCTTGCCAACCTGTCTTCGACGCGATCGCCAAGAAGACTTTCTACGTGGGCGACGCCGGCATGGCCTCGCTCGCGAAGCTTGCCACAAACCTGCTGGTCGGGCTCAACACCGCCGCGCTGGCAGAGGCGCTCGTGCTGGGCGCAAAAGGCGGTCTGGCACCGGCGGTGCTGGTTCAAATCCTTAAAGAGAGTGCCGGGGCGTCGAAGATGGTCGAGGTGCGTGGACCACTCATGGCAAGTCATCGCTTCGATGCCCAAATGAAAGTCGATTTGTTCCTAAAGGACTTTAAGCTCATGCTGGAGGAGGGGAGGCGCCTCGAGGTGCCGCTGCCCCTGACGAGCGTCACGCAGCAGCTTGCCACGGCCACCGCCGTGGCCGGACGAGGCGAGGAAGATCTGGCTGCCATCGTCACGACCTTCGAACTCCTGGCCGGATTGGAAATGGAACGTCCATCGAAGCGAGCGGGCACAAAAGTTCAAAGTTCCAGGTTCAAAGTTCAAAGAAAAACACGGTCTCGTCCACCTTGAACGTTGAACCTTGAACTCTTTAACAGAGGCACAGACCCGTTGCCCGCGACCGGAGAAGCTCGCTTCTCGGTCGCTCTTCTGTGAATAATCCAGGTTAGGAGGCGCGTTGATGGCTAGACTCATTGATCTTTCGGTTGCCGTGAACAGCAATACTATGAGCCCTCCCTCCACCAATATCAGGGTGGAGATTACGCCGCATCGACGCGGGCCGGGCTTCTGGCAGGTCTCGAGCGTTAATCAGGGTCTTCACACGGGCGCTCACATCGATTCGCCGCTGCACGTGTTCAAGGACGGGATCACCACGGCCGAGATCAGCTTGGATCAGGTTATTGGCGAGGCTGTCTTAGTCGATCTCTCGTTTGTTGACGCCAATCATAAGATCAGCATCGACGATCTCAAGCGTGGCGGAGCCGATCAAGTGAAGAAAGGTGACATCGTCCTTCTCCGCACTGATTGGACGGATAAGATGTACGGCAAATGGCCCGACTACTTCACCCAGTCACCGTTCTTTCCGCCGGAGTCGGCCGAGTGGCTTGTGGCCAAAGACCCCAAATCAATCGGCTTCGATTTCTTCGAAGAGTACTGCGCACGTCTCCCTGATTTCACCTCCGAGGATTTCCCGATGCACCGTGTGATTCTCGGCGCGGGAATCGTGATCATGGAAGGGATCACTAACCTGGGGGCGCTGCATCCCCAACGGGTTCCATTTTACGCCCCTTTTTACAAGATCGAAGGGACCGAAGGTGCGCCGGCTCGCTTCTTTGCTAAAATCGATTGACGCGCGGCTATTTGAAGAATGGAACATCGAACTGAAACACGGGACGGCATGCGCATCGACTGGAACGTGCCGATCACGATGGACGACAGCGTCGTCCTGCGCGCCGATGTTTTCAGGCCAATTCCCGATGGAAAGTACCCGGTTATCCTGAGCTACGGTCCTTACGCGAAAGGGCTGGCCTTCCAGGATGGCTATCCGAGCCAGTGGCAGCTCATGACCGCAGAACATCCTGACGTCGCGGCAGGCTCGAGCAACAAGTATCAGAACTGGGAAGTCGTCGATCCGGAAAAGTGGGTGTCGGATGGTTACGTCTGCGCGCGCGTGGACTCTCGCGGCTGCGGCTGCTCGCCGGGATACATCGACCACTTCTCACCTCGCGAGACCAGAGATTTCTACAACTGCATCGAGTGGGCGGGACTCCAGCCATGGAGCAACGGCAAAGTCGG
>Ga0209874_1000277_pt1 | contig 14446 bp, 13 predicted proteins | sample GWRWN1_20_30_FD_187216 | JGI IMG/M metagenome (GOLD analysis project Ga0209874, IMG submission 187216) | Riverbed sediment microbial communities from areas with no vegetation in Columbia River, Washington, USA - GW-RW N1_20_30 (SPAdes)... | ecosystem: Environmental > Aquatic > Freshwater > River... | reverse complement strand
ATGCGGGGCGGTGCCATCCGATGAACGCACCGTCATGAATAAACTGAGCTGCGGTTTACTTGAGCCAACGATTTTTAGCAAGGGTTAGGCGCACATGACGACGAAAACAGTTTGCTGCATGCTTCTCCTCGCACTGGCGGCCGCGATGGGACTGGGAATAGGTCCGGCCAAGAAACCGGGCCCTCTTCATGTTGCGATCGTCATGGAGGGTCGTAATATTCGGCTCCAACCTCAGGTGAACGGCCTGCGCGACGGGTTGGAGGAACTCAAATACATAGAGGGGGAAAATCTAAATTGGCAACGCATCGACGGCGGAAGCAACGAGGAACTCCGCGGCACTCTGAAGTCACTGCTTCAAAGACAACGCGTGGACGTGTTGGTGACGCTCGGGACGACGGAAACTAACGTCGCCAAAGACATTGCTCCAAGTACTCCAATGGTTTTCCTGCCCGCGGCCGATCCGGTCAAATCTGGTTTTGTTCGTTCGCTGGCAAGTCCCGGGACTAACCTTACAGGGTTGACCTTTTTTACAGATAGCGAAAACTTAGGCAAGCAGTTGGAAGTTTTTAAGCAGGTCGTGCCTTCTCTTGATAGAGTCGGGGTCCTGTTCGACGGCCGGCTAAAATCTCCGGCTCTCGGCGAAAGCTGGAAAAGACTCGCTGTCGTGGCCTCATGGCTGGGCATTCATCTAATCGAGTTGCCGGTCACATCCAGTGCTGAAGCGTCGCGCAAGATTGCTTCGCTCCCCAACCCGGCAATGAGGGGTGGCGTATTTGTCTTTTGTTCCGGCTTGTTTAAAGACGCGGAGGGCTTAGCGGCGGCTGCGATGAAACGCAAGCTGCCGTTATTTGGCTGCAATGCCTTTCAGGTAGCCGAGCAGAACGTTTTGTTAAGCTATGCACCGGACTTGTACTCTTTGGGTTATCGAGGCGCCTGGTTCGTGGATCGGATCTTCAAAGGAGCGAAGCCTCAGGATCTACCCGTGGAAACGCCGCGGAAGTTCGAGCTGGTGATCAATAGCAAAGTTGCGTCGGAGATCGGTCTAAAAATTGCCCCTGAGATGTTAATGCTGGCGGACAGAGTTTTTAGATAGCCACGGTACCGCGAAAAAACACGCTCCATGCGAGTCCGACAACTCTTACCGAAGCTTTCAATTGTTGGTTCCTTTGGCCGGCGTCGAGGCCGGCTGGTCCGCAACTACTTCTTCATTTTCGTGACTTTGATCGGCGGCGGAATGATCCTGAGTGGCCTCACGGAGATTTATTTTCGCTCTTATGAGACCCGGGAGCAGATTGGAATGCTTCAAGGCGAAACCGCCAATGCGGCGCTCGCAAAGATAGCGCAGTACATCTTGACCATCGAAGGGCAAATGAAATCGACGAGCCTCAGCCGGGAGATTGCCGAACGAGGATTTGCGCCGGCAAACAAATTCGAATTGATGAAGCTCCTTTATGTGGCCCCGGCAATCAGCGAGGCTGCAGCCATCGACCGTGACGGCGCACCTCGCCTTCACGTGTCCCGGTTTCGCGCGATTCTTCCTAACGAAGAGACGGATTATGCCAAATCCGTCGCTTTTTTGCAGGCAAGACAAGGCGCCACTTTTTTTGGTCCGGTTTATTTCGTCCGAGGATCCGAGCCTTACATGACGATGGCCGTGCCCATTGAGGAGTTTCCCGGAAGTGTTATCGGTGTTCTCCAGGCCGAAGTGAATCTTAGTTACATTTGGGAAATCGTCCGGGACATTCACGTGGGCAAGGCGGGCTATGCTTATATCGTGGCTAGGTCGGGGGACGTAATCGCCCACCCGAATATCAGTATGGTCTTGCAAAGACACAAGGCAGGTTACCTGGAGCAGGTCAAATCGGCTTTGCGTCCCGCTCCCAACATTCAAAAGCCGGAAAGCATAGTGACGCAGGGTTTAAACGGTGAGGAGGTATTGAGCTCGTACGCTTATCTTCCAAGCCTCGACTGGGCAGTCATCGTTGAGCGGCCGCTCGCAGAGGCGTATGAACCGCTCTATGCTTCACTGCTGCGCACATACACTTTGGTAACGATCGGTTTGGGCATCGCCTTCTTGGCCACCGTCTATGTAGCGCGCCGCGTGGTCCGTCCTCTGGAAGCGCTGCGCCGTGGCGTTGAAAAAATCGGCAAAGGGGATTTGAACCATCATCTCGAAATCAAGACCGGCGATGACATCGAAGTTCTCGCGGAACAATTCAACAAAATGGTAGACGAAATCAAAAACTCCTATCAATCGCTGGAAGATAAAGTGCAACAGAGAACCAGGGAGCTGGCGGCGCTTTTTGATGTGGCCGCGACCGCAACCCAATCCTTGGATTTGGATCCGATCCTGCAAGAGGTAGCTGAGAAGATCACGGATGTTTTTGGGCTCGATTCAACCCGGATTTATCTTCTGGACCACCAGCAAAGAGAGTTCCGCGTGCGGGCCGCTTCCGGTTATAACCCGGAGGGTTTTATCCAAAGGGCTTTTGGACTGGGACAAGGGATCGTCGGCAAAGCAGCGGAAACCGGCGAACCTATTATCTTTGAGGACGTGCAGAATGAACCGCGCTACGCTGAACTGAGCCACAGCAAGGGATCAAAAACGGTCGGCTATAGATTTTTCGCTGCAATCCCCATCAACGCAAAGGGAAAGTCCTTAGGCGCGATTGCATGTAATGGGCGGTTGCCGCGACAGCTCACGGAGCAGGAGATCCGTTTGATGAGCTCGATGGCCGATCAAATTGGACCGGCCATCGATAACATCAATCTCTTTGAAGAATTGAGGGAAAAAACGGCTGCGCTGGAAACGACCAATCAGGAACTTATGGAGTCATTGGAGCAGCAAACCGAAATCGCCAAAGTACTCCAGGTTATGGCGAGCTCACCCACGGAACTCGGGGCCGTGTTGGCGACCATCCATAACAATGCGTTACGGCTCTGTGAGGCGGATAGTGGCGCGACGTTCGTCTTTGATGGGGAACAGTTTTGCCTCTCCGTGGCTACCGATAATATTTCACCCGAGGTCCTGGCTTACCTGCGGGATTTGCCGATCCGACCCGGGCCGGAAACCCCCCTCAGAAGAGCGGGTTTGGAGTTACGATCGGTTCACACAGCCGATATTTTCGCCGATCCGAGGTTTTCCCCGCCGGAAATCTATCGTCGTGAGGGGATTTGCGCGGTGGTCGCGGCGCCGATGCTCAAGGAGAACAAACTCGTTGGCGCGATTGTCTTGACCCGCCGCGAGGCTCGGCCATTTACCGAAGGTCAAATTAATTTGCTGACCACTTTCGCCAATCAGGCCGCGATCGCGCTCGACAACGTCCATTTGTTCCAGGAACTCAAGGATCGGACGCAGGAGTTGGCCCGTTATAATGAAGAAATAAAGATGGCCAATGAAAAACTCAAGGAACTTGACCGGCTGAAGTCCAGCTTTGTCTCTAATGTCTCCCATGAGCTAAGAACACCGCTCACCGCGATTGAAGGTCTGGCGGATAATCTGCTCGATGGCGTGACCGGACCCCTGACGGCCAAGCAAGCGAACTATATGATCGGTATTAGAGAGAGCACCGAGCGCCTTGAGCGGCTGATCAATGATCTGCTCGATCTGTCGGTTATCGAGGCGGGCAAGGCGGCGTTGAAACCGACGAGCTTCTCGATGATGAGACTGCTGCGTGAAGTCAGAGATACCTTGAAACCGATGGCGGAAGAAAAACAGATCACCGTCGAAATCGGTTCAATCAATGGTCATTCAATGGCCTGGGCGGACCGGGATAAGGTCACTCAGGTGTTAACGAACCTCATCGGCAATGCGGTCAAGTTTACGCCCACTTTAGGTAAAGTAAGTATGGAGGTGAATTCCACAAACGATGCATGGCTGCAGGTTTCCATAACCGACACGGGCCCCGGCATTCCGCCGGAGGAAGCCACGAAAATCTTTGACGAGTTCTATCAGATGAGTCAGCCGGGCCGAGACAAATCCAAGGGAGTGGGGCTCGGTCTGGCGATCTCCAAGAAGCTTGTGGAGATGCATGGGGGAAAAATCCGAGTTGAAAGCGTCGTTGGCAGAGGCAGCAGTTTCTCCTTCAGTATTCCGGCGCACAGTCCGCATGATACGGACGCAACCGTCAGCGTAGAAAGAGGCTTATGACTACTCTTGGTGAGACCATCCTTGTGGTTGATGATGATCCTTATATTCAAGAGGCGTTGGGAGACCGTCTGGAATCCCTTGGCTATCGGGTCGCCCGGGCATCCGACGGAAAACAAGCTTTGGAGTTAATCGATCACCAGGACCCGCAAATGGTTTTCCTCGATATCGAAATGCCGGGCATGAAGGGCCTCGACGTGCTCCGCGAGATCCGCGCACGGGAGAAGGATTTTCCCGTGGTCATGATTACGGCGTACGGTTCTGTAGATCTGGCAGTGGAGGCGATGAAAGAAGGCGCCTATGATTTTATTCCAAAGCCTTTTAAAGCAAACCACATCGCGCTTGTGGTGGAGAAAGCCATGGAAAGGCAACGGCTCCGCCGCGAAAAGGAGGTGCTTTCCGAAGAAGTCGACAAGCGTTATCGCCTCGTCGCCGGCACTAGCGCGAAGCTCAACGCCGCCATCAGCGGCGCAAAGAAAGCTGCGGGGAGCAAGAGCACGATTCTATTACTGGGTGAGAGCGGGACGGGCAAAGAGCTTTTCGCCCGGGCGATTCACAACTGGAGCGAGAGAAAGGACCGGCCCTTTATTGCCATCAATTGCGTTGGTCTCTCGAAGGAACTGTTGGAGAGCGAACTGTTCGGTTACGAAAAAGGCGCTTTTACCGGCGCTAGCCAGCTCAAAAGAGGAAAGATCGAAATCGCCAATGGCGGAACGGTATTTCTCGACGAAGTCGGCGATATCTCCGAGGAACTTCAGGCTAAGCTCCTGCGATTTCTCCAGGAGCGGGAGTTTGAGCGGGTGGGCGGCACCCAGCTTATTCGGGTCGACGTGAGAATCATCGCCGCCACCAACCGCAACCTGGAAGCCGCCGTCAAAGAAGGGCGATTCCGCGAGGATTTGTATTACCGCATCAACGTCGTTCCCATCGTACTCCCTCCCTTAAGAGGCCGAAAAGAAGATGTGCCGGTTTTGGCGCAGTTCTTTATGCAACGATTTTCCATCGAGTCAAAAAAGAGCTTCACCGAGATATCCCAGGAGGCTTTGGAAGCGCTTAACGCCTACGATTGGCCGGGAAATGTGCGCGAGCTGGCGAACGTTATCGAAAGAGCCGTCGTTCTCGGCCAACCTCCAATCATTCAAATCGAAGATCTATCTCCAGGAATTGTCGCGGCGGAGGGAGAAATCGACAACCGCCCAACGCCCGTCTCTTATCATGAGAGCGTCGATGAATACCGTCGTGAAGTGATTGTCGGTGCCCTGGCACAAACCCAGGGAAATCGTGCCGCCGCCGCTCGACTCCTGGGTCTGCAGCGAAGCTATCTTCTGAGGCTGATGAAGGCCTTCAATATCGCCTGAATCTTTTTTTCCACACCAGCGTGTCTTAAGAGTGGCCTTCGGCGCAGAAAGACACCGCGAAATTGTCAGGCGGTGCAAAGTAACGCGTGAATTCATATCGCGAGGAGTCATTTCAGTGGATGAAAGCTGGTTTTCTCGCAAGGGGCAAAAACCATGATTCCTGATCCATTCCTTTAATGCCGTCACGTTACTCACTTCAACAGCGCGCCTATCTACGATCTGGAAGGGATGACTGTGCGGGAAATTTTCATCGATGATCGGCGTCAATTTATCGATAGGCACTTTTGACCATGAATTGATCCTTTAAAAAGCCAGTGCTGCAGGATCCGATCGAGTTTATTTTCATCATCTTGCTGTATTACGAGGGGAGTGAATTTTGTTAGACACCCCCTGTATCCAAGAGTACCCATCAAATGGGGCCGGCAGCGACTGAATCGAAGCTGGTGCAAATGATCTGCAGCAAAAACGGCGCGTAAACTTACTTAGATCGTGGTTCTGAAAGGTTGGCATGGCAAGTGCACAAAAGTCGATCCAGAGAATCAGAGTCAGAATCGAGTTCGGGAATTGCCACGAGAGCCGCGATGGAAAAAGTATTGGTAATTATGACGAAGCATGATTCCGTACAGAAGCTCATGCCTTGTCTTGAGACATTGGCTAGACCAGGAAGGGCCGTGATTTTTCTTTTCCAATATCCGGTCGACTCCAGGTCTTATTTTCGAGATCACCGAATTACCGTGGAATCGGCAAGACACGCGACCGAGGTGGGTAGAAATATAGTGCATCGGTACGATTGGGAGGCGCAGAAAGAGCTGGCCCAGCAGATTATTGCTCCAGCCGTCGGTGCCTTACACAACAAAGGGGTCCAGGTCGAAATCCGTCTGTATTCGGGCAGATTGGCAAAAGCCATAAAGAACTACAGCGTTGATAGGGACATCCATTGGATCTTGACCCAATTCCCGCGTCCCGGTTTGATCGGCTATTTGTCAACCAAGACCCTGGTGCCTTTAGGCTGGTCCAGCCATTTGCTGTCCGTGCGAGCCGACCCGAGCTTTTCCGAGGAGCAACGGCAGCAAGGACACACTATCGAAAGGACTGGCACGCTGGACTGAATAGTGTCTCGGGTCAAAGAATTTCAGTGGTGCCAGTGAAAGAAGGGAAAACAATGATAGCTGAAAATCTTCTCCAGGGTTTGCCCGTTCCCGTCCAAGCGACAGGAACCGCTGGTCAGCTTTCCGAGATCGCTCATGACCTCAAAAACTGTATGAGTATACTGCTTTATTGGGTTGAAACGATCGAGACTGATGGGGGTTCTGCGGTTTTCAATGAGGATAGCATAGATGACCTAAAGAAACTCGCCCATAAAATGAATTGTCTCATTGAGCGCTTGGCCTCTTTGTAAGAATCTGTCTTATGATTTAACCGAAGCGGCAAGTTCGACGTAGTTTTGTTGTGAGAGCTTTCGCTTTCCTATCTCGAGCTCGTGAATCATATCTAAGAGCTTGCGGCAGCGCGGCGTCGGAATCCTGAGCTTCTCTCCCTCTCGAACCACGTGGGCGAGTGTGTAGTCCACTTCGGTTTTGATGCCCTTCTGGAGCTGACGCAACGGCCCTTTGCGGTCATCGCGATTCCATCCTTTGGCCATCTCATTGACAGATGCCAGGCGTTTCTCAAAGGGGTTGCTGGGGTGAAAGTCGAGGGGATTGTATTCGGCCAGGGGGATGAAACGAGCCCCGGCAGCTTTGCCGACGGCGACGACTTCGGCAAAAAAGTCGACGAGCACGCGACGGTTCGCATTGCCGGAACAGCTGGTGGCCAATGCCGCATCGGCGAGAGAGCCAAAATATCCCAGGCAGGTATAAGTGAGCTTGCTCCAAAGTACGCCGAGAATGTTGTCCGAAATCTCGCTGGGAATCACCGAGTCGAGCAGCGCGTTGAGTCTTTCCAACTGGGGTGTTTTCTTGCCGTGAAGATGGCCGACGTACAAATGGCCGCGCGTGGTTGTCCTTACCTGCCCGGGCGCCGGCCTGGTGGAACCCATACGAATGGCAACGCCGACAGTCCGGTCCGGTCCAACCCTTTCTTCGAGCAGGGGAGGGTTGATGCCATTCTGCAAAGATACCAGCAGGCCGTCATCTGAAAGGTGGGGTATGACGGTTGCCAGCGCATCCGGGGTATAGTTCGAGCGCACGGCGATAAAGCCGATATCGAACTTGCCCTGAATCTCGTAAGGAAAAACGATGGGAATCCTTACGTTGAAGGGTCCGTCCGGCACGTCTACCTGCAGTCCTTTCTCGCGGATGGCGGCCACATGCTCCCTATCGACGTCAACGAATGTCATATCGTTGCCGGCCCGCGCGAGTCGGCCGCCGATGATTCCGCCGATGGGTCCCGTGCCGATGACGATCATGCGCGTGCCCATGTGAACCTCCCGGGTGATCTTACCAAGACGAGCCAAAGATATTGGAAGCCTGCCAGCCCGTCAACCGAAGTATGTTTGGCTTGAAAAGTATCTCGGAGCTGAACGAGGATTAGACGGGTGTATTCCGGGAGGCAATCAAACTCGTTTGCCTTTTTTCCCGTTGCCCAGTTTTTTGACCATACGCTTTCGCTGCTTCAAGCACGGAGACTGCTCGGCAGACTCGGCGGTCTGGCATGCCAAGCAGGCTGGGCAAATCCATCCGCCACATTGACAACGCCCGGCTGCCTTGTCCAAAACGCCCGGCTTGGTGCGGAAAGCATAGTGACATCGGGAGCAAACTACCTCCGTCATCGCATCTAAGATTTCCAAGTCTTCGGCGGGAGCAATGTGCCGCATGGATTCGCCACTGACCGCTACGCGGTATTGGAAGGTTTCTTTAGCTGGCGGGATTGCCAGCGAAGCTCCTCCCCTCGTGAAGCAAGTTTTGATCTCGGTTTTGCCTTCGATTGTCCCTTGGTAGCCGATTATTTTATGCCGCACCAAAGTTCCGTCTTGCAGGCTGGTTTTACTGACTATTTCTGCCATATGGACCTCCTCATAAATGAGAAAGCCTCTGGCTCCTTTAAAGCTCAGAGGCTTGGGTCAGAGATGGAAAAAAGCTCTCAAAGAGAACTAATTCTAACATTCCTGGGGGCGATTAGCCAGGCGCCCCAGGACACTATCAAATACCGGAAGCGAAATGATTGCGAAAGAGCAGTTGCAGCGAAAAAGGAAGTTTCGGTTCTATAACCGGCATGGCGAACTCACGGAGCGTAGATATGGACGGAAGTCTCCTCGATGCGATGGCCGCGAGTGATCAGTTTTACGATACTACAGACATTGCGGCTGACGTCGTCGATCCCGGCGGCGGGAAATCCGTCCTTGACGTACCTTCCAATGAGCTTTTCCTCCCCTAGGCTGATAATTTGAAGATAATCCACATTATCTGTTTTGAAGTAATGCTCGGTCCCTGGGGCCGGGGTGTCCAGTTCATTTTGTAGCGCCTTTGAAATTTTTATACCCACGAACAATCGCTTACCGATCTCTACCATTCGTCACTTCTCCTTTTTTCTTCACTATCCTACTGGCGATCAAACAACCAAACGCAGCAAGAGTTAATGCGTGCCTGTCCGCTCCGCGCGCTACTTCGTCGCCGGAGTAAAGTCGCGCAAGGAAACGCTGCGGTGGCGAAGCTTTCTTATGGCGATGTCTTCGATTTGGCGAATTCTTTCACGCGTCACTCCGAAAACCTTTCCCGTTTCTTCCAGAGTATGATCCGACTTTTCTCCGATGCCAAATCGCATGCAGATGATCTTTTCCTCCCGGGGACTCAGAGTCGCCAAGATTCTTTGCAGTTCCTCCCGGAAATTGGAATCAACGACAACTAACTCGGGATCACAAGAATGCTCATCCCTGATGACTTCCCCGAGGCTGCTTTCTGCATCGTCGCGTAAGGGCGTTTCGAGAGAAATAGGCTCTTTGACCAGGTTTAAAATGATCTGCACCTTGGTTGCCGTCATGGCCATTTCGGCGGCGATCTCCTTCAGCGTAGGGCTGCGGCCAAGTTGGCGGTTGAGGTGGTTCATCGCCTGAGTCAATTTGTTGGTCAGCTCAACCATATGGACCGGAATGCGGATGGTACGCGAGTAATCGGCGAGCGCACGCGTAATAGCTTGGCGGATCCACCAGATTGCGTAAGTTGAAAACCTGAAGCCCAGCCGGTAGTCGAATTTCTCAACAGCTCTCATAAGGCCGATATTGCCTTCCTGAACTAGATCGAGATACGAAAGGCCGTGGCCGCTGTATTTTTTGGCAAGGGCAGCGACCAGGCGGAGATTGGCCTGGACGAAATCATTTTTTGCCAGGGCGACTTGCGCTTTCTTACCAAGGATAGTTACGACCCTGCGCTTAATCTCCTGAATCGGCATGCCGGTTTCTTTTTCTACGGCGCGAATGGCTTGCTGCTGTTTGCGCTGGCCCTGGACCGTCCTTTCGAGTCCTTTGACTCTGCCGTAGATCGCTTGATGCTCTTCAATGACTTTTTCAAGATGCTGGCGGTTGAGGTGCAAGGACTTTATGATTTCAGCGATGTTTTCTCTCTGCAGGCTCAGTTTTTTGTCGAGTTGCTTCCGGCGGCGATCAGTTATTGGTTTTTTCAGCCCCTTTTCGGTCCGTTCATGACTCTTGGCCATGTGCTGTAGTTTTCTCATTCGAGCTCGAAAGCGAGTTTTGAGGATTCTTTCATTGCCCAAGAGTTCCGCCGATGTCTCATTCGGATCCTTAACGACATCGCGTACATTCACCAGCCCGGCGGCAACCCTTTGACCCAGGCCCAGCGTCCAACGGAGCGCGAGCATAGAAGATAAAGCCTCGTCGGCGATCTGGGTTTCTCCTTCTTCGATCCGTTGGGCGAGCATCGTCTCTTCTTCACGGCTCAGGAGAGGGATCGATTTTAGGTCGCGGAGATAGGAAACGACAGGGTCTCTCGTCGTACCCGAGGTGTCGTCGTCGAAGCCGCTGCCCCGCTCCTCGTCATTCGACAACTCATCGGTGCTTTCGGTCTCTAAATGACTCAGCGAATCGGAGTCCCAAACTGGATGAACGTACCCGTGTACGTCCATGATTGGCGAATTTTCCCCTGCTACAGTTGGAAGAAGGCTGGATTCCGCCGGAGGAATAGATTTGTTGTTGGTCATCTTCTCTATCTACGTGTAAGCAATGTTTCTAACGCGATCTAAGACAGGAGAATTTTTGGAAAAACCACCTATTAAGCTTTTTCCGCAGCCCAAGTTAAAGGGTTGGGTATCGTAGGTTGGCTGAAGAATTTCAGCTGATCTTCGACTGAAATCCCATAGCTTGAGTGTAGTCGGCATACTAGGGTGATTAACTTCTTTTGTCAAATTCAAGAAAAAAAGAGTGCATGGGATTCCCGAGGGTGTTAGCTCCAAAGTCAGCGTCTGGAGGTGCAAACATCAAGAGCGCTGGATTAGAAGCGATTGGGTTAAAAAGGCGGAGTAAAAGACGCTTTACAACTTACTGCCACCCGTTACAAAACCGCTCACACGATCATCCATTCAGAGTAAGAAGTCGCGTCGTACGGTCTATGAAAAATCTGTTGGTCGCCACCGTTTTGCTTGCGGCGTTACCGGGTTGCGCTCTCTTGAGATCTCAAGTTGCTGTGTTGCATCAACTTCCTAAGGACCTTTCCGGTACTACCTATGTCATGATTCCGTTCAAAGAGCAGGAGGTAAGTCTTGAACATAAAGCCTACGAAGAAGCTGTAAGACAGGAACTGAATGCGAAGGGCTTCCTCGAAACGACGGTAGATCAGGCACAGGTAGCGGTGTTTTTGGCTTATGGCATAGATACGGGGAGAGGGGGTCGTTTCGTCTTATCCAATCATCGGCCAAACCGGAGTCTCATCTTGTTCCACTTTTGATGGAACGATTCAAAGCTACGGCTGCTCCGACAGCAGCCCTTGGCCCACCTACGGGATTGTGGGAACGCAGGTGACCACGCAAACTGAGTACACGCGTGTCATGAGACTCGATATAGTTGATAAGCAATCGCTTGCGGAGGGGAATATCAAGAAACTTTACGAGGGAAAGGTTGTGAGCAGCGGCTTTAGTGGCCAATTGGTTCAAGTTTTACCGACGATGGTAAAAGCGCTGTTTGAAGACTTTCCCGGTCAGAGTGGTAGTACAAGAACATCATCGCAGGTGACAGACAGTGCCGCTGTTTTTGGTAATTTCCTATAAATCATCTTCATAAGGAGACTTTCTAAAATCTGCGTCACCTAGTGTCACCCTAATTTCCACAACCCGCGTTAGTAGATCAGCCAACCGGTATCCCCAAGAATCATCCTTCTATCAGCAATCCGTCTCGCGCTAACAACGTACCCCGAAGGAGGCACGGGAGCCGCTGCTACCGTCGTACGGTTCTTATTTCCATCTCTCCTCGGGGCAAGAAAAAAAGGGTCTGGACAACGAGCAATGAACCGCAGTAAACAAGGTCGGTATGAGCATAAAAGCCAGTGTCATTTTACTGGTCGGTTTAACTCTCGCTTCCGCATCCCTCGCCGCGGCGCAGCAGCCGAAGAAAGTCCTTCGGATAGGGTATTTAGTGGGGGGCGACCCCACTACTGAGTCCGCCCGTTCCGAGGGAATTCGGCTGGCTCTGCGCGAGCTTGGCTACATAGAAGGACAGAATATCGCCAGCGAGTACCGGTACGCGGAGGCGAAGCAAGATCGGTATCCTGAGCTTGCGGCCGAGCTGGTGCGTCTCAAGGTTGACATCATCGTGGTAACAGGAGGAGGGCCCCTGGGGATCCAGGCGGCCATGAGTGCGACCAAGACGATTCCCATAGTTATGACGGGCAGTGGGCTCGATCCTGTCGAGGTAGGCTTCGTTGAAAGCCTTGCCCGTCCCGGCGGTAACGTCACCGGCCTTTCAGCCCTTTCCGGAGAACTAGACGGGAAGCGGCTGGAGCTGCTCAAAGAAGCCGTTCCAAAAGTTGCCCGTGTCGCGGTTCTCTACGGTTCGGCCAGTCAGAGCCGTGTACTCGATGTGAAAGAGGATCTCCCAGTCGCGGCGAGTGCGCTGAGGTTGACTATTCAGCCTTGGGAGGTACGAGCCGCGGAAGGTTTCGATAGAGTTTTTGCTGCGATGGGCAAGCAGCGGCCGGATGGACTCTACGTGATCGGGAGCCCGCTTATGAATACTAATTTAAAACGGATCACGGGCTTTGCGTTAAAGAGCCGGTTACCGGCGACGTATTCCTTCAGAGCAGCTATTGATGCCGGCGGGCTCATGTACTACGGGGCGGACCAAGCGGACAGCTACCGGCGCGTCGCATATTTCGTGGACAGGATTCTGAAGGGAGCCAAGCCTGCGGATCTCCCGGTGGAGCAGCCAACGAAGTTTGAGTTTGTGATCAATCTCAAGACGGCGAAGCAGATTGGCGTGACGATTCCGCCGGAGGTGCTCGCGCGGGCGACCATACTCATTCGGTGAACAAAGCACGCGGCGCGTCCAACAGGCAACAGTGAGGCAAAGACGATGAAGGCGAAAATTTTTTCGTGGCTACTGGCAACTGTCTTGCTGATAACTGCCTCTGTCACCGACGCGCAGCAGGGAGGAAAAGTTCCCCGCATAGGTTTCCTGGATCCTTCCGGTAGCGCGGTCCTCGTGAAGGCGTTCCTCCAAGAGCTGAGCAAGCTTGGATGGATTGAGGGAAAGAATATCGCCATCGAGTACCGATTTGCCGAGCAAAAGCCAGAGCGCCTAACTGAACTTGCGGCGGAGTTGGTTCGTCTTAAGGTTGATCTAATTGTGGTGACATCGGCTGTACCGGCGTTGGCGGCGAAGAAAGCGACCACTACCGTCCCCATCGTGATGACGACCTCTGTGGACCCCGTGGGCGCAGGTTTGGTTGCCAGTCTGGCGCGGCCGGGAGGCAATGTCACCGGTTTCTCGAATTTAGGGACCGAGCTAAATACCAAAAGGCTAGAGATACTCAAGGACGCAGTCCCCAGACTCGCCCGAGTTGGACTTCTGCGGCCGGCGGGAGGATCAGACCGCCAACTCAAAGACCTCAGGCCTGCGGCGCTGGCGCTGAAGCTGAAATTGGAGGAGATCGAGACCCAAGTCGACGCCAAAGGTTTAGAGAGCGCCTTTCAAACCGCAAAGCAGAAGCAGGTGGGCGCGATTATGACGACCATCGCTACCAGCTTTTTCGCCGAAAGAAAGCGAATCGTCGAGCTTGCCGGCAAATACCGCTTGCCGGCTATTTACTTCCAGAAAGAGTTTGTCGATGAGGGCGGCCTCATGTTCTACGGGCCGGACTACGACGACCTCTATCGGCGCGCGGCTGTTTACGTGGACAAGATCTTGAAAGGTGCCAAACCGGCTGATTTGCCGGTGCAGCAGGCGACGAAGTTTGAGTGGGTTATTAACCTTAAGGCGGCGAAACAGATCGGACTGACGATTCCGCCAGAGGTGCTGGCGCGGGCGAACCAGGTCATAAGATGACATTTTAGATTTTCGATTGCCGATTTTAGATTGGGGAGAAAAACAAATGCATGAGAAAACCTGGACGCGATCTTTATGGTGTTGACGATAAGCGGAGGATTAGAATGACTCGCAACAACGAAACCTATGACATGCTGCTCAAACTTGTGAAGAACCGGATGAGCGTGCGCAAGTTCCGCTCCGACCCGATTCCGCAAGATACCATCAACAAGATCCTCGAAGTCTCCCGGTGGGCCATGTCCGGCGCCAACTCACAACCGTGGGAATTTATCGTGGTGACCGATCCCGCTACCAAAAAACAACTGCGCGATGCTTATTCTGAATACAATACCGACTTTATTTTTTGGATGGAACAACAGCGCGAGTACAACCTGCGGCACCCTTCCTATCAGGTGAAGAACGATCCGCACGAATCTTTGAAATTCAACAAAGCGAAAGCCAATTGGCATCAGG
>Ga0209874_1000276_pt1 | contig 14475 bp, 14 predicted proteins | sample GWRWN1_20_30_FD_187216 | JGI IMG/M metagenome (GOLD analysis project Ga0209874, IMG submission 187216) | Riverbed sediment microbial communities from areas with no vegetation in Columbia River, Washington, USA - GW-RW N1_20_30 (SPAdes)... | ecosystem: Environmental > Aquatic > Freshwater > River... | reverse complement strand
TGATCTCTCGCGGGTGATTTATGACGGAATGCCTAAAATTCCCGTGCTCCCGGATGTGCACGTGCGGAAATTTTTCAGTCTTGAGAAGGGCCATCCACTCAACGTGACAGAGCTCTCGCTGCCGTGTCATGCCGGAACTCACGTTGATGCGCCGATTCACATCATGCCCAACGGAAAATCCATAGAAGAGCTGCCGTTGGATGCCTTTGTCGGTACCGGAGCGGTGATCGGTGTGAAAAAAAAAGGTGGGGAAGAGGTCACAGCCAAGGACCTGGAGAATTCGGGTGTAGCGGTCAATCGCGGGGACATTCTAATGCTTCATACGGGTTGGGATGAAAAGTTCGAAAGCCCGGACTACAATGTGCATCCTTATCTCTCAGTGGATGCTGCGGAATGGATGGTAAAGAAAGGCATCAAGATGTTTGGCATCGACTGTATTACGGTGGACCTTCCGACGCCGCTCCGGCCCAAGGGATTTGATTTCCCGGTTCACCGAATGTTACTCGGGAACGATGTCTTGATCGCCGAGAATGTCACGAACCTTAGAAGCATCGTTGGTAAGAGAACCCGAATTATTGCCCTGCCACTCCGGGTGAAAGGCAGCGATGCCGGCCATGCTAGGATTGTGGCGGAAATCTTGGACTGACGACTATGGGACTGACAAAACCCATCAAAGGCATCATTGGAGCCTGCCTTACTCCTTTCGACGAAGAAGATCGGGTCAATTACAAGGCCCTTCAGAAGGAAATCGATTTTATGGCGGCGGACTGCGACGCGATCTCCATCGCCGCGGTGGAGGCCGCCGAATACACGATGCTTGACCGTCAAGAGCGCAAAGAGCTGTTGCGCATTGGTACGGAAATGGTTGACAAGCGCGTTCCGGTGCTCATCGGCTGTTCCAGCCCGTCTCCTCGAGATGTAATTGAGCTGGCGGAATACTCGGCGAAGATAGGGGGCGACTTGATTCAAGTCCTCATGCCGCTCCGGCCGTGGGGGGGGCAGCCGACCATCGCCGAGCTGATGGAATTTTACACCCAAGTTGCATCGGCGAGCCCATTGCCGGTCGTCTGTTATCACAATCCGGGGCCGGGAGCGGACCCTCCCCAGGATGCTTTTGTCAAGATCAGTGAGATCGACAACATTCGTTATTTTAAGGAGAGCTCTAGAGATATTACAAAGATATCTAGACTGATTGAGCAAATCGATCTCGCTGGGAGGGGACACTATTTTACGACCATGCAGCCTCTACTGGTGACCCTCATGTTGGGAGGCTCCGGGGCGACTATGCCGCCGCCGGGGACTCGTATCGGAGCACAGATTGTAAAAGCTTTTCGCGCAGGGGATCTCGAAAGCGCGCGATTTTGGGCAAGATGCTATGCCTTGTTTCCGGGAAAATGGGCCGCGTATGGGTTGCCGCCGGTGATGAAGTCGGCGATGAAACATTTCGGCGTGGATATCGGCAATCCCTCTCGGCCCTACGCACCGGTGAGCCCCCGGGATCACGCGCAGATCGGACAATTTTTGCGTCAAGTAGGTCTTATCGGAGAAGCTCCGCCCAATCCGAAGGCTTTAGTTGACGCCGCCAATTTTTTGGCTCAGGAAGACACCTTCCTACGCTAGCCGATCGCAGGGGCTAGCGCCGCGCGTCTACCGGTCAATAACACAAAAAATGTCTGTAACTGCTTAGCGCGATCATCGGCGCGAATCAGATTGTATGTGACACAACGGAGATGGGTTTATGGAATGGACAAAGGATCTTTCCGACAGAATTCTGATTTGGTTTCTGCGCGCTACTTCTCGATTTGAGAGCGAGCTAACCGAAGACGGCAGAAAAGAACAAGCGATTTGGCGTGACCAACGCTTGCGAAATCTGCAGGGTCTTTCCTTGCGCTCGCGCCAACGCTACGGCGATAAGGGAGAATCAGCGTAAGGGCGGCGCAGATTCCAATATGGCATCGTCGAGCGGACGTAAGCGGATCGTAGTCTTGGGCGGCGGTTGTGGCGGCGTCGTTGCTGCGACCCATCTGGGGCGCAAACTCGGCGCGGATCAGGATGTCATCTTAGTTGACCGGCGCGCCAATCATATCTTCATGCCGGCCTTTCTCCTTCTTATGCTCGGCGAGCGCCGGCCGCAGGACATTAGCCGAAGCCTGAGCCGTCTGCAGAAACGCAACGTCAAAGTCGTCCAGTCCGAAATCGTCGGGATTGATCCGTCACACCAAGAAGTGACTCTCCAGAAAGAGAAAATCAACTACGATTATTTGATCGTTTCTCTTGGCTTGCAAACTCGCCCAGACCTTGTGCCTGGATTCGCGGAAGCATCGCTGCATCCTTGGGAAATGGAAACGGCGCTCCGGCTACGTGAAGCGCTCGCAAATTTTCGCGCTGGACGAATCATTGTCGGGGTTCCGCTGGGACCTTATCGATGTCCACCGGCGCCCTACGAGGCGCAATGGATGTTGGACGGCTATTTTCGGCAACGTGGCATCCGCGACCGGGTCGAGATCGAGTATTTCACCCGCGACGCCGAACCCGCGGGAGAAGCCCACGATCCGGTTGTGTGGATGGATACCGAGAGCAAGCAGCGCAACATCAAGCAAAATTACGAATTCGTGGTCCGGTCCATCGACCCCGAAAAGAAAATAATAAAGGGCCTATATAACTATGGCCTGTCTTACGACTTGCTGGTCATGGTGCCGCCGCATCGGCCTGCTCAGGTGCTGCTGGATAGCGGCCTAGCGGACACCGAGACGGGTATTCGAGTCGATTACAACACCCTGCAAACGAAATGGGAAAACGTTTACGCTATCGGCGACTGCGCCGACATGCCGGCTTCCAAGGCCGGCGGCGTCGCGCATCAAGAGGCGGACGTACTGGCCCATAACCTGGCCGTCGAGATCACCGGGAAGGGTAGGCCCGTCGATCTCTGGCTCCATACCATATGACTGCTCGCTTGCGGCGCAGGTCGCGCCGCTGCAAACCGCACAGTTTATCCCACCGGCTGGCCGCCATTCGGCGTCGCTGATCCACGCACCTGGGGACCGTCGCGGCTTTTACATTGGGCAAAAGTTGGTTTCGAGAAGTGGTGGCTGTGGCGTTACTTTTGATCTTCACATAGAGCTATGGGTTGTTACTCTATGAGCCCATTGCGTCGGCCTAAGCATTCTTTATTGACCGCAAACTCGATGGGAGGGAAGGTAGGTTGTAGCGCAGCGAAGAGGTCTACTATAAAGTTGACATAATATATCTTATCAGACGTTGTGCTTGCGCCTCATTTTCCGACCGGCTGAGCAGCGATCTTCGATTCTAACTCGCTGATTTGAAACCTAACAAAGCTCGCCAACGGCGATTCGCCTTGATCTTTTAGCAGTTGTCGATAAGCCGCGATACCTCCCTTGACGTCGCCCAGTTGAACGGCACAACGCGCCTCGCCAAGAATGGCTCTGTCGGTGAACGCGCCTTTTATCTTTGCGGCTTCTGTGTAGTTTTTAATCGCTTCTTTGCACTGCGATTGCCGCTCTTCGATGTCGGCCAACGTCAGTAGGCCGATTTGACGCAGCAACGAATTTTGATCCGTCCCCACGATAAACCGCTGCGTCGCGGTCGTTGCCTTAGTGAAATCGTTCAACGCAAGGTAGCTATTCGCTTCGTAGAGATGAGCCAGATTGCCGTACCGCGACCATCGATGGGTTTGAACCTTTTCCAATCCCGCAATGGCTTCGCGATATTTTCCGGCATGGTACTGAGTCATGGCTTGGCCGAACTCTTGTGCGGCCATTGAGTCTTGGCGCTCTTTGAAAACTCCCCAGCCCCAGATACCGAGAAGTAGCAAGATAACGACTGCAAGCCCCAGATAGACTGCAAAACGCTGCCTCTGATAAAATTCGAAGGCGTCTTCGGTAACGGTTTGGAACCAATCCGGTTGCCGGAGTTCCTTGCGAGTAAGTCGCCTGCTAGTCGAAGCCATGCGTTTTGCGGGATCGCGAAATGTATCGGTCAAGAAACAGTTGAAGAAAGAATCGCGTGGTGAGGAACTATTGCTTATACTTGAAGTCTTCCGGGGCCATCTTTTCAAGAATCTCGGCCCATTTTTCCTTAGAAACGTTTGAAACATTTTCCACCGCGGCTTCTTTGGCCTCTTCGTTTTGCTGTAGGACGCTGGAGGCTTCCAGAACCGCCTTGGCAACATAGATCGGGCTCTTGGTCCGCAAAGCCAGCGCGATGGCATCGCTGGGGCGCGAATCGACGACCAGCTCTCGTCCTCCGATGTTGATGTGAACCAGAGCGTAATAAGTGTTTTCCTTTAGTTCGGTAATCTCCACCGAATCGACGGAGCAGCCCACTTCACCAAGAATATTCTTGAGCAAGTCGTGAGTCATGGGTCGGGCCATCTTGATGCCTTCAATTTCGGTTGCCATGGCCGTGGCTTCCAAAAGGCCGATCCAAATCGGCAAATTAAGCTTATTGTCGGTGTCCTTGAGAATGACGATAGGTGTCTTGGTTACCGGGTCCAGGGTCAAGCCGCCAACAGACATCTGAATAGTATCTTCCCGTTTGGTCATGCCATTTCTCCTTCTGACCGGAAGTCAGAAACATGTTGTGCTGTCAGCTCTTCCCCGATTAGCGAATTGGCAGTGGCTCCAATAATCCGAACGGGTAGCAAAGATCCGACTAGAGTCTCATCTCCAGTTAAATTCACAATCCGATTCGTCCGCGTACGGCCCATAATCTGTCCGTTCTTGAGTCGCGATTTTCCGTCTACCAAAATTTCCTCAACGTTGCCAATGCTCGCTCGGTTTTTCCTCAACGCGATTTCCTTTTGCAAGCTTTGCACTTCCTGCAGACGCGCTTTCTTGATTGCCTCGGCAACATCGTCGTTATATATTTTCGCCGACACCGTTTGCGGTCGCGGTGAATACATGAACGAGAAGATTTCATCATACTCTACTTGTTTGAGCAATTCTAGAGTATTGGCAAATTCTGCGTCCGTTTCGCCGGGAAAACCGACAATAATATCTGTGCTGAGCGCAACGTTAGCACAGCGCTGCCGCAACCGATTAATTCTGGCGAGATATTCATCGCGCGTGTAACCACGGCGCATTCGAGACAAGACCGAATCCGCACCAGACTGTACCGGCAAATGCAGATGCTCGCAGAGTTTCTTCAGGGTAGCGAACGCTTCGATCAGCTCCGGCGAAAGATCCTGGGGATGAGACGTCGTAAAGCGAATACGCCGTAGACCCTCAATCCTATTAACCCGACCCAAAAGCTCCGCAAAGCTGAGCTCGCCGGGCGATGTCTTACCATAAGAATTGACATTCTGCCCCAACAGCATGACTTCCTTTACGCCTTGGCGAACCAATGATTGAATCTCGGCAACGATCCTGGCGCTCGGACGACTCGCTTCGCGCCCACGAACGTGGGGCACGATGCAGAAGCTACAGACTTTGTTGCATCCCTGCATGATCGTAACAAAAGCTTTGGCACCCTGCACGTCGGTTCGGCCCTGCGGGTCTTCCATGTAGGACGGCTGGCGATAGAAAGCGGTTTCTACCGGGCGGCTGCGTGACGCCTGAACCTGTTCGACCATCTGCGGCAGTTTTTGAATGTTGTGGGTGCCGAAAACGAGATCGAGGTGAGGCAAGCGTTTTAACAGATTCGCACCTTCTTGCTGCGCAACGCATCCACCCACGCCGATAATGACGCCTTCCCGCTGTTCTTTTAACTTCTTCCACCTCCCCAGCGCGCTGTAGACTTTTTGTTCCGCTCTATCGCGCACGCTGCAGGTGTTAAGAATGACCAAATCCGCGGTCTCGATGCGATCCGTGCTTTCGTAATCCATACGGCCCATGACCTGCGCGATGCGCTCGGAATCGTACTGGTTCATCTGGCAACCGTAGGTCTGCAGATAAAGCTTCTTCATGGTACGATCAGATCGACGACTTTATAGAGCTGATGGATGTTACGGCATTCCTCGGCGACATCACAATAAGGAACATAGCGCGGCATTTCGCTATCGCCAACGCCCCAGGTCATGCGGCTCTCGGGGTTCAGCCAAATGAGTTGTTTGGCCTTCTGTTGTATTTCCCTCAACACCCACTCGTTGGGGCGATTGTAGTTGTTTCGCCCATCGCCGATGATCAACACGGTGGTCTTGCTGGTGACCGAAGCGAAATAGTTCTTGAAAAACAATTCAAACGCCCGGCCGAAATTGGAGTGCGAAAAGACGTCGATGACTTCGCCCTTGAGCGCTGTTTCTACCGCGCGATGAATCTCGTGCTCCTCGAAAAGTTTCGTCACCTCGCCGATATCGCTGACAAAAACAAAACTGCGAACCTTGGCGTAGAGATCCTGCACCGAATAGACGAACTGCAACATAAAACGGGAGGCGTTCAATACCGAGTCTGAGATGTCACACAGGATCATTACTTGAGGCTTGGTCTTCTTGCGCCGGTCCAGCTCGATGTGAAACGGCACGCCACCGTATTGCATGTTGGTTCGCAGGGTCGCTTTAACATTGAAGCGCCCGCGCGCGGCCTTCTTGCGTCGCACGGACAGGCGATTTTTCAGCCGCTGCGCCAGACGAGCCACGGCTTCGTTCATCCGCCTGATGTCATCTTCGGTGTAAAAGGAAAAGCTCTTGTCGGCGAAAGAGCTGCGCTGGCTGTAATCGGATGGCTCAACGCCGCGCTTTCTCTGCTCTTGTTGAATAATTTCGCGCAGCAGACGGTTGAGATCCCGCATCCGTTCATCCAGGTAGCGCATCACGTTATGTAAATCTTCGCCGCCCTCAGCCAGCATTTGAAGCATGGCTTTGAAGCCTTCCACCTCGATACGGACGCGATCCAGTTGCAGCCGGCCGGCCATCCTTGTGTAAGGTGTCAACCGGAAACTGTCTAGGGAGCCGGCTTCGGCTTCCCGACTTGCCGCCTCTCGAAGCAAACGTTCCAATTCGCCGCGGTCGCCGGTAAGCAGCGCTCGAGTCAATTCAGACAGGTCCCCTTCCATCTTCTTCAATAGCCGCTGGATCTGCTCGAGCATTTGTTGGAACTGTTCCGGAGTGAGCCCCAACTCTTCCATGATCCGTCTATCCAGAGCGTCGATGGCTTCCCCGATCCCCAGGAAGAAAAAGTCAAAAAGCTCTTCGAAAGGCTTAACATCGCTCGCCCGCTTGACCAGGGTCGTACGCAGAGCGTTACGAAACAGGTGTGGGTCTCGGATGCCGACGAGGCCTAGGGCCCGGAAAGCATCCATGTTCTCGGACAGCGACACACGAACGCCGTTACGCCGCAGAACGTTCGCGAATTCGACAATGCGATCTTCCATCTGTGAAACCGCGGATTCCGAGCTCTAATGCAGGTGATCTTTGTCGTTGTCGCCCGCGCTCGGTCCCTGGCGGGCTTTCCGTTCGGCAAGGTACGCTTTGAGTTCCTGGTGGGCTTTGCGAATATCGGCTTCGTATTTCATAAGCGTCGAAAGAGTTTGCTCAACCAGCTCGTTATCCAACTGTTTGATATTGAGCAAGGTCAGCGCTCTTACCCAGTCCAGAGTCTCGCTGATGCTGGGCGTTTTCTTCAAGTCCAGTTTGCGCACTCGGTGCAGGAGCTGAACCACTTCCCGGGCGAGTTGATCCCCGACGCCTGGGACTTTTAACTTGATGATTTCCATTTCCCTCTCGGAGTCAGGAAAATCCAAATAGAGATGGAGGCAGCGGCGTTTCAAAGCATCGGACATTTCGCGGCTGTTGTTGCTGGTCAACACGACCAGCGGGATGTGTTTCGCCTTCAACGTGCCAATTTCAGGAACGGTGATTTGAAAATCACTGAGGACTTCCAACAGAAAGGCTTCGAACTCGGCGTCGGACTTGTCCACTTCGTCAATCAATAGAACCGAAGGCTGGTCCGCGAGGAGCGCCTTCAATAGAGGTCGCGGCAGCAAGAACCGATCGGAGAAAAAAACCCCATCCTGGTTGGCTATGCACTCGACCGCTTCTTGCAAGGTTTGGGTGCCCTGAAGAACTTCGCCGATCTTATCCTTGAGGATCTGCGTGTAAAGCAGTTGCTTGGCATACTCCCACTCATAGAGCGACTTGGCCTCATCGAGCCCTTCATAGCACTGGAGCCTGATCAACTCCATCCCCAGGGCGCCCGCCAGCACTTTACCCAGTTCGGTTTTACCGACGCCGGCCGGTCCCTCAACCAGAATCGGCTTTTGCAATTGGGTTCCGAGATAGACCACCGTGGCAACATTTTTATTGCAAATGTAACTTTGGCTGCCCAAGCCCGTGACAACAGCATCCACTGACTGAAACATAGTCACCCTCTCCAAGAATTCGAAGCTAACATAAACAATCCGTAACGACAATCAGCTCTTGGAAAGCATGTTTGCAGAACCTTTGCACTTTCTGTAAACGATAGCTGTGTGCACGTTAGCACTTTACTTTCGCATGGTTGACCGCTACCCGGTGATCGTCGCGGCGAACCGTGATGAGCACTATGACCGCCCGTCAGCGCCTCCGGGCCTATGGTCGACGGAACCCAACATTCTTGCCGGGAAGGATCTCTTGGCGGGCGGTACCTGGCTTGGAGTCAATGAGCACGGGCTCCTGGTAGGCATTCTCAATCGCCGGTCGAACAGCGAACTGGATCCACTCACCCAGACGCGCTCTCGTGGTCTCCTCTGTCTGGATCTCCTCAGATTCAAATCCGCCGCGGACGCCCATGCATTCGTAAACCGGCACGAAGACGCCTATCAACCGTTCACCGTTGTTTTTGTCGATCCGAAGGAGGCGTGGATCGCAACCAACGTCCGGCGACAGATCAAGACCCATAAACTCGCTGAAGGATTGCACGTTTACAGTAGCGCCGCCGAGTTCGCTGTGCGATCTGAAAAAGTCGATCGAGCCCACGTGCAGTTCGCTCGAGTCTTCGAAGAGTTGCGATCGAACTGCAGCGACAAATCGGTGTGGGTGCGCTCGTTGCGCACAGTTCTCTGCGATCACACATTGGGTAACGGTTCCAATGACCCTAGGGACGCTATTTGTGTTCATGGAGACGTCGCCGGCACCGTTTCTTCCACGATTATCTTTCACGATCAGCCCCAACAGCGCCTTTATACCTTCAACTGCCTCGGGCCTCCTTGCCGGGGATCCTTCGCCGAAGCCCCTATGCTCAATGTCCGATGAGTGCACAGCATAAATCGAGACCGGCGGCCACCGTTATTCTGCTCCGCCCTGCTGAGACGAACGGCTTTGAAGTATTTCTCACCCGTCGCCCTGACGAAATGGCGTTCCTTGGCGGCATGTACTGCTTCCCCGGTGGCGCCCTACGAAAAGACGATTGTTCGACGGCGATGTTGCGGCTTTGCCACGGTTTATCACCCGTGGATGCACGAAAAATCGTTGGCGCTCAATTTTCGCCGCCAGAAGCTCTGGGGCTATGGATTGCTGGTATTCGAGAGCTCTTCGAAGAGGCGGGAATTCTACTTGCGGTTAATGACTTGAAACAACCCTGGGCGTCAGCACAGGATCACAAAAACAATCTGACTGACAAGCACGCTGCTCTGCTCAAAAAGACCTTGAGCTTCCGATCCCTGCTCGAGAGCGAAGGACTGCTGTGTGACGCCTCCCGCCTGGCCTATTTCTCCCATTGGCAAACGCCGCAAGAGATTTCGATTCGCTTCGATACGCGTTTCTTTCTCGCCGCCTTGCCAAAAGGTCAGACTCCCCTGCTAACCTCGCCTGAAGTCGCCCATAGCCTTTGGCTTACACCTGATCGCGCCCTGAAACTTTTCGCCAAAGATAAACTGCCGATGATATTTCCAACTTTCACCTCGCTGCGAACTCTGGCTGACTTCGAGTCGCTGGAGAGCGTACTGAAAGAATACGGTTCAAAGCTTTCCGCGGCATCCAAGAAGGCACCACGGGGTCAGTAACGAGGCGCGCGTTTTTAACCCTTCTGGTCGAGCGCTTTGCGCAACATTTCCATTTGATTGTTCAAATGACGGACCATTGTGCTCTCGGCCAGCTGCGAGTTTTTCTTGAGGAAGGCGTCCATGATCTGGTCATGCTCGCGCATGGAATAGTCGAGCCGTTGGGGCAAATGGAGCGAGAGAATTCGCGTCTTTTGAATCTCTTGGCGCAACTGATCGATGAGCCGGTACAGGCGCTCGTTGCGGGCGATTTCAGCGATGAAGCGATGAAAGCTACTGTTGGCGTCGAAGTAGCGAGTCAGGTCCCGTTTTTGACAGGCTTCTTTGAGAAGCTGGTGCAGCTCTCTCAGATGGGCGATCTCTTCCGGTTGAGCGTTCTCAACCGCTAGCCGCGCCGCCAATCCTTCCAACGCGCTCGCAATCATGTAGTAATCTTGAACCTCCTCGCGTGTGGGCTTGCTAACTGCCACTTCATTGTTGGGCAGGAACGTTACGTACCCTTCCGTTTCTAGCAAGCGCAGCGCTTCCCGCAGCGCTACTCGGCTGACATGCAGCGAGGTGCTGAGCGTTTCTTCCGCGAGTTTCTCACCGGGAGCAAATTTGCCGCTGACGATCGCTTCCCTGAGCTTCTCGTTCAGGAGCTTGGTCAGGGACTTGAATTTTTTTTCCGCTCGCCGCGGGCCACCACCGATCATAACTTCTTCTCCGCAGGACTCTCTTCTTTAGAGGGCGACGCGGCTCCGCGCCCCAGGAGTCGCTTTAAGGATTCCTGTACCTTCTGAAGCTGGCTCTTAACCGTAAAAAGGTAAAAGTCGTCCATCCGCCTGAGATAAACCTCGCGGCCGATTTTTAGCTGCATGTTGTCCTCTCCCTGCGCCATAAGCAGGCGGCCGTTGCGATCCCGAATCAAGGCCAGGGCAACAGGCGGAAGAAAGCCGTCCGGTGTCACGTAGAGAATCGTAAACGTCTCGATTTCACCTTCATCGCTCATGACTGCCGGCGGAGCTGCCTTTTTCGGAACCGCCGGAGGCGCTGGTGGCAATAAAGGCAGTGCCGGACTTTGAACCGCGCGTGAGTCCGTACGTTCCAGGATGGTGACAAAATTATTGGTTCCCAGACCGCCGGTACTCTGGGCTAGGCCGCGCTTGAACTCACGCTTGGCTCGCGTTTGCCCTCGGAGCCTTTTTGTTACTTCTACCACTTGGGCCAATCCGCTCGCGCCAACCGGATGCCCGCGAGCTTTCAAGCCACCCGAAGGGTTAATCGGCAATGGTCCTTCGAGAGCGGTTTTTCCTTCCACCGCCGCATCGCCTCCCTTGCCTGGAGGAAAGAATCCCAAGTCCTCGCTAGTGATAATTTCAAAAGGAGTGAAGGCGTCGTGGATCTCGGCAAAGTCAATGCCCTGGGGTGAGGTCTCTGCCATCTGGTAAGCCCGGGCTGCAGCGATCCGTGTGGCCGGAAAAGAGGTAAAAATGTCTCTTTCCCGCAGGCTCAAGGGTCCTGTTCCCTGCCCTATTCCGGCTAACCGGACGTCGCTTTTCTCGCTCGTGAGGACCAGAGCTGCCGCCCCATCCGTGATCGGCGCGCAATCGTAGAGGCGCAGCGGTGTGGCGATAAATTTGCTCGCCAGGTACGCTTCCCGGGTGATCGGTTTTTGAAACTGGGCCAAAGAATTGCGTGAACCGTTGAGATGATTCTTCAATGCCACGCTGCAAAGCATAGTTTCCAAACGCGACTGAGAGAGGCGAAATTTTTGCCGGTACTTCTCGGTAATCATCGCTGCCAGCGCCGGCATGGTCGCGCCGCACTGGCGTTCCTGCTTGTCGATGACCTCTGCAAGGATACGCGTGGTGGCGCTAGTGCTGAGATGCGTCATCTTCTCACCGCCCAAGACCAAGACCCGGTGATAATATCCGGAAGCAACGGCCTGAAAGCCGGCTTGAAGAGCCGCGGCCCCGGCTGAAGAGGCAGTCTCGATTCGCAGGGCTGGAATACCGGTCAAGCCCAGCGCCTCGGCAATTTGTGAGGCGATGTTGCTTTCGCCGGTAAACTCCTCCGGGTTCATGGAGCCGATATAGATAGCCTCCACTCGCTCTGCTTGGGAGGCAGCAAGCGCTTCTTGACCCGCCTGGCAAAAGATCTCAACGATGGGCCTAGGATCTTTGCCGAACTTGGTCATACCAACGCCGCTCACGTATACCGACTGCATAGCATGTCAATTTTATACTGCTGGACGCGTTAATTCCATGATGTAGCTTCTTGAAAGTCTAGACGGAGGAAAATGGCCGACTTGCCGTGTCCGACTACTCCCTCGAGACCAAACTAAGCATCACCGGGACGATCGGTGATACGAACGATTAAGTTTATGTTAAGTAAGCGGTAGTAGCGTTTGCAAACTGCAAAGGAAATACGTGCTACGAATATTGACTTCACATTCAGCTTTGCATAGTAACGAATAAGCTTCCAAATCTTAGTAACGGAGGATAACTATGGGACAGATGGTGACTTTCAAGCGGCCCGATGGAAAAGATTGTAACGGCTATCTCGCCAGTCCGGCGGGTGGAGACAAGGCCCCGGGTGTGGTCGTCATCCAGGAATGGTGGGGTCTGAACGATCAGATCAAAGGCGTGGCAGAACGGCTCGCAGCCCTCGGCTACCGAGCGTTGGTTCCAGACCTCTACAAGGGCAAGGTTACCCTCGACACCGCCGAGGCTAAGCACCTGATGACCAACCTGAATTTCGGCGACGCGGCGACTCAGGACGTTCGTGGAGCGTCTCAGCATCTCAAGCAATCCAGCGCGAAAGTCGGTGTCGTAGGTTTCTGCATGGGCGGAGCGTTAACGGTGCTGGCGGCGCTCTATGTCAAAGAAGTAAACGCGTGCTCTTCTTGGTATGGTTTTCCACCCGAGCAGGCCGGCGACGTCAAGACCATCACCGTGCCGCTACAACTTCATCTGGCGGAGAAAGACGCTTCTTTTCCTCCCGACGGAGCACGGGCCCTAGAAGCCAAGCTGAAAGAAGGCAAGGTGCCCTTTGAGTCCTACTGGTATGACGCCGGGCATGCCTTCGGCAACGAAACGGGTGCGAATTATAATGCTCAGTGCGCAAAGCTCGCCTGGGACCGCACCACCGAGTTCTTCGCCAAACATGTGAAGTAAAAGCTATCTTCACTATACGGGCACGGCAGGTCGAAGTCATCGGTTTCTGACCCTTCTTCCTCGCTACGGGCGGATATCTGGATACACCGCTGACGCATCTTCTGGGCGTCAAACGACAACACGAGGCAGATTCACAAAAACGGTCTAGGTCGCGTTCCACCGGAAGGAAAACAGCCTTGATCGAAAATGGTAAGCCCAACCCCGGCTCTATCCACGGGTTCCGACTATCAGGGGCCGGACCGCCATTTGCACGGTCCTACCTTATGATGACACCTCAACGTCAGCGAAGACCACACCCGAGGGCCAAGTGCGAGAAGGCGTGTCGGTGGATGGAGGATTTACCCTCGGCGCAGCGAGCGCTGACCGAGATGAGCTGCGAGTTGTTAGGGAGATGGGCCGCCGACCCCCGCGGTGTTTGGCGGTCAGCGGAATGTTGACAAGTTGGGGTAGCTGGTGAATCTTGCGACCGATTCAAATTTGATTGGTGGAGCCGTCCTAGGAGATAGGCCGACCGGCGCTTGTTCTCTCCTAAGGCGGCTCACTTAGTAGTAGATCGCGAGACGTGACATGGCTGCGGGCACGACGAAGGCATTGACTCCCTTCATCGGGCGATGGCGCATCGTGGAAATGGAACAGTGGGATCGCGAGTTCATCGACCTCGAAGGCCCCGGACACTTCACGATTTCGAAAGGTGGTAACGGCGCTTTCCACTTTGGCGCCGTCCAAGGCGAACTTGATTGCCGCGTGGAAGAATGCACCAGAGGACACCGGGTCGAGTTCTCATGGGTAGGGAACGATGAAATGGACCCGGTCTCTGGCCGAGGTTGGGCTGTTCTAAAGAACGGTGAGCTTCACGGGCGTCTTTATTTTCATCGTGGCGACGATTCATCGTTTCGGGCGGTTCCATTTTCGCGATCTAACCGCACCGTCGAAACGGACGCGCCGCGAGCGGCGCGCCGTTCACGGTGAAACGTTAGACGGCACTGCGATATTCGTCCGACAATCACCAGGGCAGTCCGTTATCGTGGTACTTCGAATATTTGACTTGATGCTAAATTTGAAGAAGCTGAGGTGCACCGCTTTTTCCTCACATGCTGTCTGTTGTCCGATATGTGTTCTCGGAGGAGACAATGGCTTTCAAGATATTATCGATAGACGGAGGCGACATACGGGGAATTATACCTGATAGAGCAGATATGCCAGGCGCTTGTTCAAGAAGCCGTCATTGAGGCAGAGCCTATCAATATAAGGGTATTGGTTCTGGAGATTGGTTCGTGCGAGGGATTTGATCATCAGTCTCGCAGTGCGAGGGAGCAACAAGCGTTTTGCGGCGGCGGTTGTTAATCATTTTTGGCGATTCTCCCATTCAGACACTTCGCAGTTGAGA
>Ga0209874_1000275_pt1 | contig 14603 bp, 15 predicted proteins | sample GWRWN1_20_30_FD_187216 | JGI IMG/M metagenome (GOLD analysis project Ga0209874, IMG submission 187216) | Riverbed sediment microbial communities from areas with no vegetation in Columbia River, Washington, USA - GW-RW N1_20_30 (SPAdes)... | ecosystem: Environmental > Aquatic > Freshwater > River... | reverse complement strand
CCCTGGCATGTCGATGAGACCTCCCGGAAGGTCGGAGGAACGTGGCGCTACCTGTTCCGGGCCATCGACCAGTTCGGCCAGGTCATCGACGCGTACCTCTCACCTCGACGGGACGCCAATGCAGCTCGTCGCTTCTTCGCCCGGGCCGTCGGTCGCACCCGTATCTCGCCTGTCGAGGTCACCACCGACCGGTACCGCGTCTATCCTCGCGTCCTCGACGAGCTGCTGCCGGCGGCCTTCCATGACACAGAGGTGCATGCCAACAACGCGCTCGAGACCGACCACGGGCGCCTCAAGGCCCGGCTTCGACCCATGCGAGGGCTGAAGCGGGACCGAACCGCCAGGGTGATCGTCGCTGCCCATGCCTTCGTCCAGAACCTCCGCAGGGGCTTCTACGATCTCGGGACCGATGTGCGTCCGGCCTCCCGTCTCGCCGCCGCCTTCTCCGAACTGGCCCTCGTGATCTGATACGCGTCAGCGCTGGATCGCTCCCTCGCGGCAAGGCCTTCAGCCAATGCAACAGTCCCTCGAAATGCGATGCAGCCCCCCGCCTGCAACGTGTCGGAAGTCCCTGGGCGACAGGGACCATCGACCCTGCGGCGGCCTCCGCTGCGGTCCCATTCTGTCGGCATGTTCATCCGCTACTTCCTGGATTTGCCGCTCCCGTTCGAGGACGTTGAAACGAGGCTCCTCGCTGCGCCCGAGGCTTGGGTGCCGGGGCTGGCCCGCGACGCCGAGGACGGAGGAGAGCACCTGCTGGCCGAGGTGGGGTTCCCGGTCGACGATCATCGAGTGGGCAAGGAAGTCCAGATCGAGCTGGGAACCCCCTTCCGTATCCCGTCCAAGACCATTCTGCCGCTCATGTGGACGGCCACCGGACCGGGGAGACTGTTCCCGTCACTCGAGGCGGACTTGGAGATCGCGGCCCTCGGACAGAACCGGACCCAGCTCTCGATCAGCGCCCGGTACCGGCCGCCTCTTGGCGCCGTGGGCAGGGCCCTGGACCGCGCGCTGCTCCACCGGGTCGCCGAGGCGACGCTCAAGGATTTCCTGGACCGGGTGGGCGAGGCACTCGGAGCCGAGACCGGGGCGCTGACGTGACCGTCCGGAGGAACGCCCACGCCGCTCGAAACGGCTCACCCGGTATGCCTTCATCGAGGTGGGGCGTCGGAACCGGGTGGGCCAGACCTGGCTCTCTGATCGGGGTGGCCGTGCTGTCGGCTGTGTTGGGCGCAACCTGCGGACCTGCCGGCCCCGAACCGACGGCGAGCCCGACCAAGGAGGCTCAGCAGGCGGGATCGCCGGCGGCACAGCGGCTGGTGCTTCTGATGGACGAGTTCAGCTTCACCGTGGCGGGCCCCCCTCCGCCCCCGGGTTACCCCCCAGAGACCGCGGTCCTGTCGGCCGGTCGTTCGGTCCTCGTCACGCTGCGGAACGTGGGGCGCATCGTGCACCACTGGAGCGTCGGCCGAACCCTCCTCCCCGGCGGGGGCTATGAGCATGACCTGTTGGCGATGATGGAGCCGGAAGTCCTAAGCGGCACAGGATACCGGCTGGTGGAGACCGAAGAAGGCGCGGCAGGGGGGCCAGGCGGCCTCATCATCGAGGTTGCGCCGGGCGGCGCCGTAACCCTTCGTCTGGCCGTCCCTGCCGACGCGACCGGTACGTGGGAGATGGCCTGCTTCGTCCCCGGGCACTACCAAGCCGGGATGAAGAAGGCGCTGACCGTCAAGTAGGGCCCTGGTCAAGGCCCTCGCTCGGCTCCCGTAGGTTCGTATGGGTTCTTGCTCGTCAAGGTATCTTGTGGCATCCCTGCGGCATGCACGAGAGGTTCGTGGCCGCTCGGGGCGGCGGTTCGTGGCGTCCGCTTCTGGGGCGGTGAAACTAGGACAGAGGGTCCCACGGCGCTTGGTACGTCCGGCCCTCCCCCTCCTTCCTCGCAGCTGTGAAGGATGAGAGCCGGAAGCAGGGTCACGCGTGTGACCCGGTGTTGACCAGCAGTTCGAGGGCATAGCGGCGATGCGGACCGAACGACCTGCGATCCGTGGGGCGGTGTCGAACGGAGAGGCGCGGCAGGCCGCGTGGATCCGCGTCCACTACGTGGACTGGCTACGGGCGCTCGCCGTCCTGGGCGTCTTCGTGTACCACTCGCTTCAGCCGTTCTCGACCCACGACTGGCACGTGAAGAACGACCGGTTGAGCGAGGCCATCGACGGCGTGATCTCGTTCGTCGACCCGTGGGGGATCGCGTTCTTCTTCCTGATCGCAGGCGCGAGCACTTTCCTGGCGCTGCGATGGCGCACGGCCCGCCAGTACGTGCGCGAACGCCTGATGCGGCTCCTCGTGCCGCTCGTGGTGGCGTACTTGCTCCTGTCCCCCGTGCAGGCGTTCATCGAGGGACGCCACTTCAGTCGGTACACGGGATCGTTCGTTGCCGGCCTACCGCTGTTCTTCCAGGAGGTTTGGTCGAACATGCGAGAGACCCTGTCCCATCCGCTCCTGGTCGACCGCACGTACCACCTGTGGTTCGTGGTCTTCCTCCTCTGGCTCTCCCTGCTGGGCCTCCCGGTGTTCCTGTGGCTGCGCGGGCCCGGCGGGCGGCGCCTCTCCGCGTTGCTGGGCGACCGTGCGGGACGGCGCGGGTCGACGCTGCTGTTCGCGGTCCCGGTCGCGCTCGTCCCGCTCACGGTCTTGCCCTTGTGGCCCGAGGCGGAGGACTGGGGCACATTCGTCTACCTGTTCGGGTTCTTCGTCGCCGGCTATGTGCTGATGTCGGACCCTCGGCTGATGGAAGCAGTGCGACGAGGCGTCGTGCCGGCCCTCTGCTTGGCGATCCTCGTGGATGCCGCGATCCTTCTCACGGGCCTCCCCGAGTTCGTCGACCGGTGGCAGGACGCGCCGTCGTACTCGTGGATGTACGCATGGGCCTTCTTCTTGATCGGCGTGCAGGCTTGGGCCTGGGTCCAGGTCCTGCTCGGGTTGGGGATGCGGGCACGCTCGTTCCAGCGGCCACTTCCACGCTCGGTGAGCACGGCGGCCATGCCGTTCTTCATCGTCCATCAGCCGGTGATCTTGGCGATCGCGTTCTTCGTCGTTCGGTGGGACGCTTGGATCGCCCTGAAGTGGGGCGTCATCGTGCTCGGCTCGTTCGCACTTTCGGCGGCGCTGGCGACGACGCTCGCCCGGCTCCCAGTGATCTCGATGATGTTCGGGGTCAAGAGGGGCACTCGCTCCGTTACTCGGCGCACGAACTCATCGGCCAGCCCCGTCCATCGGTGACTGACCAACCAATCGGGACGCCTGTCTCGCCCGAATCAGCCATTCGGCGGGAGTTGACGGCCGTGCAATCGACCTGGTTGCGCAGGTCCCGGCTCATGCCCAGAGCGCTGTGGATGACGGTGACGCCCGGCCACGGTCCGTCGCCGGAAAGCCTGGCTACGTAGGGCGGCATCGCTCCATGAGGGTAGGGAAATGCGTGGCTCGGGCACGTCCGCTCCTCTCCTCATCAGCCCCGACGCGCCATTGCACCCATCTGCTTCCAGCGGGTCGGCCCGATTCTCGCACCCCTCACGGGAACACAGTCCAGACGAGGTGACCGTTCAGCACGAGGACCCGGATTCAAGGATCCTCAATTCGCTTGTGCTACCCGTTCAGATCGGGAAGCGATCCGGTCATGGGAGGAGGCCGATCGTCATAGCCTTCCAGCCGAAGTCCAGAGGCACCACGGCCAGCATGCCGGGCCGGATGTCCCCAAATCCAGCGAACCGGTGCAGGGCGAGGTCAGATCCGCGGGCGGAGGTGAGAGCGAGATGGTCGGTGTTGAAGGTGAGATCGTCATCAACCTGCCGGTGGAAGACGTGTTCGACTTCCTGGCCGACGAGCGCAACGAGCCGCGCTTCAACCCCCGGATGCGCGGGGCCGAGAAGATCTCGGAGGGACCCATCGGCGTCGGCACCCGCTTTCGAGCGGAGGTCGTGAGCATGGGCCGACCCATCGAGATGGTCATCGAGTACACCGGCTACGAGCGACCGCGGCGGCTCGCGTCGACCACGCACATGTCCTCCATGGATATTCAGTACACGCTGACGTTTGAGCCCGTTCCCGAGGGGACCCGGATGCGGTGGTCGGGGGACCTGGAGCCGCGTGGCATCTTCAAGCTGATGAGCCCGATGGTCGCCCGCTTGGGCCGGCGGCAGGAGCGAAGGATCTGGACCGGCCTTAAGCGTCTCCTCGAAGGACAGGGGCCGCCTCCGGTCTCCGCATAAGGGCCCCTGGGCCGCATAGGCTGCTGCCTCAACCCCAGTTCGTGCTCGATCGCCTTGCGTCAGGGTTCGCCCCGACAAATACGATGGCAGGCAACCAGCGACTCCCTAATGAGGGCCAGGCCGTAAGAGAACCCCTGCTCCGATCGGCCGATTCAGGCGTTGCTCGTTGCAACGTGCCCCGTTGAATGGCTCCGGTGGTCCTGTGCATAATCGTTGTAGCGGCGAGCCATGACCACGAACATGAACGGAAGCATCAACGCGTGCATCGATGCGAGCAGCGCCCCGGCCGACAGCACCCCCGCCCAGTACGGGCCGATGAGAAGGAGGATCGGAAGGACCATCGCCGCGTCCATCTCAACTGTACTCGCCCAGCCGTGGCCACGGAAGCGCATCCAGATCGTCATCCCGATGGTCATGTTGGCCGTCATGACGAATGCGCGCAGGCCCGCATAGTGGAGAATGTTGGAGTGGCCGACGACGCCGAAGACCAACGACACCACTCCCCCAAGGATCACCATCGCCACCAGCATCACCACGATCATCTCGAGGTAGTGGTGGAGGAACCTTCGCTTCGAGGTCTCGAATCCAGTTTGGTGCGGTACAGCGATACCCACGCTCATCGTTCCCACCTCCCGACTGCCCCCGTTGGTCAGCCTGTCATCGCGGCTGGCGGACCTCGGGTCCGTCCGGTCGCACTCCTTCCCTCGCGAGGTGCCTAGCTTGGGGTCACCAGGTGGGAAGCCTTCTCACGGCGTTCCCGTGCCCGACGAACTGCCCTGTTGATCCCGTAGCCACACAGACCACAGCACAGCACCACGCCGACGATCACCAAGACCGCCACCATTGCCGTCCACCTCCTTCACGGGCGCTCGGTGCTTCCGGTATCCCGTTCGCTCCTGGTTCTGGCCACTCTCGTTGTGGGCCGCCGGTCGAGCTAGGGCCACAAGGCCTCTATCCAACGGGACCCTGGGGGGAGGGGGGAGCTGCAACAGCGCCCCGAGGCTCGGGGGTGGGAGCCTTCTTCTGCCGAACCCTCACCGTGCCCGGGAGGGGAGTCGGGGCGCCTCCAGTCCACGCCGGTGGACGAGGCCGTAACCTGTTGTCTAGGCAGCCGGTCCTTCGCCTGACGTCACCACCGCGCATACGATGAGAAGCTCGCCCAGGAGGAGAACTGAGATGACGAACAAGAAGGTGCTGGTCCTGGGAGGAAACTTCGCCGGCCTCACGGGGGCACTTAGCGTCAAGCACGAGCTCGGCAACGACGTGGACGTGACGGTCGTGTCGATGTGGGACCACTTCCAGTTCAACCCATCCCTCATCTGGGTTCCGTTCGGCAAGAGGAAGGTCAAGGACGTGGTGTTCCCGCTGGCGAGGACCTTCGAGTCTCACAAGGTCGAGTTCGTGCACGGCGAAGCCACGAAGATCGACCCGACAACCCAGAAGGTCGAGACCTCCCGTGGTGTGTACGCCTACGACTACTTGATGATCGCCACCGGGTACCTCAACGACTTCGACGTGGTCCCCGGGATCGGTCCCGGTGGCAACGCGTACTCGATCACCTCGCTGGAGGGCGCCGTCGACGCCGCGGTGGGTTGGGCCCGCTTCCTGAACGATCCGGGGCCCGTGGTGGTCGGGGCGACGCAGGGCGCTGCCTGCTTCGGCGCAGCGTACGAGTTCGTGTTCAACGTCACCTACCACCTGAAGAAGCAGAGGCTCCGGGTGCCGGTGGCCTACGTGAGCGCGGAACCCTTCCCCGGGCACTTCGGGATCGGTGGGCTCCCCGGCGGGGAGAAGTTGCTCGGCATGTTCTTCAAGCGACAGAAGATCACCTCGATCTGGGATGTGGCCATGGAGGAGATCGTCCCCGGTGAGATGCGCCTCACGGACGGGCAGAAGCTGCCGTTCAAGTACGCGATGGTCGTCCCGCCATTCATCGGGGCCGAGGTGGTGAAGGCCTCGGGGCTCGGGAACCCGAGAGGCTTCATCGACGTGAAGGACACCTACCAAACACTCGCCTATCCCAACGTCTATGCGGCGGGGATCGCCGCGGCCGTGAACGCCCCGTGGCAGACGGCGAACGCGGTCGGGGTGCCGAAGACGGGGTTCCCCGCCGAGACCATGGCGCACGTGGCCGCGGAGAACATCGCTTCGCAGATCCGGGGCGAGGAACCCACCAAGGAGGAGAACTTCGCAGACATCCCCGCCGTGTGCATCATGGACGCCGGTAACAACGGGGTGATCATCCTGGCCGACAAGATGCTCCCTCCCCGCAAGCACGGTGTGATGATCCCGGGTCCGCAGTCGCATGCCGCCAAGATCGCCTTCGAGAAGTACTTCCTCTGGAAGGCGAGGCACGGGTACGTGAAGCTGCCCTAGCCGACCTGGCGTGAAGGGTTCCCGCCCTTGACGAGCGAACTAGGGCAACGAAGCCAGGATTCTCTCGGGTGATAGGATTCCTCGGATCGAGCACGCGAGAATCGGAGCACGACGGGTCCGTGCCGACGGCTACGCACGCTCGATCTTCGAGACCGTGTAGTCCAGGCAGGCGGAGATCTCGTCGACATCCAACCGCGCTCCGGGCTTGGCCGCGAGCCGGAGCACGATCTCGTCATCCGTTGACCCGACGTCCATGCTGGCCATCTTCTGATACTCGTCGGTCGGACAGGTGCACTGACCAGACTGGCACTCCTCGAAGGCCGCCAGCAGCTCTTCCCGACGGCCGGCGACGTCCGTCAACTCGATCGCGATCCCCTGGGGACCTTGCTCCATCCGGTAGCGAGCCATGGCCAGACCTTAAGACCAGTCGCTCGGTGCCTCCTGCCATGAGTTCCGTCGACGTTCGGGCGGATACCGCGAGTCGGCTCCCATCCGTGGAGGCCCTATCGGAAGCGGTCGGTCATGCGCTGGCGAAGGGGCTGGCGGATGATCGTCTTCCACTTCTCGGGCGCGCTTCGCCGCGGATCGCTCAAGTAGATCTCGTGGTGCCTTTGGAGCTTGCCGTCGAAGCTGTGGCCCTGCTCTTGGATGAAGGCGTGGAGCTTCAGGATGGTTGGGCCCTCGGCGCTGAACGGCCCGACGTGCAGGATCTGCGCGCAGGCTCCCTCCTCGAAGCGCTCGAGCCGGGCCCTGGCGATCGCCGGAAGCTGCTTCTTGCGCCATGCCTCGTCACGGGCCAGCTCGAACCGGTCGAGAGTCACGGCGTCAGGTTGAGCGATCATCATGGTCCAGTTCCAGTCGCCCTTGCGCTCGAGGTCGAACGCGGCCATATCCTCGGCCCACCAGAGACCCTCCAGCGGACCCACCCGATACTGGAGCCCCTGTTCCTTCTTGAGGGCGAACTTGAGGGTGTACGAGAGTGCATAGAGGGCCTCGATGGCCTCCCCGTAGTCCTGCGACGTGTTCGGATCCCCGTGCCCGTCGATCATCACGAAGCTCATCTCGGGCACGTGCACGATCTCCGGCTTGCCTGCGGAAGCCCTGTACATTAGCTCTCGCTCGCTCACGAGTGTGTCCGTTGCCATGATCGACCCCTCCTTCCTGGGCGAGTATGTCCCGATGGCTCGGCGTCTCGCCTGTCGAGCGGGACGTGCTCGCCGCCATCACCAGCATCTCTTCGGCATGCGCTCCTCACGCGCTCCCCTCGAAGGCCCCGCGCGCACGGTCACGGGAATCAGCTCGTGGGTCTCGCGCTCGGGTGGCCGGAAACCGTCATCTCCGGCCTTGGAGGCGTTCCATCTCGTGGCGGATCTGCTCTTCGCCGAACTCGTCGTTGCGATAGACATCCCACGCGTTCATGACCACACCGATGCCCCAGCCCACGATGGGGAACACAGGCCAGAAGAACCCGCGAACGTCGGTCAGAGCCCAGATCACCACGAGGAACGCGTTGACCAGGAAATAGACCAGAAGATGCCCCGAAAAATCGCGCCGCTTCTTCAGGCGCTTGATCGCCCTCTCGCGAAGGACCTCGCCACGAACTTCCTCATCGATCGCCATCTCACATCCATCCTCACACCACACGCTACCGGTCGGGAGATCATGGCCCAGGGCCGGTGGTCCTCCATTGAGTCCGACGTACGACCCATCGAACGTCCCCCCTCGACTGAGAGCCCACTTCCGGAGCTTGGCGAAGAACGGACCTAGGGGGTTCGTGACCTGGGACCTCGGGTGAGATTCCCCGAGCCTGCTCCGAGCGGAAACGTCAGAGACCACTCAAACCAGAGGCCGATCCCTGATGATGCAGGCCAGTCGGGGGGCATCCTGAAGGCTCAAGCGAAACTGTCACTCCTATCGCACGACGAAGACGGGGCACTCCGCCAAGTGCAACACGCGATGTGAGACGCTCGCGAGGAACATCCCCTCCCACTCGGACAAACCTCGCGAACCCATCACGATGAGGCCTGCGTCAAGCTCCTTCGCCAGCTCGAGGATGACGTGCGGGACCCCGCCGGTGGGGGCGGTCTGGACTTCGCCTCGGGCGTTCACGCCGATGTCCTTCAACCCCTTCACGATCTCATCCACGAAGTCGGTGGCCGCATCCGGCTGCTCGACCTCGTACGCACCGAACGGCGTGATCTGCTGCTCGCGGACGTGCAGCACTACGACCTCTGCCCCGTACTTCTGCCCGATGTCTGCGGCAACTTCCACGGCCTTCCTGCTGCTCGGAGAACCGTTCGCTGCAAGCAAGATGCGTTCGAACATGGCGCTCGCCTCCCTCTCGTTCGCCCCCCGAACTACGGGCGGCCTAGCCGTCACCTTCCCCCTGAACCCTGGGTGTTCACCAGGGTCGAAGGGCCCGCGTCTGATAGGCCCGGCGGCCCACTCGAGGCATTACCGGGGGATCGAGCGGACGCCTCGCCAGCAGTCGCCTGGGCGTCCCGCAACCGTCTTGGCAGCCGAGCGTGTCCTCGTAGGCACGGACGTTGAAGAGTTGACCCGAGGCCGGAGAGCAGCGACGGATGCCCGAAGGCCTCGGTCCGGAGATCGAGCGACCGAAGCGACCATCGCCGTCCGCCTCGATCGAGGATGGGCGCGCGTTGCATCGCCTGCCGCGATCTCAAGGCCGGCGCGCCAGCCCGGTGCCCGACCGCCGGACGGCGGCTGGATGCCGCCAGGACCGAGACCAGCGCTGGCGAGCAACCAGGAGATCACCGAGTTCGAGTTCCACATGTCGCTCGTGTGGCCTTCGTCTCGGCCCCAAACCAGGGCTGGAACAGACGGCACCAGACCGAGTACCTGTGCCGCTTGTGCCGGGTCATCCGTCACGCGCACGGGGCTCGAGACAGCCTCGGCGATATCGGGGATGACGCCGTCTCGCCACCGACGGACCTCGTACCGGAAGAGCCGGAAGCGTCCAGCGAGTCTCGAGCCGACCGGTCCCTCCAGGATCACGCCGCGTCGTTCCCCGTGCGTGTCTGGGATCGGGGTCTGCTCGATCACGAAGCGGCCCTCGGGAGCGACGACGACGAGAGCCGAGTGATAGAGGTCGCACGGACGTCGTCGCTGCACACGCGCGCTGATCCCCTCGAACAGCTTTCCGGTCAACCTCACGACGTGCTGCCCCACGCCCAACGGGATCCAGTAGAGATCCACGGCTGCGGATGGCTGGCGCGCTTCCCCTGTGGTTTCGCGTTCCTGGTTGTTCATGCGAACAGGGAACCGTGAGGCGATCGGCGCCGACAGGGCCAAGAGACCCGATCTCTGGGAGCACGTCGGGTAAGAACAGGTCGGCTCACCTCTTGCGGCTTCGGTGCCACGGATGAGCGCCGCGGCCGAGGCGATCGTGACCGGATCGGTCGTGTGCTGCGCGAGATCTCTCCCGGACCTCGCGGGCCGTCGGGAACAGCGGAAGCGAGACAACTCGTCCTCGGCTCAACCGGCCAACATCTGGCGAAGGACCATCTGGAGGATGCCCCCGTGGCGGTAATAGTCCGCCTCGGCGGGCATGTCGATCCGAACCGTGGCCGGGAACGAGATCTCGAAGCCGTCGTCGCGACGAGCCCGGACCATGACCTCCTGCCTGGGCCGTATCCCGCCCATCAACCCTCGGATGGTGAACGTCTCCCTTCCGCTTAGGTCGAGTGAGGCCGCCGACCGCCCCTCGGCGAACTGGAGCGGCAGCACGCCCATCCCTACGAGATTGCTCCGATGGATCCGCTCGAAGCTCTCGGCCAGAACCGCGCGGATCCCCAGGAGCGCCGGCCCCTTCGCGGCCCAGTCGCGCGAGGAGCCAGAGCCGTACTCCTTGCCCGCGACGACGAGCAAGGGCACGCCCTCCTCCCGATAGCGAAGCGCCGCGTCGAAGACGGCCATGACCTCGCCGCTCGGGAGGTGGGTGGTCCACGGCCCCTCGGTATCCGGCGCCAGCTCGTTCCGCAGCCGAACGTTGGCGAAGGTCCCGCGCATCATCACCTCATGGTTCCCCCGGCGGGAGCCGTAGCTGTTGAAGTCCCGTTGTTCCACCCGGTGTTCGATGAGGTACTTGCCCGCGGGTGAGTCCGGCTTGATCGCCCCCGCCGGAGAGATGTGGTCGGTGGTAATCGAGTCCCCCACCTTGACCAGCACGCGCGCGTCGATGATATCCGCCGGCTCCGACGGCTCGGGTGCCAGGCCCTCAAAGAACGGCGGCTCCCGCACATACGTCGAGGCCGGGTCCCACGCGAACATGGGGCCGGTTGGCGAGGGAAGCGAGTTCCAATGCTCGTCGCCGGCGAAGATCCGTCCGTACTCCCGCTTGAACTGCTCGGGGGAGATGGCGTCGTCAACGGCCGCCTGCACCTCCTCGGCCGAGGGCCACAGGTCGCGGAGGTAGACCGGCGAGCCGTCCTGGCCCGCCCCGAGCGGTTCCCGCGTGAGGTCCGTCTCGACGTGGCCGGTGAGCGCGTACGCGACGCACAGCGGCGGCGAGGCCAGGTAGCTCGCCCGCACCAGCGGGTGGATCCGGCCCTCGAAGTTCCGGTTGCCCGAGAGCACCGCCACGACCGCGAGATCCTTCTCCTGGACCGCGCTCGCCACCTCGTCGGGGAGCGGCCCGGAGTTCCCGATGCAGGTGGTGCAGCCGAACCCGACCAGCGAGAACCCAAGCTTGTCGAGGTACGGCTGGAGTCCCGCCGCGTCGAGGTAGTCGGTGACCACTCGTGATCCGGGGGCGAGCGAGGTCTTGACCCACGGTTTGGTCTCCAGCCCGGCCTCCACCGCTCGCTTGGCCAGGAGGCCTGCCGCGATCATGACCGTCGGGTTCGAGGTGTTCGTGCAGCTGGTGATGGCCGCAATGACCACCGATCCGTGCCGGATCTCCGCGTTGTTCAGCTTGACAGGCTGCGCGTTCTCCGGGTCCACCGGCTGCGACGTGTCGACCTCCGGCTCCTCCTTCGTCCCGCCGTGCGCTCCCCCCTCGTCGATCAGCCTTCCCAACTCGGTGGGGTCCGGATCGGGTTCCAGCCGGTCCCGGAACGCCTCGATGAACGACTCCCACACGGCCGACAGCGGCACCCGATCCTGGGGGCGCTTGGGTCCGGCCACCGACGGCTCCACGGCCGACAGGTCAAGGTCGAGGACCTCGCTGAACACCGGCTCGGGGTCGGCGTCGGTCCGAAACAGCCCCTGCTCCTTCGTGTACCGCTCGACCAAGTCCACCCGATCCTCGCGTCCGGTGAACCGGAGGTATCGCAGCGTCTCGTGGTCAACCGGCCAGAACGCGGCGGTTGCCCCGTACTCGGGGCACATGTTCGAGAGCGTGGCCCGATCGGCCAGCTCGAGCGTCGAGCAGCCCGGCCCGAAGAACTCGATGAACTTCCCGACGACGCCGTGCGCCCGCAACATCTGGGTCAGTGTCAGCACCAGGTCGGTGGCCGTCGTTCCCGCCGGCAGGACGTCGGTGACGCGCACGCCGATCACGATCGGCTGCGGAAGGAACATGGGCTGTCCGAGCATTGCCGCCTCGGCCTCGATTCCGCCGACGCCCCACCCCAGCACGCCCAGGCCGTTGATCATGGTGGTGTGGGAATCGGTTCCCACGAGCGTGTCGGGGAACGCCTCGCCGTCCTTCGTCGCCACGACCTTGCCGAGATGCTCCAGGTTGACCTGGTGGCAGATGCCGGCCCCCGGTGGGACCACGCGGATACCGTCGAATGCTTGCTGGGCCCATCGAAGGAGCGCGTACCGCTCACCGTTCCGCCGGTACTCCCACTCGATGTTGGCCTGGTACGCATGCTGGCTGCGGAACAGGTCGACCTGAACCGAGTGGTCGATGATGAGGTCCACGTCGACGAGCGGGTTGACCTGTTTCGGATCGCCGCCGGCACGGGCCATGGCCGATCGCATGGCGGCCAGATCAACCACGGCCGGGACGCCGGTGAAGTCCTGCATCAGGACCCGGGCCGGCATGAACGCGATGTTCGTCTGGGGGGCCGGCACGGGCCAGTCGGCCAGGGCCCGGACGTCCGCGTCGGCCACATCGCGCGTCCCCGCCCGGCGGAGGAGGTCCTCGAGCAGGATCTTCACCGTGTGCGGCAGGCGGGCGACCTGGCCGATCCCGTGCTCGGCGAGCCAGCCGAGCCGGTTGACCGTGACGTCGCCGCCTGCCGTTGCCAGGCGACCCCTGGCGGCGGCGAACTCCGTGGCCATGTGAACCCGACCCCCTCGAGGACGACACCTCCATTGTCCCCGATGTGGCGAGGTGCGACCCGCAGATCGAGGGGCGGCGTGGCCCCTACATACGCAGGTGACTGCGCCTGGCGAACCCCTCGTCGTCCTGGGGCTCGTCCTCATTTGGCGGTGCCACGACCTGCTCTCGTTGCACCTCGTCCCGGTGCTCCTGGATGGCCTGCTTGTGGGCCAGGCGCGTCTGGCGACGGATCTTGGCCTCCTTCTGGCGGCGCCGCTGGCTCTGGCCCTGGGCGATCACCGACGGCACCGGGCGAGGCTTCCCCTGCTCGTCCAGCGCGACGAACACGAGGTAGGCGCTTCCCGTGTGTGTGCGCTCTCCGGACAGGACGTTCTCGGATTCCACCCGAACGCCAACCTCCAACGATGTCCTGCCCACGTCGTTCACCGAAGCCCTCACGGTGACCGTGTCGCCGATCCTGACCGGTGCGAGGAAGGACATCGTGTCCATCGACACCGTCACGGCCGGACCCCCGCAGTGCTTCATCGCGGCAAGGCCGGCCGCAGTGTCGACGAGCTTCATGATGGTTCCGCCGTGCACGATCCCGGCGATGTTCGCATCGGTGATCTCCATGAGCTGAACCAGTGTCACGTGAGACGCGGACACCGGCTTCGGCTCGAGTTCCCCTCCGGCCATGCGCGAACTGTACTCCACGCCACCGGGCATCCGGGGGAGGACGGGCGGGTAGCATGCCGGCCATGCGCCGACTCGCCGCCTTCAGCATCCTCCTCATCCTGGCGACGTCGTGCGGTGTCGAATCGGCGCCCGTGCCGAGCCCCACCCGAACGGTCGAGACGACGGCGACGTCGCCGCGCCCCACGCTCACCGGCCCGGCGACACCGACGCTCACTCCGTCGCCCGTCGTCGACGTGCCCCTCGACGCCCCGACGACGTACGGCCGCCGCCAGGCCTCCGACAAGGTCGCGGTTGCCGACCTCGTGCCGGTCGGAGCGGAGGTGACCACGGCCTGGAGGCTTCCCCCGACCTCGGACCAGACTCCCCAGATCGCGCTGGCGTGGACGCGAGGCGTCGATCCGTTCTCATCGGAGCACGGGTTCGAGCTGTGGCAACTGTTCGGCGACGCACCTCCGTGGCGGGTGGTCTTCGCGTTCACCGATCCTCCCTCCGAATCGGTCCTCGGCGTGCGATTCGACGTGGGCGACGTGACCGGCGACGCCATCCCCGACGCGCTCACCTTCGAGGACAAGGGAGGGAGCGGGGGCTGCGGCATCTGGCGGGTCGTGCGAAGTGGTGCTGGGTTCGCCACCCCAATCTTCCATCGCTCGACGTGCGATACCCAGATCGAGCTCGCGTCGGGAACGCTTCGGATCCGCTCGGCCGAATACGACCCGGGCGACTCCCACTGCTGTCCGAGCAGGTTCCGCACCGCCACGATCAGATGGGACGGCAGCGGCTGGACGGTGGTCGATCGCGTGGTGATGCCGGCCTAGGCGATCACCTGGATCTGACTTCCCCGGGGCGAGCCGTCCACCTCGATCCTCGCAGGGAGACGAAGTGCGAGCTCTCGGACGTGCGTGATGACGCCGACCATCCTGCCGTCGCTCCCCAACTGCTCGATGGCGTCGACGACCACCTCGAGCGTCTCCGGGTCGAGCGTGCCGAACCCCTCGTCCAGGAACAGGCTGTCCAGGTCGGCCCGGCGGGTGCGCGAG
>Ga0209874_1000274_pt1 | contig 14612 bp, 9 predicted proteins | sample GWRWN1_20_30_FD_187216 | JGI IMG/M metagenome (GOLD analysis project Ga0209874, IMG submission 187216) | Riverbed sediment microbial communities from areas with no vegetation in Columbia River, Washington, USA - GW-RW N1_20_30 (SPAdes)... | ecosystem: Environmental > Aquatic > Freshwater > River... | reverse complement strand
TGAGCGAGGCGGCGGTCTTCCTGCCCGAGGCCGACGGGCGCCTCGCCCTCCGGGCGGGTTCGCTCGGCACGTCAGAGGACGACACGAGCGAGCGCGGCGTGAGCCAGTGGGTCTACGAGCACAGCCAGGTGGCCGGCCTGGGGAGCGGAACCCTGCCCGGCGCCCGCGCGCTCTACCTGCCCCTCGTGGCGTCCCGTGGCACGATCGGGGTGCTCGGCGTCCGGCCGGCAAAGCCCCAGGCGTTCGCGGGGCCCGAGCAGCTGCACCTCCTCGAGACGTTCGGGGCGCAGACGGCGCTGGCCGTCGAGCGGGCCATGCTCGCGGAGGAGGCGCACGGGGCGCACCTCAATGCCGAGTCGGAGCGGTTGCGCAACACGCTGCTGAGCTCCGTCTCCCACGACCTCCGGACGCCGCTCGCGACCATCACGGGCGCCGCGAGCAGCCTGCTGGAGGGGACGGATCGCCTCGATCCGCCGGCGCGCCGGGAGCTCCTCCAGGCGATCCACGAGGAGGCCGACCGGCTCAACCGCCTGGTCCACAACCTGCTCGACATGACCCGACTGGAGTCCGGGGCGATGCTGGTCCGCAAGGAGTGGCATCCCCTCGAGGAGCTCGTCGGCGCCGCCCTGGCGCGGCTGGGTGGGCGGCTCGGGGACCGGCCCGTGACGACCCGGTTATCGCCGAACCTCCCGCTCGTGCCGCTCGACGGCGTGCTGATCGAGCAGGTGTTGATCAATCTCTTGGACAACGCCATCAAGTACACCCCGGCCGGCACGCCGATCGAGATCGGGGCCGCCGTGGACGACGGTCACGTGCGGCTCGAGATCGCCGACCGAGGGCCGGGCTTGCCGCCTGGGGACGAGACCCGAGTGTTCGACAAGTTCTACCGGGGCCGGCTGGGCGGGACGAGCCGCGGGGTCGGGTTGGGCCTCACGATCTGTCGCGGGATCGTTGAGGCCCACGGCGGCCAGATCTCGGCGGAGAACCGCCCGGGCGGAGGCGTCGTGTTCCGCGTGGCGCTGCCGCTCGCGGACAAGCCGCCGCAGATCCCGATTGACGCCGATTGACGATGGTTGAGACCCCCGGGGGCGGGCCCACGCCTCAGGACGACCGGGAGGACAGCGGCGCCGGGCCGGCGAACGCCCCGGTGGTCGTCGTCATCGAGGACGAGCTCCAGATCCGACGATTCCTCCGGCCGACGCTGGTCAGCCAGGGCTATCGGGTCGTCGAGGCGGCGACGGGGGAGGAGGGGGTCCTCCAGTCCGCTACCCGGCAGCCGGACATCGTCATCCTCGACCTCGGGCTGCCGGACATGGACGGCCTCGAGGTGATCCGTCGGCTGCGGGAGTGGACGACGGTGCCAGTCATCATCCTCTCGGCCCGCGGGCAAGAGCGGGACAAGATCGCCGCGCTCGACGCCGGAGCCGACGATTACGTGGCCAAGCCGTTCGCCGTCGGCGAACTTTTGGCCCGCATGCGGGTGGCGCTCCGCCACGCCGCTCGATCGACCCGGGAGCCGACCGACTCGACCTTCGCCGTGGGCGCCATCCGGGTCGACCTCGCGCGCCGCCACGTGTTCGTGGGCGACATCGAGGTCCACCTGACGCGCACCGAGTACAAGCTCCTCGCCACCCTCATCCGCCACGCCGGCAAGGTGCTGACCCACCGGCAGCTCCTGCAGGAGGTGTGGGGCCCGCCCTACGCCGATCAGACGCACTACCTCCGCGTCTACATGGGCCAGCTCCGTCACAAGCTCGAGGCCGATCCGGCACGTCCCCGCTTCCTCCTCACCGAGCCCGGGGTGGGCTATCGCCTCGTCACGGAGTGACCGGCCCGGGGGTTGACACTCCGTCCCCGTGCGCTGCAGTAGACTGGACAGGTGGTCTCCGCAATCGTCTCGGCCCTGCACGTGCTGGCGCTCGCCCTCGGCTTGCCAAGCGTGTTCCTCCGGGGTCGCGCCCTCAAGGGACCACTCGACGACGAGGGTCTCAGCCGGCTCTTCGCCGCCGACAACGCCTGGGCCATGGCGGCGCTGCTCTGGATCAGCACAGGCCTGGTCCGCGCCTTCGGCGGGCTGGAGAAGGGCAGCCACTTCTACCTGACCTCCCCACTCTTCTGGGTCAAGATGGCGCTGTTCGCCGCCACTCTCTTGTTGGAGATCTGGCCCATGATCACCTTCATCCGCTGGCGCCTCGTGCGCCGGCGCGGCGGCGTGCCAGACACGACCCGTGTGCGCCATCTCTACGTCATCAACCACGTCGAGATGGGCCTCGTGGTCGTCATCGTGTTCGTCGCCAGTTTCATGGCTCGAGGGCTCGGGCTCAGGTAGGCCAGCACCCTCCGGCATGTGAGGCGGGGCCGCGAGTGCCGGCGTCGCGTCGTGTATACCCTGATCGGTAATTCCAGTGTCGCGCTGGGCTGCGTAGGCCCGTGGGTGGGGCGCTGGCGGCGCCTCCCGGACCGGGGCGCACAGGGGACCCCTTCAGGCTCCTTTCGCGAGTCGCCCGACTCGCGGAAGGGCCTGAACGGGTGATGAAGCCCCGGGCCGGGAGGCAAGCCAGCGACAGGCCCCGCGGGACCTCTGGAATTGCCGATCAGGGTTAGCACGGCATCGCAGAAGCGCTGCGGCTCGCCGGACAGCGCTCAGTGGACGATGGTTTGACTCTGCTCGCGGAGGAACTGCTGGACGTAGTACATGCCGAGGGCGGCCTTCCCGGACGAGCCGGACCACTTCCATCCCCCGAACGGGTTGATGCCCGGCCAGGCGCCGGTCGTGGCGCCGGACCGCCGGTTCGCGTACGTGACGCCGGCCTCGATCTGGTCCAGGAACTGCTGGACCTCGGCGTCATCCTCGCTGTAGATCCCCGCGGTCAAGCCGTACTCGGCGTCGTTTGAGCGCGCGATGGCCTCGTCGAGCGAGGCCACCTCGGCGAGGACGAGCAAGGGTACGAACAGCTCCTCCCGTTCGAGGCGGTGTCCCGACGGCAGACCGGTGACGAGCGTGGGCTCGACGAAGTACCCGTGCGCGTAGTCTCCGTCCGCGAGCGTTCGGCCTCCCATCACCACCCGACCGTCGCGTCCGGCCTCCGCGGAGGCCGCCGTGAACGTCCCGACGGCGGCCTCGTTGATGAGCGGACCCAGGAAGACGTCCTGGCGCGTGGGCTCGCCCACCCGGATCGCGCGGGTCTTCTCCACCAGAGCCTCACTGAAGGCCTTGGCGACGCGCCGGTCCACGTACACGCGCGAGCACGCGCTGCACTTCTGCCCGCCAAGGCCGTAGGCCGAGCGCGTCACGCCCTCCGCGGCGCGCTCGAGGTCGGCCTTGGCGGTGACGATCGCCGGGTTCTTGCCGCCGAGCTCCAGGATGCACGGCCGGATGGAGGTCCGGTTGAAGCGCTGCCAGATGTCCCACCCGACGGCCTTCGAGCCGGTGAAGATCAGTCCCGCGACGTCTCGGGATTCGACGAGCTCGGCCCCGACCGTCCCGCCCGGGCCCGTGACGCAGTTGAAGACTCCCGTCGGGACTCCGGCGTCGAGCAGGATCTCTCCGAGCATGAGCCCGAGCCACGGGGTGTCGGACGCTGGCTTGAGGACGACGGTGTTCCCCGCCACCAGGGCGCCGGCGCTCATGCCCGTCGCCAGCGCGAGCGGGAAGTTGAACGGGGAGATCACGGCCCAGACGCCCCAGGGCTTGAGCACCGAGCGCGTCCGCTCCGTCGGGGACAGCTGTCCCATCGGGCGGTCGTAGCCGCCCGCCTCCTCGAACACCCGGCAGTAGTAGCGGACCAGGTCGGCGGCCTCCTCGACATCGCCCAGCGCCTCGTACCGGTTCTTTCCCGCCTCGAGACTCATCATGGCCGCCAGTTCGAAGCTTCGCTCGCTGATGAGATCCGCGGCCCGCCGCAACCGGGCCAGCCGCTCGGGCCACGGCATGTGGCTCCAGACGGGGAACGCCGCCTTTGCTGCGGCGATCGCGTCGCGCGCATCCTGGCGCGATCCGAGGGCGAAGCGCCCGAGGAGCTGGCGCGTGTCCGCCGGGTTCCGATCCTCGAAGTGCGCGTGTCCCGGCCGCCGCTCCTCGCCGATGAGCATGGGGTGCACCCGGCCCAGGATCTCTCGCGCCCGGCGCACGGCCGCGTCGTACCCCTCGTGCAGGTCCTCGTTGTCCGCCGACAGCGTCGCGTAGGTGACCTTGACGGTTGCCATCGCTCTCTCCCGGCTCGGCGCGCGGGTGATCGGCACGCCGCTGGCTTCTTGGCTCGGGCCTCGATCGGAGCCCTGCGGGGTCCGTTGCCACTCCATGATAGCCCTCGCGTTCACAGAATGCATGGGGCTCGTTCCTTGCTTGCTATACTTGGCGTGCTTCTGCGCGACTCGCGCGGGTGGAGGCATCTTGATGCCTGATCGGACTGCCGAACTCTCGAGGAGCAATGCGGAGCTGGCCCGCGAGATTGCCGAGCGCAGGCTGGTGGAGGAGGTGCTGAGGGAGAGCGAGGAGCGCTTCCGAGGCGCGTTTGAGGATTCGGCGATCGGCATGGCCCTGCAGGGAACCGATGGCCGGTATTTGCGCGTCAATCGGGCCCTCTGCGAGTTGCTCGGCTACTCGGAGCAGGAGCTCCAGGGCATGTCCTACCAGGCGGTCACTCATCCAGACGACCGCGATGCGGACGTCAGTGAAGACGGGCGGATGGCGGCCGGCGCGATCGGTTCGTACCAGCGGGAGAAGCGATACCTCCACAAGCTCGGACACGTCGTCTGGGTGCTGGCGACCATCTCTGTGCTGCGCGCCCGGGACGGCCGCCCTTTGTACTTCATCGCCCAGGTCCAGGACGTCACCGGGCGCAAGGGGTTCGAGGCGGCGCTCGCCGATCGGACCAGGCAGCTCGAAGCCATCCGCACGGTCACGGAGGAGATCGCCCGGGAGCTGGACATCGCTGCCCTCCTGGGTTTGATCATCCGGCGGGCCGCAGAGCTTGTCGGTGCCCGCGCGGGGGTGGTCTATCTGTGGGACGACGTCGCTCAGGTGCTGGTCCCGCGAGCCTGGCATGGGATGGGGGACTGGATCGAGGGGGTCCGTCTCCAGCTCGGAGAGGGGGCTGCGGGGGTTGCCGCCCAGCGCCGGGAGGGCCTCGTAGCCGACGACGTCGAGGGCTCGTTCGGCGCGAGTCATGCTCTCCGTCAGCGACCGGGGCCCACGGCCGCCGTCGCCGAGCCCCTCCTCTATCGAGAGCGGCTGATCGGCGCCATCACCGTGAACGACGAGGGGACTGGTCAGACGTTCACGGAGCGGGACCGCGCGCTCCTCGCCCTTTTCGCGGCTCCCGCGGCGATTGCGCTCGTGAACGCTCGGCTCCACGAGACGACTCTACGGCGGGCCCAGCAGCTCGCCACACTGGTTGAGGTGAGCCAGCGATTGACCCGGGGCCTCGACCTCCCGACCGTGCTCCGGTCGATCGCGGAGGCGGCGGCAACGGTTTTTGAAGGAGAGGCGGGGTTCCGGCTCCTGGAAGGTGACGAGCTCGTACGCGTCGGGGCGACCCCTGGCGCTCGCGTGGCGATGCCGCGGGAACGAGTCCGGGTCGGCGAGTCTCTCAGCGGAAGAGTCGCGGCGACCGGCGACCCGCTCGTCACGGCTGACACTTCGGCTGACACCCGCCTCCTCCCTGAGCATCGGGCGGCGAGCCGACCGGACCGGACTGGAGCCCTGATGTGCGTTCCCGTCCGGCTGGAAGCGCGCGTTGTGGGGACGCTGAACATCTACCGCGAGCGAGGCCACCGCTTCGAGCAGGACGCCCTCAGCCTCGCGATGAACCTGGCGGATCAGGCGGGGATTGCGATCGAGAACGCTCGCCTCTACGGGGCAGTCGAGGGGCGAGCCGCCCGGCTCCGCGCCCTGGCTCGCCTGAACCAGCTGATCTCGTCGTCGCTCGACACCCGCGAGGTCCTCCGTGAGATCGCACGGGCTGCCGCGCAACTCATGGGAACGCCATTGGTCTGCATCTGGACTCTGAATGAGGCCAGCCAGCTGCTCGAGCTGGCCACCTTCTCGGACGAGGCGATGGCCGCTGATTTCACGATACCGCAGTTAGCGGTTGGCGAGGGGATCGTGGGCTGGGTCGCGGCGCATCGGAAATCCCTCCACGTCCCCCACCTCTTCGCCGATGGGCGGGCACTGGCCCTCGACTGGTTGCGACGCCACGGGCTCACCAGCCTGTTCGCCTTGCCGATCGTCTTCCAGGATTCGTTGCTCGGCGTGCTGGAGATGCTGGGTCGCGCGCCGTTTCAGCTCGGGCCGGACGACCGGGACCTCCTCGACAACTTCGTGATCCAGGCCGCCGTCGCCATCCGGAACGCCCAGCTCTTCGAGGCGGAGGCGGCGGCGCGCAGCGCCGCGGAGGCGGCCACGCGGGCCAAGAGCGAGTTCCTGGCCAACATGAGCCACGAGATCCGCACGCCGCTCAACGGCGTCATCGGCATGACGGAGCTCGCCCTGGATACGGATCTGACCCGGGACCAGCGCGAGTACCTGACGCTGGCCAGGGCCTCGGCGGATTCGCTGCTAGACGTGATCAACGACATCCTCGACTTCTCCAAGATCGAGGCCGGCCGCCTCGAGTTCGAGACCATCGACTTCTCGTTGCGCGACAGCCTTGGCCACACGCTCAAGGCGCTGGCGGTTCGGGCCGGTCAGAAGGAGCTCGAGCTCGTGTATCGCGTCCACCCCGAGGTGCCCGACGCCCTGAGCGGCGATCCCGGACGCCTCCGGCAGGTCGTCGTGAACCTGGTCGGCAACGCCATCAAGTTCACCGAGCAAGGCGAGGTCGTCGTCGAGGTTCGAACCGAGTCGGAGCTGGACGGCGAGCTGTCTCTCCACGTGACGGTGGCGGACACCGGCATCGGCATTCCCCTCGAAAAGCAGCGGCTGATCTTCGCGTCGTTCACCCAGGCGGACAGCTCCACGACGCGGAAGTACGGCGGGACCGGGCTGGGCCTCGCGATCGCGCGTCAGCTCGTCGCGATGATGGGCGGCCGGATCTGGGTCGAGAGCGAGCCGGGTCGGGGGAGCACCTTCCACTTCACCGCCCGCTTTGGCCTGCAGCGAGAACCCGCGGCCGAACCGCTCAGCGCCGACCCGGACCGGCTGCGCGACCTGACCGTTCTCGTCGTGGACGACAACGCCACGAACCGGCGTATCCTGGTCGAGATGCTGACGCACTGGGGCATGCGGCCCACGGCGGTCAACGGTGGCCCGGCGGCGGTCGCTGCCCTGGAGGAGGCCCGGCGAGCCGGGGCGCCGTTCGCCCTGGTACTGCTCGACGCGCACATGCCGGATATGGACGGTTTCGCGGTGGCCGAGCGGATCTCGCGGACCCCGGAGCACATCGGCGTCAAGGTCATGATGCTGTCGTCCGCCGGCCAGCGTGGCGATGCCGCGCGCTGCCGCGAGCTACGCATGGCCGCGTACCTGACGAAGCCCATCACGCAGTCGGAGCTCTGGGGCACGCTCGTGACCGCGCTCGCGACACCGGCATCCGCCGCCGGGGACACGTCGCTGGTGACGCGGCACGCGTTGCGTGAGAACCGCCGTCGGCTGCGAGTCCTCCTCGCGGAGGACAACCCGGTCAACCAGAAGTTGGCGGCCCGCCTCCTGGAGAAGCAAGGCCACGCGGTGGTGGTCGTCGGTGACGGGCGGTCGGCGGTCGCAGCCGTCGAGCGAGAGCCGTTCGACCTCGTCCTGATGGACGTGCAGATGCCCGAGATGGACGGCTTCGAGGCGACGGCCGCGATTCGCGCACGGGAGGAGGGTTCGGGGTGCCGCATGCCGATCATCGCGATGACCGCGCACGCCATGAAGGGCGACGAGGAGCGATGCCTCGCCGGGGGAATGGACGGCTACGTGGCGAAACCGGTGAAGATGGAAGCCCTCGCGGCGGTGATCGCCCGCTTGATCGGCGGCCCACCGGCACCGGAGGGCTCTGCGAGTGAAGGGCCACTCGACCTGGGAGCTGCGCTGGCCATCGTGGACGGCGACACGGCCCTCCTCGCGGAGCTGGTAGGCCGGTTCGTCAGCGACTATCCCGGGCAGCTGACGGAGCTCCGCGAGGCGGTCCGGAGCGGCGACGCCGGGCGGACCGAGCGGGGGGGGCACCGGCTCAAGGGGGCACTGAGCGCGCTCGGGGCCCGGGTCGCCCAGGACCTCGCTGCGGAGGTCGAAACCCTGGGCCGCGAGGCCCGGCTCGGCCCCGCGTCGGCCGTTCTGGAGCATCTGGAGCGCGAACTGGAGCGGATCGCCGCGTTCGTGGCCCAGCCCGGGTGGACGCAGCGCCGCGAAGCGGGAAAGGCGGATCGCTGATGCGAGTGCTGATCGCCGAGGATGACCCGATCTCGCGCCGCCTCCTCGAGGCCACCCTCGCGAAGTGGGGATACGAGGTCATCGTCACGGCCGACGGGACGCAGGCGTGGGAGGCCCTCCAGCGCGGCGAAGCGCCACGCCTGGCCATCCTGGACTGGATGATGCCGGGCATGGACGGCGTCGAGGTGTGCCGGAGGGTACGGGCCGCGCCCAGCCCAACCCCGCCGTACCTCATCCTCCTCACGGCGAAGGTGCGGGGCGAAGATACCGTGGCGGGCCTGGAGTCCGGCGCGGACGACTACATCACGAAGCCGTTCGACCGCGATGAGTTGCGCGCGCGCGTTCAGGTGGGCGTACGCATGGTGGGGCTCCAGCAAGCCCTCGCCGATCGCGTGCAGGCGCTTCAGGACGCCCTCGCGCGGATCAGGGTGCTCCAGGGGCTCCTCCCCATCTGCACCTACTGCAAGAAGATTCGGGACGACCGGAACTACTGGCAACAGGTCGATGGCTACATCAGCGCGCATTCCGATGCTCAGTTCAGCCACAGCATCTGCCCGGACTGCTACGAGCGCGTGGTGCGGCCGGAGCTGGATCAGCTGCGTCGCGACAGAGACGCGCCGCCCTCGCCGACCTGACAGGCCACATCTTGTGCAACAACGCGGGCGTCACGGTGCACGGCGGGCTCGCTGCGCCGCCGGTTCCAGCGGCTTGAGGACGCGATCGTGAGGCGACGGTTTGTTTGACACCGCTAGTCCTGAGGGCTATCCTGAACGTGGGGAGCGTCTATGGAAAACAGCGATGCGATCCGCGACCTCATGGGCAAGCTGATGAAGGCGGTCGAGGCGTCGCTCTCGCACTCGACGGCGGTGCGCGAGGCGTTGGCCGAGCTGGTGCGCAACGGGTACGAGGCGAAGCTCTTCTTCGTCGCGAACGCCGAGTCGGAAGACGGGAAAGACGATGGGGACGGGACCGGCGAACCCTCGCGAGCTGCGACCGATGACGGTGAGGATGAGGCGCTCGTCCTGCGCGAGATCGGCGCGGTGGTGGACGACGGCGAACTGGAGTTCGAGCTAACGAAGCTCGACCGGGATTTCCTGAAGTCGCTCAACATCAAACCGGAGACGGGCTAGTCCCGAGGCCGGTGGGGCCGTGGTCCGGTTTGTTGCCCTCGCCGTTCTTGCCTTCCTGATCTTCCTCATCCTGCGGGCCGGCATCGCCAACCTTCTCGCCGGGCTCCGCGGCTCGGGACGTCCCGAAGGCGCTCGGCTGGCGCTCCGGGACGAGTTGGTGAAGGATCCGGTCTGCGAAACCTACATCCCGCGCCGCAAGGCCATCGCGCGGACCGCCGGCGCCGCCACCAACTACTTCTGTAGCCACATCTGCGCTGAGAAGTTCGCCCGCCACTCCTGAGGGCGTGACAGTGGGGCAGCGTTTCGCATGCTGCCTGGTCGCCGTCGCCCTCGTCGGGCTCGCGCTCGCGACGGCCCGGGCGGCGGGGCCCACCGGCTTCGAGGGGACGCGCGCCCTACGCGATGTGGAGCGGTTCGTCGCCCTTGGACCACGTCCCCCGGGCTCCGCGGCGCTGGGGCGGGCCCGCGCCTACATCGTGGGCGAGCTCCGCCAGGCGGGCTGGCGCGTCCGCGAGCACCCCTTCACGGCCCGAACCCCCCGCGGTCCGCTTGCCATGGTCAACGTGATCGCCGAGTGGCCCGGTCGCCGTCCGGAGATCGTGGCCGTCGGCGGGCACTACGACACGAAGCGCTTCGAGGGATTCCGATTCGTCGGCGCCAACGACGGTGGCTCCTCGGCGGCGCTTCTGCTCGAGCTGGCCCGCGCGTCAGCATCGCGGCATCGCGCCACCCCGCCCCTCTACACGCGCTGGCTCCTCTTCTTCGACGGCGAGGAGGCGCAGGAGCAGTGGTCGCCCACCGACAGCCTCTACGGGAGCCGGGCCCTGGTCGCGGCACTCCGCGGCTCGGGCGAGCTTGCTCGTCTCCGCACCCTGATCGTTGCCGACATGATCGGTGATCGGGACCTCGGCATACGCCGTGAGTCGACCTCGACGCCGTGGCTCACAGATCTCGTCTGGGGGGTGGCGCGGCGGCTAGGACGAGGAGCGCACTTCCTCAACGACCGCCAGTCCGTCGAGGACGACCACAGCCCGTTCCTCGACGCGGGCGTCGCGGCAACCCTCCTCATCGATTTCGACTACGGCGGCCGGCCGGGTCAAAACGCGTACTGGCACACTCCCGCCGACACGCTCGATAAGCTCTCCCCCGAGAGCCTCGCCACCGTGGGGGAAGTCATCCTGGAGGCCCTGCCCGCCGTCGAGGCCGAGCTGGCTCGCCGGTCCCACTGAATGAACGCCAGGGGACAGGTGGGTGGCGCGGCGAACGGGCGCCCACGGCGCCCGCAGCGGCGCGATACACCGGCCACCGTGTTCTGCGCGCAACCCTCCTGACGGCCTCACTCACCGCCACGCTCCCGCCGCGAGGACGCGAGTGGGCTGTTCGCCGCGACGGGCCCCACGCGTGGCGAACCGAGCCTTCGTGAATAACCCGGGCTAGCCGGAGTAGCGCGGCTGTTCAGGAGGCGGCGCAGCCCTGTCACCCCTACTGACAAATTCGTCATGGGCCTGACACAAATGGGTAGGGGGAAGGCGCCGACCGGAGCATCTAGCCCCAATCGGCAAATCGAGAAGGTCCGCGCACCCACCGAGTGGGTACCCGGTCGCCTGGCTTGCCTCCCGGCCCGGGCTTCATCACCCGTTCAGTCCCTTCGCGATTCTGGCGAATCGCAAGAGGCATCTTCGCTGCGGCACGTGCTTGTGCCTCGCTCGAGACTTCCCGTGCTTGGCACGTCTCCTGCACCGATCCGGGAGGTCCGGGGCAGGGCCGCGCAGCCTCGTCATTTGACGAGGGCATCGGTCGACTTTGGTCTGATCAGCATCACGGTTGGGTGAACACAGGCCCTCATCGGCAGAACCTTGGGGAGGCCATCGCGATGACCACGCGTCGCGCGCTACTTCTACTGGCTGCGTTCTGTTACCTCTCTGAGGGCGCGTCCGCCCAGCAGTCCCCGCTCGCCTTCGGCGTTCTGAACCAACAAAGCCCGGCGCTGACCGCAGAGCGCTGGAACCCGATTCTGCACTACGTCAGTTCGGTCAGTGGGGTGCCTCTCAAGCTGAAGATGGGTCCGACAGTTCAGGAAACCGATGCGATGATGGGGCGGGGTGAACTCGACTTCGTCTACACGAACCACAACTTCCAATCCGAGTATGACTCGATCGGCTATCGGGTGATTGCCCGCTGGGGCGGCGATCCGGTTCGCGGTGTGATCGCTGTCCCGATCGAGAGCCCCATTCAGCAGCTGGGGCAGCTCGAGGGCAAGCGCGTCGCGTTTCCTTCCGCCGACGCCTTTGTCGCGTACGCGGTGCCGATGGTCGCGCTGAAGAAAGCGGGCGTCAAGATCGAGGAGATATTCGGCGGGAATCAGGAGGGCGTCCTGGCGCAGGTCAAGAACAAGCGGGTCGACGCAGGCGCGGTCAACTCACGCCTTCTCAGCCAGTACGCGGAACGCGAGAAGGTCCAATTTCGGGAGATCTTCGTGTCCGAGGAGTACCCCGAGCTGGCCGTCATCGCTCATCCCCGTCTGCCGGCGGCCACCGTCGCGAACGTGCGACAGGCGCTGCTGGGCATGAAGAATCACCCCAATGCGGCGTCCATTCTGGCGAGCGTGAAGTTCAAGGGATTCGACCCGGCGACCGACAGAGACTATGACGGCGTCCGGCGTATTTACCGCCAGATCGGTCAATGAAGTTCAGCCTCCGGACGCTCCTCCTCGGTCTAGCCAGCGTTGCGATCATCATCGTCACGCTTGGCGGCCTCGCCTTTAACCTCAAAGACCGCATCGCCGCGGCTGAATTGCGACTCGCTGCGCAGACCCAGCGCCTTACTGCTGCCGGCGCTCCGTTGCTGCTCAATGCGCTCGTCGTGGGAGACCTCGCAAGCGCCGAGCAGACGCTGCGCAACCTCAATCTCGACCTGGTCTGGAACCAGGTAAGACTCTACGAGAGCGACGGGCAAAGGCTCATCCTGGATGCCTCACCAGCGAATCCACCTCGATCCGATGCGCCACGGTGGCTGAAGCGCCTGCTACCGCTCAACCTGAAGGAATCCCGCATCCCAATCGTCGCCGATCCGGTGGTGTACGGGGTGCTGGCCGTGACGCCGTCATCCGAGAGTCTCGAAAGCGAGCTGTGGAAAGAGACTCGCACCGCGGTGAAGATCGCGGCTGTGCTGCTGGGCATCCTTCTCGTGCTCATGGCGGTGATCCTCGCCTACGGGCTGCAGCCGGTCCGAACTCTGGGCGAAAGCGCTGCACGGTTCGGCAGCGGCGATCTGTCCGCGCGGATGCCCGAGACCAGCCTCGCAGAGGTGGCGCCGACGGTGCACGCGTTCAATGCGATGGCTTCCAACCTTGAGCAGGTTCTGACCGAACTGCGAGCCAAAGAGGCAGCTAACCGGAGGTTGGCCGCAATCGTCGAGCAGTCGGAAGAAGCGATACTGACTATCGATCTCGAACATCGGACGACCAGCTGGAACGCGGGTGCGCGGCAACTGTTCGGTTACACCCCGGAAGAGATGCTCGGCCAATCGATTGGCCGGTTATTTGTCGCCGCTACAGATGCTCATCTGGAGGAGCAGATCCTACGCCTCAGCGAGACGCGCCCACCCAGCCGCGTGGAAACGGCACTTGTCCGGAGTTCCGGCCTTCCCGTCATGGTCGCGGCGTCGGCTTCGCCGCTGTCTGGCGAGGACGGAGCCCACATCGGGCATATCATCGTGGCGCGCGACATGACGGAGCTCAAGCGGGTCGATAGTGAGCTGAGGTGGGCGAAGGAGCAGGCAGAAGCCGGCAACCGCGCGAAAGCCGAGTTTCTGGCGACGATGAGCCATGAGATACGCACCCCGATGAACGGCATCATCGGAATGACCGATCTGATGCTCGACACCGATATGACCGCGGAGCAGCGCGAGTATGTGAATCTGGTGAAGGTTTCGGCGAACGCCCTGCTCCAGGTCATCAACGACATCCTCGACTTCTCGAAGGTCGAGGCCGGGCGCATCGAGCTGGAGGCCATCGACTTCAGCTTGCGGACGACCCTCGGCCACACGCTCAAGCCGCTCGCGCTGCAGGCGCACCAGAAGGGGCTCGAGCTGGCATTGGCCGTGCACCCCGATGTGCCGGATGGCCTGATCGGTGATCCCGGACGGCTGCGGCAGCTTCTCGTGAACCTGGTCGGCAACGCGCTCAAGTTCACCGAGCACGGCGAGGTCGTCGTGCGCGCCGAGACGGCGTTGGAGGGTGACGGCGAGGTCCAGCTCCACTTCGCCGTTGGCGACACGGGCGTCGGCATCCCGGCCCCCAAGCTTCCGATGATCTTCGGGGCCTTCACGCAGGCGGACAGCTCGACGACCCGCCGGTACGGGGGAACCGGTCTCGGCCTGGCGATCACGAAGCGGCTCGTCGAGCAGATGGGGGGACGGATCTGGGCCGAGAGCGAAGAGGGTCGGGGTAGCACGTTCCACTTCGCCATCCGGTTCGGTCTGAGCGAGGGGCGATCCACGCCCCCGGTCCCTGCCCAGCCGGTGCAGCTCCGGGACCTCGCGGTGCTGGTCATCGACGACAACGGCACGAGCCGGCGCATCCTCGTCGACATGCTGAGTCGGTGGGGCATGCGGCCGACGGCCGTCGAGGGGGCGGAGGCGGCGCTGGCCGCGATGGAGGGGGCGCGGCTCGCCGGCGCGCCGTTCCGCGTCGTGATCACCGACTCGCAGATGCCGGGGATGGACGGCTTTACCCTCGCCGAGCGGATCACGGGGAGTCCCGCCTTCGTCGGGACGACGATCCTCATGCTGTCGTCTTCGGGCCAGCGCGGGGATGCCGCCCGGTGCCGGGAGGTGGGCGTCGCCGCCTACCTGATGAAGCCTGTCACCCAGTCGGAGCTGCTGGATGCCCTTCTGACGGCGTTGGGCACGCCGGGGGTCGCCGGTGAGCGCGCCCCGCTGGTGACCCGACATTCGCTGCGGGAGGGCCGACGCCGTCTCCGCGTTCTGCTGGCCGAGGACAACCCCGTCAACCAGCGGCTGGCGGTCCGGCTGCTTGAGAGGCAGGGCCACACGGTTGTCGTGGCCGGCGACGGTCGAGCGGCGCTGGAGACCCTGGCGCGGGAGCTCTTCGATCTCCTTCTGATGGA
>Ga0209874_1000271_pt1 | contig 14628 bp, 13 predicted proteins | sample GWRWN1_20_30_FD_187216 | JGI IMG/M metagenome (GOLD analysis project Ga0209874, IMG submission 187216) | Riverbed sediment microbial communities from areas with no vegetation in Columbia River, Washington, USA - GW-RW N1_20_30 (SPAdes)... | ecosystem: Environmental > Aquatic > Freshwater > River... | reverse complement strand
GCAAGAGGACTCGTTTTATCCAACGGGCGGCGTGGTGGACCGCGATCCGGGCGCGCACCGACCAGAGGGGACGCAAGTCGTAGTAGCCGACCTGCGAGTACGCGGCCCGGGCGCCGCCCGTGAGCCGGTCGACGTACCAGCTCAGAAGGGCTGACGAGTTTGGGATTCGACAGTCGGCGTCGAAGTGCAGCGTGACGTCCGAGCTCGCTTCCCGCGCGCCGGGCACCCGCGCCGTGAAGCTCACGACCTCCCCGGGGCGCCGGACGTTGGGAACGCCGACCGTGCGCACGCCGGCACGAGCGAAGGCCTCGATTTCGCGTGGTGGATCGTCCGCTGGATAGTTGTTGATCACGAGGACGACCTCGAGCGTCACCGGGCCCTCGTAGCGGGCTACGTCGCCGAGGATCCCGAGGACGTTTTCGAGGTCTTCCTGGGCATTTACGGGGATGACGACGCTCGCGTCCGGGAGCGCGGCTCGATCGCCGCGCAGGCGCCTGAGCTCGTCTCCGAGCCGATCGAGGCTTGCCGTCTCGGTCGCGGGCATCAGTCCACGCCTACCCGGGGCTCGGCAGCCTCGGCTCGGCCGCCTTCTCGATCGGTACGCCCGGCGTCTTGCCGCTGTGGCTCCCAGGTGTCGATCCGGCGTCCGAGGAGGAGGTTCCAGATTGCGCGCGTTGCGGCGGCGTTGACGAAGCAGAAGAAAGCCGGGAGCATGAAGGCCTTGCGGCGCCCGAGCGGTCGGCGCGAGAACACGATGCCCACGCCGCCGAGGCCATAAAGCGAGGCCTGGGCAACGGTCGCGAACCTGTAGAGCCGCCGTCGACGCCAGAGGAGCGGGCTCGTGATTGCGGCGACAGCCAAGGGAACGACCATCGTCCGCCGCAGCAGTTTGTGGGTAAGAAGCTGCACGGCATAGAACCCGTGGCGACGTGGGTCGAGAAGCGCTCTTCGCAGGAGAACGCCGCGGAGCCCGCGAGTCATCACGCGCACCTTGCGGCCGAACTCGATCTCCCCCGTGCTTGCAACCGGCTCGAACGCTATGGCTTCCGGCGCGAAGACCAACCGGTACCCCTGCGCAACCACTCCCGTCGACGTGAAGAAGTCATCCGTGACGCCGTCGGGCAGCGATTTGAAGAGCGAGCGGCGCACGGCATAGATCGCGCCTGTCGCCGAGATGACGTTGCCGGCCCGGCTTTCGGCCGCCTTCAAGATGCGATCGAGGTTCCAGTAGTTCTGCTCCCCGGCTGCAATCGCGTCCGTGCCTCCATCAGCCAGGTAGCGCTGGTCGCCGGCCACCCCGCCGACGAGAGGATCGGCGAACGGGCGCACGAGCGCGCGCAGGGCATCCGGGGCGTAGATGGAGTTCGCATCTGAGAAGACGAGTATCTCCCCTTCCGCCGCGGCCGCGGCGGCGTTGAGCGCGGGAGCCTTTCCGCAGCGGTCGAGCGAGAGAAGTCGGACGCGCGGGCCCTCGTACTGCCGAACGATCTCGTCGGTCCCGTCGTTCGAGCCGTCCGATGCGACAACGACGTTCATGCCCTCGCTCGGATAGTCGAGCGAGAGGACATTCTCCAGCTTTGCGCCAATGCTCGCGGCCTCGTTGTGAGCCGCGAGAACCATCGTCACGGATGGGGTGATGTCTGCTGCTTTGTACTCGCGAGGCCTGATGAGACCGCGGACGAGCACGACCACTGGGAAGAGGAGGTACGTGTAGCCGATTACGGCGCCGGCGGCCCAAAAAAGGATCAGTCTCGTCGAGTGCTCCTTATCGCGATCTGCGAGGCGAGTCGACCCGCGTTCACGTGCGCGTCGAACTCGCGCACGACCTTCTCACGTCCTGCAAGCCCGAGTTGCCTCCTCAGCTTCGGTTCGTCGTGCAACCGCTGCAGCGCCCGTGCAAGAGCCACAGTGTCCCGCGGCGGTGCCAGCAGGCCCGTGCGGCCGTCCTCGACGAGCTCAGGGATCCCGGAGATGTCGCTTGCGAGGACCGGGACCCCGGTCGCGAGCGCCTCCATCAGCACGATCGGGATACCCTCTCGCTTCCCCTGTTTGGTCGGCACGCTCGGCGCCACGAGCACGTCGGCCGCGCGCAGGAGCTCCGCCACTTCGCCCCGCGTGAGTTGGCCTTCGAGACGAACGCGCTCCTCCAGCCCCGCGTCGGCGATCTGACGCTCGAGGGCGGCCCGGTCCTTGCCGTCCCCGACCAGCTGACAGCTGAAGTCGACTGCGGCCTCACTGAGCAGTCTGCACGCATCGATGAGGTATGTCTGGCCCTTGACCTCGTGAAGGGTTCCAATAGAGAGGATCTTGAATGGCCCATCGGGGCGACGGCTGGCGCGGGCCTTGAAGAAATCCGTCTCGATGCCCGAGTGGATCACGACGATCTTGTCGCGCCAGCGATCGCCACACTCACGCAGGATCAGATCCCGGTTGTAAGCAGAGACCGCGACGACGAAGGCCGCCTCGGCGACTTTCTCGGACAGCATGTGACGGTCGACGTGGAGGTCCGATCCCTGCGCTGTGAAGCTATATGGGATGCCCGTGAGACGGTGGATGAGGAAGCCCGCGACGGCGGGGTGGTTGGAGAAGGGGCAGTGGACGTGCTCCACGCCCCTCTCCTCGAGTGCGCGCGCCGCGTGAGCAACCTTGGGGAAGATCCCGATGCCGCCGATCAAGTAGTTCACGCTTCCCCACGTGCCCTGCAGGAGGGCCCGGAGCGCGCCGAGATACGCCCGCGGCCGGCGGCGGAGAAAATGCAGCTGGCTGAGAAGAATCGGCCAAGACAGGAACGGAAGAAAGTGCGCACGGTCGACGACCGGAACGGCCTCGGGGTGCACGACGGCGGCTCGCTCTCGCAGTAGGGGATAGAACTCGACCTCGACTCCGTAGCGCTCGAGGCCGAGGATCTCGTAGAGGACGAACGTCTCGGTCAGCTTCGGGAAGCGCGACGTCACATAGCCAATCTTGAGTCCGGTCGGAAGAGGCTCACCTTCCAGAGGTCGCGTCGACGCCTGACGCGTCGGCGCACGCGCCAGACCACGCCGCTCCCTCAGCGTCGCATCGCCCCTCCCTCCCACGGTCGCCCCGATTATAGTCGGGGCTTGCCGCGAGCATCTTCGTACGGGAGGCTTTGGCCTCCGTCGGTTGCTTAGAGTCGCAACGGAACCATCGGGTCGGTAGGGGGCCATGGTGAGGACGCTGGACGCTTTTCGAAGAAGCTTGAGGGAGGAGGCTTCCGAACGCTGGTTCGTGGGAGCCGGGCTCGCAGAGGCCCTGTTCGTGCTTCCGTTCGTGGGAGTCATTGCGATCGTCCTCGCGAGAGCCTACAAGCCGCTCTTTCGCTTCCTCACAAACGAGGACTCCTTGCTCGAGTGGACGCAGTTCGTCGGGTTTGCCGCCGCCTCGATCTTCGCGCTTGCTTGCGCCTGGCTGCTTCGGAAGACAGGGCGGCCTCTCCTCGCGCTCGTCTATCTCGCCTTCGGCTTGGGCTGCTTCTTCATCGCAGGGGAGGAGATCGCGTGGGGCCAGCGCATCTTCGGCTTCGAGACGCCGGAGGGGCTCGAGGAGCTCAACGAGCAGGAGGAGGTGACGGTTCACAACATCGACTTCGTGCAGCAATTCACAAACGGCGTCTACCTCCTCGCCGGCTTCTACGGGTCGATCGGCGCCTGGATCGTCCGGTGGCGGAAGCGCCCGACCGAGCTCGTCGACATGCTGCTGCCCCCGCTCTTCCTCACCGGGGCATTCTTCGTCATGTTCGGCTACAAGTCTCTCCGCTTGGTGTTCTTTCGCGAGTCGGGCTTCACCGTTACGAGGGCGGGCGAGTGGGCAGAGCTCTGCCTCGCGTTTGGCTTCGCGGCGTTCGCGATCCTGGTGTGGCGTCGTCTGCTGGCCCGCGAGAAAGGTCCGAAAGCGACGCCGGCTCCGGCCTCGTCCGAGCCCGGGTCCCGACCTAATTAGATTCGGCATTTGATCACCGGCACCGCCGCGGGGCGAGAGTCTGAGGCCGCCTAGTGGCCGCCGCTGCACCTCGAGGCATCATCCAGCTCGGATACCGGTGCCTGCCCCGCTGCATCGGTGCAGGCTCCTCGATAGACGTGCTCGTAGGCGCGGGCGACTGCCCCCCAATCATGCTCCGCGCAAGCGTATGCGCGCGCCTCACGGCCAAGGGTGTTCGCGAGCTCCTTGTCGCCAAGCACGCGGACGAGGGCCCCTGCGAGCTCCGCCTCCGTCCTGCCTACGAGGAGCTCACGCTCCGGGGTGGCCCTGAGCCCTTGGAGGGCGAGTGGCGTGGCGACGCACGGCATCCCGCAGGCCATTGCCTCGAGCAGCTTGTTCTTGATCCCGGTCCCGCTGATCATGGGACAGGCGTAGACGGAGCTTCCCGTGAGCCACGGCCTGATGTCCGGAACCTCTCCGGTGACCGCAACGCCCTCGAGCTCCGTCAGGGCACGAACACGAGGGGCAGGAGCCCGCCCGACCAAGACAAGACGTGCGTCCGGGCAGGCAGCGCGTACGCGGGGGAAAATGCGCCGTGCCAGGTATTCGGCTGCGAGGACGTTCGGCGCGTAGCTCAGGAGACCCGTGAAGACGATCCGGTTCGGGTCGCGGGCCGCGCCCGGGTCGGGTGCGTAGAAATCGACGTCGACTCCGTTCGGAACGACAGCCGCATCGAGGGACGGATCGACCTCGAGAAGGGCGTCCCGGTCGGCATCGCTGACGACGACGAGCCGATCGAAGCGACCGTATTCCGCTGCGATGAAGCGCCGTACGCGGGCCGACTCGCTGCGCAGGAGGCGACGACGTAGGCCGGCCGCCGCCAGTGCCCGCGCGTCCACATTCAGGTGCCATGCGTCGAGCGCGACGAGCACCGAGGGCCGGTCGGAGAGAGCTCGTCCGAGCGCCGCGAGCCGGCCCGAGCTGACGTGGACGACATCGGGAGCAAAGGAGTCGAGCTCCTCGCGGAGCGGTCCGCGCAACAAGCCGGCGAGGCGGTCGGCCGTTAGCGGTCGTCGTGTGACAAGCGCACGAAGAAGTGCGCTTGCGTCCTCGGCACGAGTCGGCTTCCGACGAGAGACGAGTCGCAAGCCTTGCTCCGTGCCGCGATCAGAGTGCTGGTCCGGTGAGAGGATGGCCAAGACGCGCACGTCGTGGCGACGGCGAAGTTCCTGCACGATGGCGGTGAGCATGAGTCTGAAGCCGTTGGTGGGCGGAAGCGGCGCCTCACTCGCGCAGATCAGGATGCGCAAGGTCGGACCTAGCCGGCAGGGGCAGAGAGCGAGAACAGACGGCGCAGGCCAGGGGCGTCGCGCTGATCGATGGCGCGCCGTAGGAGGTTGACGTAGCGGCCGGTGTCGAGTCGGGCCGGGTGCAGGCGCGGCGCCTCTTTCAGCGCTCGATGCATCCAACAGAGATAGAAAAGGGGCTCGACGAGTTGGGGCCGCAGCGCCGTTGCGGCGCAAAAGCGCGTCGTTGTCTGGACGATGAGGCGGTTGAGGTCCGAGTCCGCGAGCACCTGCTCGGTGAAGCTCCTGACCGGGTCACTCCTGCCCGTCCTTCGCGAGATCGCGAGGCCGAAGCTGCGCAGGAAGTGGAAGATGTCCCAGAGCGGCACTCCTTCTGGATCGGCGGCTTCCCAGTCCAGGAACGCGGGTCGCCCCTCGGGGGTGACCATGAGATTCCACGGGCCCGGATCGCCGTGCTGAAAGACGAGCGGAAGGTCCATTTCGCTGCGTGCGATAACCGCAACCTGGTCTGCGAGGAAGTCGCCGTGGACGGAGTCGACGCGGTACAGCTCCGCAAAGCGCTCGAGCAGGGCCTCGAGCCAGGCGGCGATTCCGGGTGAGCCTGCGGGCTGTCGGTGGGCCGTCAGCCTCCCGAGCTCGAGCAGCCAGTCGACGACGTCACGGGCGTACGGGCAGTCGGCGGTCGCTTGTGTCCGCTCTCGAAACGGCACTCCGTCGACCGCCGTCTCACCGACGATGGCCAGGCCGGCATGGCGGCCGAAGAAGATCGGCCGGGGGACCGTTCCCTCGTCGCCGATTCCGCGCTCCTGGAGCAGCGTCAATGCGTGCCATTCCCTTTCGAGACGAGGATTGAGCTTCGCGTCCCGTGTCATCTTCACGACTGAGTCCGGCGCCTCCTTCGCGCCCGTGAAGATGAAGAAGAGGAGCTTCTGGGAGCGATAGTCACCGGGAGCGGCGAACCCCCAGCGACCGCGCTCGATGTGAACACCAGCCTCGGCAGCAACCGATCGCAGGTAATCGGGGGGCCCGGCGGCGAGGTCGATTTCCGGTCGGCTGGCGAGCGCTCCGCAACGGCCGAAGATCCGGTTCGTGACCACGTGGCGCCCGAGAACGCGGCCGGGGCGCCGCACGAGGTGGAGGCGGAGGAGACGGCGCGTGAGAAAGCCGCGCTCGAGGTAGGCGATCGAGGGACCATCGGCGCGCGAGGCTGCGGCCCGCATCTCCCCGAACGCCGGTGCGAGCCACACGAACTGCGGCGGTCCGAGCAACCCGAAGGCACGCTCGACTGCTCTCGTCGTTGCAAGCCGGTGGAGCGAGGGACGGAACTCCGCGTAGGCGACACCACCCGGCTTCAGTAGGCGATCGAACTCGTCCTGTGTCGTCCGGTCATGGCTGAGCGACCCGGCGAGCCCGTGGCGGGCCAGAAGCATGACGTCTGCGCTTCCGTCCGGCAGAGGAATCGGGCCGCCGTCCGTCTCCAGGAGCGAGATCTTCGACCCGTCGCCGCCGATGACGGCTCGAAGACGGCGGAGATCCCGGGATGGCGCCCAGACGACGATCTCGTTACTCAGTCGCGAGAGCGTCGCGAGCGCGGATGGGGACGGCGCCCCGACCGAGACGACTCGGCCGATTTCGAGGCTCGGAAGAAGGAAGCACCAGTTCGCGCCTTCGACTGCTCCCTTGAGGTTGCTGCCGGGGACGAACTCCTCTCCGAGCGTGCTTCCGAGTGCCTTCACGCCCTGCAGGAGGAGCTCACACGCGGACCTCGCAGAGCACGGTGCCGATCACGTTCGCTTCTGCGACGCGGAGGCTCTCCACTGCCGGACCCAGTTGCTCCTGCTTGGTGTGATCCCGTTCTGCGACGAGCAAGGTGGCGTCGGCTGCGTGCGCCCAGACCATGCTGCTCGCCGAGCTATCGACCGGTGCTGCCGAGACCACGACGAAGTCGGCCCCTGCCAGGAGGTGCTCGATCGTCTCCGCCGCCTGCTGCGGGTAGAGCGGCTCGGAGGGCTTGCGAGGCTGGATGACGATGACTCGCGGGCCACGCAGCCTGAAGCGGTCGAAGGTCACTTGGCCGATCCGGAGCGGCCGTGCCCGCTGCACCAGCTCGGTCGACGCCTTCCCCTCGTGCTGGAAGAGCTCCATCACGCCGCCCCGTTCGTCTCCGTCGATGACGACGACCCGGGTGCCGTCTTCCGCTAGCGCGGCCGCCAGATTGGCCGCGAGCCTGCCGCTCGAGCGGCCACCGTGGGCATCGAGCACGAGGAGGCTCCGTAACGGGTGCTCGCTGTTCGAGAGCGAGATCTTGGTGGCGAGCATACGGTAGGCGGCCGCCGCGGCGGAGTGTGGCTCTGCTTCCATGACGAGCGGTCGATCGCCCCGGCGCGGACGCGCTCCGTTCACCGAGCCGAGCACGGCCACGGGGGAGGCCGCCGCGAGGTCACCCTCGGTCCTGACGGCCGTGGTCAACGAGTCGACAAGGACAACGATGCCGAACGCGCCGAGGAGGCCCGCGACCGCGGCGAGCGGCACGATCAGGCTCGCGGACGGCCCGACGGAGTTTCGGGGCGCCGCCGCGGGCTGCACGATGTGGAGCTTCCCCTCGGGCGGGCCAGTGGACGCGCGCGCACGGAGAACCTCGGCGAGGGCGTTTGCGATCAGGGCGGCGCGTGCGGGTTCGCTGTCCCGAACGCGAACCGAGATCAGTCGAGTGACGTCGCTTGCGGTCACGTCACGGACCTTGCTCTTTAGGGCAGCCGCCGAGTCACCGAGGCCGGAACGTCGTGCCGCGGCGCCGAGCAGGGGTGTCGTCGTCGCCAGGGCGGCGTACGTCCGCGCCTGCGCGCCGGCCGCCGCGAGCGTGTCTTTGTCGGCGCTCAATGGGCCCACGAGGAGGCGCGCCTCAGCTTCGTACGTGGCGGGGAGGCGGTTCGCGACCAGGAAGCCCATGAGCGCCGCGACGCCCGCTCCGATGGCAAGAAACCACCACCAACGTTTCAGTACGGGAACAACTCCGCTCAGTTGATCACGCCCTTTCCGCCTCTTAGATTAGGATCCCGGTGCGGCCCCTACCAATAGCTTAGTGCGCGTGCGGTGTTGCTTCCGAACGATGTGTGCAGAGGCACGTCGTGGAGATTGCCGCTGCGTTAGGCTGTTTGTCGCGGTCAGGCGCGGAATTCGCCGGGAGTCGGATGCTCTTTTTTGAAGGCGGCCACTACGGCGAGTTGAAGGAAACGCTGAGCGCCGGCCTTCCCGTCCTCTTCGCCGCGATCGGAGTCTCCGTCCTGCTTGTCGCCCTTGCCGCGATCCCGCCCTCGACGCTTCCGGGGGATATCCTCTCGGGGCTCGTGGGCCCCAGGCGCCGCGAGGTCGCGCTGGTGGGCGCGGCAATCGGCCTCAGCGCGGCCATCGTCCTCGTAGTCGTCTTCTGGACGCTTTAGGAGGGCTAAGGCGCGATTTGCGCCGCGGATCGGGCTGCATCGATCTGCGCCGCGAGACCATCCGAGAGCGACGTTTGCGGTCGCCACCCGACTTGGGAGCGGATGCGCGTCGTGTCAGCGGCGGTTCGTCGCACATCCCCGACTGCCGCCGGTTCGTAGCGGACAGCGAGCCGCTTTCCGGCCAGCCGCTCGACGAGCCCGATCACGTCCCGAAGCGTCGTCTCGCTTCCACCGCCGACGTTGTACGTCGTCCCCCCGTGGCCGCTTTCCATTGCGGAGACGGTTGCCTCGGCGGCGTCGCCGACGTAGGTGAAATCCCGCGACTGCTCCCCGGTTCCATAGACGGGGAACGGCGTCTCGCCCAGGAGTGCCGAGATGATGCGCGCAAAGGCCATGTCGGGCCGCTGCCGAGGCCCGTAGACGGTGAAGTAGCGAAGAACGATCGCCTCGAGGCCGAAGCACTCGGCGTACGTCCGGGCGAGCGATTCGCAGGCGAGCTTGGACACGCCGTATGGGGAGACGGGGCGGGGCAACATCTCCTCGTGCGTCGGATACGACTCGGCGTTCCCGTAGACCGACGAGGTGGAGGCGAAGACGATGCGGACGCCCGACCGCGCGGCGGCCTCGAAGAGGCGCTGGGTGGCAAGCACATTGTCGCGTAGGTAAACGGCGAAGGTGTCGCCCCAGCTCCCGCGGACGCCGGGCTGAGCGGCGAGATGGAAAATCCCGTCGACGCCGTCCAGAAGCGGCGCGAGCGAGTCCCCCGCAAGGTCGGCCTCGACAATCGAGAAGGCGGCGTCCGTCTGCGCGCTCTCGATGTTCGACTCCTTGACCTCGCGGTTGTAGTAGTCGGTGAAAGCGTCGACGCCGAGCACGTGATGACCGCGGCGAAGGAGAGTCTCGACGACGTGTGATCCCACGAAGCCCGCGCAGCCGGTGACCAGGTAGCGGCTCAAGCTAATGGCAGGTGGCTGAGCCTGAGTCGGCGAAGGTCTTCCCCTCTACCGGAAGGAACTTCCAGTCGTAGCCCGTCGGCTTCAGGGTCAGCCTCAGGACGCCCCACGTGTGATCTTGCCGCACCTCCGTCGTTGGCAGCGGGTCATTCTCGAAGTCACGGAGGTTGGCGCCGCCGGTGCCAGAGACGATGAGGCGCACTCCGCGTGCGTCGTCGCGCTCTCCCTCCGCATTCATCGGCGCGAACCGTTCGTAGCTGTGCTCGTGCCCCGTCAGCAGGACATCCGCGCCCGCCTCATAAAGCACACGCCAGAGGGGCCGCACCCGTTCGGTGTCTTTCGGGTCCCCGTACCGTCCAGAGCTGAAAGGGGGGCGATGCCAGTACGCGAGCGTGCAGAGATTGGGATGCTGCTCGAGATCGCGACGGAGCCACCGCGCCTGGGGGTCGTCCGACTCGCAACCCCCGACTCGCCAGCAGTCGCTGTTCAGGACGACGATGTGCCAGGCTCCGAGGTCGTAGCTGTAGTAGTAGCGGTCGTAGGGGCCGCCTTGCGCGCCGAAGAAATCCCAGTAGCCCTGGGCGTTCTTCGTGGCCTCATCGTGGTTTCCGGTCGCGGGCCGCGTCCGGTCCTTGAACGGCCCCCAAGACGGGGCGTAGCAACTCTGGAACTCCTCGAGCGTCCCGTCCTGGTAGGCGTTGTCGCCGAGGGTCGCGATCGTCGCATTCGGATACTCGGCGAGGATGCGCCCGGTGGCCTCGTCTCCCTGATGGTCGCATTCTGCGATGTCGCCGGCCGCGAGCAGTACCTGTGTCCCGGCCCCATCGGTGCCCCCCGCGTCTCCTCGGAAAGCCGCAAAGAGAACCACGCCGCCGGCGGCGAGCGCAATGAGACAGGCAGACATGACAATCGCCCTGGACGGCATCCCGGAGTATTCCGATGTTAGTCCGGTCTCACGCCCCGATGTAGCGACAAAGGAGGAAAGACCATGACGGAGCACTCGACAGGAACGCGTGAGGAGTGGCTTGCGGCCCGGCTCGAGCTGCTCGAGGCCGAGAAGGCGCTGACCCGGCGTAGCGACGAGGTGGCCCGGCAACGACAGCAGCTTCCCTGGGTGCGGATCGACAAGGACTACCGCTTCGACACCGACGAAGGCAACGCTTCGCTGGCAGACCTGTTCGGCGGTCGCTCGCAGCTGCTGATGTACCACTTCATGTTCGGACCGGAGTACATGGCCGGCTGTCCGGTCTGCTCGACGATCGCGGATGGCTTCAATGGGTTCGCCGTCCACCTCGAGAACCACGACGTGGCGATGATGGCCGTGTCGCAGGCCCCCATCGCCGCCATCCAGGCCTACTTGGCACGGATGGGGCCGGAGCGGGGAAGCGCTGCTCCCCCGACCGCACGCTCGTGACGACGAAGCGAGCGAAAGGGGCCCGTCTCGGCAGGCCCCGTCGCGCTCGGCGCGCTTCTACAGGTTCGGCTTGCGGAGCTGGACGACCTGGTACTCGGTGTCCGGAGTCGCTGGCGTCGTGAAGCGCGCGTTCACGACGTAGAGCCGCCGGCCCTGCCTCGCGATCGTTGTCGGGATGTCGAGGTCCGTGTCCGTGATGTGTGCGACGACGCGGCCCTCGGTCAGACCTCCCCCGAGCCTGACGACGGCAACTCGGTTGAGGAAGTTCTGCACCACGTACAGCTTCCTGCCGGCGAGAAGAATTCCGTCGCCGGACTGGACGTCGCCGCCCCTGAGTTCGATCAGGCGCGCGACACCGGTTTCGGGGTCGACGGTGAAGAGCTCACCGGTGAAGCTGTTCACGATCACGAGCGTCCTGCCACCGCGCGCGGCTTCGATCCCGTTCGAGTTGAACTCGCCAGGGACAAGCTGGAAGTCGCCGCTCAGCGGAAGCGTCTCGACGTCCGTCTGGCCGCCGAGCTCCGCCCGGGTGATCGGAACACGGAAGAGCACGGAGCTGAACGAATCCGTGAACCAGGCCGCGCGGCGGGTGACGACGACGTCGTTGATGAAGCTCGCCCCGGTCGCCAACTTGTAGACGGCGAGCTCGGCGCCCGTCCTGGCGTCGTAGACGTACGCCTGGCCCGTTGGGCCGCCGGCGACGAAGAGCCGGTGGCGATCGTCGACCTTGAGCCCCACGGCTACCCGGCCCGGCTGCGGGCCGACGACGGTCTCGCAGCATTCCCCGGTTCGGAGATCTCCCCGGACCACGGCGCCGGTTGCGAGCGAGCCGGCGTAGAAATTCCCGCCCCGGATCGCGATTCCCTCGGGTTGAAGGCCGTTCGGCAGCGCGATCGTCTCCGGAAACTGCGGATCAGCAGCCGCCGGAGCGGGGGCGACGGCGAAAACCAGGAGCAAGAGAGCAGCAACGATGAGTCGACGCATGGACCCTCCCTTCGGTCGCGGCGATGGAGGTAGCGGGCCTCTACCCCACTACACTACGTCGCCGAGACGGGTGCGGTTTCTCGACCGTTAGGCGTTCATCGGAGGCGACCGGCCTTCGATCGCCGACTTTCGCTTCGCCGCGACGGTCGAGCTCCATGTTTTGTGCGGGTGAACGACGTTGCCGCTCGTGCCGATGGCCAGAATCGGGCTGAGGGCTCGGCCGGCACGCCGTGGCGGGCGACGATGCGGTCATAGTTGAGCCGCAGAAGCTCGATCACGTCGCGAACATCGGCCTCGTTTTCGATTCTGTGCGCCGCCGGTCCGACCTTGCCGGGAAAGACGGGGTGGTCGACGATCCGCCTCTGCTTTTCAGCTCGCGCCACACCTCTTTCGGGAACATGAAGTGGGCGGCATGGTCGCCGTGCAGGTGGCCGATCTCCCGGCCCCCGAGCTTGAAGGCGAACTCGCCACGCCTGCCGTGGCCGGCCCCGACGCCTGGCCAGGAGGTGACCTCCTCGATGATCTGCTGGCCCGCCGTTCGCTGTTCGGTCATGAGTGGCTGCCTGAAGGCACTGGTTAGCGGAGGGGGAGGCACGTCCGGGGAGGAGGGGCGCCGCTCGGCGGCGCCCCTCCTACGTGCTCAGCGCGTGCGCTTGACGATGTAGAGGCCGAAGTTGATGTCGCTCAGGTAGATCCGGTTCCCGTCCGGGTAGACGCCCCAGACGAATGGGATCGGATGCGCGCCGCCGGGCCCGAACGATTCGAACACCCCGGTTGGGTCGAGCGTCGGGTGCGGCCGGTAAAAGCCGACTTGACGCGGCCTCGACGGGTTCGAGATGTCGACGATTCTGAGCCCGTCCGAGTACCAGCTCAGGAAGAGCGTGTTTCCACGGATCTGCGGGTTGTGGGCGGAGTAGAAACCGGACGTGTTGTTCGTCAACGAATGAGGCGTCGCGAAGTCACTCAGGTGCACAGGGCTCGCTGGGTTGGAGATGCCCCAGATACGGGCGAAGCCCCAAGTGTCTCCGACCTCCTTCGGCTCGCCGGCGGCGACGAGCTCGCCGGGGCTGAAGTCCTCGTCGGTGGTCACGAGCACGGAGTCCGCCCCATTCGGCATCGCCGAGTGCGTGTCGCCCTCACTGCCGGCCGGGTAGAGCGTACGTCCGTTGAACTGGATGTCCGAAGGATCCGAGATATCGAGGATGACGGCACCAATGTCCCAGTAGGCCACGTACGCGGTCATCCCGTCCGTACTCGGCGACGCGCTGTGACCGAACACGGCAGCGAAGTGTCCGCGGCAGGCGTCCGCCTCACCCGGCGGAGGCGTGCAGTCGAAGGGCGGGCCGAGGTCGGCGAGGAAGTCGCCGCCAAAGGGCAGCCCCCCGTCCTTCCCCGCGCCCCAGTCATCGGTCAGGAACGGATTCGCCGGGTCGCTCACGTCGACGAGTTGGAAGTCGCCGATCGGCTGGCCGAGGAAGAGCGTCGTCGTTACCTCGGAGAATGGGACCGCCGCGAGGGCCAGGACGCGGTCACCCTGCTTCGTCAGAGAGATCTCGTGGACACCGCCCGACGCCGGCGTCTCGAAGAAGCCGAGACGACTCGCGCTCGTCGGATCGGTGACATCCCAGAGGTCGATGCCGGTCAGTCCGGGATCCTGATCGGGTAGGCCGCAGTCCTGCAGCCCGATCGCGAGCAGATCGCCCGTGAAGGCGTCCGTGTCCATCGAGACGACCTCCATGTCCTCGTCGGACGTGTTCGGGTAGGCGCCCGCGTGTGCGACGAGACGCGGTTGCGCCGCGTTCGAGACATCGATGATCTTCACGCCGGTGCCCGGGCACGGTCCGCTCCACGTGCCGACGTAGGCGTAGTTCCCGTGCGCCCACACGTCCCCGTGCAGGCCCCCAGGAATGCCGAGCCGGCCGAGCTGCCGCGTGTGGTTCCCCGCCGGGCGGCTGGGACTCGCCGGGCTCGAGAGGCCGGCGACCGCCCGAAGCATTCTCGCCTCGAGCGCGTTCCTCTGCGCGGGTGGCGCTGCACCCGCCGCGACCTGGGTGGCGAGCAAACTCGCGAGCACGGCGCCGAACGTCAGCATCCTCTTCCCTTGCATCTGCCGCTCCTCCCTTCGACCTGTCGAAACCGGGCGATGCTGCCCGATCATCGCTCTGCCTCAGAGGGAATGCAAGATCGTCCCGAGTCGTGAACGCGGGCGACGAGAGACGGCCTTGAAGAGCGGAGGGGGAGGGATTCGAACCCTCGATCCGCCTAACGACGGATAACGGTTTTCGAGACCGATTCGAAAGCGGCGATTTGCAGGGATTTCGGTCGCCTGCGCCAGTCTGTGCGCCAGTGCCGCGCAGGTCATGCATCGCGGACGGTCATGACGACGTCGGCGGAGAGCCCTGGTTGCGGGAAGCCCCGATTGCATGCCACAGGAGGCTGCCTTCCGGAGAAAGCAGCGGCTCCGTCACAGGGCGGGCTCAAGTGCGTGGGAGGCTGTCGGGCCGCGCCCCGCTGCGACGGTCGACGCTCGGGAGAGACAGGAGGAGGCGAGCGATACTCCAACCCGCTCGAGCCCTTGGTCTCCAACCAGG
>Ga0209874_1000270_pt1 | contig 14634 bp, 13 predicted proteins | sample GWRWN1_20_30_FD_187216 | JGI IMG/M metagenome (GOLD analysis project Ga0209874, IMG submission 187216) | Riverbed sediment microbial communities from areas with no vegetation in Columbia River, Washington, USA - GW-RW N1_20_30 (SPAdes)... | ecosystem: Environmental > Aquatic > Freshwater > River... | reverse complement strand
AGCCCCGAGCTCTCGTTCTTGGAAGCTTTGATGCCAATACTGGTTCAGATTGTTCTTCCTGGTTCAATCGCCTCGACCCTGGGCGCTTATATCGGATATGGAATCGGGTATCTCGGCGGCAAACCGCTCGTTGAGCGACTGCAGGGTTTTTTGGGCTTTAGTTGGTCCGACGTGGAAGCGATGGAACGTCGTTTTCATGTAGGTCAAGTTAACACTTCGCTTTTTTTTCTCCGCGCATTGCCGATCTTTCCACTTTCCGTAATCTCGGCCGCGGCGGGGCTGCTGCGGCTTCCCATTAAACAGTTTACTTTGTGGACCTTTTACGGCTCCATCCCGCGCTGTCTCTTTTTGGGATATTTGGGTTGGGGCTTAGGCGAACCTTACCAAGCAATAGCCAAAGGCATCGACAAAGTTGAGACCATTGTCTCGCTGCTACTGTTGGCGCTGATTTTCGCTTTGATTCTGTGGTTACGCTCAAAGGTAAGAGGGAAAATTCTGAAGAGCGACTGAAGTTAGTCCAACAAACCAATCGGCAATCCAAAATCTAGCCAAATGTATTTGAAATTTTGGATGAAAAATAGATCGGAAAAACCGCGTCTCGCGCAAAGAGGCGCAAAGGGCGCCAAGTTCGAAGAAGAAAGAATTTGCTTTGCGTTCTTGGCGTCTTGGGGCGATACGGCTTTTTGTAACGACAGGCGGCAGCATAAAATGTGAGAGATAAATTCTCACAACTCGGAAAGTCAAATCTAAAAATTCAGGCCGTTTGTTCTTAAGAACGATTCAGCGGCTGCCCGCTCTGAGTGCCGATCCAGATTTCGCCGCCTTCATAAACTTCTTTTTTCCAGATCGGCACCGTTTTCTTGATTTCCTCGATGGCGAATCTGCAGGCGGCAAATGCGGCCTCGCGATGCGCCGCTGAAACGGCGATCATTACGCTCGGCTCCGTAATCTGCACGGGACCTACTCGGTGGACGATGGCCATCCGGCAGATCTGCCACTTTTTTCTGGCTTCCTCGCCTAGGCGGGTTAGTTCTTTTTCGGCCATTTCCGGATAGGCTTCGTAATCTAACGCAATGACTTTACGCCCTTCGTTGTTGTTGCGGGTCGTACCGATGAAAGTCGCAATGGCCCCCGCCTCTGGGTCGGTGACGAAATCAACCAGCTCTTGAAGATGGATAGGCTTATCGGTGACGCAAAACATCCCTACCCTCCACTCACCGGAGGAACGAAGACGACTTCATCGGCATTCTTGAGGACGCGATCCGGCTTCACATAATCCTGATTGACGGCGTAAAGCAGCCGAATACCGGGAACAGCCAACTTCGGATAATCTTGTTGCAGCACCGCCCAGAGATCGGCTACCGTGCTGCCTTCTTTGATCTCCTTGATGACTTCCGCCGCGCCGGCGCGCTCTCTCAAAATCGCGAAGAGTTTGACTTTGACCGTCATTTTCCCTGTAGCTGAGAGACCATGTGGCGTAGCTCCGCCAAGATCAGTTTTTCCATCGCCAACCTTACGGCGCCTTTGGAACCTGGAAGCGAGATAAGAACTTTCCCTTGCGCTGAACCCGCAACCGCCCGACTCATGATCGCAGCGGAGCCGATGTCTTGATAGCTCAAATAGCGAAAAATCTCCCCGAACCCGTCGAGCCTTTTGTCGAGTAGCCCTACAATAACCTCGTAAGTTCCATCGCGGGGCGAAATGCCAGTCCCGCCGTTGACGATAACTGCCTCAACCTGCTTGTGGGCGAGCGCTTCGCGCAGCAGTGCCTCAATCTCAGCGGGCTCGTCCTTGACAATCCGATAACCGGCCAACATGTGCTTCTCGTCGGCGAGCAACGACTTGATCAATTGCCCGCTCTCGTCTGTAGTCTGGTCACGTGTGTCGCTCACCGTGACAACAAAACAGTTAATGCTTCGCTTACCCTTGGCTTTATGCTCTTCTACCGACATAGGGTTGCCTCTTTAGTCGAAACTATAACAATCACGTTGACTGATTTCAAAAGTCATGGGGTCGGCGCTCTGAACCTGCTAGGCGAATATCATTGCACCGGGAAAGATTCAACGTTCTCCGACTTCAGGTGACAATCTGCTGGCCTGAATACCCTTGACAAGCGACGCGGGAAGCATAAGGTAAAACCGTTTTGATCGCTTTGCATGACTTCGCACCAACGGAAATGAGGAACGTGGCATTCTATGGCTAGGTGGCGCTGGCTCGAGCAAGTGACGGATCAAGAACAGCTATTGCGTCTTAAGCTGCTCGGGACCGTCCCGCTCTTTGCGGGTTTGAGTCGAAGGCAACTTGGCAAGCTTTTGGTAAAATTCTTCGAAAAAGAGTATCTTCCGGGCGAGACAATCTTCATGGAAGGGGAGCCCGGAAAGGCGTTGTTTATTATCCTCGCCGGCAGGGTATCCATCTGCCGCGCCCTCAACGAAGGAGAAGAACTACTTGCGACACTGACCACAGGCGGTTACTTCGGCGAGCTGGCGCTTATCGACGATCAGCCGCGCTTTGCCAGCGCCCGCGCCGCGGAACCATCGCGCCTCCTCATATTATACCGGAGTGACTTCGAAGACCTCATGGAAGGTCAAAGGACACTGGCAATTCAAGTGATGGGCAATCTATTGAAGACCCTTGCTGGTTATGTTCGCAGGGCCCAGTCGCAAAGGAATGGCCGTAACAGCATGATGGTTGGGCAAACCCCTGCAACCGACAAACCTGGGATGGCTTCGAAAAACGTTTCCCATGATTGAAGGACGGTCGATAAAGACTCCCGAATTGTCCAACGGATCCAATTCCGCTGGACTGATGCCGCCGCCTTCTATCATTTGGGCTTTGGTCGTCGCTTTTGTGGCTCTGATCGTCTATTTGTCGAGCGATTTTGTCCTGCTCCTCCTGATGTCGGCCACCCTCGCATACCTAATCAACCCGATAGTAAAAATCGCCGAAGGTGCCATGATTAAACGCAGGGTAGCCGTCGCCGTAATCTACCTGGGGATTGGCGTTGCCTTCGTTATCACAGCCTATTTCGTATTTCCGCGTTTGCGCGCCGAGGTTAACACTCTTTCGAGCAACCTGCCTTTTTTCAGCCAACGCTTTGACGAAGCCGTCGATGCCCTCCAAAATGAGGTCGTCGCCAACTACCCCGCCGCGGATTCGTTGTTTACGACTCGCGAAGTTCGCTACGAGAAGTTGGATAACTTTATTGCGCAACAGGTGGCGGATCTTCCTGGGCTTCTGAGCCACCTGGCAACCATTGTGCTGGCCGGTGTGTTGATCCCATTTTTCTCCTATTTTTTTCTGCGTGACAGCCGCAGGATTGTTCAGTTCGTGCTGGATCGCCTGCCGGCCAGCCATATTGAGACCTCGGTTGCGGTCTGGTGCGAGATCGATCGAAGCGTAGGACGATACCTCCGCGGCGTGGCCATCGAAGGCATTGTCGTAGGCACCGCCGCGGCATTGGGACTCGCGATCCTCGGAGTCAACTATCCGCTTTTACTCGGGGTCGTGACAGGCCTAGCCAACGTCGTGCCCTATCTGGGCCCGATCATCGGTGGCGCGGCCGCCATCCTAGTTACTCTAGTCCAATTTAAGAGTCTGTCAGTCATTGCTCAGGTGGTTATTCTGTATGTTTCCTTAAAGCTCCTCGACGTCGTAGCCATCCAACCTTTGGCTGTTGGCAAAGGCAACAACTTGCATCCAGTGCTCCTCATCACCTCGGTCATCGTTGGTGGTCATGCCCTGGGGATCATCGGGATGGTCATCGCGGTACCGACGATCACTATTCTTCAGAGAATCGCGAAGCTGTTGCTTGAACGTCGTCGCTACCCTACTCACGTGCTGGATTCCCTCCCGAACAGCAACGTTCCGGTACAGTCATACGTGTGTTGAGGTAGCCGATCTGGGGAGAGTGTAAGTCTACTGGCCGGTGACCCAATGTCCCAGTTTGCCACCGGCGGGCCAACTCATCCACGCCCTTTTCTATTTCTTCGCGCGTCGTTCTCGGTAGTGGGTTGACCCTTGATCGGAACCAAGAATATTTGCTTCGTGTCTTTCTGAATAGATTGCCTCCCCGTCAAATGGCACGCGAGAATAGTGCTGGAAAGACTTGCGAGGCTTTTTGGAAGGCTTTTCCCATTGTAAAAGTCGCCGATGCTTTGCTTATTAACGGGGCCGTCTTCCATCGTAATGGAAATCCCCATTTCGTGCACCCCAGCGCATTTGTTGCAAGATGCAAAGATGCTGTATTGAGCCGTTGAGTTGTGCACAGTGGAGGCTAGGGCCGCTTCTATCCCAAGTTTTAGCTGCGTCATGCGCCCCCTCGTTTTAAGCCGCATATTGTCGGTTGCTTTGATAATTCCGTCAGGCGCCGAGCCTAAACCGGCCCTGGTTGGTCCGTGTTTTTCCTCTTACAATTTAAACTCACTCTTTAGGGAGCCGGCTTTCGCTCACCTTTCCGGCCCCGTCAATCAGTTTTTATCGCTGGCGAGTTCTATTCTAGGGGCTAGTTAAATCCCACTTCCCACCCGGCCAATCGTTACCCGCTTGGTCCTATCGGTGGGCCTTCAGGGCAAGCTGCGTTGCAACGTGGCGGAGGATTTTGGCTCGCTCCGTATCGCAAAGGATCCTAATTCTCTTGTGCTCGGTACCTTTGTGGGACCGGTGAGTGACCACGCCGTTTTTAAGATGAAAGCGATGGGTCTGCGGAGGAAGCCCATTATAGGAAGGCTATTCTGCCCCCGCATTACGAGAGAGATCTCGTCCCCGCGACTATAAGTTTTCACCACGCTTGACAAACTGCCGGTATAAACAGCCACGGTCGCCTTTACTCCCATCTTTCGCAAAACGTGACGCCATGGAGCAATCATCTCTTTTGCCAACGCCCTTTGCCCCTCCCAGGAGTATCTCTCCATGACTTTCCCTCCCGCCAGCATGGCGTCTCTCGAAGATTCTGTTGTTACCCAGTGATCCCGGAACCATACCCAGGGATCTACGGGATAACGAACGAGGAAAACGACTCTCATCCCCGGTTTGGCGGCCTCTTCAATAACAGAGACGATGTCCTCAAGCTGGAGATGCGAATTGAATGGAATCAAGATTTGGCCTGCCATAATCATTTCCCTCCTTCTGTATCGTTGCTCGTACGTGTTTGAGGCGCTTTACTCAGCTCCAGCCGTTTGCCGCTAACGCGCAGTCCCGCTCCCCTACCAGCTTATATCATCAGCCCTAGACTGCGTGGGTGGAATGGAGCCGGAGTACGGGAGAAAAACCTCGCCCATTGAGCGAGCCGAAAATAGGGAACGCCCTGCGGACAAACTGCATCATCGCAAGAACCTTTCCCGCCCGCTTCATGATGTAATGAACATTTCCCTTACGCGTGTAGCTCTTCACTACTCTTTTCAGTGACCCCGCGTAGACATCCACAGTTATTTCTACTCCTCTTTTGTGCAAGGCCTCCAGAGCGAGAAACGCCTTGTGTTCGGCCGAGAGCCTTTGCTCCTCCATCGACAGCGTCTCGCTGATCTTTTCGCCCGCGAACATCGGTTTCTCCAGGTCCCCCACGAACCGCACGTCTTCAACACCTTTAAACGCTAGCGAGTTATAACGCGGCGCCTTGGAGGCTGCTTTCGGGCGGAAACCAATGAGGAAAACAACCTTCATCCCTCGCTGAGCGACTTCCTCGATATAGGGGATCATCTGGCTGAGTCGGTCTTCACTTTTTAACGCGACTAAAATCTGCGGTGTCATAGCTTTTCCCTCTTTTCAGTCCGCCTTCACCAAACTCTAAGAGCAACCCATGTGCCACGCTGCTGAAGACTCACACAACTTAAGGTAAGTTGCTGAAGTGGAGAGGAAATATACGCGTCAGTATACTTAGCCTATTTAACATTATACGACTGTAACTTGGTGCTTTGGCCACGCTGTTTAGAGAAAAGCATCATAACCCACTAAATACTCGGGGCTTTTTTCATTGTAGACGTTATCAACAGTTGTAGACTTAGTTGACAGCTAGACGATCAAAATGCTAAAGGAGCTTTCAACGGCGAAAGACCGCGAAGCCAAATATTTGGATCAGCGGATAGTGAGAGGCGAAGCGGATGGATTCAACCAGTCAACCATTTGGTGAAGAGCAGAATCATCTGGGAGAGAAACTCTTCCCCATTCTCAAAATCTGTCAGAAAATAAATTCGGAAAGGGACCTTGCGGCCCTTTTAGACTTAATTGCTAACGAAGCCACTAAACTGATGGAGGCCGATCGAGCCAGTCTTTTTCTGCTCGATCGGGAACGGGGCGAGCTTTGGTCAAAAGTTGCGCTTGGCAGCAAGGAGATTCGATTTGACGCTCGCTTAGGCATCGCTGGAGCCGTGGCCCTGACGGGACAAACGATCAATGTTGAGGACGCCCACCAAGATCCGCGCTTTTATAAGGAGATTGATCTTCGTACCGGGTATCGCACGCAGAGCCTTCTCGCCATCCCACTGCGAAACCACGAAGGAGAGATCATCGGAACGTTTGAGGTATTGAATAAGAAGACAGGTGCATTCGGCAAGGAGGACGAAGAGATTCTGAAAGCATTAGCCGCGCAGGCGGCGATTGCGATAGAAACGGCGCAGCATGTGGAAGAGATGAGGCGGCATCGGGACCAACTCCAAGAGGAGAACGCGCAGCTATGGAAGGAGGTTGAGGGGAGATTTTCCACTCAAAGCATCATCGGCAGCAGCGAAAGAATTCACGCCATCTTAAGGTTGATCGACCAGATCAGTAACAGTTCCGTGAATGTGCTAATCACGGGGGAAAGCGGTACGGGCAAGGAACTGGCAGCCAAGGCGATTCACTACAAGAGTCTGCGGGCTCGAAAGCCGTTCGTAGCTCTGAATTGTGCGGCGCTCCCTGAGAGTCTAGTGGAAAGCGAGCTGTTTGGGATTGAGCGAGGCGTGGCGACCGGCGTGGAGCGGCGGTTGGGGAAGTTCGAGGCGGCGAATGGCGGGACATTGTTTCTGGATGAGATCGGGGATCTAAGTTTGACAGCGCAAGCCAAACTTCTACGCGTCCTCCAAGAGAGAGTGGTCGAGCACGTGGGCGGGAGGAAACCCATTCCTGTCGATGTGAGAACTCTATCGGCGACGAACAAAAATCTGGAAACGGAGATTCAAAAAGGGACCTTTCGTCAAGATCTTTACTATCGCTTGAAAGTGATCCACATTCAGATGCCGCCGCTCCGTGAGATTCAGGAGGACATTCCGGGCTTAGCAAACTATTTGCTAGCCAATTATTGTCGCGAAATGAAGAAGGAAGCGATGAACTTGGCTCCCCAAGCCGCAAGCGCCTGCATGAACTATCCTTGGCCCGGAAACGTCAGAGAATTGGAAAATGAGATGAAGCGGCTGGTCCTTTCAGTCTCCGGTAGTACAATTGCAAAAGAGGATCTATCTGAAGCCATGCGCAGAAGCGGCACCGAAGTCGCTCCCTCGTTGTCCATGCCGAGGTTTTTAAAAGACGTTGTTTCCGAGATAGAAAAGCGCATGATCCAAGAGGCATTACAGCAGTCTAAGCAGAATCAGCTGCACGCCGCAAAAGCGTTGGGCTTGAGTCGCCACGGCTTAATCAAGAAAATGAAGCGATACAACATTAGATTGCGTGACTCGTAATCGGCCATCGTGTTCGTGGCTCGTAGAGCGTGACTAGCCCGCTTCTTTATTCGTGCATTCCTTTCCCAGCTCGCTCATTCACCAGTTCGCTTCTATTCCTTACCTTTCCCCGAAGCGGCTACGCCCGCCAGTTCCTGCTCGATCAATCTCGTGAAGGCCTCGAGAGGCTGGGCCCCTGACAACGTTCGCCCATTAATAAAGAAAGCTGGTGTGCCAGTAATCCCCAGCCGATTACCCTCGTCTAGGTCCCGTTGCACCGTGGCTTTATGCACGCCCGCGGCAAGACAACCGTCAAACTTTGTGACATCAAGACCCACTTGTCCAGCGTGACGCCGCAAATCTTCGAGAGCCAATTGGGGAGACTGGGTAAAAAGCACGTCGTGATATTCCCAAAATTTTCCCTGATCTTGAGCGCAGCGGGCGGCCTCTGCGGCGCGCCGCGCCTGCGGATGAATCGAATCCAGCGGGAAGTCCCGATAGGCGAGCCGCACCTTGCCGGGATAGCGCTCAAGTAGCTGCTTCAGTGTCGGCTGGGTTTGCTTGCAGAACGGACACTCAAAGTCGGAGAATTCGACGATCGTTACCGGCGCGTCCGCCGCACCGCGGACGGGGGCACCCTCTGTGGACACCTGAACGCGAATCACAGGCGGAGGTTGAAGGTGAACGACAACCTTACCTTGCGTGCGCAGCGATTGTACAAAAAGTTCCCGCTGAGAAGCTAACTTCTGCTGTTGCAGGAAGGCCCGGATTTTTTGCCGCACGTCGACCTCATCCCCGCGTATGCGCGCTTTGTTCGCTTGATAGAAGTCGTCGATTTCCTTTTCGGTGACCAGCCCGACTTTTGCTGTCACTTCGGCATCCAGCAAAGCCGCGATGGAGATTTTCCGCTTTGCCGCCTCCTGAGCAAACAGCCGCTGCTCGACAAGCGAATCCAATTCCCGACGCTTGAGATCGTAAATCTGCTCCTCGAGTTTCGCGAGCTTCGCCCCAAGGGCGCGGTTAAGCTCCTCGGTCGTAATCGTCTCACCATTTACCTCCGCCAGCGGCTCGTTCTTGCTAGAGTCGGCCCCGAACGATGATCCGCTCAGTGTTAACGCGAAGATAAGACCGCAGAAGGCAGATCTAGCTCGCCATGGACGGAGTCTTAAGAATAAAGGCAACAACTCACATATTTTCATCGGACTTGTCTCGGTGCCGTTGAATACATACCACCTTAATCTAGTTTCCAAAAGGGTCATGGTGTCAGGCTTTGATTATTTGCTTTTTGGCTTTGTGTTAGATAAGGGGAGGTCCATGAGTAGGAAACCGCGCGTCCATTTCCCCGGAGCCGTTTACCCTGTGATCCGCCGAGGCAATCAAAAACAACCCACAAATGTGCGAAACTCTGAGAAAGAGCAGGAAGCGAAAATACCAAATAACCAAAGCCTGACACCATACTGATTGGATCCGCCATGGATTGATTAAAAGAAAATTAAACGGTATAGCATCAATCGGTCCTTCCCATTCTGACGGAACGTAAAATATGTCCCCGAACCATGCTGTAGAGACTAAGCTTCTTCCTCTTACCGATCGTGTGTATGGGCTCGTTCCGGTACTTGTTGGTTTCTTTTTTGGAAGTCTTTTAGTCTTGTCGGCCAGTCAGACGTTAGCAGCCACTTTGTCTACGGAACCTTCGGCCGCACAATCGCATATGGACCAAGCCCTGAAGTCGTTCCAACGAGGGGACTTCGAGCAGGCAGTTTTAAGCTGGACAGAGGCCGCCCGATTGTACGAAGCGGAGCAAAAGCCCAAGGAACAAAGCAACGCGCTGATCCACCTCGCTCAAAGCTATCAGGCGCTTGGCCAGTATAAGGAGGCCCTAAAAAACCTCGAGTCTAGTCTAGCACTGGCTGAAAAACTGGGCGATCGGACGCAGACGGCTGTTGCGCTGGGCGCCCTGGGCAATGTGTATATTGCCGCCGGGCCTCCGGAGATGGCTCTAAAATATTTGAACGAAGGGCTTCGCATGGCGAGGGAAGTGAACAATCGGGATCTTTCGGCGCTCATTCTGAATAATCTAGGAAATCTCTTAACAGCACAAAAAAAATACAGCGAAGCCCTCGTCGCCTACAGAGAGAGTGTCTCTCTCGCCACGGCACGCAATAACCGCTCGCTATTGATAGGAGCGCTGGTTAATGAAGCGACGGCCTCGATACAAATGAATCAACATCGGGAGGCCAAGGCACTTCTCGATAGGGCCTTGGATCAGATTCGGGCCTTGGAGGCGTCACACGAAAAGGCAGTCGGGTTGATCAACATTGGCCTGGCCTACGACGATCTCCGCTCAAGGCTCCCAGACTCCAACGATTCCCTTTTACTGCTTGCGCACGAGACATTGAGTGAAGCGGGGACGTTAGCAGACAGTATGGGAGATCGCCGCACGTCATCCTACGCCTGGGGCTACCTCGGCAAACTGTACGAAGACGAACGCAGGTATCAGGAGGCTTTGCAGTTGACGCGCAGGGCCACTTTCGCAGCCCAGCAAATAAACGCCCCCGAATCTCTTTATCGCTGGGAGTGGCAAACCGGACGTCTGCTGACGAAACTAGGAAGCATCGACGATGCTATTGGAGCATACCGGCGCGCCGTGCGTACGCTCCAGTTGATTCGCCCCGAGCTGTCGGTGAGCTACGGAGCTTCACAAATATCGTTCCGTGAGACTATGGGACCGGTGTACTTCGAACTGGTGGATCTTCTTTTGCAGCGTGCAGCGTCGCTGCGGGAACCCAGCCAAGTCGGGCCGTACCTGATTGAAGCGCGCGAGACGGTGGAATTATTCAAGGCGGCCGAGTTGCGGGATTACTTCCGCGACGACTGCGTGGACACAGCCCTGTCTAAAATCACCCAGCTGGATGTGCTGGCCAAGAGCGCGGTTGTCATCTACCCGATCCTCCTGCCGGATCGAATCGAGTTGCTGGTCAGCCTACCGACTGGGCTGAAGCGAGTCTTGGTTCCGGTGGGAGCGGAGACTCTCACGCGAGAGGTGCGACAATTCCGGCGCAGGCTGGAAAAACGGACCACGCGAGAATACCTCCCCCACGCGCAAAAGCTCTATGACTGGTTGATCCGGCCACTGGAATCGGACTTGGCATCTTTTCCTATCGCTACCTTGGTCTTCGTTCCGGACGGAGCCCTTCGAACCATTCCCATGGCGGCGCTGCACGACGGAAAGCAATTTCTGGTCGCCAAATATGCCGTCGGGATAACCCCCAGCCTGAATCTGACCGATCCTCGGCCGATCAAGCGGGAGGACATGAAGGTGCTGGCCGTTGGGGTGACGGAAGCGGTGCAGGGTTTCCCGGCATTGCCGAATGTTTCGGCAGAGCTTCAAGCCCTGCATACTCTTTTGGGAAGTGAGACGCTTGTCGACAAAGAATTTGTCGCCGCCAATCTGGAAAAGAAGTTGAAGGATGAACAGTTCACCATTGTCCACGTCGCCTCGCACGGAGAATTCGGAAACGAGGTCGATAAAACCTTCCTCCTCACTTTCGACGACAAGCTGTCGTTGGACCGCCTGAATCAGATGGTGGGAGTCTTCAGATTCCGTGACGATCCCCTGGAGCTACTCACTCTGAGCGCCTGCGAGACCGCCGCCGGAGACGACCGGGCCGCGTTGGGCCTCGCAGGCATAGCGATTAAGGCGGGAGCCAGAAGCGCCCTCGCCACCCTGTGGAATATTAACGATGAAGCATCGGTGGACCTCGTCGTGGATTTTTACCGCGGGCTTAAGGATCCGTCGATCTCTAGGGCGGTGGCCCTCCAGCGCGCCCAGATAAAGATGCTCGAAAATCCGCGCTATGAACATCCGGGCTTTTGGTCACCATTCTTATTGATCAACAACTGGTTGTAACCGGCTTCACTGTTGCTGTGGGCGCAGTCGCCAAACTCTTACGAGCACCACTCGCGACCGGTTTCCTGGTCAGTATCTTGGTTTCCCTTGCCATCTTGGGTCTACGCGGCTGCGGCAATTTGGAATCCCTTGAACTCGCGGCCTATGACTGGTTTATCCGACTGCGACCCTCTGACGCGCAACCTGATCCCCGCATTGTGCTGGTTACGATTACCGAACAGGACATACAGACTTTGGGAAGCTGGCCTCTATCGGATGATGTGCTGGCGCAAACGTTGGAGTCGGTAGCGCGCTTTGGTCCGCGCGCCATCGGTGTCGATATTTATCGTGACCTTCAGGTACCGCCGGGGAGCGAAAGACTGGACGGTTTCTTGCGCAAGAACGGGCGGATCATCTGGGTCAGCAAGTTCGCCCACGGAAAGACCGACGGAATTCCCCCACCCAAGGCGCTCAGAGGCACGGAGAGTGTAGGCTTCAATGATATCGTGGTCGATCCCGGTGGGGTCGTGCGCCGGGGCCTGCTCTTCATCGACGACGGCGTGACGACGGCCACTGCGTTTGCCCTGCGGTTGGCCCTGCTTTATTTGCAACCCGAAGGGATCGTCCTTCAACCGGACCCTAAGTACCCGGAACAGCTCCGGCTTGGTCCACATACGCTACGACCGCTTGAACCGAATGACGGTCCCTATGTCGCTGCCGATGCTAGCGGATACCAGTTCCTGCTCGACTTTAGAGGCTGGAGGGGATCGTTTCCGTCAGTGACCTTAGCGGAGCTTTTGTCGGGAAACATCGCGCCGGAAGTGCTGCGGAACAAGATCGTCTTTGTCGGGGTCAGAGCCGAGAGCGTCAAGGATCATTTTTATACGCCTTTCAGCCGTGGACTGCAGGAAGACCAACAAACCGATGGAGTGGCGATCCATGCACACATCGCCAGTCAGCTCATAAGATTGGGCCTCGGCGGCGCTGCGCCCATAAAAACAATTAACGAATGGCAGGAAGGCATATGGATAATACTGTGGAGCGCAATTGGGACTTTGACCGGCCTTAAGGTACGCTCACCGTGGAAGTTTTCCTTTGCCATCGGGAGTGGTTTACTAGCTCTCACCGCTTTTGATTTTGGCGTTTTCCTCGAGGGTTGGTGGCTGCCGCTCGTGCCTCCGGCTCTGACATGGTTCATCGCCGCAGCCGCCATCACTGCATACCTATCGTATCAGGAGACCGTCCAACGGGCCGCCTTGATGCAGTTATTCTCGCGGCACGTCTCAAAACAGGTTGCTGAGGGAATCTGGCGGGAACGAGACCAATTTCTCGATGGCCAACGGCCCCGCCCACAGCAACTCGTTGCCACAGTGTTATTCACGGACCTCGTAGGGTTTACCTCCGTGTCGGAAAAATTAGCTCCCGAGGAACTCATGGATTGGCTCAACGAATGTATGGAGCCAATGGCAAAGCAGGTCAGTGCTCACGGAGGAGTGGTAGAACAATATACCGGAGATGCCATAGTTGCTATCTTTGGTGTACCGATAGCTCGGAAAGACGAAGAGGAAATCAGTCAAGATGCGATCAACGCCGTCAACTGCGCGCTGGCGATGGAGACAGTTCTCCGAGACCTCAATCGTCACTGGCTCGCTCAGAATCGGCCCACGACGGCAATGCGGATGGGAATCTATACTGGCCCAATGGTTGCCGGTAGCCTCGGCAGTTCCGACCGACTCGAGTACGTGGTTATCGGCGATACGGTCAATATCGCCTCCAGGCTAGAGAGTTTTGACAAAGAACTTTTTCCGCTAAGCTTGACTGGCCGTCCTTGCCGCATTCTTATTGGAGAGGCTACGTTATGTCGTCTCCGCGAACGATTCCTTACCGAAAGAGTTGGTGAAGTCTCTCTGAAGGGCAAAGAAGAAAAGATACGCGTGTATCGTGTAGTCGGTCATGCAACGGAAGTGTCAGTTGAGTGTAAACAAAGTCTACCGCAAGCAGCACAAGGCTAAAGATGTGGAAAACTGATTTAATAACAGGTTGTTGTCACCTCATTGTTTACGGAGTGTTGACAAAGTACACATCGAATTTGCGGCGGCGTATATTTGAATTTCAATACCACTAGTAAATTACATATGTTTGAGGTAGTGTTGCCTTGGCACGAACTATGCTTTTCAAAAAGCCATAACGACCGCAAACAGACTTACGCAACTCTAACGCGACGGAGGAAAGTCGATGAAGTATGTCACTACTGTTTTGGCCAGCACTATCATCACAGGGTTCCTTTTGGGGATTTCGGTCAATGGTTTCAGCCAGGACTCTAAGACGCAACCAACGGATCAGAACCTAAAAGACCAGAGTAAAAAGCCGGAAGCACCGGCTCCCGTCCCGGTGTACACTCCGCCCAAGCGAGGGGCTCCTGGCGGGCGTATCGGCGGCGCTACACGCGGCATCCAGCGTGAAGTTTTTCTCCTCTCAGTGCTGGCGCCGGATCACAGCGGGTTCACAACCAGTGAGCAGCCCTCCCTCTACTGGTTCATTTCCAACTCGACTTCGCTTCCTGTGGAGCTTACCGTGATGGATCCGCAGGGCGTTCAACCGATCCTGGAAACCCAGGTTCCTGCCCCAGTCTCGGCTGGCGTACACCGCATCCGCCTATCTGACTACAATGTTCGCCTCGCACCTGGTGGGGCATATCGATGGTTTGTTTCGGTAGTCCCGGATGCCGACCGTCGCTCTAAAGACATAACGGCCGGTGGCGCCATTGAGCGTGTTGAAATGCCAGAAGGGCTCAAGGCGAAAGTAGCTCAGGCGGCAAAGTCGGATCTTCCCTCGCTCTACGGGGAAGCAGGCCTCTGGTATGACACCGTAGCGGCGATCTCAGAGCTGATTGAGTCCGCGCCGCAGGACCAGGCGCTTCGCAAGCAGCGCACCGCGTTGTTGTCACAGGTGGGGCTGACGGGGATCACTGAATAGATTTGTTGGAATCGGCACCCATTTTTTTCGTTAACCAGCAGGGGCGGGTTTGAAACCCGCCCCGGCCTTTTTATTCCCTCGACTACGGCCGTCTTGGATAAAATACAAAGAGCGTGAGACACTCCGTTAGAAAAACCCGAT
>Ga0209874_1000267_pt1 | contig 14678 bp, 11 predicted proteins | sample GWRWN1_20_30_FD_187216 | JGI IMG/M metagenome (GOLD analysis project Ga0209874, IMG submission 187216) | Riverbed sediment microbial communities from areas with no vegetation in Columbia River, Washington, USA - GW-RW N1_20_30 (SPAdes)... | ecosystem: Environmental > Aquatic > Freshwater > River... | reverse complement strand
CATGTCCTTCAGCCGAATCTCCGACGACCACCATTGCCGATAAGCCTCGCCATATTTGCTTTCCATCACCGCCCATGCGCTTTCGGGTGGTCGCGACTGGATTTCCCCCTTGGGAATAAACTTTCCGTCGGGCTCGTAGATCATGAACACGCCATCCATGAAGGCGACTTTCGGCACCTGGTCTCTGTACTTCGGCTCGACATACCGATCCCAAAGATATTGCGGTTCATGCATATGGGCATCGGCGTCAATAACTTTGAATTGTCTCCACATAGGTTTGCTCCTCGCAGCTAAATATGAATCGACGCTATTCGATTTGAACCAATGGTGTCAAGTTGGCGATAGCTCGGTTTGCAAAGCGGGAGAACACCTCGCAGTTGGCTTATGGCATATGGCTTATAGCGTATGGTTCGTATGTTCCAACTATATGCCATAAGCTATCAGCCATATGCGAAGTACGGGCGCTTCGCCAGGCTGTTAGTCGACTGCCACGAGGTTACCGTCTCGGTGCTCCACTGTCTTGCCGGTGAGATCCATACCGGCTTGCGCCGCCAGCACGAAGCCGTTGCCGAGATATTCAGGACCAGGGAGACGCTTTCGTGCTTCTTCCGGCGCATCCTCCGTGGCGATGGCCTGCTTGGGACTGAAGGCCACCACGCAGACGTTCCACTCCCGCTCTTCCTCGGCGACGAACCGCGTGAAAGTTCGGATTGCGTCTTTGCTGACAACATAGGCCGCCGCGCCGTGGTTCTCGGCTCTGCCGCCACCCCAGAGGTTGACAATGTTGCCGGATTGGCGCGCCTCCATGAACGGAACGATATACTTCGTGCACAAGAAAGTTCCGCCCAGATTGGTTTGAATAACGTTGTCCCAAAAATCCTTGCTCATGAAGCGGACACGCGGCCAACGCGGGATGCCCCAGTTAAAGTGGGGAACGATACCAGCGTCGTTGACCAGCACGTCGATTTGACCGTAGCGTTCGACGACTTGGTGAACCATGCGGCGCACTTCGTCCTCATGGCGCACGTCTGCGGCCAGAGCCCACGCCTCGAATTTGAGATCACGGAGTTCGCCTAAGGTTTTGTGCAATCGTTCTACGTCTACGTCGACGATGACAACGTTGCCACCGGCTTGAGCGAGAGTGTGCGCCGCGTAACGACCAATTCCCTTAGCCCCGCCCGTAACGATAACGATTTTTCCCTGTAACATGGGTTTGGTCTCCTTCGTGAGACTCGATCTTGCCCGCAAATCCCGGATAGCGCATGGAGGGGATTGTGGTCAAGAGCCCGTGAGCTTCCTCCTCATTCCAATTGGAACAATGGAATTTTGGAATGTTGGGTCGATCTGCGTTTGGGTAGCGGCCGTTACCCCGCGGTCTCCTCGGCTGTGAAGCCCGCGTCTTCGTGGCTGCCGTCGCAGAAAGGCTTGTTTTTAGACTGGCCACACCGACAAAGATAGAGCGGGGGGAATTGATCTTCTTGATACTCCTTCCCTTGGTGGTCGAACAATTTGGCTCCGCCCTCCACCTCATAGGGACCGTTTTTCGATACACGAATTATTACATCAGCCATAGCTTCCTCCTTTGCGATAGGGTGGTCCGCCCGTCGATTCCGGTGCGCCGAGCATGCCACAGCGCAGTGTAGGCTTCAACTACAGATTGTCCGGAGACTTAAGGTTGTGATAGGAGAAGCGTCATGAAAAACATTATAGGCGTAATAGTCGCATTATTTTTCCTCGTGGGCGCGCGCGAAGCCCGCTCACAGGAAAAGATTCGCGTGGGGTTGGGAGCGATCAGCCTGCAGTCGGGTCTCGTGCATATCGCCAAGGACCGCGGCTTGTTCGCCAAGTACGGCCTCGTGAGCGAGAGTGTTTACATTCCCGGCGGCTCTACTAACGTGCAGGTGTTGGTCTCGGGGAGCCTGGATCTGTCGCAGCTGAGCGGCGCTCCTGGTGTCGCGGCCAATCTCGAAGGCGCTGATCTGGTTTATTTTCTCGGGCTGCTCGATAAGCTCAATTACCAGTTGGTTACGCGGCCCGAGATCAATAGCATCGAGCAATTGAAAGGGAAAAAGTTTGCTGTGAGCCGCTTCGGCTCCTCGGCCGACTTCGGCATGCGCGCGTTGCTGAAGCGCGTCGGTGTCGATCCTGTCAGGGAGGCAACGATTCTTCAGATTGGCGACGAACCCGCGCGCATCGCCGCGGTGACCTCGGGCAATGTCGACGGCACCGTGGTCAACGCGCCCTTCGGCAGCGAAGCGGAGCGACTCAAACTCAACGTGATCGCCGATTCGGTGAAGATGAACATTCCGTTCTTCAACACTGGCATGCTAGGGAGCAAAAGATACATAGACAAGCAGGAAGCCAAGGTGCTGAGCTTCTTGCGTGGGTATCTCGAAGCGATCAAAGTGCTTAAAACCGAGAGGGAATATTCGATCAAAGCCCTGGCGCAATTTACGCGCGTGGGAAATCTCAAAGCCATCGCCGAGGGTTTAGACTACTTTAACAATCAACTGCAGCCGGTTCCTTATCCTTCTGCGGAAGCGATGCAAGCGGTGGTGACGCAAATCGCCGAGACTAACCCAAAGGCGCGGAATGTGGACGCGAAAAATTACGTAAGCGACCGGTATCTCAGGCGGCTGGAGGAAGAAGGGTTCGTTAGGAAGGTTTGGGGGAAGTAATCGCAGACTGGGAGACAGGGAGACGGGGAGACGCGGAAGAACAGGAGACGGCGGAGACAAGCAGAGGGAGACATACGCAGACGAATGACAACTCTTTGCGAGGGTTGAATAAATCCGTGAAAGGCTATTCTGCAAGAAAATCCAAAACCAGTTTCGCGATCTCGTCGGGCTTCTCGACGTGAACGCTGTGTCCAGCGTCAGAAATAACTTTCAATTCTTCCGCGCCGGAAATTAGCTTCGCGTAAGTCTCGCCATGGGAGCGCGGTACAAATGCGTCCTTCTCGCCCCAGACGACCAACGCTGGTGACGTGATTCGATGCAGTCGATTCTTCAGCGATCGATTGTAAAAGTAGGGCGGTTTGAAGCCGATGCGGGAGCCGAATCTCAACATCTGATATCTGCGCACCTCATCTTCCAGCTCGCCCTTACCGTCGGGAAACATTTCCAGAGCATTGGGTTGATTCGCGCTGGAAAACAGCATCTCCCTCAGCGAGGCGTAGCTCGAGCCATACTCGGGCTGCGCCATCATGAAGACATCGCCGATCAGCGCGCCTTCGACGAAAAGTCCCGTGGCGCCGATGAGCACGAGTTTGCGAATTTTCTCCGGGTGTCGCGCGGCGATCTCGGCAGCGATCCAGCCGCCGACGCAGCTGCCTACCAGATCAAATTGGGTCAACTTCAGGGCGTCGAAAACTTCAAGATAGTGAAAAACCACGTCCTCGATAATGTCGATGTCTTTATTCTCGTCCGTCTGCGCGCAGCCGGGGTGGGCCGGCGCGATCACCTGGGCGTGTTGCGCCAATTTTTCATGAAAGGGTATCCAGCTTTCTTTCACCGAGTGGACATCGGCGAAGCCATGAAAATAAAGCAGCGGGGCGCCTTTGCCGGTTTCCAGAATCCAAACCTTGCGTTCGTTGATTTGGAGAGTGCGACCGCTCAATGGAGTGCCTCCGCTGCTTGCTCGACGTTGGCGCCAGGAAATTCGTCGGTGAACTGTTTCAAAGAGTCGTGGCGCAGTGCCGGCGCGACTTTTTCCGCGAACAATTTCATGCTTTTGCGTGCCAGCTGGTCCGGCATATTGCCCAGCTGAAATTGAATCAGGAGATTGCCAACCTTGGCCTTCTCGATGAGATTTTGAATGCGCCGATGGACGGTTTCCGGGCTGCCGACGATGATCGACTGCGAGGCGTCGAGCTCCTCCCAATTTTCCACATCCCCCAAAAGTTTTCGGCCAGGCGTGTAGCCTTTCAGATACTCCCGCCACGCGGCGGCGGGAATATAGGGAACGCCTGGCCCGTAGGTGAGTTGGCGTCCTTCGCGGCGTAGATGACCCTTGAGACAATTCTTCAAAAAGTACCAAACGCCTTCTTCGCATTCCTCGCGCGCTTGCTGATCCGTCTCGGCGACGTAGGTCGACATCAGAATGCCGAAGCGAAAGGGATGATACTGATCCCCGTGTTTTTCCAACACCGCAGCAAATTCCTGTTGCGCGCGATGGGTCTCGCCGCCGTGACTGCGCGAAGAGAGAAAATAGCAGTAGCCACGCTTGGCCACCTCGGCCATGGTCGACGGACTGCGCGATCCGGGTATCCAAACCGGTGGAAACGGTTTCTGCAACGGTTTCGGCCAAAGATTTACGTAGCGGAGTGGAAAGTAGCGACCTTCGTGAGCAAACGGACCGTCTTCAGTCCAGGAGCGCACGATCAAATCCGCCGCCTCCCAGAATTTTTCCCGCGTGTTTGCGGATGGAACGTCGTAGTTGAAAGTCTCCGGGCCGCCGCCGGGGGCGAAGCCGGCGATCAAACGACCGTTGCTCATCTGATCAAGCATGGCGTATTCTTCGGCCACGCGCATTGGATTCATGTGTAAGGGAAGGAGATTGCCGAGAATGACGATCTTCCCTCGCGTTGTCCTTTGCGTGAGCGCCGAGGCGATGAGATTCGGCGAAGGCATCAAGCCGTAAATATTTTGATGGTGCTCGTTGAGCACCATGCCGTCGAAGCCCAACTCATCGGCATAGGCCAGTTGGTCGATGTATTCCTGGTAGAGGCCGCGAGCTTTTCGGTTATCCCACAAACTGTTGGGAACCGTGACCCAGCCCGAGTACTGCTTCTCGTCAAAATCCTTATCGAGATAGGGGTAAGCCATGAAATGCCAGCAGAAGAGTTGAACAGGCTTCATTGTTAACCTCGTTTGTTTGAATCTGCCGCGATCAAAAGTACGGCCCAAAATCGCGGGACAATGATTTCCCGGAATATAGCTTCAACAGTTCGCGCAACGCAACCGCTTTAGGCATCGAAATTCTTGACATTTTGTTTCTGTCCATTGTATGAGCGAACGATTCGCGCAAATATCATGAAGTTGAAATCACAATCCTCACGCCAATATCGGGGTGAGCGCTTGCAGGCTCTTACTGTGCGCCAGGCTCGATTTATCGATGCGATTGCCGGGCGAATTCTGCCAGTCACCGATACTCCCGGTGCCGTCGAAGCGGGGGTGGTCTTTTACATTGACCGCGCGCTCGCCGGTCCTTATCCGCATTTGTCGTCTCGATACACGCGGGGATTGCGGGCCTTGGATAAACACGCCAAGAGGCAATTCGGCGCATCCTTCGAAAAACTCGGCGATGAGCAACAGGATTCGGCGCTGGGTGATCTTGAATCGGGAAAAATAGCCGAGTTGCCCAACGGCGAGGCGTTCTTTGAGCTGCTTCGCACTCACGTGCTGGAGGGCGTTTTCGGTGAGCCGAGCTATGGCGGCAATAAAGATATGATCGGCTGGAAATTGGTCGGCTTTCCGGGGCAGCAGTGGGGTTATCCCGAAACTTACATCAATAAAGCGGTCGATCTCCCTCCGATCACCTGGGAAGGGTTGCCGAAGAAACCGGGACAATCATGAACGGATCGATCGCTGATGTTTGCATCGTTGGCGTCGGCGCTGTCGGCGGGATCTTGGCCAAGCAACTCACTTCGGCGGGTCTCAAAGTCGTCGCCTTCGAGCGCGGACCGGCATTGAAAACGGCGGAGTACGCGCAGCGCGATTCCATCAGCTACATCGCGCGCCCGGATCAACTTGAAGGAGTGCGCCACGAGCCGAGGATTTTTCGTACCAGCACGACGCAACCCGGCAACCTGCGTTACGGCACGAGCCCGTTCAACGTCCTCGGTGGCTCTATGTTGCTTTGGACCGGCCAGGCATCGCGCTTCATGCCGGGCGACTTCAAAGTTTACAGCAACGAAGTTGCCAGCGGACTCGCCGACCGCGCCGGAGTCGATCTTAGGGGCTACGATGTCGTCGATTGGCCCATCGGCTACGATGATCTGGAGCCCTATTACGAACGTTTCGAATGGGAGTTTGGGGTCGCCGGCGTGGCCGGGATGAATCCCTTTGCCGGCCCGAGGCGCAAGCCCTATCCGCTACCACCGCTCAAGATGACCGCGCGCATGCAGTTATTCGGGGAGGCCGCCAAGCGGCTCGGCTATCATCCGTTCATCGGTCCCGCCGCCGTCACCTCGGAGCCTTATCGTCCACCGGCGCCTTATGACACGCGCATTCCTGAGCGCCCCGCCTGCGTTTACTGCGGCCACTGCAATCACTACGGCTGCCATGTCAATGCCAAGGCTTCCACGCTCCATACGGCCATTCCGGTTGCGCTGCAAACGGGTAACCTGGAGCTGCGGACGAACTGTAAGGTGGCCAATATAACCACGGACGACGGAGGTATGGCCACGGGTGTCAAGTACTTTGATCCAAACGGTGTGCTTCAGGAGCAGCGCGCTCGGGTGGTGATTTTGTCGGCTTTTGTTTTCGAGCATGTGCGGCTGCTGCTGTTGTCCAAAGGCAATGGTAAGCGCTTCAAGAAGGGACTGGCTAATTCTAGCGGGCTGGTCGGCAAATGCTTTTTCGGCCACGGCGATATGCGTGTCTACGGATTGTTCGACAACTTTATCATTAATGGTTTTATCGGTTCCGGTGCGGCGGCGATGCGAATCGATGACTTCAACGGCAACAATTTCGATCACACCGGTCTGGGTTTCATCCGCGGCGGTACCGTGGGGTGCAGCGGCGATGGCGCCCCGGTCTCGCGGATGGATATCGTACCACCGGATGTGCGGAGCTGGGGAAAAGAATACAAGGAATATTTCATGCGCTACTACACGCGCACCTTCGATATTCACATGGCTCCGGAAACATTGCCGCGACGCGACAATTGCGTCGATCTCGATCCGCGGCGGCGCGATCGTTGGGGTTTGCCGCTGCCGCGGGTGACCTTTGCCTTTCACGCAAATGAAAAACGCATGCATCTGTTCTTGGCCGACATCGGCGAACGGATCTTCCGTGAAGCCGGCGCCAGCAAAGTCTGGACGGAACTTCCGAGGCCGTCGCCGACTCGGCAATGTGGCGGGACACGGATGGGAACCGATCCAAACCATTCCGTAGTCAATGGCTACTGCCAGTCACATGATGTGCCGAATCTTTTCATCGTCGGTTCTTCTGTTTTCCCGACCATGTCCGGCTACCCCGCCACGGCCACGATATCGGCCCTGGCTTACCGCACGGCGGAGTACATTGAGCGACAACGGGATTGGTTTCATTGAGAGAGTTGCTATGATTCCCTATGGCCGAAAGCTCTCGGGCTCTCCCGTATCTTAACTCTGGAAGTGCTAGTCCGGTTTCCGTCGGGAGCCGCCCGAGAAAGTTTCTCCTTTTCATCCTCTTTGCCTCGCTCCTTGCTTCGTGTATCGGCCATGAACGCGAAGTTGCACAGTCGTTTTTCGATCCCCGTCCGCCCGCCGAATGGGTTCTCATGAACGCTAAAGTCGTGACCGTGGATTCTTCCTTCTCGATCAAGGAAGCGATTGCGATCAAGAACGGCCGCTTCGTTGCGGTGGGAACGGACGGTGAGATGCGCCGGTGGATCGGACGCAATACGGCCGTGGTGAATCTCGGTGGTCGCACGATGATTCCAGGGCTAATTGACTCGCATATGCATGCGACTGTCGCCGGTCTGAGTTGGGACGGCGAACTGCACTGGGAATCGGTTCGATCTCTGGCCGATGGCTTGAAACAGATCGAGGCTGCGGCGAGAAACAAAGCCGCAGGGACGTGGATCGTCGTTGGTGGGGGCTGGGCGCCCGGCCAATTTGCCGAGAAACGTTTGCCGACACGGGCTGAGCTAGACGCCGTGGCGCCCACGCATCCGGTCTATATACAGTATCTACGACAAGCCGCTGTGCTGAATAGCGCTGGTTTGGCTGCCGCAGGAATCGATCGTCAAGCGGCCGATCCGCAGGGAGGAAAGTTCGAGCGTGATCCGTCTAACGGCGAACTGACGGGTGTCCTGCAGGGCGTGCCGGCGTGGGAAGTTGCCTATGCCAAGATCCCACGTCCGACGTTGGAGCAGATACGACAGAGCGTGCGTAATTGCTTCCGGGAGTTGAACCGCTTGGGCCTCACCTCCGTGGGCGACCTGCAGACTGGCGGCCTAACGTTCGCACACCGTCGGCTACTTGCGGATATGGCAAACCGCGGTGAGCTCAGTGTACGCCTGGATTACTATGTTGCCCCCAACGATCCGGGCGATGAGTTGGAGCAGCGACGTATGGCAGCGGAGGAAGTCAAGCAGTTGCCCGCCAACGATATGTTTCGCTTCGCCGGATTCGCCGAGACGTTAATACCGGACAGCGGCGACGGCGATGTGCTGTCGAACCCCAAAGGATTTACAGTGGAAACCGAAGCAAAGGAAAAATTTCGCAAGCTTCTGCGCTTCTTCGCCGAGGCGGGTTACAACTTCCATTTGCATACGATGCAGGACAATACCGCGCAGCAACTGCTCACCGTCATTGAAGAGGTCAACCGCGAGACGCCCTTCGCCCGGCAGCGCATCGCTTTCGCCCACCTTGAAGACGCGACCCCCGAAACTATCGCGCGCATCAAAAAACTCGGCGGTGGAGTCTCGGTGCAGGATCGCATGGTCCTCACCGGTGAACGTAACGTCGAGGTCTGGGGACAGTCAAAGGCACGCAACGCGCCGCCGCTGAGAACCCTCATCGATTCCGGGGTGCCCCTCGGCGCCGGCACCGATGCATTTCGTTCAGGGAACTACTCGCCGATGCTCTCTCTGTGGTGGTTGATCACGGGAAAAACCGTGGCGAGCGTTCCCATTCGTGATCCCAAGCAGAATGTGACACGGGCGGAGGCGCTCCGCATGTATACGATGGGCAGCGCCTGGTTCACTTTTGCGGAAAAACGCAAAGGCTCCATCGAAGCTGGAAAGCTCGCGGACCTAGCGGTCCTGAACGCGGATTATCTAACGGTACCCGAGGACCAGATCCGCTCCATTGAGTCTTTGCTGACCATGGTCGGAGGCCGGGTGGTGTATGCGGCGAGTCCCTTTTCGGGTCTTGGGCCACGGTAGGCACCCCTTCATAGTGGCTTGTAGATTGACGTTCGGGAATGGATTCAGAAAGTCGATGAGATGGGCGAGCTCAAGATCGTGGAGAACGCCGACTGGAATATAGAAATCGGTGCGCTGTCGGTGCTCTCCTCCAAACATATAGAGAACACGCCGGCATTACTGTTCGACCGCATCAAAGATTACCCGGCGGGCTACCGAATCCTCGTCGGTTTCTTCGAAAGCTTGCGCCGTTCCGCGCTGACCACAAACCTGCCCGTCGACATTACTCGTGAAGGTTTCATCGAGGCTTGCCGCAGGCGGCTGGCCACGAATTTCTCCATTCCGCCCGTCACCGTTTCACGCGGGCCGATTCTCGAAAACGTCTATCAGGGCGACGATATCGATCTCTTCAAGTTTCCGGTTCCCTTTTGGCACAAACGGGACGGTGGTCGATATATCGGCACCGGCCACGTGATCATCACCCGCGATCCCGACGACGGCTGGGTCAACGTGGGTTGCTATCGCGTCATGGTGCACGACTGCAACACACTGGGCATGAACATCTCGCCAGGAAAGCACGGACGCATGCACCGCGCGAAATACTTCGAAAAGGGCAAGCCCTGTCCTGTGGTGGCTTGTTTTGGTGTCGATCCGCTGTTGCATATGATCGCCACCCGGCCGGAGCCTTACGGCAAGTGTGAATTCGACGCCGTTGGCGGAATTAAAGGCGAACCCGTTGAGGTTATCGAAGGGGAAATCACCGGATTACCGATTCCCGCTTATGCCGAGATCGCCGTGGACGCCGAGATCCTGCCGGACCAAGGCAAAGAAGAAGGACCGTTCAGCGAATGGACCGGTTACTACGCGAGCGGTGAAAAAACCGAACCGGTTATAAAAAGTCCACCGTCTCTATCATCGCAACGATCCAATCATCACCGCCTCGCCGGAGTATCGCCCCACCGCGCGGGCCGAGCATTGTTACGAATTGCTGCGCGCCGCATACATTCGGGACCAGGTGGAAAAAGCCGGCGTGCCGGACGTGAAAGGCGTCGCAAGCTACTTCCGTCGCTTCTTAACCGTCATCTCGATCAAGCAGCGCTACCCCGGTCATGCGCGCCAGGCTGCACTTATCGCCAGTCAGTTGCCAGGGGCCGCCTATCTCGGCCGCTACGTTGTCGTCGCGGACGACGACATTGATGTCTATGATATCAACGATGTTCTCTGGGCGCCATGTGCAGTCGCGCGGACTCGGTCGATGCGACGGAAATCATCCGCCGGTGCTGGAGCGGCCCGCTGGACCCCATCATTCCGAAAAGACAGGAAGGGTTTCAGCTCGCGCATGATCATCGATGCACGCCGGCCTTTCGAATGGATGGCAAACTTCCCGCCCGCCGCCGAAATCGACGCGGAGTATCAGAAGAGTTTAATGAAGAAGTGGAGGAAGGAACTGTTTAGCTAGATTGGTAATATTGCTGCGTCAAGGTCGCATTGGCTAATGCCTCTGATCGCGCCAAAGATTGCCGGTGCTGCATCAAGAACAAAAGCGAAAAGGGCCCGAGTCCTAGGTACTCGGGCCCTGCGCGACCTTCCAACTGATGTCGAAGCTAGTTGTCTTGCGAAGGTCAAACTGTTTACCGAGAGCCGCTAATGGCCGTCCCGGTAGCCAAATTTTTCATTTTCCTCGACCGGAAGGAGATAATGAGACGCACGCCGATTAGAGCTAAACCAATAAGAAGAAAGAAGCGGGGCCCGGGAGTGCTTCCTCCTTCGGTTTCCGGACTTTTAAGGGCCTGCGCGCGGGTGGACCCTTGGTTGGTACTGGATAAGGTGCTTTCCGACGTCACGGCTCGAACGTCACTGCCACCGCCGAGATCCGCGGTTTGCTGCACACTAATTCCGTCTGCCGGGGTGAAGCTCGCAGTGCCAACATCCAAGGTCTTAGAATGGGTGACTGCAATCTGTTCGACTTTTTCGCAATCGCCGGAACAATCTTGAGTTTGGGCCACCGAGTCAGACCAAACCGAACTCCCGAGGGAAAAAGCCGATAAGAGTCCCAAGAAGATTATAAAGAAATGTTTGCGTGTGATACGTGCCATAGTCGCTTTCATTATTGGTCCGTCAAATCGATGTTGTGTCCCACGCTTGATCTCGGCGAGATTTTGCACTCTCCTTAGCAAAGGTTATACCGTCTATGGGAGAAGTCATGCTTAGGACAACGGGTGGTTCAATTAAAACGTGCTTCTACTTCCAATAACGTGAACCGCTGTGATCGTGGGAGAGCTTTTAGCGTCGCGACGGTGGAAGCGGCGTGCAACCTAAGGATTGAGGATTCGGCAAATCAGTTCGGTCTGACGCCCGAACGTTAATAACGCGAGCGTTGGCATGGATCGCAAAGGTTCTCGAAAAAATTGATCAAAACAGAAAGGCCAGATTCTTAAGAGTCTGGCCTTTCGCCATCAAACAAGTGCCGTTCAGTGAGCCGCTTATCCCAGGGAGAGTGCTGCAGGAGACAGCACGGGAAGCGGCGAACTAGCAAACTAATTTAGCTGAATCTTTTCCGATGTTTGGTACCACCTCACTCGCCGAAGCCGACGCTGGAAATAAGTATTTTTTGGCCAGTCCCAACTTCGCCCCGGCAGTTGTTCCCCCAAATAAAGCGCTCCATTCACTTTGCTTTGAGCAAAGACCAGTTGCCAAAAACTCGGTTTGTCCGATTCCCTTTCACTTGGTTTCATTACAGATCTCCTCCTCGCAATTGCATGCGCATGTTACCGCCTTAGACATTTGAAATAGGCGGATGAAGAATCGTATTTCTATGCAACAGCTAATTGGTTTGTTCTGTGGAGAGAGCAGGAGACATGCCATACGTTCCCATCCAGCCCAGGCATCCCGTGTCCAGATTTTTCTCGCACTACTCCCAAAACGGGGTAGGGCGGTCTTGACCCGTGCTTAGAGCAGTAGAATCTAATCGGTCAAAGTTGCCAGGAACTTGCGAAAGCATAAACTCATATATAAACATGTAAACTATCTTTACAGTTACGATTATTGATGACTTCAGGTGGGAAAATTATTCTTCTCGTTGAAGATTTCGCGGTCCTAGCATTGCGTTCCAGACAATTCTAAATAATCTTATTGTCGAGGTGTGATTCAATGAATACTAAAATTGCAAGACTGGACTCCAGACGAGATACCGAGGCGATCGACTGGGCAGATGAATTGCGCAAAACCGAGGCCTGGTTTCAAAGCCCCCGATTCCAGGAGATTACACGCCTTCATACAGCCTTCGAAGTCGTCGCGTTGCGTGGAAACACCCGCGAAGATCACACCGTCGCCCGAGAGTCGGCGGTGAAGATGTATGATTACCTGCAGCGGTTATTCAGAGAGAAACGGCAAGAAATCACCTACGGTCCTTTCTCGCCCACCGGGGCAGTGCGAGCCGTCATGGAAGGAATCAAGGTTCTCTATTTGGGAGGATGGTCCACTTCCGCGCGGGGCTCCGATTCGGAGGACCCGGGCGCCGATTTGGCGAATTACGCCTTGGACCGGGTTCCCAAAGAAGGCGGCTCTTGGGTGCGTGCCTTGCTGCATCAGGATGAAGTGCAAAGGTCCAACCGCATGAGGATGACGTCGGTGCAACGAAAAAAGACTGCCGCAATTGAATTCAGCCCGCCGATGATCATCCCTGACGGCGATACGGGGCACGGTGGGGAACATCACATTCGCAATCTGGTAAAGAAGTTTGTCGAAAACAAGATCGGCGCGATTCATATCGAGGACCAACGACCGGGTTGTAAGGTCTGCGGTCACCAGGGACAGAAGGTTCTGGTCTCTACGGCGGAAATGATTTCCAGGCTCAATACGACGAGGCTGCAGTTCGATATTATGGGATTGCCCGGCGTGATCGTTGCCCGGACCGATTCTAACGACGCGACAGCAATCGATAGCGTCGAAGATGAACGGGATCACCCTTTCATTTACGGGGCGACCAATCGGCGCATCGTTCCTTTTAAAAACGTCAGCCTGGCTGTAATCAAAAAGTTTTACGAACACGGCTTCAAGGAAATTAATGGACATCTGCTTCACAGGATTTCAGATAAGGCCTATCGAGAAGCGGAACAGTGGCTAAAGGAAGAGCGTCTAACCTCTAGAGTTAATGACTCACTCGACCGAATAAATAGAGAAATCCAATCCTTGAAGAACCTGCGGCAGCAAGCTCGTCGCCAAAGGAAAGGGCAGAGGGACGTTCGGGAGCAATTGTCGGCGCTTGAGGTGATGGTCAAAAAGGTTACAGAGGAAACTGTGGACCATGTTTTGGCCGATATCCGGGAAGCGTGGGCTCAAAGCGCAGGTCTCAAGACTTACGCTGATGCGGTTGCGGAAGCGATGCAAACGAAAACGCCGGGCAAAACTAAATTAACCATGTCCGTCGATCGTTGGAAAAAGTTCGCTGCTTCTGTTTCGCATGAGGAAGCGCGCGAGCGTGCCGAGTCTATGGGGATCGATGTCTTTTGGAATTGGGATCTACCGAGAACGCCGGAAGGGTTTTACGAGGTTACCGGTGGGCGCGATATGGCGACCGCGCGTGGGTTGGCGATGGCTCCATTCGCTGATTTGATCTGGCGAGAAACAGCTCAGCCCGACCTGGAAGACGATAGGGCGTGGGCGGAAGCGATCCATGCGACCTTCCCGAAAAAGATGCTGGCTTATAACCTGTCGCCCTCTTGGAATTGGGATGCTTGGGGCTTTACGGATGATCAACTGCGGAGCTTTGCGAACGAATTGGGCAAGATGGGTTATGTCTATAACTTCATTACCTACGCCGGCCATCAAACCGAAGCGCTTATGAACGGGCGCTTGGCGCGGGCTCTGAGAGAAGAGGGTGTGCTTGGCTTTGTCAGATTGATTCAACGCTCTTTACGGCTTGCCAACGACCCCGCGCAGTATCCCCAGTCGTTTGTGGGTGGGGCGTGGGCCGATCGTTTTCGCCGAGCGGCTCGTGGACCGTCACTTACCACATCTTCCATGGGTGGAAAGTCCACGGAAATGCAACATCGTAAGGCCGTCGAAGTGCCTACCAGCGTGCTCGAAAGATGGTTGCGCATATGGACTCAGCATTGGAGCGAGCAAGGTCTATTGGACAAAGGCGAGCTGAGCGTCGAGCTTAAAGAGCTATGGGCCGGATCCGAGCAGATGATGCTCAATGTTTTCGACGAAGCCCACGACAAGATCGCGGAGATTACCTTCCGCGTCGATAAGGACCGCGCCGGACGAAAATACCTCGCCGTCAAAGACCAGAATACGGTGAAGAAATATCGCTCGCGGCGTCTGATGACGCTGATGCATTTTTTCCTCCTGCACCGCTACAAGATTGATCTGGTCTACTATGTGGCGCCGACACATGATAACCGTATGTCGGTTCAGCGCATGATGTACAATGGAGTTTTCAGGCAGGCTCGAACGGACGATCCGAATATTATTGCCATCGAAGTCGACACAGCGCGCGCCCAGAAGATTTTCGCCAACGATGAATCGATCAAACGATTCATCGCCAGACAGCCGACGGCTGCAGGCCGTATCACCAGTGTTCCTGTGCGCGCTGCGGC
>Ga0209874_1000266_pt1 | contig 14680 bp, 11 predicted proteins | sample GWRWN1_20_30_FD_187216 | JGI IMG/M metagenome (GOLD analysis project Ga0209874, IMG submission 187216) | Riverbed sediment microbial communities from areas with no vegetation in Columbia River, Washington, USA - GW-RW N1_20_30 (SPAdes)... | ecosystem: Environmental > Aquatic > Freshwater > River... | reverse complement strand
AGCTCCGCGAACGAATTCAGGACCCCACGCGTGACATCTTCAAACGGAGCTTCCACCGTGGTCGGGGCTTCGCCTCGGTAGGTCTGCCGGTATTCGTTCCCTAATTTTTCAATCAGGATGGCTTTCGTGGTGGTGCTGCCACAGTCAGTGGCAATGATGACGGAGAGAGGCTGGGCTGGGGCTGTCATCGAGCAGACGACCCTTGAGGATCGGATTTCGCCTCGATGAGAGCAATCAGGTGGGGGATACTATCACGACGTTCAAGCAGGTGGGCGACGTGCTCAATCTCACTGTTCTTGCAGGCCAGGTCAAGGATGGGGGTCAGAAAATGCAGAGCCTGACTGCCGAGAAAGTTCATGGGGCCGATGGATTCGAGAAACACAGTCGCAGGCACCGCCATGCCCCGCTTTACGACTGTTTCGGCGACTCGTTCCAGGAGGGTGAGATCATCCAAAGAAAGAGCTTGTTTCTCCGGAGCAACAGCAAAGGCATGCTTCAGGCGGACTTTGAACCCACTGACTATTTGCGCCAAATTGTTCTTAGAAAACGATGCCATCGTCAGTGCAGGCAGGTCATGGAACAGGAACCGGAAGCCATTATAGGGAGGGGTCAGAGGAGAGTCAATTAAGCCAGCGAAGATCACAAGGTGAGCCCAATGGCCTTGCGCGCACATCCGGACAAGATTCCTGATCCCGTGCTATGATGACGCCATGGCCGCACTGAGAACGCTCGAGACTCTCCACTTCGACAACACCTTTGCGCGCCTCCCCGATGCCTTCTACGCGAAGGTGACACCGACGCCGCTCAAGAATCCGTTCCTGGTGAGCGTCAACCCGGACGCCGCGGCCTTGCTCGATCTGGACCCGGAAGAGGCCAAGCGGCCGGAGTTCGCCGGCAGCTTCGGCGGCCAGTACCTGCTGCCGGGCAGCGAACCGCTCGCGATGGTCTATGCCGGCCATCAGTTCGGCGCCTATGTCTCCCGCCTCGGTGATGGCCGCGCGATCCTGCTCGGTGAGGTCCGCAACAGCCGGGGTGAGAAGTGGGACCTGCATCTCAAAGGCGCGGGCCTGACGCCCTTCTCGCGAGACGATGACGGCCGGGCGGTGCTGCGCTCCTGCATCCGGGAGTACCTCTGCAGCGAGGCCATGTACGGCTTGGGCATTCCCACGACGCGCGCCTTGTGTGTGGTGGGGAGCGAAGAAGAGGTGCTCCGCGATCAGGTCGAGACCGGCGCCACGTTGTTACGGCTGGCGCCTTCTCATGTCCGGTTCGGCCACTTCGAATTCTTCTACTGGCGGGGGCAATTCGACCACATCAAGACTCTGGCGGACTATGTGATCACGCAGTACCATCCGAATGTGCCGGACCTGGCGCGCGGGCCTGACCCGTACGCCCGGTTCTACCACGAAGTGGCAGTCCGCACGGCGCGTCTGATCGCCAAGTGGCAGGCGGTGGGCTTCGCGCACGGCGTCATGAACAGCGACAACATGTCCGTTCTGGGGATGACCCTCGACTACGGCCCGTTCGGCTTCCTGGATGACTACGATCCTTCCTTCATCTGCAACCATTCCGACCGGCACGGGCGCTATGCCTTCCGGAACCAGCCGGACATCGGCTATTTCAATCTGCGGTGCCTGGCCCAGGCGCTCACGCCGCTGGTGCCTGACGAGGCGATCAAGAGCGGGCTCGACGCCTACGAGACACTGTATGCGAAGCACTATGCCGAACTGATGCAGGCGAAGCTGGGGCTCAGTGACTCGCGGCCGGCGGATGATGCCGGGGACGAGAGATTGCTTCGCGACCTGCTCGAGCTGATGCGCGGGAGCTGCGCCGACTACACGAACGTCTTCCGTTCCCTCTGCGACTTCCAGCAGGCGCCCAAGGCGAAGAACGAGGGGCTCCGGGACTTGTTCGTGGATCGGGACGCGTTCGAGGCCTGGGCCGCCCGGTACAAAGAGCGCCTCCACGCGGAGGGAAGCAAAGACGAGATGCGGGCGGCGCGGATGCGGCGGGTCAATCCTAAGTACGTGCTCCGGAACTATCTGGCCCACGCGGCCATTCAGATGGCCACCGAGCAGAAAGATTTCTCCGAGATCGAGCGTCTGTGCCGACTGCTCCGCGACCCCTTCGCCGAGCAGCCGGAGATGGTCCGCTACGCGGCCCGGCCCCCGGATTGGGGGAAGCGCCTGATCGTGAGCTGCTCATCCTAAATCAATAACAATTGCTTACCTCGTCCACCGGCACTATAATCTCAATAATGTGGCCTAAGCGAGAACACGCAGGCGCAACTTCCAATCGACTCGGTCGTCGCACGGGTCTGAACCTCCCGCTGTCCTACCGATTCGACACGTGTTCAGAATGCAAGCGCCTGACTCCCACAGGCCTGAGCGTTGGCACATGCCTGGTATGGATCGCACTCCTGGCCATAACCGGGTGCGTGGAAGAAAATAGGTATCAGACCGTGACTGCCGAGGTCGAGCAGGTTAAGGCCGATGTCGAGCGTATGCAAGCCGAGGCCAAGGCGTTGGAGCAACAAGTGGCGCCGCTCCGAGCGTTGAATGATCAGGAAGATAGAACGTTAACCGAGTTACTGACTGAGCTCCGGAAGAAGAACGATGCTGCCACCCGCAGGCAGCAGCAATATGAAGACAGGGTGGCCACGCTCCAAGCGAAAGCCAACAGCCTCCTGAGCCAGAACCGAACGCTGATGCGAGAAATGAGAGAGGCCAAAAAGCAGGAGACTTCCCTTCTGGCCCTGGTGACACGGTATGAGAAGGAACTGCAGCTTTCAGAATCTGGTCTCGAGAACGTGACAGCCCCGACTGTCCCTATTCCTGATCCAAGCATCAGCCGTGGAACCGCACCGCAGTCATCTCCAGCCACGCCACCCCCGCCGGAGACGCTGGCATCCGCCCCTGCCCCTCAGCTGCAACCACCTCCTCAGACGCAACCCCCCGCTCCGGGCCGGACCGCGCCGCCGCCGCGTGCCCCCCAGCAGCAGCCGGCTACGGGCGAATCCGACGAGTCCTGGTGGTCCACCATCAAAGACTGGCTCACGACAGCCTGGGACTGGTTCTTCTCCTAGCGTCCGCACAAGAAATGGTGGAGGCGAAGGCCGGGTGGGGGTTTCGCCGCGGAAGACACCTCCAGGCGCACCCAACTACGCCTAGCCCGCTCGAATCCGGTAAACTCGGCCGAGGCGGCCTCACACAGTACCGTCTTCACCCTTGCAGTAGAAGAGCAAGGGCGCGTGCTGCGGCAAGTTGTGTCCCGCCCCCTCCCGGGGACCCATTGCCGGGCTTCGTGCAATGGGTGAACGCGGCACCAACTCCCACCCGACCTTCTGGGTGTGATATGCGAAGCGCAAAACGGCTTTGATGCAACTCTAGCAGTTCAGCCCGTCTGGTTGGAATGATGCGCGCATCCGTTCCATCCAAGACGCGCGGTCAAGACAAGACTCCTGACTCCCTTCCTTCTTCGATCAATCGCCGGTGCGTCCTGACCTTCAGCAACTCCCTGGTAGAGACAGATGACAAGGAGCGAACAGTCTGCGCTCGCTGTGTGCGACAGCTCGGCTGGCAGTGAGTATGATTGAATGGCGAAAGCGTACGGGGGTTTCGAAACTGCGATGGACTCGTTTGTAGCGCGCGAAGGCAAATCAGGTGAGTGACATTTTGATGATCCCATCTTCGAGCCACTCGGCTTTTCCTGCAAGAATATCTTTTGCAAGTCGGTATACCGTGGTGTCATCATCCCAGAATGACGTCCGGGACGAGAGCAACGGTGTGGGATGGAAGTCTTCTTTGACTCGTGAACAGAAATACGTGATCAGGGACTTCGCAAGCTCCTTTTCTTTGATCTCCTTCTGGGAGCCGTACCAGACGATCGCTTCAATGGACAAGAGGTGCATACTTGCTTTGACAAGACGTTTCATGAGCAGTTGCTTGGGCACGAGCCTTCGCCGATGACGCGCGGCGGCCACAAGCGTCTTTCTGGCCAATTCTCGACTCTTCTCTCCCACAAAACGTTCCCATGCTTCATAGGGTCCTGTCGCGGAGCCGTTTTTCTCATGGGCGGACAGGGTGTTGAAGGACCGGGACAGGACCTTTACAAAAAAGGGAGTGGCGCGCAGCATGTCCTTGATCTGCCACTCGAGGAAGGCGGTTCCCTGCTTAAAATACTCCTCCAGTCCTTCCCTCCCGATCCAAAGCGTCAAAATGCCGTTCGTCCCTTCCCAAATGACGTTGATCAAGGCATCTCGTATCATCCGTTCGATCGGCACCGGAATTTCACCGCGGAGACGAAGCGACTCCGCGGTCTCGAACGCGCGCCCGCCGTAGATGCGGAACAGATCGAGCAATGATTCCAACATCCATTCAGTGGCTAAGATCTTTGCGGCCGCCGATTCGAGGCGAACATCCTCCTTGGCATCTGCCCAGAGACCCGTGATCTTTACCAGCGCTTCGAGCGCGAGCACGCGTGAAGCCATCAGCACGACCTTCGATCCAATGTCCGTGTGCTCCCCTATCGGACGATCATACTGGACTCGTTGCTGCGCGCGCATCCGGGCAAACCACAGGCACTTTTTCAGAATCCCCAAGCATGCGGCAGGAAGAGTGAGACGGCCGACGGTCAGGGTTTCTAACGCCCGGCGCAACCCCTTCCCCTCTTCTCCAAGCCGGTTCTCCATCGGCACAAAGACATCGCGCAAATGCACCTCGCCGTTGTAGATGCCGCGCACGCCCATAAACCGCAAACGCTTGCAGGTGCACCCGTGGGAACGTGTTTCGACCACAAACGCGCCGAACTGCCGTTCTTCCTTGGGACGATTGGCCTCGTGTGGCGCATTCACGATCTGTGCGATGACGACAAGCAGCGAAGCCAAAAATTGATTGTCTCGGCGAGGGGCATTCGTCGTGAACAATTTGTCGCCGGTGAGCCGATAGCCGACGATCCGGCCATCTTCCTTGGCGGGGATCGCATAGGTCTTGAGGTTCCAGATATCGCAGCCGGCATCCTTCTCGGTCAGCGCAAATCCTGAAATCTCGCCTTTCGCAAGACGGGCCAAGAATCGTTGCTTCTGCTCGTCATTCCCGACGAGCTTGACAGGTTCCGCAACACCGATCGAATTATGCGCCGAGAGAAGGACGGTGATCGAGGCATCATGACCCCCAAGCAGTGTCGCAACCGTATGGTATTCAGACTGGGTGAGGCCGAGACCGCCGTATGTTTTCGGGATTTTGACGCCGAAGGCACCAATCGCCGCACAGGCCGTCACAATCTCTTCCCGAATCTCTCCTTCTTGATCGATTTGTTCCGGATCCACCTTCGCGAGCAACAGACGGAGCCTTTCTAAAAAGTCGTTTGCCGCCTCGCTGATGGGCGAAATCGAATAGGAGCTAAAGAGCTTCCTCCGAACGATTCCCTCGAACACACCGGAGATAAAACCCGAGTAGGCGTTCGTATCCCGGGAGGCTTCAGCTACCGCAAGAGATCCCTTAAAAAGGTTTTCGCTGGTGGCCATTCCGGTCTTTCTCCCGCTGTTCCCAACAAGGACGCGCAAGTCATCCGCCCAGCCGACGGATGCGGGACACGAACAGACAGGATCAGGGCTGACGGTTCAGAACGCCGAGGACCAGCCTGAGCGACGTCGAGCGGTCGCCAACGCGGGCAATGGAGCCTCGGTTGCACCAGAAAACTGCGCCATTCGTGCCTGTATTCGCTCCTGGATGCGGCTGAGCGAGATGGAAATGCCGTGGGCGGCCAACCGCCCCTGAACCCCCACGAACTGCTCTTTGATCGCCTCGGCCACCGACAGATAGCCGCAGCGAAGCAGATGGACCCGGTCCCGGAAGTTGAGAAAGCTGCGTTCAAGCAGCAGGCGTTCGCTGGGGTTCGGAGAGATGACGAGAAATCTGTCCGGATATTCCCGCTGGTACAGCTCGGCTGCGAGAGAGAACCGCGCGTCCAGATTGATGCGCGAGGCCTGATCCCCGATGGAGAGAAAGCCCTTCTCGCCGATGCGCGAGGACACAGCGGTGCGAAGCTGGCCCCACGCGGCTCCCGTCCCGTTGAAAAGGTGCGGATGAATGATCAGCATAAAGTCGGCCTTCTTTTGGAGCGCCAATTCAAAGAACGCGATCCGGCCGATGCCCGCGTCGATATAGTCTCGGCCGTCAATCCGGACCGGGCAGAAGTAGATGGGAGCTGCCGATGATGCGGTGATGGCCCGGGAGATCGGAGTCTGGCGCCATCCTACTTCACCGAAGATGACGTTTTGTCCCGTTTCCAGATCAATGGCCGGAATGTAGAGTTCCTTATGCAACTTTTCAAAATCGTTACTCAGCCCCTTTGTCGCAAACGTCATCTCCAGGTACCGGGCGAATGGCTCCAGCTTATAGACGCCGCTGGGGAGTGCCTGCTGCGCCTTATCCAGCAGGTCAATGAAGCTCATCTCGCGCCTGTTCTGGACGTACAGCTTGAACAGCGGGATGAGCTGCTGGGCTGCCCGCACGAAGGTCTTGAGCCCTTCCCCCATGGCCGGGGCGAAGATATCCCGGCGCTCGAAATAGTATGGGCGCTTGCCGGACAGATTGGCTTGGAGAATCTCTTCCGGTTTGACACCGTTGGCCATGAGCGCGGCACCCGCCGCCCCGGAGCTCACCCCCAGGAACAGATCAAAATCATTGACGGTGAACCCGTCGTCGAACAGATCATCCAGCGCCGTCAGCGCCCCCATCTCAAACAGATAGCCGGTAAAGCCTCCACCCGACAGCGACAGCGCCAATTTACACGGCTGTCCCATACGACGCCTCACCCGAGATTCCCGTCCGCCTCCGACCTTGCTCACACGTTAGCGATCCTGAAAGCGCGGCTGCCGCTTTTCCAAAAACGCCGAGGTGCCTTCCTTCTTGTCTTCTGAATCACAGAGTTCACCGAACAGACGCGCCTCCAGGTCCAACCCCTCGCGTAACCCCAGTTGCGAGCCCTGATGGATCGCCCGAAGCGCGGACCGGACCGCCAGTTGGCCTTTCGACGCGATCTTCCGTGCCAATCCCTGAGCCTGGCGCAGCAGATCCTCCGGCGGGACGACCTGCGAGAGGAGTCCTAAGGTTTTGGCCTCCTGTGCCGAGATGAGATCCCCGGTCAGGATCAACTCGGTCGCCTTCGACCGCCCGATCAGTCGGCTGAGACGCTGGGTGGCACCGAATCCCGGGATGATCCCAAGGTTGATCTCAGGTTGGCCGAGCCGGACTCCCTCCGCAGCGAGTCGGATGTGGCAACACATGGCCAACTCGAGGCCCCCGCCCAGGCAGACCCCATTAATCGCCGCGATGACCGGTTTGGGACATGCCTCGATCTTGTTGAAGATCGCCTGTCCCCGCATCGCCATCTCCGTCCCTTCACGGGACGAAGGGATCCCGGCAAGCACCCGGATATCCGCGCCGGCAATGAAGAACCGGCCGGTTCCAGTCACAATGATGGCTTTGACGACGCTGTCGGCAGCCAGCGCATCAAAGGCAGCCTCCAGTTCAAGGAGCAGGTCCAGAGTCAGCGTGTTGGCTGGAGGATGATTCAGCGCCAGCGTTGCCACGCCGTTTTCAACCGTTCGCGTGAACATGGCTTTGGCTGTCGTGGTCATGTGCAGTCACCTCGAGCTAGCAACTCATAGTGAGTAGCGAACAGTTAAGAGTTTCAGGCATATGCTATAGGCTCTTCGCTTTAGTAAAGAAAAAACCCCCGACCGGCGTTGCGCCCCGTGAACCCGGCTTCCACCATGCGTCGGAGCAGGGGCGCCGGCCAGAAACGGGCCCCCAACGTCTGCGTGAACTCCTCTAACTCATGAAGCACCTGCTCGATCCCGAGCCGGTCTGCGTAGTGCAGCGGTCCTTCCTTGTCCTGTGGGAAACCCGTACCAGCCACCATTGCGAGGTCAATGTCCCGGGCAGAGGCGATCCCCTCCTGGAGCGCCATCACGGCCTCATTGACTATTGCCAGCAGGAGGCGCGTCTGCGTCCACTGCGTCTGCTGCGGGCCGGTCTCCTGCCCGAGGGCCTGAATCAGCTGCTCCACTGTCTGCTCGGGCTCGCGCGGCTCGCTCGGGTGGTACTCGTAGAATCCCCGGGAGGTCTTGACGCCCAGGCGTCCGGCCTTGACCATCGCCTCGAGCAAGGGAGCTGGGGCCATGCGCGGGCCATAGCTCTTGTGGAGGATCCGGGCGACCTCGCAACAGATGTCCAGACCAAGGGTATCAATCAGGGTGAACGGCCCGACCGGCATCCCGAATGCAGTCATGTCCTGGTCGATTTGTTTGAGAGAAGCGGCACCCTCCTGGAGAGAGAGGATCGCTTCATTCAGATAGGGCATCAAGAGCCGGTTCACCAGGAAGCCGGCACATTCCTTGACCACGATCGGCGCTTTCCGGATGCTTTCGGCAAACCCGACGACATTATCAACCGTCTGGGAATCGGTCGCGAGTCCGGGGATGACCTCCACCAACGGCATCGCATAGGCGGGGTTGAAAAAATGCAACCCCAGCACCTTGCCGGGACGTCTGGTGGCAGCCCCAAGCGCAGAAATCGAGAGCGCCGAGGTGTTGCTGGCCAGGATCGCTCCGGGCGAGCACGCCGCATCCAGGTCGCGAAACAGATGCTGCTTCAGCCGCAAGTCCTCCGAGACGGCCTCGATCACCAGGTCCACGTCCTTGAGCGCCGCGAGATCATCCGCCGCGCCCACGAGCAACATCTTTTCCTCGAGTTGCTCGCCCGTCATCTTGCCCTTGTCCACGCGGGCCTGATAGATCCTCCGCACGCTCTCTACTCCCCGTTCAGCGACCGCCCTGCTTACGTCGCTGATCACGACCGGCACGCCGGCGAAGCTGACCACCTGCGCAATCTGCGACCCCATAGTGCCAGCTCCCACAACCCCGACTCGATAGATGTACATGGCCGTCCCTCACACCCTCATAGGCGTTCCAACACCATCGCGGCACCTTGACCGCCCCCCACACACATGGTCACGGCTCCGAGCGTTGCGTCCCTCCGCCGCATCTCATGCAGCAGCGTCAAGACCAGACGCGTCCCGGTCATGCCGACCGGGTGCCCCAGGGCGATAGCTCCGCCATTCACGTTCGTCCGATCGCGATCCAGTCCCAGCACCTGTTCCACGGCTAAGTACTGTGCTGCGAAGGCCTCGTTCAGCTCGATCAGATCCAGGTCAGGCAGGGCGACCCCCGCTCGCTTGAGCGCAAACGGCAGGGCTTCGGCCGGCCCGATTCCCATGCGTGTCGGGTCCACACCGACAAAGGCATATCCCCGGATGCGCCCCATCGGACGCAGGCCCAAGTTCCGCGCCTTCTCCGCCGACATCACCAGCGCGGCAGCAGCGCCGTCATTGAGCGAGCAGCTGTTTCCGGCCGTCACCGTCCCGCCCTCTTTGAACAAGGGTGGATAAAGCGCGAGCTGCTGCTCGGTCAATCCCACGTTCGGCCCTTCATCCTGGGTCAAGACCGCCGGTGCGACCTCCCGCCCGGCAACCGATTTGGGAATGGTGAGCGGCATCGTCTCATCCTTGAACCGCCCTTCCCGAAGCGCCCGAAATGCCCGGCGGTGGCTCTCAACCGCGAAACGGTCCTGCTCCTCGCGCCCGATCCCGAACTCCTCGGCCAGATTCTCGGCCGTTCTGCCCATGAGCTGGCCGCAGAACGCGTCGGTCAACCCTTCCCAGATGCTATCCAAGAACTCGGCGTGGCGGAGCCGCTTCCCCCAGCGCATATCTCGCGAAACGAAGGGAGCCCGACTCATGCTCTCCGCCCCACCGACGATCTGAATGTCCGCATCCTGGCTTTGAATGTTCTGAAACGCGTTGACAAACGGCTGAAGCCCCGAGGAGCAGTTCCGTTGCACGGAGTAGGCGGGCGTCCGGATCGGCAGGCCCGCCATGAGCCCGATCACCCGGGCGATATTGGCGGCATCCGTGGACTGCCCGACGCAGCCGATGATCACTTCATCAATCAGAGCCGGATCAAGCGTGGTGCGGGCAAGCAGCTCGCGCACGACGAATTCCCCGAGCTTCTGGGCCGGGATGTCCTTGAGGGCCCCTCCGAAGTTGCCGATCGGTGTCCGCACGCCCGCGACGATCACGACCTCTTTCATGTCCGACCTCCCTGCTTCCGGACTCAGCCGACCTTGCGCTCCAAGCCATCCGCGACGCCGAGGCTCGCTTCTTCATCCCGCAGCGCCCGTCGCAGGACCTTGCCGATCACGTTTCTGGGCAGCTCCTGGCGGAACACAACGGTTGAGGGAACCTTGAACACCGCCAACGACTGGCGGCAATGCGCGATCAATTCCTGCTCTGTGGCGACCTGCCCGTCCTTGAGCACCACGAACGCCTTTACGGCTTCTCCGTGCTGGCGGTGGGGAACGCCAATGACCACGGCATCTCTCACGGCGGAATGTCGGAACAGGACCTCCTCGACTTCACGCGGATAGACACTCTCGCCGCGAGACTTGATCATGTCTTTCTTGCGGTCCACGAGAAAGAAGAATCCTGCCTCGTCCTCACGGACCATGTCGCCGGTGTAGAGCCAACCGTTTCGCAGCACGGCCCGTGTGTCCGCCTCGTTGTTCCAGTACCCTTGCATCACCTGCGGCCCTCGGACGAGCAGTTCACCGGTCTCGCTGAGTGACGCCGTCGGCTTCCCCGTTTCGGGGTCCACGATCCGCGTGTCGGTGTCCGGGAACGGCAAGCCGATCGAACCGCGCGGGCGCTCTCCATAGATCGGGTTGCAGTGAGTCACGGGGCCCGCTTCGGTCAGCCCGTAGCCTTCCGAAATCTTGACGCCGGTCAGTCGCTCGAAGCGGTCCTGGATCTCCGCATGCAGGGGGCTCGCTCCGCTCAGACAGACGCGGAGGGACCGAAGATCGTAGCTGGCGACCTTGGGGAATTCGCTGATCTTCATGAACATCATCGGGATCCCGGAAAAGATCGTGACCCGGTGCCTGTGAATGGCCTTCAGGACGTCCGTGACCTGGAACCGGGGGAGCAGGACCACGGTGGAGCCGCTCATTATCGCCAGGTTCTGACACGTGCTGAGGCCATAGACGTGGAAAAACGGGATCACTCCGAGGAACACCTCTCGACCCTCGGCAAAATCAGGCACCCAGACGCGACACTGCCATGTGTTCATCACGATGTTTCGGTGGCTCAGCATCACACCCTTGGGAGTCCCGGTGGTGCCTCCCGTGTACTGGAGCATGGCGACATCCTCGGGATCCGACGGGGGAAGCAAGGGAGATTCCTTCGATCCCGCAGGGATAGATTCCAGCAGTTGCAGGAAATCGTAGAGAGGCGGCCGTTTCGGGATACTTACCCATCGCCCCGTGAGCCTGGCTTTGATGGGATAGAGGAGGCGGAGAACGGGCGGCAGAAAATCTGCGACGCTCGTGAGGATGACGCGTTTCAACGGCGTCCGTTCATGGACAGCCTGGATCCGCGGATAAAACAGATCGAGCGCCACGATCGTCTCGCTTCCCGAATCCACAAGTTGAGTCTCGAGTTCCCTGGAGACGTAGAGGGGGTTCGTGGGGACGACGATGGCTCCGGCCTTTAAGGCGCCGTAATACCCAATGACCGCCTGAGGGATGTTCGGCAACATCAGCGCGAGGCGATCCCCTGGACGCACACCGAGCGAGCGCAGCGAGAGGGCGAACCGGGTGGTCAGATCATCGAGTTCATCGAAGCGGATGCGTCTGCCATAGAAGAGAAGCGCGATTGAATTGGCGAATCTGGCGGCGGAACGTCGCAGCAAGTCCGGGACGGTCCAGTCAGGGCAGTCGCAGGTGGGCGGAACACCGGGATCATATCGACTAACCCAGGAGCGTAGCATGTGGTCCCTCGCCGAATGGCTCTGGCTCAGGCTTCTCCATGTATCGCTACCATCACTATACTGTGAGAAAGTTTCGTTTTCCACGAGTCGAAAGTATTAAAATAAGATACGTAACACCATAGAGGTATCGGAGGGCCTCCGATCCTCAGGTCCGGTCGAAAGGCAGGAACCTGCCTCTCGCCACCTGATAAGCTATAGAAAGCGCAGGTGAAAGGATCGGTAGCCTTCCTTCACAACCCTCTGTGGGAGGCCGAATGGATCTCAACGTGCTGGTCGTCGGCGGAGGCATTCACGGCGTGGGGCTGTTGCATGACCTCGCCACCAGGAAGATCGAGGGACTCCACCTCGTCGAACAAGCCCAGTTGGCGTCAGGCACCTCGAGTCGTACCACCAAACTGGTGCACGGCGGCCTGAGATATCTCGAGCATCCAGCGCAATGGGCCCTCGTACGTGAGGCCCTTCGTGAGCGCGCACTCCTACTCCGGAACCTACCTGGCCTCGTCTCGCCCCTTCGAATTGTGCTGCCGAACTTCAAAGGCGGGAGACCCGCGTGGCTCGTCCGCCTCGGGCTGGCTCTCTATGACCAACTCGCGCGGGAGGGCGGGCTCCTAAAGGCACGCCGTCTCACCAAGGCCGAAGTCGCGCAGATGGCCCCGTACCTCAGACGCGAGCGCCTCGAGCAGGAGGTGGGGTCAGGCTTTCTCTATTATGATGCCCAGATGCTCGATGACGTGATCGTGCGGGTGGCCGCACAGGCCGCCACGCGCCTGGGGGCCACCTATGCGGAGCACACGCAAGTGGAGGAAGTCGCACCAGACGGAGAGGGATTCCGCATCCGTCTCGCCTCCCCACAGGGCGGGCAGGTTGTGAGGAGTCGGGTGGTCGTGAACGCAACGGGAGCTTGGGCGAATGCCAACCTGCTCAAGTGGGGATTCAGCCCGCGGGTACCCTGTCTGCTCAACGTGGGCTCCCATCTCCTGTTTAGACCCGAGGCCGTGGACGCGCAACCCGAAGACTGTGCTGCCACGCTCTTGCAGCACGATGACGGGCGCGTGCTCTTTTTCATTCCCTGGCAGGGACACTGGTTACTCGGCACCACCGAGTCTCTGCTCGAGGGGACACCGGACAGGTGGGAGTGCCCCCCGGGCGACCGGGAGTATCTCCTGCATGTGGCCGCGCGGAACCTCACCCTCATAGACCCAACGCGCCATACGAGGGAATTCTTCTGCGGCATCAGAACGATTCCACTCTCGAAGCGCGGAGCGAGGCTCCGGGAGCGTTCGGTGCCGGACGCCTGGCGCGACCAGCCTTTTGCCTCGCCCTGGTATATCCGCAAGGTGGACCGCGATGTCTCCAGCTTGTCACGAGAAGCGGTCGTGGACGAGGTCGCGCGCAATCTGATCACCATCTATGGAGGCAAGTTCACCACCTACCGCTCGCTGTGCGAGCAGATCGGAAATCGGGTGGCCACGCGCCTGAGCTGTTCGGTCCCGAGCGGCACCCTGCTGAAAAGGAACTGGTTTCTAGAAGAGCTCAAGCAGGCAGAGCCCGAGCTATTTCGCTCAGACCCTCGCCTCCGCCAGCAGTGCGCCTCTGACTCATAAGGTGCCACGGAATGCCGATCGTTCCGAGCTTTGGCCCAAGGCATGCCCTACGCTCATCGGCTTCCTGCGCGGCAAACGGTTTGTCCTCTACTCAGGGGAAGAACGCGGACGGCTCGCCACGGACTCTGGACAGGTGACCAACCGCCCCTGAGACACGTCAGACTTTCCGCGTTGACACAGGGTCCGTCAAGAAGTAGCCTACCCTCATTTGTGACCTGCCAAATGCCTTTGCCCCGTTCCCCACAGCCGGAAATTCGGAGAGCGAGAAGGAGGAGGGCTTGCTATCCGCGGCCAATTTTGAAACCTATGAAAGCCAGATCCACATCGAGAGCGACGAAGGGCCTGGCATGACCGTGCTTGTAAACCTTCCAGTCGCAGCCACAGAAAGGTGAGGTGCCACTATGACGTATAAAAAACTGGTGTGGGGAGCCGTTGCGCTAGTTCTGGTCGGGACAAGTTCGATCATGCTTAGGGCAGCAGAGACTTCGGGTCCGGCGGCCAGCATACCTCTGGACACGGTCACGGACTACATCCATGCCGTGATCCAGGCAGACCGGGAAATTTACACGAAAAATGTTGTGGAGAGGATGCAGGCCAAAGGCATTGTGGTCGCTTCAGAGGACTGGCAGGTGAAGAACACCCTCCCACTTCCAGCCCAGTTCTTGATCGACTCGGCCCATTTAGTGGCAAGAACGACAAACATTCGGGTCCGATTGGTAAGCCTGTGGCCGATCAACAAACAGAATGGACCGGCCACTGAGTTCGAGCGAACAGGGCTCGCGAACGTTATTTCGCAGCCAGACCGTCCTCACACTGGATTTTTCGAGAACGGACGGAAGTGGTACTTCCAAGCGCTCTATTCCGACAGGGCTGTCTCTCAGGCCTGCATAGGGTGCCATAACGTACACCCGGACAGCCCAAAGCGGAACTTCAAGCAGAATGATGTCATGGGTGGGATTCTGATCACCATCCCAGCGGCGGGTCAATAATTTCGTCGGTTAGCAGGCGGGCGCAGGCGAAGCGGCGGAACGGGAGAAGCGGAACTGGATAGCGATTGAAAGCCGTCTTGACTACCTGGAAGCTAGTCAATCCAGGTTCGAGGAGGACGGTTTGGATCAAATCGTGCTCTATCCGCCCAGGGAGGAGGTAACAACTCCCAGCTCAGACGATGATATGCTGCCGCCCGGCT
>Ga0209874_1000265_pt1 | contig 14683 bp, 16 predicted proteins | sample GWRWN1_20_30_FD_187216 | JGI IMG/M metagenome (GOLD analysis project Ga0209874, IMG submission 187216) | Riverbed sediment microbial communities from areas with no vegetation in Columbia River, Washington, USA - GW-RW N1_20_30 (SPAdes)... | ecosystem: Environmental > Aquatic > Freshwater > River... | reverse complement strand
GCCGGGGCGGCAGTGGATGCGCCGGCTGCCACGGCCGGGTATGGCTCCTCGGGGACGACCGCCCACATGACCAGGTAGACGACGAAGAAGACGCCGCCTGAGAAGAAGGCCAGCAGCAGCCACAGGACCCGAGCGATCGAGGGATCGATGTCGAAGTAGGTGGCGGTTCCTGCCGCCACGCCGCCGATGCGACGATCGACCACCGATCGGTATAGACGACGGTTCATGAGCAGCCTCCCTCAGGGTTGAGCGTGAACGCGGCCGCGTTGCCGCTGAATACGATGTCAATCCGCGTGTCCGCCGACGTGTATCCCGGCGTCCGCCACACGTCGCCATCCTCGGTCAACCCTTCGTCCTCGAGGTTGTGGCCCACCGCAACGTCACTGCCGATCGTGACCTGCAGGCCAACGCCTTCGGGCACGCAGACATGGAACTCGCCAGCGTTTGCGCTCAGCCGGACCGAGCCGACATTGGTCTGGTCCGAGAACTGGATTCCTGCCGAACCGGCGTTCAGGGATGCCTCCATGGAATCCACCTCCGCGTCCGAGAGGTCGACCACGAAGGCCGCGGCGTTCCCGTCCACCTGGATCGCCCCCCAGTGACCGCCCGCCAGATCGAGGGTCGCCTCCCCGGCGTTGAGCGAGCTCGACACGTTCGTGCCCGCGTCCTGGGGGAGCGCCACCGCAACATGACGCCGGCCGCTTAGCGACACGGAATCCCCGGACCGAATCTCCAGGCTCTGCTCATCAGAGGACAGCTCCAGGTCGGACGCGGATTCCTCGTCGGCCTCGACGACCCATGGGCTGCCGGCGCTACCGCCGACCTCGAGACTGACGCAGTTGAGGTCGATCTCGACGTCAGCGCCGCTTCCACCGAACGAGCCGTCCGCGAAGGACCCGAGGTGGCCGGGTTCATCGCCGCCGCACGCAGTCGGGAACGACCCAGCGCCGACCAGCCCGCCGATCAGGAGTCCCAGCAAAACGCCTGCCAGGCCGATGGCAACCACGCCCAGGCTGCCAGCAAAGATGACGGCCACGCCGGCACCGATCAGGATCAGGGGCCACCACCGCGTAGCCTGATTCAGGATCTCGTCGCTGACGTATCCCTGTTGAATCGCCAGGATCACCACCCCGGCGGTGACAAGCGCGGCGCCCCAGAAGATGGCGCCGCGCGGCGCGGATTTCATGGCGACAGGCTCCGTCCGGGCTAGGCACCCATTTTGGCACCGGTCCTGCCGCGACTCCAATGCCATTCGGCCCCGTTTCTTGACGATGAAGGATCGGGGCCGGAGGATCTTGCCTTGGCCTCTATGCGTACCCGAGGGAGGTACCGATGGCGGACTTGGCTCCGCCGACACGCGCCGTATTTCGTCGCCATTCGAATCCCGAAGGGGTCAAAAGACTGTGGGCTGCACCTGCACAGGCGGTGTTCGAGATCGGAAGAGCGCGCCGCCGGTCGAGCAACCGTGACCGCGGCTGGGGCCGCGACAAACAGAACAAGGGGCTGAGAGAAAGATGAGCAGGCGTACCGATCCAGCGAGTTGGCTGCGCGAACAGGACTCGGCCATGCGCAGCATGCTTGCCGAAATGGTGACGTTCGCGGGCGAGATGTCCGAGGCGTGGAACCATGCGATCCAGAGTGCAGATGACCCGGACCGGGCAATGACGCACCTCGCAGAGGTGGAGGTTAACGCCAAGCACCTTGTGGGCTTTCGCGCACGCCTGCTCTGAGAACGGCCAGGAAGGCAATGCGCCTCTACGACGCCGTTGAGACCCCAAGTGGGTCGCCAGCTCGGCAAGCTCGGCCCAGCAGTGGGAGGGGACTTAGAGCTCCTCTGGGAGATCCGTTCCGAAGACGGCGGAGACGGCGGGGTGTTCACCGTTGGTTCGCAACCGGAGGGCTACGTCGAGACCATGGCATTCGAAGGGGAGTTCGCGGACAACTTGGTTGCTGCCGTCGAGTTACTTCCGGAGGGCGAGGTCGGCACGGCGATCAGTTTCGCAGCCACCGATCTGGAGCAGGGGAAAGTCTTTGCGCATGGCGAGCCGACGTCGAATTTGGATACGGACACATTCGAGCGGCGAGCGCTGGAGAGCTGCCAAAGCCCGTAACCAAAACATCGGAGCTCCAACCTGGTGAGGGCCGGCTCGGCGGCCTGCCAGCGGCAACTTCGGCCCGGTCTAACTACTACCCCGCCCGTTTCTTGACACGGTCGGACCGTCGCCCGTAGACTCCGCCGGCGACCAACGCCGGGTGTAGCCGCCACCCGCCATCCTTCCCGTTCGCAACGAGGAGCCGCATCGCCATGACCTGCACGCTCAACGCCCCGCGAAACGGGAGATCTGCGCCCACGACCAACTGACGATCCGGCGGCCCAGCCGCCGACCCAGACCCCAGCCGTGGGCCCGATCCGGACCACGGCATTTTTGTGCCCGGTCCGCATCGGTCCAGCCGACAACATCGGTCCAGCCAGAAGGAACTCCAGATGCAGACCGGAATCAGCCCGCAGGAGAAGACGGTGACCGACAAGCGCCCTGCCGTGACGGCAGAGGCGCCGCAGGTCGTGGCGCCTGCGCGGGCTGAGCCGATGGCGATACCGGCCCTGCTCGCGGAGCACGTCACCAAGCGTTTCCAGGTTGGCAGCCGACGCAAGCGCAAGTCGGTGATGGCCATCAACGACGTCTCGCTGCGCATCGAGCGCGGCGAGATCTATGGCGTGCTGGGCGCGAACGGCAGCGGGAAGTCGACCCTCATCCGGCTCTTTTCAACCCTGCTGACGCTCGACACTGGGCGGGTCGAGATCTTCGGCCACGATATCGAGCGCGACGAAATGGCGGTCAAGAGGATGATCAACCGAGTCAGCGTCGACGCGGCCTTCTTCAAAAAGCTGAGCCCGTTCGAGAACCTGGCCTACGCCGCCCGCCTGTACGGGATGGACGCCCACGAAGCGCGTGCCGAGACCATCCGCATCCTGGCCCGGCTGGGGATTGGCGAAAAGCGCCTGGGACGGCCGCTGGAGCAGATGAGCCGCGGCATGCAGCAGAAAGTGGCGATTGCCCGTGCCCTGCTGACCAGCCCGATCCTGCTCTTGATGGACGAGCCGACGACGGGGCTCGACCCGCGGTCCAAGCTCGAGGTGCAGAGCTTCGTGGAGCAGCTGCGTGACACCCACGACGCCACCATCGTGCTGACCACCCACGACATGGACGAGGCCGAGCGCCTCTGCCAGCGGATCGGGATCCTCAACGACGGCCGGATCGTGGCCGAGGACACCCCGGACGGGCTCAAGGCGCTGGTCGCCGCCGAGCACGGCGAGTCGCCGACCATGCACAGCGTGTTCATGACCTTCACCGGTCGCTCGCTCGACGACGACCTCGAAGAGGAGATCCCCGAGGACGAGGAGGACTGACCGATGGCGATGCTCACGCGTGACCTCAAGGCCTCGATGGCATTCGTCGAGCGCAACTTCAACCTGACCAAGCGCTACTGGGGCTGGGAAGTCGCCTGGCTCGTCTATTCGGTGGCGGGGGCGCTGGCGGTGACCTTGATCGGGGACAGCTTGGGGGACGAGCGGCTGCTCATGGTCCTGGTCATCGGCAGCATCTTCTGGAGCTACCTGGCGATCGTGTTCGAGTTCATCGGCGAATCGGTCCAATGGGAGCGCTGGGAAGGCACCCTGGAGTACACGTTCATGGCGCCCATCCGACGCTATGCCCAGCTGCTGGGCGCGGCGCTGTACGCGGTGATCTTCGGGCTGATCCACACCCTGTTCGTCATGTTGGTGCTGGCCTTGTTCTTCGAGCTGGACCTGTCGCAGGCGAACTTCGTCACGGCCGTGGCGTTCACCCTGCTGGGCACGATCAGCTTCATCGGGATCGGAATCGCCGCATCCATCCTGCCGCTCATGTACGTCGAGCGCGGCGCGCAGATGGTGTTCGTCCTCCAGTCGGTTCTGCTCCTGGTGAGCGGGGTCTACTACTCGATCGACGTGCTCCCCGGCTGGATGCAGGTCATCAGCCAGTTCTCCCCGGCCACCTACGTGCTCGACGGGGTGCGGGCCGGGCTCATCGACGGGGTCGGGATCGACCGGCTGCTCCACGACGTGTGGCCGCTGCTGATCATGGCAGTGGTCTTCATCCCAGTCGGCCTGTGGGCCTTCGGGCGCGCCGAGCGCTACGCCAAGCGCACCGGCCGCCTGAAGCGGGTGGGCTGACATGAGCTCGAAGTTGACCGATGTCCAGGTCCGGCTGCGACCGTACGCCGGGGAGAGCGACATCCCGGTCCTTACCCGCATCACCAACGATGCCGAGGCCGCCGACCAGATCAGCGACCGCCTGACTGTGGAGCAGATGACCCTGGAGCTGCGTCCCGACGAGAAGTGCGACCCGGCCCACGACCTGGTGGTGGCCGAGGTCGACGGGAGGACGGTGGGCTTTGCCAAGGTCGAGTGGATCGATACCAACGACGGCCTGCGGGAGTACCGATCCTGGGGCGAGGTGGATCCGGTGTGGCGGCGGCGGGGCGTTGGTTCGGTGCTGTTCGCCTGGGCGGGGGAGCGGATAGCGGAGGTGGCGGCCGGCCACGACATCGATCGGCCGCGGGTGGCCGGCTGCTGGGCCGCGGAGACGGACAAGGGCGCCCATGCCCTGTACCTCCAGAACGGGTATCAGCCGGCGCGCTGGTTCTTCCACATGACCAGAAACCTGGCCGACCCGATCACCGACCTTCCGCTGCCCGAGGGCCTCGAGGTGCGGCCTGTGTCCCGGGAGGACGCGCATCGGCTGTTCCTGGCCGACAGCGAGGCGTTCCTCGACCATTGGGGCGGCGTGGACGCCTCGGACACGGCATTCGCGCGCTGGTCCGAGGAGTCGAGCTTCGACCCGTCCCTGCACGTGGTGGCCTTCGACGGCGACGAGATCGCCGGCGCGGTCATCAACGCGATCTATGCCGATGCGAACCGCCAGCTGGGGGTCGAGCGCGGCTGGCTGGACTCGGTCTTCACCCGCCGCCCGTGGCGCGGTCGCGGGCTGGCCCATGCGCTCGTCGCGCGCTCCCTGGCGCTGCTGCGCGAGCGGGGCATGGCTGAGGGGATCCTCGGCGTCGACGCCAACAACGAGACCGGAGCGATGGGGGTCTACACCGACAACGGCTTCGCGGTGATGGAGAAGTTCACGGCCTACCGCCGGCCGTTCGAGGTGGCCTAGGAGGCGACGCGCTCGGCGAGGACGCGGTCGCGAACCTCGTGGTAGTAGGCCACCAGCATCTGGGTGACGCGCTGCCACGAGTAGTCCTCGGCCTTGGCGCGGCCGGCCTCGCCCATCCGGTGCCGAAGGTCCGGATTATTGGCCAGCTTGTACAGCGCGGCCGCGATGGCCCGCGGGTTCTTGGGCTCGACCAGGTAGCCCTCGACGTCGCGCGAGACGACGTTCTTGTAGCCGTGGATGTCCGAGGCCACGATCGGCAGGCCGGCGGCCATGGCTTCCAGCAGGACGATCCCGAAGCTCTCCTGGCCGGTGGATGGTGCGCAGAAGACATCGGCGCTGGCGAAGTAGCGCAGCTTGGCGGCCTGCGACACGTGGCCCATGAACTCGACGTCGCGGATGCGGCGGGTCGCCACGTAACGCTTGTACTCGCGGAGGCGCGGACCCTCGCCGACCACGATCAGGCGAGCGTCGACACGGCGCTTGCGAAGCCGGTGGTAGCCGCGCAGGAGGTACGACATCCCCTTGCGGTCCTCCATCCGACCCACGAACAGGATGTTCAGGGTCCCGTCCCGCAGCTCGTCGAACGGCTCGGCACTGGCAAACGGCTCGATCTCGACCCCGTTGGGGATGATCCGGTAATCGCCCTCGAAGTAGCGCCCGATGAAGTGGCGGGCCGCACCGCTGACCGCAATCCGCCCGTGCAGGCGCGCGGCCAGACCCGATGCGGCCCGGCGTCCGAGCCAGTAGGACGGGGAAAAGCCTCCGAACGCGTGGAAGGTGGCCACGTTGACCGTGGTCGACTCGCGCAAGACGGCCGGGCACAGGAACGGCACGAATGGTTCGTGGAAATGGAGGACGTCGAACCGATGCGCCGCCAGGAGGTCTCGAATCCGGGGCCGCAGCCGCCAGCCAATGGTCAGGCGGCCGACGCTGCCGTTGCTGGGCACCGCCCAGCCGGTGCCGAGGCGGATGACGTGGCCCTCGCTGTCTCGCTCCGGCCCGTATTTGGGGGTGATGATCCACGCGTCGTGGCCGAGCGACCGGAGCTCCTCGTAGGTGTGGCGGACGTGCTCGTTGACCCCGCCGGGGTGCGGAAAGCCATACGGGCTCACGATCCCGATCTTCAGCGGGGCCCGCGGAACGGTCGGGCCGGTCGGCTCCGCGCGGACGTCGATGCGGGCGGCCTCGGGAGCCTCAATCACGCTCATCGCCACTCTCCGGACGGGCGGAGAGTATGCCGCAGCTTGCGCGCCTTGGCCATCAGCTGACGGCCGTATACCGCCGCGTTATGGCTGGTGCTCCAGTGGCGGCCGACCGCCTCCGCCGCGCCGGCTGCCAATGCGGCCCGGAACTCCTCGGCGGTGGTGCCGTCGAAGGTGGTCCACGCGCTCCCAACCGTCTCCAGCACGTGCGCGTCCGAGTTGCCCATGCCCGGGAGATGGAGGCGCTCGTCGTTCAGCTCGGCCAGCGCCGCGTGACGCAGCCGCCCGCCGAGGCTGGGGTTGATGAGCTCCACCGCATCGAGGTGGCGTTCGGGACGTGGATCGGTCTGGAGCCGGATCAGGCTGCCGCGGCCAAGCGACAGGAAGATGCCCATGGCGTGGGGCGCGACGGCCAGGCCGCCCTGGTCGTGGATCCGCTCCACGGTCTCGGTCACCGAGCGGAAGGGCGGGATGGGCCTGGTCAGGAACAGGCCGAGCAGGTGGCCGCTGCGGGTCGTGATCTCCTCGCCCACCACGAGCCCGAAGTGGTAGGCGGCCGCGGCATGCATGGCCTGCGCGCGGAGGGCGCCATCGATCCGATCGTGGTCGGTGATCGCCATCAGGTCCAGGCTCGTCCGAAGCTCGACCCAGGCGAGCAGATCCACCAGGCGCGCCGTGCCGTCGGAGTACAGGGTGTGGAGATGGAGATCGGCCATGCCGCGCGCCCCGCTCCGGGGTTCCGATCGGCTCAAGATCGGCCTCCGTCAGCGAGCAGATCAGGCAGCCGATCGGTCGTCAGATCGGCCCATATGGGCTGGAAGGCCCCCCACCATTGCTCGGGTGCCCGGGCGATGTGATCGGCCAGGACATCGGTGATGCGCTGGGTCAGGGCCGCCACGTCGGCCCGGCGGTTGCCGGTTGGCGTCCATGCCACGAGATCGGTGCGGGCCGCGAACCGATTCGGGGCCGTGCGGCGGAGCGTGCCCACCACCACCGGGGCGCCGGTCAGCACGGCGAGGGTGGCTGGTCCGTCCGGCAGCCGCGCCGGATGGCCGAAGAAGCTCACCTCCCGGCCGCTCCCGAGCACGTCGCGGTCCGCCGCGATGGCCACCACCTCGCCGTGGCGCAGGGCGTTCAATACGCGACGACCGGACGGAGGCGGCACCATCTCGCCTCCTACGCTGCCCGCCCCGCGTCGCGCACGCAGGTAGGCGAACAGCTCCGGCGGCTCGATGCGCTCGACCGGTGCCACCCAACGCAGTCCGCGGGCGGCGAGCCAGATGGCCGCCGGCTCGAAGTTGCCGAAATGGGCGGAAACGCCGACCAGGCCCCCGGTCCGGGCCAGGGCTTCGAAGCCCGCCGCGTCGTCAAGCACAAGCATCTTGTCGATGTCCCGCCGGCCGTGCCGCGGCAGACGGACCACCTCCAGGTAGTAGCGCGCGTGGGCTACGAATGCCGCGCGAACCAGACGCCGTAGCTCCTCGGCGGAGACCTCGCGGCCTGTAGCCGCGAGGACGCGGGCCAGGTTCGCCGCCACCAGTCGGCGTCGCGCCGGGGCGAATCGGTACCAGGCCAACCCGAGCAGGTCCACCAGGGCGTAGGCCGCGCGATCGGGGAGCAGGCCGACCAGCGCGTCTCCCACCTCCAGGCCGGCGCGCAGGACCAGGCCGCCCGGACGCAGGCTCATCGGCCGCCGATGGTCCAGTCCCCGCCCGCACGGGCCCGAGCCAACGCCGCTGTCGCGGCTGCCCGGTCGGCTTCGGTCTGGGGCCATACCGGGCGGAACATGTACCACTGGCCCGGGTCGCCGGCGATGACCTGGCCCAGGGCGTCGGCCAGAGCCTGGGTGGCACGGTAGACCTCGGCCGGCTCGGTGCTGGTGGCACGGATGACGGGGTATCCCCACGCCTCCAGGTGGTCGTCATCGGTCCGCCGCGCGCCAATGGGCAGGATCGCGGCACCGGTCCGAGCCGAGATCACCGCCGGCCCGGCTGGGAACGTGGTGGGAGCGCCCAGCAGCTCGATCGGGACGTCGCCGGGTCGGTAGGCGCCATCGCACAGGAGGGCGAGGTTGCCGCCGTTCTGGAGCACCTTGAACAGGCGGCGCAGGTTGCGCCACCCGATGACCTGCACGCCGAACGCTCCGCGCACCGCCGCCAGGTGGTCGTACAGCCGCCCGTATGTGGTGTCGTCGCCCACCACGCTGATCTTCTCGCCCTCGACCATCAGGGCCGGGGCCAGCAGGTCCATGGCGCCCACGTGGACGCCGCAGATGAGGAGCCCCTTGCCCTCCGTACCCTGCGCGGCGGCCAGATCCTCCCAGCCATGGAACGTGACCCGCTGCCGGGCCTCGACCGGGTCCATGGCCGGCAGCCGCATGACCTCGGCCAGGTAGCGGCCGTAGTTCTGGAACGCGCGCCGCGCGGCGCGCGACACGCGGGGGTCGTCAACCGGGAGGCCCAGGGCTTGGGCCATGTTGCCGCGGATCACGGCGCCCTTGGCGCCCGACACGTCATACGCGCCGTTGCTCAGCGCCGCCGCCGCCGGGAGCACCACGCCGCGAGGCAGGGCGCTCAGGGCGCGTTCCGCCGCTCGGTAGCCCCAGTACGCCAGTCGCTCACGCCGGCGCTCGCCCCCACGCGCGGCATGCTGCCGCGCCCGAGCGCGAGTCGCGCTTCCATCAGCGGTCACGGGCGGGACGCTCTTGGCGCCCTTCAGCGCCGAGCCGCCGCTTTGGCGCGCGGGGCTCGCTTGGCCCGCGCCGGGCGCGGCGCCTCCGTGCCATCCAGGGTTTCGTTGTCCTCGCCCCGGATGAACGCCTCCACCCGCTCCCGGGCCACGTCGTCGTGGATCTGGATCGGCGGCGACTTCATGAAGTACGACGACGGGGCGACCAGAGTCCCGGCCAAGCCGCGGTCCAGGCCGAGCTTGGCGCAGCGGATGGCATCGGTGATGACGCCGGCGCTGTTGGGCGAGTCCCAGACCTCGAGCTTGAGCTCCAGGTTGAGCGGAACGTCACCGAACGTGGTCCCTTCCATCCGGATGTGGCACCACTTGCGGTCCTTCAGCCACGGCACGTAGTCCGACGGACCGACGTGGACGTTGTCCGCACCCAGCTCGTAGTCGAGCATCGACGTCACCGCATTGGTCTTACTGATCTTCTTCGACTCCAGCCGCTCGCGTTCGAGCATGTTCAGAAAGTCGGTGTTACCCCCGAAGTTCAGCTGGTACGTGCGATCCACTCGGACCCCGCGATCCATGAACAGCCGGGTCAGGACCCGATGCGTGATCGTGGCTCCCACCTGGCTCTTGATGTCGTCGCCGATGATCGGCAGGCCGTGCTCGGCAAAGCGCCGCTGCCAGTACGCCTCACGACCAATGAAGACCGGGATGGCGTTGATGAATCCGACACCCGCCTGGAGGGCCTGCTCGACGTACCACTTGGTGGCGTCCTCGCTGCCCACCGGCAGGTAGGACACCATGACGTCGACCTCTCGCTCGCGCAGGATGCCGACCACGTCGGAGGTCTGGCCGGGCGCCTTCTCGATCACCTGGGACAGGTACTTGCCCAGCCCGTCCAGGGTCATGCCCCGATCCACCGTGACGCCCAGGTGGGGCACCTGCTGGAAGACGTAGGTGTTGTTGGGTCCTGCGTAGATGGCCTCCGACAGGTCCTGACCGACCTTGTTCTTGTCAATGTCGAACGCCGCCACGAACTCGATGTCGCGGATGTGGTAGCCGCCCAGGTCGATGTGCATGAGGCCCGGGATCTGGTCCCCGACGCGGGCGTTCTCGTAGTAGTAGCGCCCCTGGACCAGGCTCGAGGCGCAGTTGCCCACGCCCACGATGGCGACCCGGACCTTGCCATCCGAGCGCCGCTTCCCGTTCCGCCCATTCGAGGCGATCTTGCTGTTGGTGGCCACGATGTTCAGCTCTCCTTGTCTTGACCGATGGGGGCAGGCAGGGCGGCGGAAGCCGCCTGCAGACGAACGTTCCAGATGCGCTGGGCGACAGTCACCCAGGCGAGGATGGCGATGAGACCCATCGCCACCGGCAGGGCGATGGCGTAGCCGAGCCCGGCTAGCGCCAGGCCCAGGATGAGGATGATTAGACGCTCGGGACGGGGCGCCAGGCCGTTGAAGGCGGTGAATCCGACGGCCTCGGCCCGGGCCCGCGAGTAGCTGACCAGGAACGAGCCGCACAGGGCCAGGGCGGCCAGCATGACGGGCACGAAGGGCTGCGCGGTCCGATCCAGCCAGAACGCGACGATGCCGAGGTAGACGAGGGCTTCCCCGGTGCGGTCCAGGGTGCTGTCCAGGAACGCCCCGAAAGGCGTGCCTCCGCCCTGGGCTCGGGCCAGGCCGCCGTCGATGGCGTCAAGGCTCGCGCCGAGGGCCAGGAACACCGCGCCCAGCAGCAACGACCGCTGCCAGATCAGGAGCGAGGCGGCAAAGACGAGGATCAGTCCGGCCACGGTCACCGAATTGGGCGTTACGCCCGCGGCGGCCAGGACGTTCACGATCGGCGCCACGGCGGCACGCCCCGCCGCCTTGAGCCGGTTCGACAGGAGCGCGTCGCCGCGCGGCGTAGGGTCAGCGGACACGGACCACGCCTCTCGCATCCAACCCCTGGGTGGCCGCCAGCCGCAGCTCACCCGCCACCAGGCGCTGCTGGGCGGCGGTCAGCGCCGCGAAGGCGGCAGGCCGCAGGGCGCATAGCTTCTCGCGACCATGGGGCCGCATCTCGACCAGGCCGGCCGTACGCAGGATCCGGAGGTGCCAGCTGATGAGCGGCTGGGACAACCCGAATCGGGACGACAGCTCATTGACGGGGAGGGGTCCCGACTCGCCCAGGATGGCGCAGATCCGCAGCCGGGTGGGGTCGGCCATGGCGCGGTACAGGTCGCGCAGCAGGCGAAGGTCGCGGGTGGCCATCGAGTCGGCGGGCTGCAAGGTCATGTGTGTCGTACGGGCCTCTTGAGAGCGGATAGGTAAGGTCGTATTTATATAAGGCCGTGCTTATCCTATTACCGCCGAACCGAATGTGTCAAGACGCTCCCCTCGAACGCTCGCGCGCTAGAGTCGAGCCATGCCGATCTCCACACCGGACGCGCTGTGGTCGTCGCCGGCTGCCAGTCGACTGCGGCCGGTGGCGGTCGAGGTGAACGATCTCGCCCGTCGGGTTGGCAATCAGCCGCTCCTGGACGGGATCGAGCTCGCCGTGCCGGTCGGGACGCGGGTCCTGCTGGCCGGGGTTGACGCGGAAGCGCCATCGCTCCTGTTGCGGATCATGGCCGGCCTGGCCCGTGCAGACCGCGGCACCGTCACGCTGGCCGGCCTCCAGCGCGGGTCGGCGATTCCCGAGGGCTGGGCGCGGAGGATCGGATTCGTGGAATCGGATCCGGGCATTCCACTGTGGATGACGGCGGCCGAGAGCCTGGACCTGGCGGCCCGCCTATCCGGGATCGACGGTCCGGACCGGCAGCGGCGGATCGAGGAATCCCTGCAGCACTTTCAGCTGGGCGCCATCCGCGACCGCCCGTTGCAGCATGCCGGGCGCATCATCCTCGAACGCACCGCCCTGGCGGCCGCTCTCCTTCCGGACCCCGAGGTGCTCCTCCTGGACGAGCCATTGCGCACGGCCGCCGCGCCCGATCGTCTGCGGCTGCTCCGCATCCCCGGCGAGCGGCGAACCGTGCTGATCGCCAGTCGCTATCCAGCCCAGCAGGGCGGCATCGTGGACCGGGTGATCCTCATCCGCGACGGACGCGTGACCCTCCACGCCCCAATCGGCGAGCTGGACGCGCAGCGCCTGCCCCTGTCCCTCCGCGGTCTGACCGCACTGGCGGACCTCGTCCCGTGATCCTCACCATCCATGTCGCCCGCCAGCTGTGGATCCAGCTCCGGCTGCTGGGAATCCTGGCCCTGCCCACCATCGCGGCCTTCGGCGCGGTCATCGTCGACGGCCAGTCCGGGTCACGGGAGGCCGGTCGCGTCGCCCTCGCGGTTGGCCTTGCGACGGCCGCGATCCTGAGCGCCGCCCTCGTGGGCGCCGGCTTCGCCGAGGAGATCAGATCGGGCGCGGCCGCATGGCTGGTGGTCCGCGCGGTGCCTCGCACAGCGCTCATCGGTGCCTGGTTGGTGCTTCCGGCGCTTGCGGTGTTGGTCGCCTTCGTCCTGTCCGGGATCCTGGCCGGCCTGGCCCTGCCGCTCGCCCTGCTCCAGGCGCCGGACCCAATCGCGGTTGCCGTGACCGTGGTCGCCGCGGCCGCTCCGGCGCTGCCCTTGTCGGCAGCGGGGCTGGTCATCGCGGTTTACGCCCCGGTCCGGGTCACGATGGTGGCGGTCATCGGGGTCGCGGCGATCGTGGCGTTGCCGCTCGTCCTGCTCGGTGATACGGCCGTTCATGCCGCAAGTGGCTATTGGCTGGTGGCCGGGATGGTCCCCGCCGATCGGCCCATCACGGTCGGCCTCCAGGCCATCGGACTGTGCATGGCTCTGGCCTCGCTCCTCTGGACCGTGGCGGCGCTGCTATTCCTGCGGCGGGACCTCTGACGGGTCGAAGGTCCGGGCTAGATGGGCAATGCGACCACGACCAGCTCGCCCCAGTTGCGGTTGAAGCCCTGAGAGGTCTGCAGCGTCAGGCGCTCATGGTCGGTGGCTGCCGTCCAGCGGCCACCCTCCTCGCAACCCGGGCCCGCATATAGGAGGTCCAACGGCGGGCTGGGCATCGGTTCGGCGTCCGGGTCGGGGCAGGATACGTTGGGGTGCACCTCCGTCACCCGGTAGTGGAGGACCTGGCCGTCGGACATCAGGACCCGCACCTCGGCGCCGAGTTGGACGTTCCACAAGCCTACGAACAGAGGTCGCAGGGCGTGCGCCACGATATAGGAGTTCGTTCCCCGGCCAGGGTCCGCGGTCCGCTCGAGCAGGTAGGCGCAGCATTCGCCGAGCGGTTCGCCGGGCACCAGCCGCACGACCTGGACGTTGATGCCCACCGACTCGATCTGGATCTGTGTCGCCACCCAGTCGCTGGGGATCGGCGTGACTTCGGGTGTGGATCCGGGCGTGCCATCCGTCGACGGAGCGGCGCCGGGCGTCTGGGTTCCCGCCACCGGGGTAGGGGTGGCGATCGGCGCCAGGCTGGGCGGCGCCCCTTCGTCCAGCGGCAGCTGGCCGGCCAGGATCAGGACCACGCCCAGCAGGGCGAGGGTCAATGGGAGCGCCAGCCCCCGCGCACGGCGGCCGTTCAAGCCGGCAGCCACCCCAGCAGGATGCCGGGGAAGATGCCCAGCAGGAGCACGCCGGCCACGCTGAGTCCCAGCGCCAGGCGCCCCACGCCGGACCGTTCCACCTCCGCTGGCTCGGCCTCCGGGTCACGCATGTACATGTAGACGACGACCCGCAGGTAGTAGAACGCGGCCAGGGCGGCATTCAGGGCGATGACCACCGCCAGCCAGGCCAGACCAGCGTCCACCGACGCCAGCAGGACGTACAGCTTGGCGAAGAACCCGACCGTGGGCGGGATGCCGGTCAGCGACAGGAGCAGGATAGTCATGGCGGCGGCCAGCGCCGGCTGGCGCCCGGCGAGGCCGGCGAATGAGCCCAATCCACCGTACCGGCGCACGTCGCGCTGCAGCATGCCGACCACAGCGAAGGCCGCGATGTTCATCACCGAGTAGCCGACCAGGTAGAACACGACCGACTCGAGGGCCTGGGTGGCAACCGTGGGGTCTCCGGCCGCCGCGAACGCCGCCAGCCCGGCCAGGATGTAGCCGGTGTGGGCGATCGACGAATAGGCCAGCATTCGCTTCACATTGGTCTGGGTCAGGGCAACCACGTTGCCGAAGGTCATGGTCACCACCGCCAGGACCACGAACACGTCCAGCCAGTCGGCGCGCAGCGGGCCGAGTGCCTCGCTGAACAGGCGCAGCAGCAGGGCGAAGGCGCCCAGCTTGGGGCCGACCGACAGGAACCCGGTGATGGGCGTCGGGGCGCCCTGGTAGGCGTCCGGAGTCCAGAAGTGGAACGGCACGGCGGCCGCCTTGAAGGTCGCCCCCACGGTCAGGAATCCGATCGCCACCAGCACCGCCCCGTTCATCAACCCGTTCGAGAACACCTCGGCGATCTCGGTGAACACGGTCGAGCCGGCCAGGCCGCTGGCCTTGAGACGCGCGGATACCCTCTCGGACAGCCGCCACAGGCGAAGCTCGAGCGGTCGCAGCTCGCCGATATCGCGATCGAAGGTTGTTTCGGCCGAGATGCTCTTGGCTTCGCG
>Ga0209874_1000264_pt1 | contig 14694 bp, 12 predicted proteins | sample GWRWN1_20_30_FD_187216 | JGI IMG/M metagenome (GOLD analysis project Ga0209874, IMG submission 187216) | Riverbed sediment microbial communities from areas with no vegetation in Columbia River, Washington, USA - GW-RW N1_20_30 (SPAdes)... | ecosystem: Environmental > Aquatic > Freshwater > River... | reverse complement strand
GCCTGTTGTTTGTCCTCGCATTGCTCTGGAGCGATTACGCTACGGCGCAAACTCCCTACTTTCAGGGTAAAACGATCCGCATCATCGTTGGCTATCCAGCCGGCAGCGCCCACGACTTATGGGGGCGGCTGATCGCGACACATATAAACAAGCATATTCCCGGGAGTCCAGCCACCGTCGTGCAGAACATGCCCGGCGCCGGCTCGATGACCGCGACCAACTACGTTTACAGCGTGGCCAAGCCTGATGGCCAGACCGTCGTCGTCAATAACGCGGCGCTTTACTTCGAACAGCTGCTAAAACGGAAAGAAGTCCAATACGATTGGGCGAAGTTCACCTGGGTTGGCAGCATGACCCCCACCTCTGTGTTGCTGTACATGTGGGCCGCCGCTCCGTATAAAACCATCCACGATGTGCGCACTGCCACGGTGCCACCGAAGTGCGGCGCTACGGGCACGGGAAACACCAGCTACTATTTGCCGAAGCTACTCGAAGAAGCCATCGGCGCGAAGTTTCAATTGGTATCGGGTTATGAAGGGGGCGCGAGCATCGAATTAGCCGTGGAGCGCGGCGAAGTGCAGTGCCGCGCCTTTTCCGTTCAGACTTTCTTCGGCCGCGAGCCGTTTAACACCTGGCGGAGCAAGAACCTGGTGCGGGTGTTGGTTCAAGGCGGCAAGAAGCGCGACCCGCGCTTGCCGGAAACGCCGCTGCTGAGTGAGTTGATGGATCAGTATAACACTTCGGAAGCGAATCGCCGGTTAGTGACCGTGATGATGGGATCGGGCGAATTCGGCAGCGCGCCGATGCTGGCGCCGCCGGGGATTCCCGCGGAGCAAGTTAAGATTTTGCGCACAGCTTATGCCAAGGCGCTGACCAGCCCGGAGCTTATGGCCGACGCGAAGAAGCAAGGACTCGACGTCGAGTTGATTCACGGCGACGATCTCGAAGCGCTCGCGAAAGAAGTCATGAACCAACCCGCCGATGTCATCGCGTCGATGAAAAAAGTCATGGGCGAGTAAATTTTTAATGTCCCTTTCGGGAATGGTTGAAAGCCCCCCGTCAGCCTGATGTCATTAAAAAAATTCTGCAACACCTAGGTCTATGGGAGGAGTCTCACGCCCCTCCTGAGAGATCCTCCGGTCAAAGAGATTACCTTCGATCCATCCTACAGTCAGCCAAATTAAAAACCTCTTATCGCAATCGGGAGGCATCTGCCCTAGCCCTGTCACCGCAAGCCAGGGTCAAGTTGACATAACGCTAGCTTATCGGATAGGCTCCGCCCACTAGTCCTTCATCTTTGCACTGCATCGGGATGTTTAACCAGCTCTAGCGTGCGGTCACGAGGCGATTTGTGCTATCTCGACAGCTACTCCCCAAAAGTAAATTCCTATCACCTAGGCTTCTCCTCTCCGAACTTAAAGCAGGAGGTTGCCATGAAAAAATCTGGCACAGGCGTGGCCATTGTTCCATTACTCCTATTCTTCCTTGCAGCGAATCTGATCTTTAGCCCCACACTCCATGCACAGGCCCCGTTCTATCAGGGAAAGAGCATAACCTTCATTATCGGCAATCAGGCCGGAGGTCTCTATGATCTCTGGGCGCGCCTGTTCGCCAGCCACCTAGGAAAGCACATCCCCGGCAGCCCCAGCATTATCGCGCAGAACATGCCAGCAGCCGGCTCATTGGTTGCGGCAAATTATCTTTACAATGTTGCTAAACCGGATGGGCTTACCATCGGCGCTGTGATTCCGGGACTCTATTTAGACCAGCTCATTGGGCGAAAGGAAGTGCAGTTCGACTGGGCCAGATTTAATTGGATCGGCACACCGGAGCAAACCGAGTGGGTGTTTATTGTCCGCGCGGATCGCCCTTACAAGAGTATCGAAGATATACGCACAGCCACAGAGCCGCCTAAATGCGGCTCAACGGGAACGGGCTCGTTTTTATACCAAGTGCCTAAGCTTTTGGAAGAGACCCTGGGAATGAAACTCACGATGATTACAGGCTATACCGGCGGGCCGGATGTTGATCTTGCCATCGAGAGGGGCGAGGTTTATTGTCGTTCGATTTCCACTACGGCCTTTTTTGGCCGCGAGCCTTACATTACCTGGGGGAAAAAGGGTTTTGTTCGTCCCCTGGCTCAGACGGGAAAAAAACGGGAAACTTCATTGGCGGATGTCCCCACTCTCTATGAGCTAATGGACCAGTACAAGACACCCGAGACTGGCCGGCGGTTGGCTGCGGTGATGCTGGCATCGAATGTCTTTGGCCGTCCAATGCTAACTCCCCCTGGAGTTCCCGCCGAGCGAGTAAGAATCTTGCGCGAGGCGTGGAATAGAACAGTCAAAGATGAAGAGTTTTTGGCAGAGGCAAAAAAGCGGCGATGGCCGGTCGCACCCGTAGCTGGCGAGGAGCTCGACTCGCTGGCCAAAGAGGTGAGCACGCAACCACCTGAGGTCATCCAACGGCTCAAAAAATTCTTAGGGGAGTAACAAAGGGTGAAGGATAAGACACGGAGGTCCCGATGATCAGGCTAAAGAAGCTCGGACATATCCAGCTCCGGGTGGCCAACCTCGAGCGGTCTAAAGCCTTCTACCGTGACGTCCTCGGCTTCCGCGTCGCCGAGCAGGATCCCAAGCACGGCGACCTGTTCATGACCTTGGGGGAGGACTTCCACACGCTGGACATGGCGCAGCACGAAAGCCCGGAGACCGCCAGGGGCCCGGCACGGCCGCTTGGCGTCGCCCACATCGCCTTTCAAGTGGCGAGCTACGAGGCGCTGGGGGAGGCCTACCGCACGCTGCTCCAGCACGGCGTGCGCATCGAGCGCGCGATGGACCACGTGAACCAGCGGAGCATTTACTTCCTCGACCCTGACGACAATCGTCTGGAGATCTACTATGAGATGCCGGGCGCGCTCGCGCGCTTCCCCGAAGGTCGGGGCGACCAGAACTGCGAGCTGGCCGTCAGCGGCGCCGGAGAACCGTTGCCGGCCTGGCTCTCCGAGCGGTGGCCCCGCAGCAGCACCGCCACATGGAACTCCTCGACCTCCTCCAGCAAAGACAGTTGACCGACCTGAAGGAGCGACTCGAACAGAAGGGCTCTCTCCAAGACCCATTGATGCAAGTCCAGGAAGACATTACAGCTCTATACACCGAGCGCAGCGTATCCTTGGGAGGAACTCCCCATGGCGATCACTGAACAGCTTGCGCACCTGATTGCGGAGACCACGTATGAGCAACTGCCCGCCAGTGCGGTGACCCAGGCAAAGCGGGCGCTTCTCGACATCATCGGCGTCACGCTGGCCGGACATGGAGAGGCCGCGGGCCAGATCATTACCGCATTTGTCAAAGACGCCGGTGGTCATCCGGAAGCCGCCATCCTGGGCACGTCTCTTTACACATCGCCCGCCCTTGCGGCCTTGGCGAATGGCACGCTCGGGCATGCCTTGGACTTTGACGACGTGACCTTTCATCTGCGTGGACACCCCAGCGCGCCGGTGGTCCCAGCAGTGCTAGGGCTCGGGCAGGCCTTGGGTGCGAGTGGCGAGGACGTTATCACGGCTTTTGTGATCGGGGTGGAGGTTGAAGCGAAAATCGGCAAGGCTATGACCTCCGCGCATCTGCGCCGCGGCTGGCATCCGACGGCCACGATTGGCACCCTAGGCGCAGTGGCGGCGGCGGCGAACCTCCTAGGGTTGACTGGTCCACAGGTCCAGATGGCGCTTGGGATCGCGGCTTCGAAAGCCGGCGGGTTGCGGCAGAACTTCGGCACCATGACAAAACCGCTGCACGCCGGTGAGGCAGCGCGCAATGGAGTGGAAGCAGCCCAACTAGCGCAGCGGGGATTCACGGCCGATCCGTATATTCTCGACAGCCGTTTTAGCTTCTTCAACGTCTTCGTGGGTGAAGGGGAGTTCGTCCCCGAGACCGTTATACAGGATTTTGGTGCGCCGTATGAGATCGTCACGCCGGGAATCGGTGTGAAACCCTATCCTGCCTGTCGCCAGGCACATCGCGCCATTGATGCTATGCTCCACCTGGTGCACACGTACCACCTGCAGCCCGACGACGTCAGTGAAATCATCTGCCACATCAGCGCGCGCATGCGCGATTTTCTCGTCCATCACCAGCCGCAGACGGGTTTGGCGGGGAAGTTTAGCATGGAGTACTGCCTGGCCGGGGCGCTCCTGCACGGCAAGCTCGGCCTGGCGCAGTTCTCGGACGCCAGCGTGCAAGATCCCCGCGCCCAGGCGTTGATGCAGCGTGTACGCCTGACCCATCCAGATCAGGACAAAATCAACTGGGATACGCCTGGTCCAGATGTCGTGGAGGTCGTGTTGCACAGTGGCGCAAGGCGGCACCAGCGCATTGAGGTTCCGAAAGGCGATCCAGATCTCCCGCTGACATGGGCCGAACTCGTGGCCAAGTTCCAGGACTGCGCTGCGACGGTGTTACCAGACGGGCAGATCGAGGAAGCCATGCAGCATATCGCGCGCCTGGAAGAACTACCGACCCTGAAGTCGCTCATGGCGAGCCTCACCTTGGCGGATGTGCCAGCGTAAATCCCGGTGTGCCGGCGGTGAGGAGCGAGGCACGCTCAATAGTTCCGAGTTTCGGGTTTCGAGTCTCGAGATTGTCCCCTCCCCAACGCGAAACCCGGGACCCGAAACCCGAAACCGAGTCTTACTTCCGTGGTCAGTGGATAAACCCGTACAGCTTGCCGGCGTTCTCGCAGACGATCTTGTGGCGTACCTCCGCGGGCAGGTGGCCCAGCTCGCGGTCGATGAACTCGCTCGAGTCAGGCCACACCCCGTCCGGGTGAGGAAAGTCCGAGCCCCACATAATGGTATCGTGCCCGATGTCGTCGAGGAGTTTGATGCCGATGCGATCACTCTGGTACGTCGCCCGGCACTGGCGACGCCAGTACTCGCTTGGCCGCATAGCCAGGTTGAGGTCCTTGAACTGGTCTTCCCACTCCGCGTCCATGCGGTCCAGCACATAGGGAATCCAACCGATCCCGCTCTCGCCGATCACGATCTTGACGTTGCGGTAACGTTCAAGCACGCCGGCGAAGATCACTGATATCAACGTTGTGGCCATGTATAGTTGGAAGCCGGAGATGTGGACTGCGCGCTCCACTAGCGCGAGCTGGGGCGGCAGCTTCGCGAGGTCTGGCCGCCGCTCCCCGACGGTGTGGAAATGTACCGGCAAGGCGGCCTCGTTGGCGACCTCCCAGACCGGATTCCACTGGGGATCCCAGAGCGGCGCAATGTCGTACGAGTGGGCGATCTCGAGACCGCGCACGCTGCCGCGTTTGATCACGCGCCTCATCTCTTCCACAGCGGCCTCGACAGGAGCATTGGGGATGCACGCGAGGCCCGCGTAACGGTCGGGGTGAGCGTGGCAGAAGTCAGCGAGCCACTCGTTGTAGATCCGCACCAGTTCGACGGCGGCCTCAGTGTCATTCAGCCGCCGGGTGGCGCCGAGGATCCCGTAGAGTACCTCGGCCTGCACGCCGTCGCGCTCCTGGTCATTCAAGCGCAACTCCGGGTCGGTGAGCCTGCGGATGCCGCGCTTGCCGTCCTCGTAGAGACCGGTCGAGGCCATCCGGTCGGAACGGTGAATTTTGCCAGGGACGTACTCTCGTCCGGCCGAGCCCATGCCGTTCAAGAGCCCGAGGTTCGCCCCCTTCTTTGTCACCCATACCGGCCCTTTGGGACCGTCTGTGACGTAGGGCATGCGGTCCTTCAATACCGCCGAGGCGTTTGAGGTGAAGAGATCGGGCGGCAGCCAGCAGAGATCGACGTGGCAGTCGGCAGAAATTCGGGTATAGCGCATGTCAGTCCTCCGAATATTTCGTAGTCTACGCGCTCACGGCCGCTTTGAAACAGACCCTCTTACTTGTCTCAAATGCCGGGGAGAGATGTCAAGAAAAACCGAAATCCGAAGCACTAAATCCGAAACAAACCGCAGCCAAATAAATCCTAAACTCGGAAAATTCAAAACGCCGATTCTGGTCGCTCCTGTTTGGAAGATTGAATTCGTTTTGTCTTTCATCGTTTAGAAATTGTTTCGAATTTCGGATTTCGTGCTTCGAAATTTTTCCTTGGCGTCCTTTGCGTGCTTTGCGCGAGAACTGATTTTTTCCGATCTCGTGCTCATGCCGAAATTTCACATACGTTTGGCTAGAGTTTATTGGATGCTATAGAGTCGAGCGCAGTTGTCCCACAGAATCTTACGCTTGCCCGCCTCGCCAACACCCTCAAGTTGCAAAAATGTCTCGATCGCGTGCGGGTAGGCCGAGTCGTCGTGCGGCCAATCGGTGGAAATGACGATGTTCTCATCGCCGATGGCCTCAATGGTGTACCGCACGACCGCCTCATCGGGATCAACCGAGACATAGCAGTGACGGCGAAAATATTCGCTGGGAGGCATCTTTAACGGGAATCGTTCGTCGTCGCCGAACTTCTCGACGCGCTCGTCTAAACACCATAGCCACCACGGCACCCAGCTGCAGCTCCCCTCCAGAAAGGCGGCGGTCAATCCCGGAAAACGTTCGAAAACTCCGCCCGTCAACATACTCCCCAATGCCAGCATCATCTCCACTGGATGGCCCATAGCGTGCGCCATAGCGAAGTTATCGAGATACCGCCGTCCCAAATGCTCCTGGTAGGCCATCTGGATGCCATGAAAGGCAACGGGCACGTGAAGCCGTTCCGCTTCGGCCCAGAGGGGATCGTAATAGCGGTCGTACCACGGCCGGCCATTGACCTGCTGGTTGGGCAATACCAGAGCGACAGCTCTTAATTCCTTGACGCTACGCCGCGCCTCTGCCGCCGCGAGCTTCACGTCATGCACCGGTACGAGAGCCGCCGGTTTCAGGCGCGCGCGGTCGGTGCTGCAGAAATCGGCGAGCCAGTTGTTAAAGGCACGGCAGACGGCAGCGGTAAGTTCTGCGTCCAAGCCATCCACGGCAACGATATGGGCGGCGCGTGTGCGAAACACGATGGAGATGTCGATGCCTTCCACCTCCATGGCGTGCAGCATCGCCTCCGGCTGTTCGCCGCGGCGCTCCTCGTCAGGACCAACCTCGCGTCCAAGCTTCTCGTGGCGGTCGTGTGCCTTCTGCCGTCGTACTTTGGCCAGGCGCTGCCGTTCCGGGCGATCGATGTAAGCAGGAAACACCTTGCCCTCAAAACGCCACACGCCTGGGCTCGAGCCATCCGGCATATTGGTAAACTGCGGGGCGCGCTCTTTGAACTGTGGCTCGATATACCTGGCCCAGAGATCACGCGGCTCCGTCACATGGATGTCACTGTCTATGACCTTAAAGCCCTGCTTCACTGTACACCTATCCTTCCCTGCCCTGGCAGGCAGACACGGCCCGTCCGTGGCTCTCCGTTCTCTGTCACTTGGTTCGGGCTTCCATTATATATAGCTATAGCACACCTTCGAGATGCGCAGGCCTCCTGATTTCTAGGGGACCCGTTGCGCGCCTGCGCGTAACGGGCCGCCACCTGTCCTGCTCAATGTTCCTTCATGGTGCGCCGCTCGATTTCCAGCAGACGCTCCAGGCCGCTGGTCGTCTGCGCGGCTTTCATCTCTTTATCGGCACCGCCCGGACCCAGGAAAGGATCCATTTTTCCCTGTGCCAAACACTCATAGGACTGGCGCACGGCTTTGACCATGGCCGCGAAAGCCGTGCCGGAGGAGGCGGCGAGGCGGTAGCCAAGACCGGCCAGATCATTCGGCGAGTAGAGGAATCCGGAGAAACCGTCAGGCGGCGCGAACGTCATGAGCGGCGGCGGCAACCGCTCGCCGACGATGCGCATCTCCTCGGCATTGCGCGTGTGGACGAAGAGCATTTCGGCGCCCGCTCTGTGAAAGGCTTCCGCACGGCGCAAGGCTTCGTCGAGGTCATAGACCCGCCGTGCGTTCGTCCGGGCGATGATCACGAAATCGGGGTCTGTGCGGGCCGCGATCGACTCGGAGATTTTCTTTAACATCAATTCGGTCGGGATCAGATGATCGACCCCGACGTGGTGCTCGACACGGCGGGGCAGCAGCTGATCCTCGAGCTCGATCGCGGCGAAACCCGCCGCTTCGGCGAGGGTCATCGTGCGGTGCACGTGCACAGGATCGCCCCAGCCGCCGCCCGCATCCAGGACAATCGGTAATCGGCACACGGCGCGCATGTCGAGCGCCACCGCGGCGAGCTCCGGAAGCGTCAGATTGGCCTCGGTGACGCATTTCAGCCAGCCGAGCGATCCGCCGCTGAGATAAACCGCCTTGAACCCGGCCTCCTCGGCGAGCCGCGCCATGATCGGATTGAGCGCCACCGGCGCGACGATGAGTTCGTTCCCCCGCATCAGCTCGCTGAACTTTTGCACCTTACGCTCCTTAACTTGATCGCCGCGATGCTCTTGACCCGTCCTGTTCCAATCAATTTAGCTCCTCCATACTCCGGGGCGGAGAATATGTCCAGCCCTGTCTGCGTGCCGCACCGGCAGGCCTGTGTGAAAGCGTCAATTCTCCCTTGACGCCTGTCCCCGATTCGCCGTATTTTCTCGATTAGCCCGAAGCGCAGTAAGGGAACTTTCAGTTGCCTTGGGATTTTAGGCGTGAAGAAAAAGATCTCAGATTGTAGAAACAAAGATTGTAATGATTGTATGTATGCTACGTCAGACCCCTAAACTCTCGCTCTCTTGGCCAGGCTGGCGAAAAATTGATGTGTAATTTAGCCGCAGATATACGCGGATTAAAGTCCCGGCTAGTCGCGCTTCTGGGTTTGAATTATCTGTGTCTATCTGCGTTTGCCCATGCGCTCCGGTCCGCGCTCGACAAGGTCGCAGCGCTGGTCGGGATGCCCGAGCCTGTGACGGTGGGTGACGAGCCGATCACGCGATGGATGGATTATTTCCGCTTCCTGCAGGGCGCAGAAGCATGGGCTTGCCACGGCGAGTGGATTACGCGGGAAGAGCCTGCGCTCGGCCCGGGAGTCAAGGAACGCTTTGCCTGGGCACCGACGGTGAGTCACGAGGATATCACGCGCGCCAGGACACGGCGCGAGGAGATCGCGCGCCGCATGGCGGAAATGCTTGGGAGAAGAACGGTGCTCGCGCTACCGTCCACGCCCGGGGTCGCGTTGCTCCGGAACTCAGCGCCAAAAGCCCTCGACGACCTGCGCGCCCGAGCGCTGCCTATCCTGTGCATCGCCGGTTTGGCACGGCTGCCGCAAGTGTCACTGCCGCTGGCGAAGCTCGACGGTTGCCCGCTCGGGCTGTCGCTCCTCGCCGCACACGGCAACGATACCCTCCTCCTCGAACTGGCCGGCAGGCTGATAGGCTGAGTCACGCATGATTATCTATGGAGGAAACTATGAAGCGGAGCACTAATCACATCCTCACCACGCACACCGGGAGCCTGCCCCGTCCCACGGACCTCGTGCACATGGTGCTGCGCAAGGAGAAGAAGCAGCCGGTGGATGAAGACGCCCTCGCCATGCGCGTGCGCTCTGCGGTCGCGGAGGTGGTGCAGAGGCAGGCCGAGGTCGGGGTCACCGTCCTCAATGACGGCGAGCAGGGCAAGCCCGGTTATTCGACTTACATGAAAGACCGCCTGACCGGCTTTGAGGGTGAAAGTACGGCTACGGTCGTGTCAGGCGAAGCCAAAGACTTTCCGGAGTATACCGCCCGGCGCACGGGAAGAGCCGTCCCCAAGCGCCCCGCATGCACCGGCCCCATCGCTTGGCAGGATCGGGACGCCGTGCAGAAGGACATTGAAAACCTTAAGGCCGCTGTCAAAGAAGTCGAAGCCGAAGAGGTATTCATGACCGCCGCCTCGCCGGGTGTGGTGCCGCACTTCATGAAAGACCAATACTACGGCAGCGAGGAGAAGTATCTATACGCCCTGGCGGACGCCTTGAAAGAGGAATACGACGCTATCCACGGTGCCGGCTTCGTGCTTCAGGTGGACTGCCCCGACTTGTGCATGAGCCGCCACAACCGGTTTTCCGACCTGAGCACAACGGAGTTCAAGAAGATCGCCGAGCTTCACGTGGCGGCCCTTAATCACGCCTTGCGGGACATTCCGGCTGATCGGGTGCGCCTGCACATGTGCTGGGGCAACTACGAAGGCCCGCACCACCTGGATATCCCGCTCACAGAAATCATCGACGTAGCGCTAAAGGCCAAAGTCGGCGCTCTCTCCTTTGAGGGCGCCAACCCCAGACACGAGCATGAGTGGGTCGTCTTCAAGGAGTTTCATCTTCCTGATGGCTTGGCCATCATTCCAGGTGTTATTGACTCCACGACCAATTTCGTAGAGCACCCCGAGCTTGTAGCGCAGCGCATTGTCCGCTACGCAGAGGTCGTCGGCCGTGAGAACGTCATCGCGGGCACAGACTGCGGCTTCGGCACCTTCGTGCGCACGGAGCCGACCATCGATCCGCGCATCGCGTGGGCCAAGCTCAAGTCGCTGGCAGAGGGCGCGGCCATCGCCTCAAAGAAACTTTGGAATTAGCGGGCATCAAATCTCTTGGTCAACTCCGTTCACACCCATGCGAGCCTGACTCTCATCTTCCTTGTGTCTGGTCTCAAAGCCTCGACATCCAAGAAGTCTTATATAGGCGGTCAGTCATTTCGACGTTTCGAGAATTCTCGAAACGTGGAAGTCCCGCGAGGTCCACCTCGGGCTTTTTTCCCGTTCCTGCCTCATTCTCCAGGCTCTCCTACGCGCCGCGCTTCTGCCCCAGGGCTGGCTTTTCTTTTCCCGCCGTTTTATTCACAATCGGCGGCTTCGGATGTGTTGAAGCTGGTCGTAACGGATCACAATCTGGTAAGTTACTTATTTAACATGGGATTTAATGTTTCTTGACATGTCTAGATTTCTTCTATAGTCTAGTCTCAATGGCCTAAACGAGTTGTACTCGGTCCCAAGGAGCAAGCGATATGAAGAAAAAGATCGGCACCCTTATCGAAGAAAACACTATGCGGCTTGCCAAACGCAAGGCGGCCGAAGAAGGACGATCGCTCAGCGAGGTAATTCAGGACGCTCTTGTGGAATATCTCCGTAAAGAAGCGGCGAATCCCAAAGAGCGCAAGCTGGCATTTCAGCTGTTTTGCGAACGACCGATGAAAATCCCCCCGGAGCAGATTCGTTACGTGCTCGAAGAAGACATGTGGGATCTATGAACCTCGATGACATCCCAAGCGGAAGCCTTTGTGTCCTGGACACTAATATATTGATCTACGCTGAACAGAGGGCTTCCCTTCAATCCGAGCGTCTCATGCGCCGCATTGAAGAACAGGACGTGATCGGCAGGCTACCGCAACCCGTGTGGCAGGAAACGATGCATCGGCTAATGATCATAGAAGCGATCATGCTTGGGCATATCCGCGGGCCGAATCCTGCACGGCAGCTTGCGGAGAAACCGGATGTGGTTAAGAAGCTGACGATTTATCGTGACAAGGTCAGAGCGCTGATGACTCTTGGCCTGGGGTTCGAGCCCTGTCACGAGAGCGATCTCTTAGGCAAAGCGCTTGAGATCCAGGAACGCCATGGATTACTGACAAACGATTCGTTAATCGCAGCGATTGCGCTGCGGATTGACGCGGATGTGTTGGTTTCAGCGGACACGCGCTTCCAGGCAATCAAGGAGCTCCGAACCTACGCGCCTTCAGATGTGAAGCTTCCTTTAATACAATAAGAAAGTAACTCTCAAGCAAAACTGGCCGGTTTACCGAGAGCGATTCTTAAAAGGGGAGTGGCCATGAAAACTGCGGAGAAGAAGCTGATTGAGAGGAACCTGGATCTGATATTTGAATTTGAAAAGTATGTTTTGGAACACCCGGAGATTACCGAAAAGATCCCGCGAGACGCTATCGTATTTATGAAAGTGGCCGGAGACGCAAAGTTCAATCTCTGGAGTGAGCGCCAGGCGAAAAAGCAGGCCAAGAAAGGAGCGCCTCTTATTTCGGTCACGGTGAAAAAGATGGGCCCAGTTCATTCGCGAATCGAAGGACTCTCCTTAGAGCGTGCCGCTTAATATCTGCCTTCTTTAGGAGGAAATGCGACCGCTTCAATGGCTCCATGCCTAGGAAAGCGGAGTTAGCAACTCTCATTTTGACGTTTTGAGAATTATAAAAACGTGAAAGTTCCCCCGGAGTAGCACGAACACGATCACGAGCCACGAACACGGCCCTTTTATCCTTTAAAAATTCACCTTGCCAGCCATCGGCTATATCGCTAGAATGCCGCTATTTTAGAGGTGGCAGTTACTTAGACAGGGCGACCACGGATCACGAGCACGATACGGTGGTTTTCCTAAGCACGAGACCCGGGCACGGCTCTTTGTCTTCTTTCCGCTTTGAACTTTGATCATTCATCCTTGTTTTAACGCGCCGGTGACCGGAGATGCGCGAATGAAAATCGAGCCGAACGGGTGGGGAGGTGATGTAGACGAGGCCTTCGCTATCGTGTAGAATTTTCTCTGATGAAGATACTCAAAGCTAAGTATGAAAACGGCCAAGTAAAATTGACGGAGCCGGCGCCAGAGCCTGGACCCGTCGATGTAGAGGTCGTGTTCCTTGACCGAGATGATCGGCGATGGGACGAAATCATTCGAGACCCTAGGCCCAGGCCGGCTCTTTGCGCTGAGGCCGATCAGGTTCTTGAGGACTATCGGGCAGGTAAAACGGTGCCTCTGGACCGCGAAAAACTCTGAACAGCCGAACACATCTTCGCTTTTGGGACCGCTACCGTAGACTTCCTGCTCAGGTTCAAGAAGACGCCAGAAAAGCCTATCGTCTTTTCATTCAGAACCCTGCCCACCCGAGCTTGCGGTTTGAGCGCCTGGCCTACGATCCTCGTCTCTGGTCGGTCCGCGTAACAAGTTCATATCGTGCTGTAGGTTTACGCGAAGGAGAGGAGATTATCTGGTTCTGGATCGGATCTCACGACGAATTTGACCGAACGTTCCCTCTCCGATAGCTTCTTCTCTAAATTGCTGTATCCTGTCCCAAGGAAATCCGCTGACGACGAAAAACGCGCGATGGTCCAGTTGCTTCAGCGGAACTTTGCAGAGACCTCGGATTAGTCGGCAACGATAGGAGACGGCTTACCCAAGGCCGGTTGAGCTCACTTCGACGTTTCGAGAATTCTCGAAACGTGGAAGTATGGCTTGATAGGAGAACACGGCTCATGCGGCGAGGCCCAAGTCCTCGGTGACCAGCTCTTGAGATCTGGCACCTCCGTGGGAGCACACTTTCGGGAGGCGCAACGAGCCAAGTCCAATCCAGATTTCATTAGCAAGATTGAAGGAGGTATGCAGGAACTTGAGGAGACAGCGTATTGGCTGGAGCTCCTGGAAGGAGCAAGATTTTGCGGGCGAGATCAATTGGAGCCTTTGACAAACGAGGCGGACCAATTGATGGCCATTTTCGTAACGATTGTACGTAAAACTAAGGCTGGAATGGCAAAGCGTAAGTTTTAGAAAAGTTTCAGCTTTCATAATTCAGCTTTCATCCTTGCCTTAAGAATTCCCTTGTCAGATTCGGGCCATACAGATAAACTGGGTTTCCAGTTTCATCCTTTATCCCTTTGCCTTTATCCTTTAGATGCGGACGATGATATGTCATGGGAGAGGTAAATCCGTTTTATCCTTTATCCTTTTGCCCTTATCCTTCTTAGGGCGAGACCCGGGCACGGCTCTTTGCCTTCTCTCCGCTTTCAGCTTTGATTATTGATCCTGGTTTAACACGGCGGAATTTCAGTGACTAACATATTCCAACGCGAGCGTATTGAAAGGTCGATTCTTCTGATCCGCGGTCACAAGGTTATGCTGGATGCGGATCTCGCCGAGCTATACGGCGTGGAGACGCGTGCGCCGCTACAAGCCGTAAGCCGGAATCAAAAACGGTTCCCGAAAGATTTTATGTTCCAGATGTCGAAAGAGGAATACGAACTTTTGAGGTCACAAATTGTGATCTCAAAGAAGGGTGGCGGAGGCCGTCGGTATCTCCCGGTATGTTTTCGGGCGAGGATGCAATTCGAGATTGGTTCAAAACAAACGAAACGAATTTTCTCGAAGGCCTTCAGCCAAGCGAGAGAGCGGATTTCTTAGAGTTTGAAGGAAATGCGCAAGGATTTCGAATTCTCACCCGCTTACAGCAAAGGCAAAACGACGGGGGACTTCAACTAACTTATGCAGTTTTGGGGGCATTTTCTAAATATCCGCGCGCGTCGGTTATATTTGGTATGGACCGCAAAAAGGTTTCAGAAAAGAAGTTCGGCTTCTTCCAGTCGGAGACTGGGTATTTTGAGAAAGTCGCGAGTCTAAAGAAAAAAAAGATGGTGCTTGGTGTCGGCATCCGCTCGCCTTTCTCACTGAAGCGGCGGACGACATTTGTTATCTCATAATAGACTTTGAAAGGCTTAGCCATAGCTTTTTTGTGTTGAAATAGTCGGTCTAAGAGACAACCGATGCCGCGCGCCAATCGCTATTTTCTGCCTGGTCACGTCTGGCACATTACGCACCGCTGCCATCAAATGCGCATTTCTACTGAAGTTTGCGCGCAACCGCCGCCGTTACCTGCATTGGGTTTTTGAGGCCAAGAAACGCTTCGGTCTCTCTGTTCTCAATTATATGGTGACGTCTAACCACATTAGTCAAAGACACAGGTCCGAACGTTAG
>Ga0209874_1000263_pt1 | contig 14715 bp, 19 predicted proteins | sample GWRWN1_20_30_FD_187216 | JGI IMG/M metagenome (GOLD analysis project Ga0209874, IMG submission 187216) | Riverbed sediment microbial communities from areas with no vegetation in Columbia River, Washington, USA - GW-RW N1_20_30 (SPAdes)... | ecosystem: Environmental > Aquatic > Freshwater > River... | reverse complement strand
TGGGCCGCGTCGGCCTCGAACCGACGACACCCCGGTTAAAAGCCGGGTGCTCTACCAACTGAGCTAGCGGCCCACGACAGAGCGCGCCGATGGTGCCATTGCCATCGGCGCCCTGTCAAAGGATTCCTGCCTGCCGGCCTCAGCCGGGCGCCGTCTGCATGAAGTTGACCGCCACCCAGAGCCGCCCCCTGTACCAGACGGTGCCGACGCCGACCCGGTTGGCCCTCCGGTACAGGATGTTGGCCCGGTGGGGCGGCGAGGCCAGGAACGCCCGGTGCAGCCGCAGCACCCAGTTGCGCCAGTCGCCGTCGAAGCGGCCGTAGCCGACGTTCTGGCCCAGCCAGGTCCAGCGGTCGACGGAACGGGAGATGTTGGTGTGCCACAGGCAGCCACGCGGCGCGCGGCAGTTGTTCACGGCCATGGCATGTGCATGGCTGCGGGCGAGCGAGGTCAGCCGAGCCGAGACCCGCAGCGGCGGCAGGCCGCGGGCGGTCCGTGAGGCGTTGATCCGGCGGACGAACTCGGCGTCGGTGCGGGGGCCGGCGCTGGCCGGAGCCGGCGCGACCAGCAGGCCGACCAGGAGCAGCAGCAGGACCAGCAGCAGGCGGCGGACCGGCATGGGCGGGCCTCCAGAGGGAGGGGACCGGACCCTTGGGTCATCGGCAGCTCCGACCGCCACCTTGAACGACCGGGAAGTTACGTCTCCTGCTCGGCCTCGCGTTCGGCCCTCGCCTGGTCGGCCGGGAGCAGCTTGTAGCCGACGCCACGGACGGTGGCGATCATCGACTCGTGCTCCGGACCAAGCTTGGCCCGCAGGCGGCGGACGTGCACGTCGACGGTGCGGGTGCCGCCGAAGAAGTCGTAGCCCCAGACCTCCTGCAGCAGCTGCGCCCTGGTCGAGACCCGTCCCGGCCTGGCCGCCAGGAAGCGCAGCAGCTCGAACTCCTTGAAGGTGAGGTCGAGCGGCCGGCCACGCAGGCGTACCTGGTAGGAGACCGGGTCGACCACCAGCTCGTCCACCCGGATGGCGGCGTCCGGGGTGGTCTGCCGCGGGCGCTGCGCGAGCAGGCGGACGCGGGCCTCGACCTCGGCCGGGCCGGCCGTGGGGAGCACGAAGTCGGAGGCACCCCAGTCCCGCTGCAGGCCGACCAGGCCGGCCTCCGGCATCACCACCAGGATGGCGAGCTCGTCGCCGGACGACCGGAGGCCGCGGCAGACCGCCTGGGCGCGGGAGAGGTCCCTGGTGGCGTCCAGCAGCACCAGGTCCATCCTTGCCACGGCGCCGAGGCTGGACTGGTCAAGGGGCAGCGTCGTCACCGGATGGGCCAGGTACTCAAGGGCGGGGAGAACCTCATTCGCCCCCCCGGGCCGGCCGGTCAAGCAGGCGAACTCGGCCACTCGTCCCCCTCCGAGGATGTGCGCTCGCGGCCGCAGCGCCGCCGGCAACCTACCATAGCGGCATGGTTCGGATCCGACTGTTCGCCGCCCTGCGGGAGGCGGCCGGCGTCGCCGAGGTCGAGGTGCCCGCCGGCCCGCTCGGGGCGGTCCTCGACGGGCTCGGCGAGCGCTACGGCGAGCGCTTCGCGGCGGTGCTCGGCTACTCGAGTGTGCTGGTGGACGGGGAGCGCTGGCACGACCCCAAGGCGTCGGTCCCGGACGGGGCAGAGCTCGCCCTGCTGCCCCCGTTCTCCGGGGGGTCTGGGGGGCTCAAGGGTAGCCCCCCGGTCTCCGGGGGCTGAGTCGGTGCGCAAGCTGCTGGTCGCCGCCGTCGTCCTGCTGATCCTCGGCGTGGCCGCCGACTTCGCCGCCGCCCGGGTGTTCGAGGACCGGATCACCGACGCGCTGCAACGCGAGTACGACCTGGGCCGGCGCCCGGTGGTGCAGGCGCGGGACTTCCCCTTCCTCCCGCACCTGGTCACCGGTCGCTTCTCCACCATCGACCTGGCCGCCACCGACGCCCGCGCCAAGGGGGTCACCGCCGCCCGGCTCGAGCTCCACCTCCACGACCTGCGGGTACCGCGGAACGTGCTGCTCGGCCGGTCGGGCAGGATCACGGTCGGCCGCGCCGACGGCCAGGTCGAGCTGACCGAGGCCGAGATCAACCGCCTGGCCGCCAGCCGCCTCCCCGGCGGGTCGCTGACGATCGGCGCCGACCGGGTCCGCGTGCGCCTGCAGGCGGCCCTCCTCGGCCAGCAGGTCGACGCGGAGGCGACCGGGAAGCTGGGCGCGCGCGACGGCGCCATCACCTTCACGCCGGAGGAGGTGCGGCTGGGAGACGGCCTGAACCCGGCCCTGGAGTCCCGGCTGGCCCCGCTGCTGACCTTCGAGGTGCCGCTGCCGGAGCTTCCGGCGGGGGTGCGGCTGGACCGGGTCGACACCCGCCCCGGGGCGCTGATCATCAGCGGACGGGCGGCCGCGATCCGGCTGGACGCCTGATACGCTCGGCGCATGACCCTGGAGTTCTGGTACACGGCCCTGCTGGTCGCCATGCTGGGCGCCGCCGGCGTGTTCGCCGTCTACGTCGTCTACCGGCTGCTGAAGCCCTAGCGGCGGGAAAAGGAAAGACCCAGGGGGTTGTGCCCTCCGCCCTGGCGAGCGGCGCCACCTCGGTCGGACCAGGCCGAGGCCCCCTGGGTTCGGTGAACTGTGGAGATTCCGGGGGTGATCCGATCCCCGCGATCAAGAGGCAGATCGCCCTACCGGGCAGTCACCTCGCAGGTCCGTACCGGTTCTGACAGCTGGACCACCTCCTTCCTCGCGTACGGCCAGTTAGCCACAGCGGGGTCGGCAGCGCAAACAATATGGCTACCATGGGCTGGTGCACACGCTGACCAGCCCACTCGAGGCGCTCGCCAGCACCCGCGACGGGGTGGTGGCGGTCGACCGCGCCGACCTGGCAACGATCGCGCTCGGCGGGGCGGACGCGCTCGCCTACCTGCACGCCGTCTGCTCCCAGCACACCGTCGACCTGCGCCCCGGCGACGCCACCGAGGCGCTGCTGCTCTCGCCCAAGGGCAGGATCGAGTTCGCCTTCCGGCTGGCCGTCCACGACGGCGGCGTGCTGCTCGACGCCGACGCCGCGGCCGCGGCCGCACTGGCCGACCGGCTGGCACGCTTCGTGTTCCGCTACGACGTCACGGTCGCCGCGCCCCTGCCCGGCGCGACCGCCCTGCTCGGCCCAGGGGCCGGCGACGCCCTCGCGGCCGCCGGCCTGCCGGTGCCGCCGCCAGGGGGACGGGCCGCCGCGGCCCCGTCGCTGGTGGCGCACCGCACGGCGGTCGGGGTCGACCTCGTGGGGCCGGCGGCGCCGGCCGCCCTGCGCCGGCTGCGGCAGGCGGGGGTGGCGGTCGCCCCGACCGAGGTCTGGGAGCTGCTGCGGATCGAGCGCGGCCTGCCTGCCGCCGGCCGCGAGCTGACCGACGACGTGCTCGCCGAGGAGGCGGGCCTGCTCGGCTCCCACGTCCACCTCGACAAGGGCTGCTACCCGGGCCAGGAGACGGTGGCAAAGGTGCACAACCTCGGCCAGGTCCAGCGCCGCCTGGCGGGCCTGCGCTTCCTGGAGGACGGGGACGACCTGCCGGCGCCAGGGGCCGAGCTGGTCACCGACGACGGTCGGCGGGCCGGGCAGCTGCGCAGCGTGGTCCGCCACCCGGAGCTCGGCCCCATCGGCCTTGCCTACGTCCGGCGGGTGGTCGAGCCGGGCCGGCAGGTGCTCGCCGCCGGGCACCCCGCCACCGTGGTCGACCTGCCGCTGCGCTGATCGCCTACAATCACTGCCACTGCGCTCGCGTGAGCGTGTCCAGGGGGGGTCGGATGAGTGTGGAGGTAGTTCCCGGCGGCCAGCGCCGCATCGACCGGGTCCTCGACCCGCGGTTCGCGGCCGACGTCGGCCAGCTCGACCTGGCCGAGCTGCGGGCCCGCCGGGAGGAGGTGGAGGCCGAGGAGGCCGACATCTCCTACCTGCGGCGGCTGCTCCAGGGACGGCTCGACATCCTCAGGGCCGAGCTGGTGCGGCGCTCCCGCGGCGGCGAGCACGACGTGGCCGGGCTGCTTGCCGGGCTGCCGGAGATCCTCAGCGACGAGGCCCCTGGCACCTTCAGCGCCATCCCCCGCATCCAGGTGCCGTCCCGGGCCGACCAGCACCGGCGGCGGGTGGAGCGGCTGGTGTCGGACGAGACCATCGCCCGCCTGCCGGAGCTGGACGTCGCGGAGCTGACGCGGGCCGTGGAGGTGCTCGCCCACGAGGAGGAGAGCGTCTCCACCCACCGGCGGGCGGTGCAGCGGGTGGTGGACGTGCTCCGCGGCGAGCTCGCCCGCCGCTACCGGAACGGCAGCGCCCAGATCTCCGAGCTTCTCGAGTGATTACCTCGATTCGGCCGAAGGGCTCAAGTCTCCTCGGTTGGGGTCCGATGGGTACAGAGCAGGTCCGATCGCGCCTCCCTGCCCGAGACGGGCGACGGACGGTGGTCCCGATGGAGCTGAGCCGCGTCCTTGTGGTCGACGACGACCCGGCCATCCGGCGGGTGGTCTGCGCCCTGCTCGACCTCGACGAGTACGGCGTGCTGGAGGCGGCCGACGGCCTCACCGCCCTCGAGCTGGTCAGGCTGGAGCGGCCCAACCTGGTGATCCTCGACCTGACCATGCCGAGGCTGGACGGCCTGCGCGCCTGCCGTGCGCTCCGCTCCGACCCGGAGCTGGCCGGCACCAGGGTGCTGGTGCTGACCGGCCGCGACCTCCCCGACGACTGGGCGGCGGCCCGCGACGCCGGCGCCGACGCCTACATCGTCAAGCCGTTCTCCTCGCTGGCGCTGCTCGACGCCGTCCGCCGGCTGGTGGCGGGCTGAGGCGCCATGGACCCGGGCAGCAACCACCTGGAGCAGCTCGCCGCCGCCGAGCAGCAGCTGCTGGTGTTCGCGCGCGAGATCAACCAGCTCTACCAGGCCGAGCGGGCCCGCGCGGCCGAGCTGCAGCGGGCGCTCGACCGCCTGCGCGAGTCCTACCTGGACATGATCAAGACGCTGGCCTTCGTGGTCGAGGCCAAGGACCCGGGCACCCGCGCCCACCTGGAACGCACCCACGACTACGCGGTCGCCCTTGCCGAGGTGGTCGATCCGGAACTGGCCGCCGACGAGCGGCTGCGGTACGGGTTCCTGCTCCACGACGTGGGCAAGATCGGCGTCCCCGAGGCGGTGCTCAACAAGCCGGGACCGCTCGACGACGAGGAGTGGGAGGTCATGCGCACCCACCCACTGCTCGGGGAGCAGATGGTGGCCGGCATCAAGTCGCTCGGGCATGCGGTCGCGGTGATCCGCAGCCACCACGAGCGCTGGGACGGCGACGGCTACCCGCACGGGCTGGCGGGCGAGGCGATCCCCGTCGGGGCGCGCATCTTCGCGGTGGCCGACGCCTTCGACGCGATGACCTCCAACCGGCCCTACCGCCGGGCGCTCCCCTTCGAGCGGGCCTTCCAGGAGATCGTGGACGGCGCCGGATCCCAGTTCGACCCGACCGTGGTCGAGGCGTTCACCGCCATCGCGCCCGGTCTCCCCGACCTGCACGCCTCCCTCCACGACGCCGCCAGGGCGGCCTCCGCCCCCGGCTGAGCCCGCTGGCCGGGCCGGGCGCGGCGGCGATAGCCTCGAGCACGCCAGCATCCAGCGCCACAGGGAGGCGGCCATGGAGGTCCTGGCCGAGGTCGAGCGGTCCGGGTTCGTGGAGAGCCGGCACCTCGGCGCGGTCGCGGTGGTCCGCCCCGACGGCCAGCCGCTGGCTGCCGTCGGCGATCCCGACCTGCTCGTCTACCCGCGTTCCTGCTCCAAGCCGTTCCAGGCCCTCGCCGTCCGCAGCCTCGGCGTCGAGCGCGAGCTCGGCCTGGGTCAGCTCGCGCTGGCCGGCGCCTGCGGCTCCCACGACGGCGAGCCCGACCACGTCGCCTCCGTCCGCAAGGTGCTGGCGGCGGCCGGGCTGGAGGAGTCCGCCCTGCGCTGCCCGCCGGCGCTGCCAGGCAACCGGCAGGCGCGCCAGCGGGTCGACGGGCCGGCGGCCGTGTACCACAACTGCTCGGGCAAGCACGCCTACATGCTGGCCGGGTCGGTGGTCCGCGGCTGGGCTCCTGAGCGCTACACCGCTCCCGAGCATCCGCTGCAGGCGGTGGTGGCCGACACGCTGAGCGACTTCGCCGCGGTCCCCATCGAGCACCTGGGCGTCGACGGCTGCGGGGTGCCGGTGCACGCGCTGCCGCTGCGCGGGCTGGCGACCGCCTACGCCCGGCTCGGCGCGCGGGCCGCGGCCGGCGAGGAGGGCCCCTCGGCACTGGTCCGGGCCGTCCGCCGGCATCCGTTCATGCTCGCGGGCAGCGGCCGGCTCGACACCCTGCTGCTGGAGGCGACCGGCGGCCGGGTGCTCGCCAAGGTCGGGGCGGAGGCCACCTACGGCGCGGTCGACCTGGCGAGCGGCACCGGCCTGGCCCTCAAGGTCATCGACGGCGCCCCGAGGGCGAGGGGAGCGGCCCTGCTGGCCGCCCTGCGGGCGCTCGGGTGGCTGGACCAGCGCGAGTGGGAGACGGTCCTGCCGGCCGCCACGGTCGAGATCCACGGCGGCGGCCGTCCGGTCGGCGCGGTCCGCCCGGCGCGGCTCGAGCTGCGGGCGTGAGGCGACTCCCAGCCCGCACTGCTTGCAAAAGTTATCCAAGCGGCCTACTCTAGATAGCGTCAGGAACGAGGAAGGCGGGACCGTGCGCAGCAGCGTCGAGCAGCTTGGTGAGGTTGGTCGCTACATCCGCGAGCAGCGCCACCAGGCGGAGCTGTCGCTGCGCAAGCTGGCGAGCCAGGCCGGGGTGTCCAACCCCTACCTCTCGCAGATCGAGCGCGGCCTGCGCCAGCCATCGGCAAGGATCCTCAAGGACATCGCCAAGGCCCTGCGGATCAGCGCCGAGACCCTGTACGTCAGGGCCGGCATCCTCGATGAGGACGCGGACGCCACCGACCTGGCGGTCGCCATCCTGCGCGACCGCCACCTGACCGAGCGGCAGAAGCAGATCCTGATCGACGTCTACCGCTCGTTCCGGGCCGACGGCAGCGTTCGCGCCGAGGTCAAAGCAGCAACCGACGGGAAGGAGCATCACTAGATGCCCACCATCACCAGCAAGCCTGCCAAGCAGGCGCTCTACGCCGTGGCCGGCGCCGCCGACCTGGCCGTGTCGACCATCCGGCACCTCCCCAAGGAGGCCGACCGGATCCGCGCACGCTTCCCCGGCGAGGCCGCCAAGACCTACGACCGGCTGGTCCGCCGGGGCGAGTCGCTCGTCACCGGCGTGCGCCGCTCGCCCGCGACCCGGCAGGCGACCGAGGCGACCAGGACCGCGGTGTCCCGCACCAAGGCGGCCAGCACCCGGGTCCGTCGCAGCGCCGCCACCACCCGCTCGTCGGCCAAGGCGGCCGGCACCACCGTGCGCCGTGCGGCCGAGGCCGACGCCAAGGCGGCAAGGGAGGCAGCCGGCAAGGTCGGCGAGAAGTAGGCAGGAACTCGACAAGAGCGGATAGCATGGAAGCACCCGCGGGCGCGTCCCGCGGGTGCTTCGCGTCACGGTCGCGGAGCGGGGCCCGACCAAGGAGGTCTCGGGTGACGCTGACGGTCGAGCAGCCTTCCCCGCTCCCTGACCCTTCCGTCCGCCGGGTCGCGGTCCTTTCGGTGCACTCCTCGCCGCTGGCCCTGCCGGGCGTCGGCGACGCCGGCGGCATGAACGTGACCATCCGGGCGGTGGCCGCCGAGCTGGCCCGCATGGGGGTCGAGTCCGACCTGTACACCCGGTCGACCTCGCCCGACGACCCGCCGGTCGTCCAGGTCGAGCCGGGCGTGCGCCTGCTGCACCTGCCCGCCGGGCCGCTGGCGCCGGTGCCCAAGCAGACCCTGCCGCGCTACCTCTGCGCGTTCCTCTGCTCGCTGCTGCGGGCCGAGGAGCGCTACGGGCCCTACGACGTCATCCACAGCCACTACTGGGTGTCCGGCTGGGTGGCCAGGCTGGTCAGGGAACGCTGGGGCAGCCCGGTGATCCACTCGTTCCACACCCTCGGCCGGGTCAAGAACCAGAGCCTGGCAGCCGGCGACCAGCCGGAGCCCCCGACCCGGCTGGCCGGCGAGGAGCGGGTGGTCGCAACCGCCGACAGCCTGCTCGCCCCCAGCCCCGCCGAGGCGCGGCAGCTGATCGAGCTCTACGGCGCCTGCCCCGCCAAGATCCGCATCGTGCCGCCAGGGGTGGACCGCAACCGCTTCCATCCCGGCGACCGCGCCGCCGCCAGGGCCGCCCTTGGCGTCGCGCGACCCCACGTGCTCGCCTTCGTCGGTCGGCTGCAGCCGCTCAAGGCCCCCGACGTGGCGGTGCTCGCCCTGGCCGCCCTGACCAGGCAGCGGCCCGACCTCGACGTGGAGCTGCTGGTGGTCGGCGGCGCCTCCGGCAACGGCGCCGAGGAACCGGCGCGCCTGGCGCGCCTGGCCGCCGAGGCCGGCGTGGCCGACCGCGTGCGCTTCCTCGCCCCCCGTCCCCACGACCGCCTGGCCGCCGTCTACCGGGCGGCCGACCTGGTGCTGATGCCTTCCTGGTCGGAGTCGTTCGGGCTGGTCGCCCTCGAGGCGCAGGCGTGCGGCACGCCGGTGGTGGCGGCCGGCGTCGGCGGCCTGCTGCACGCGGTCGGCGACGGCACCACCGGCATGCTGCTGGCCGACCACGATCCCGAGGCCTGGGCCCGCGCGATCGCCCGGCTGCTCTCCAACCAGCGCCGGTTGGCGGCGATGGGCGCGGCCGCCGCCCGCTTCGCCGGCGCCCACGGCTGGGACGAGACCGCGTCACGGCTGCTGGCCATCTACGCCGACCTCGTCCCGGCCGCCCGCGGCCTGGTGACCCTCGAGCGGACCAGCTAGGCCGTGCTGGCGGTCCGGCGGGCCCTGGCGCTCGGCGCCCATCCCGACGACGTCGAGCTGCAGGCGGGCGGGACCCTGGCGACCTGGGCCAGGCAGGGCGTCAGGGTCGAGCTGGCCTGCTTCACCGCCGGGGAGAAGGGCAGCCACGACCCCGAGGCCGACCCGGCCGAGGTGGCGGCGCTGCGCCGGGGGGAGGCCGCCGCGGCCGCCGCCGCCCTCGGAGCGGCGCCACAGGTCCACTTCCTCGGCGCGGTCGACGGCGAGCTGGAGGCGACCATGCCCCTCCGGCTGGCCGTCGCCCGGCTGGTGCGGACGGTCCGGCCCGACGTGGTGCTCGGCCACGACCCCTGGCGGCGCTGGCTGCTGCACCCCGACCACCGCGCGGCCGGGCTGCTGACCGTCGACGGCGTGGTCGCCGCCCGCGACCCCCTGTACGGCCTGCCCGCCGGTGAGCTGCCCGCCCACCGGCCCCACACGATCCTGCTGTTCGGCACCGACGCGCCCGACGAGGTGGTGGAGGTGACCGCCGCCATGGACGCCAAGCTGGCCGCGATCGCCGCCCACGGCAGCCAGGTCGGCGACCAGGAGGACCTGAGGCGCCGGGTTCGCACCTGGAACGCCGCCATCGGCTTCGACTTCGGCCTCCCCTATGCGGAGGCCTTCCACGCCCTCGACACCCGCGGCCGCTGACCGCCGGGCCGGTCGGTCCTTGGCTCCCACTGGAAGCGTCGCACGGCGACGACCGCGCCGATGGCGCCCCACAGCACCAGCATGCCGAGGTGGCCCCAGCGGAACCCGCTGCCGACGACGAGCGGGTTGAAGGTGTCCTCGAGAGCCAGCGCGAAGTGCTTGACGGGGAAGACGTCGGCGACCGTGTTCAGCCACGCCGGCGCGCCGACCATCGGGTAGAACAGCGACGAGACGAACGCGATCGGCAGGAAGGTGAAGTTGGCCACCACCGGGGCCGCCTCGCCGTTGGGGATCAGCGCGGCGACCGCCAGCCCGAGAGCGCAGAAGCAGGCGGCCCCGAGCAGCAGGGTCAGCGCGGCAGCGGGCAGCATCCGCCAGATGATCCGCACGTGGAACAGCAGCACCCCGGCGCCGATCATGATGACGGCGCTCACCAGCGAGAACCACACCGACGACAGGATCCGGGCGGCGACGTAGATCCAGGCCGGCAAGGGGGTGCCGCGGATCCGCTTGAGGACGCCCAGGTCGCGGTTCATCGGCACCGAGGTCGCCAGGCCGGTGTAGCAGGTCGAGATGACCGCGAAGGCGAGCAGCCCGGGAACCAGGAACTGGGCGTAGCGGATGCCGCCGAGCTCCGGGATCCGCTGGCTGCCGTTCAGCGAGCCGAACAGCAGCAGGAACATCAGCGGGAAGGCGAGCGAGAAGAAGGCCGAGAACGGGTTGCGCAGGAACAGCTTGTTCTGGTGGCGGAACTGCCGCAGGAGCAACGGGCCGGTGGCGGGGTGGCCGCCGGCGTGCAGGCGTTCAGTCATGGACGACCTCCGCGGGACGCTCGGCGCTCCCGGTGAGCTGCAGGTAGACGTCCTCCAAGGACGGGCGGGTGACCGCCAGCGCCTCCAGTTCCTCGCCCCTTGCCAGGGCCCAGCCTGTGAGGGTGTGCACCGCGCTGGTCGGGGCGCTGGTCCGCAGCAGCACGCGGTCCTCGTCCCGCTGGATCCCGGCTGGCAGGTCGCCTGGCAGGTCGGCCAGGGTGGCGCCGTCGGGCAGCCGGAAGCTGATCACCGCCTCGGCGACGTCCCGGCCGCCGAGCGACTCCGGGCTGCCCTGCGCCACGATCCGGCCGGCGGCGATGATCGCGACCCGGTCGGCGAGGCTCTGGGCCTCGTCCATGTAGTGGGTGGTGAGCAGGATGGTCTTGCCGAGGTCCCGGAGGCTGTCGACCAGCTCCCAGGCGTGGCGGCGGGCGGACGGGTCGAAGCCGGTGGTCGGCTCGTCCAGGAACAGCAGGTCGGGGTCGCCGACGATGCCGAGGGCGAGGTCGAGGCGGCGCAGCTGGCCACCCGAGAGCGTCTTGATCCTGGCCGCCCGCTTCTCGCCCAGGCCGACCAGGTCGATCACCTCGCCGGCGTCACGCGGGTGCGGATAGTAGCCGCCGAACAGGGCGACGATCTCCTCGACGGTCAGCTCGCGGTCGACGCCGGCCGACTGCAGCACGATGCCGATGCGCTCGCGGAAGTCCCGCTCGCCATGCTGCGGGTCGAAGCCGAGCACCTCGACCTCGCCACCGGACCGCTCGCGGTACCCCTCCAGGATCTCCACCGTGGTGGTCTTGCCGGCCCCGTTCGGACCCAGCAGGGCGAAGCACTCGCCCGCCGCCACCTCGAAGCTGACCCCCGCCACCGCCTCCAGGTCCCCGTAGCGCTTGCGCAGGCCGGCCACCCGGATGGCTGCCACCGCTCGTCCCTCCGTTCGATCTCGTTCACGGGTCGGCTCCAAGGGTAGTCTCCGGGCGGGCACGTCCAACCCAGCAGGCTGGCATCTTGAGGTACCTGCTACCAGGCAAGAGGTGATCATGACGCGGCAACCCGAGCCGGAGTCGGTGCGGGCGGCGGCGGTGGCGGCGGTGGGCGCGTTCCTGGCCGACACCGGGGTCGAGGCCGAGGAGCTGAGCGACGGCCGCTGGTTCCTCCGGCTGGCCGGCGAGCGCAAGCTCGGCATCGGCGTGCACCTGGCCGTCGGCGACCGCACCCTGCGGGTCGAGTCGTTCTTCATGCGCGCCCCCGAGGAGCAGCGCGAGCGCCTGTACCGCGATCTGCTGCTGCGCCAGGCGACCAGCTACGTGCTGCGCTTCACCCTCGACGAGGCCGGCGACCTGTTCCTGGTCGGCCAGGTGCCGTTGCGGGCGATCACCCCGGAGGAGGTCGACCGGGTTGTGGGCACGGTGCTCGATCTCGCCGATGCTGCCTATCTGCCCGCCGTGGAGATTGGGTTCGCATCGAGCATTGCCGCCGAAAAAGCTTGGCGGGCGCGCCTGGCCGAGTCCTCCGCCCGTTCACCGGAAATTTCATCAGAGTAATTCTACCCTTAACTAGCTGGACATACGCGTCTGACCAGCGGAAACGCCGCCTTGACGGCCGTGGGGCGCGGCTCTAGATTGCGCTTTGCCCCGAGGGGCCGACGCGGTTGGACCGGGAAATCCGGATTGAAGTTCCCGCCAGAAAGGTTGACGGACCTGGACGGCGCACCGTGGGTGGTGGGTACGCGCAACCTGCCGCTACCGCGGTGAAGTCCAAGCGGCTCTCGGGTCGTAGGACGGGACTTCCTTGCAGGACCAGGGAAGGTCGCGGGAGTTCCTCGGGGCGCTGACGACCCCCAGGGGTCCATCGGCCGGGAGCAGGCGGGTTCGCGCCCGCCGGTCAACCGGACGGGATTCCTGGGGGTCTTCACGTTGCGCTTCGCGCCGGCGCGGGTGCCGCCCGTAGACTCTGGCCAGCAACGGCACCAAGCTGGTTCGGAGGCGCTCGTGTCGCTCACCCAAGAGTCCGTCGTGACCGAGATGGCGCGGCCCCAGGGCAAGAAGGCGCTGCTGCTGGTGATGGACGGGCTCGGTGGCTACCGGACCGTCCAGCGGGGCTCCGAGCTGACCGAGGCACGCACCCCCAACCTCGACCGGCTGGCCGGGGAAGGCTCGCTCGGCCTGCACGACCCGGTCACAAGAGGCATCACGCCCGGCTCCGGCGCCGGCCACCTCGGGCTGTTCGGCTACGACCCGCTCGCCTACGAGATCGGCCGTGGCGCGCTCTCGGCCGCCGGGATCGGCTTCGAGCTGCGGCCCGGCGACGTGGCCGCCAGGGTCAACTTCTGCACGCTCGACCCGGACGGCCGGATCACCGACCGGCGGGCGGGCCGGCTCCCAACCGAGGAGGCGGCCGGCATCTGCGAGCTGCTCGGTCGCGAGGTGCGACTCGACGGCACCGAGCTGTTCCTGCGTCCCGAGCGCGAGCACCGCGGCCTGCTGGTGCTCCGCGGCCCCGACCTCGACCCGGGCCTGACCGACACCGACCCGCAGCGGGAGGGCGTGCCGCCGCTCGACCCGGAGGCCCGCGTCCCCGAGGCCAAGCGCACCGTCGAGCTGGTGCGCAGCTTCCTCGAGCAGACCCGCTCCCTGCTGGCCGACCGGCGGCGGGGCAACTTCGTGCTGCTGCGCGGCTTCGACACCCACAGGCAGCTGCCCAGCTTCCCCGACCGCTACAAGGTCCGCGCGCTCGCGATCGCCGCCTACCCGATGTACGTCGGCATCTCCCGGCTGCTCGGCTTCGAGACCCACCAGGTCGACGGTGCCGCACCGGAGGAGGTCGACGCCCTCGCCGCGCTGCTGCCCGGCCACGACTTCGTGTTCCTGCACGTGAAGAAGACCGACTCGGCCGGCGAGGACGGCGACTTCGAACGCAAGGTGGCCGCCATCGAGGAGGTCGACGCGCTCCTGCCACGCATGCTCGACGCCGGCGTGGAGGTGCTGGCCGTCACCGGCGACCACTCGACCCCGGCCCAGATGGCCGCCCACTCCTGGCATCCGGTGCCGGTGCTGCTGTGGGGCGGCAGCGCCGCCGCCGACGGCCTGCCCGGCTTCGACGAGGTCCACTGCCGGCAGGGCTCCCTCGGCCGTTTCGAGGCCAAGCAGCTGCTCCCCCAGCTGCTGGCCGCCGCCGGCCGCCTGACCAAATACGGGGCCTGAGCCCCGAGAGAGGAAGGTCGATGAAGGGCGTCGTCCTGGCGGGGGGCACCGGCACCCGGCTGCACCCGCTCACCCGCATCACCAACAAGCACCTGCTCCCCATCTACGACCGGCCGATGGTCACCTACGCGATCGAGACGCTCGTCAAGGCCGGCGTCACCGAGCTCATGCTGGTCACCGGCGGCACCCACGCCGGCGAGTTCCTGCGCCTGCTCGGCAACGGCCACGAGTACGGCATCGACCGGCTGCTGTACGCCTACCAGGAGCGGCCCGGCGGGATCGCCGAGGCCCTCGGGCTGGCCGAGCGCTTCGCGGACGGCGACCGGGTGGTGGTGATGCTGGCCGACAACGTCCTCGAGCGGTCCCTGCAGCCGGCCGTGACCAACTTCCTGGCGCAGGAGTCCGGCGCCCGCATCGTGCTCGCAGGCGTCGACGACCCCGCCCACCTCCGCCACCTCGGGGTGCCGGAGCTCGCCGGCGACGGCCGCGTGGTGCGCATCCACGAGAAGCCCGACGACCCCCCCTCCAGCTACGTGGTCACCGGCATCTACTTCTACGACGCCGACGTCTTCCAGGTGATCCCCACCCTGCGGCCGTCCGGCCGCGGCGAGCTGGAGATCACCGACGTCAACAACTGGTACGTGGAGCGCCGGCTGATGCAGTACGACGTGCTCGACGGGTTCTGGGGCGACGCCGGCGAGTCGATCGACGCCTACTACGAGGTCAACGACTTCGTCCGCGTCCACGGAGCGAACAAAGACTGAAACGACCGATTGGTGGTAGCTGGCGTCGGTGCGGTAGAACCTTGGGCTGCAGATCGCCAGCCGCCCCTCGCAAGCCGGACCCCCAGGAGTGTGTCGCTCGTGGCCGTCGTCGGACCGCCGTTGACCGCAGCCGCCATCGCCAACGACCCGTGGTTGATGCGATTCAGGACCACCCTGGTTGCGATCCTCGGCGGCGCGGTGATGGGCATCGCCTGTCTCGCCTTCTACACCAGCTTCGAGGCCATCCGCAGCTACGCCGTCCGCTCCCAGGGCATCGCCCCCGAGCACGGCTGGGCCGTCCCGCTGCTGGTCGACTCCTTCATCGTGGTC
>Ga0209874_1000261_pt1 | contig 14747 bp, 16 predicted proteins | sample GWRWN1_20_30_FD_187216 | JGI IMG/M metagenome (GOLD analysis project Ga0209874, IMG submission 187216) | Riverbed sediment microbial communities from areas with no vegetation in Columbia River, Washington, USA - GW-RW N1_20_30 (SPAdes)... | ecosystem: Environmental > Aquatic > Freshwater > River... | reverse complement strand
CGAGTGCCCGCCGGGCGCCCTCGACATCGGCCACGTTCCTAGGGTAGGCCTAGCCGGTGGCGACGTGGGCGGAGTTCGAGCGGGCGGACGCACCGCTGGCCGCGTTCGGACGCGACCGGCTGGACGGCCGCGTCTGCTTCCACGCCACCCTGCGTCGAGACGGCAGCCCTCGCGTCCATCCCGTCGAGCCCTGGGTCGCGGCGGGGCTGCTGATGGTCCGGTTCCGCCGGCAGAGCCCGAAGGTGCGGGAGGTCGCCCGCGACGCTCGGTACGCGCTGCACTCACCGATGGACAACCCGGACGGCGTGGGCGGCGAGTTCCTCGTCCGCGGATGGATGGAGCAGATCTCGCCCGACCATCCGGCCGCGATCGAGTTCGCCCGAGCGACGCCCACGCCGCTCGCGTTCTACGCGCTCTCGGTGGAGGAAGCCGTGGGCACGACCTACGAGGGCACGGACCGTGACCCGGTCTACCGGCGTTGGCGTTCGGGCTGAACGATCAGGCGACGTGACCGGCCGCGCCGTCGGGCGTCGTGAGCGGCCGGCCCTGTTCGGCCCACTCCTCGAGACCGTGCTCGAGGTTGTAGGCGTCGAACCCGCGCGCCCGCAGCATCAGGGTCGCGAGCTCGCTGCGGTTGCCGGAGCGGCAGACGACGACCGTCGTCTTCTCGGGATCGAGCTCGCCGGTCTCACCCGCCAGGATCGTGTTCAGGGGGATGTGGATCGAGCCCCCGATCCGGCCTGCCTGCCACTCGTACGGCTCACGGCAGTCGACCACCTGCACGTCGTCCAGGTGCTCGGCCAGGCCGCTCGAGGTCGTCAGGTCCGTCGCTACGTCGCTCATGCAGATGAGAATCCTAGCAGCGGGGTGCCGAACGACCGGAGCGTGCGCTCAGCGCGCGAGCGCCCGCTCGAACGCCTCGAACGCCTCCCGCCCGAACAAGACGAACCGGACCTCCTCCACCGCGGTCTCGGCGCCCCGAACGGCCGCGACCGCGACGCCCGCCGCCTCGTGGATCGGGTAGCCGAACACCCCGGTCGAGATCGCGGGGAAGGCAACCCTGCGCGCCCCGAGCTCGTCGGCGACCCGGAGCGACTCCGTGTGACAGGAGGCCAGCTCGCCCGGGGGATCGGCGGATGCGGCGTAGACGGGTCCTACGGTGTGGATCACCCACCGAGCGGGGAGGTCCCCTCCTCCGGTCGCCACGGCGCGTCCGGTCGGCAACCCTTCGGGGAAGGTCGTTCGACGGATCTCCTCGCACTCGGTGAGAATCGAGGGTCCGCCGGCTCGGTGGATCGCCCCGTCGACGCCGCCGCCGCCGAGCAGGGTCGAGTTGGCGGCGTTGACGATCGCGTCGACGTCCTGGGTCGTGAGGTCGCCTTCGAGGAGGACGATCTCCTGCACACACGACATCGTAGGTTGTCGGCCGACATGGAGGACATCGCGGCATCGGTCGAGGGCGCCCTGCTCCGACACTCCGGCATCCGGGCGGTCGAGCTGGTCGGATCGCGCGCCGACGGGTCGGCGACGGGGCTGTCGGACTGGGATTTCATCGTGGTGACCGACCGGTTCGACGTGGTGGCTGGCGCGCTCCCCACCTTGGTCGCCGATCTCGACCCCCTCGCGCAGCAGTGGGATCGGATCAGCGACTATCCCTGCTACATGCTCATGCTGAGCGGGCCCGTCAAGGTGGACCTCATCTTCCCCGGCGAGCCGTACGAGTCGCTGCCCCCCTGGGTCGTAAGCGGCGAGACGCTCGATGCGATCGACCAGCATTTCTGGGACTGGATCCTGTGGCTCGCCTCCAAGCGGGAGAAGGGGAAGGACGAGATGGTACGGCGTGAGCTGGAGAAGATGAGCGCGCACCTGCTCCGACCTCTGGGCGCGGAGGCGGTGCCGGACTCGATCGACGCCGCGCTGGAGGACTACCGCAAGGCGCGTGACGAACGCGAGCGCGAGTTCGGGGTCCGGATCTCCCGACGCCGCGAGCGAGAGGTGCAGCCCGCTATCTCGAGCGGTTGATCGGGAACGACTCGACCGGGGCTCCGCTGTTGGGGTTGAATGGGGTCGAGTCGCAGTGGCGTCAACCACGGGACCGCGAGCCACGGGAGGAGTCAGATGGCCGGGATCGTGATGGAGGATGTCTCCAAGGTGTACGCAGACGGCACGACCGCCGTCTCGGACCTCTCGCTCGACATCAAGGACGAGGAGTTCATCGTGCTGGTCGGGCCGTCCGGGTGCGGGAAGACGACCGCGCTGCGGATGGTGGCGGGGCTGGAGAGCGTCACCCGCGGGACGATCGCGATCGGCGATCGCGTGGTCAACGCCGTGCCTCCGAAGGAGCGGGACATCGCCATGGTCTTCCAGAACTACGCGCTGTACCCACACATGAGCGTCTACGACAACATGGCGTTCGGGCTCAAGCTGCGCAAGCTGCCCAAGGAGGAGATCGATCGCCGCGTCCTGCAGGCCGCCGAGATCCTCGGGCTGGAGGAGTACCTCCAGCGCAAGCCGAAGGCGCTCTCGGGTGGGCAACGTCAACGGGTCGCGATGGGTCGCGCGATCGTCCGCGAGCCACAGGCGTTCCTGATGGACGAGCCGCTGTCCAACCTCGACGCGAAGCTGCGCGTCCAGATGCGGGCCGAGGTCTCACGCCTGCAGAGCGAGCTCGGCGTCACCACGATCTACGTGACCCACGATCAGACCGAGGCGATGACGATGGGCGACCGCGTGGCGGTCATCAGGAAGGGCGAGCTACAGCAGGTCGACGCTCCACAGTTCCTGTACGACCATCCGGCCAACCTGTTCGTCGCGGGCTTCATCGGCTCACCGGCGATGAACATGGTCGAAGCCGATCTCGTGCGCGAGGACGGCGGGCTCTACGCGGTGTTCGGTAGCACGAGGCTTCGCGTGGCCGATGAGGTGGTCTCGGAGCGCTCCGGGGTCCGCGCCTACGAGGGGCAGCGTGTGATCGTGGGGATCCGCCCGGAGAACATGGAGGACGCCTCCATCATGCCGGTCATCCCGGTGGACCGGCGGATGAAGGTCGACATCGTCCTACGTGAGGCGCTTGGGTCCGAGGTGCTGGTGCACTTCTCGGTGGACGCCCCCCCGGTCCTGACCGAGGACACGCGAGAGCTGGTGGGTGAGCAGAGCGGGCCCATGGCCCAGGCCAGCGTTATCGTCCAGGATCTGGAGAAGGCCGTGGAGACCGGAACGTCGACGTTCGTCGCTCGGCTCGATCCGCGAACGCGCGCGGCCGAACGCCAGCCGCTCGAGCTCGCGGTCGATACGGGTCGCATGCATTTCTTCGATCCGCAGACGGGCCTCGGAATCTACGGGGACGAGAGCTGAGTCCCACGCCCCCCCGATTCCCCGAGGGGTTCCTGTGGGGGGTCGCGACCTCCGCGTTCCAGGTGGAGGGTGGCGTCGACGAGGACGGGCGAGGGCCTTCGATCTGGGACACCTTCTGCAGGACACCGTCGAAGGTGCGCGGCGGGGATACGGGAGACGTGGCGTGCGACCAGTACCACCGGTACCGCGAGGATGTCGCGCTCATGGACGAGCTCGGGATGGGCGCCTATCGGTTCTCGATCGCGTGGCCGAGGGTGCAGCCGGACGGTCGCGGACGCGGGAACGCCAGGGGACTCGACCACTACCGAAGGCTCGTCGAGGAGCTGAACGGTCACGGCATCGTCGCCGTCGTCACCCTGTACCACTGGGACCTTCCCCAGGCGCTCGAGGACGCCGGTGGGTGGCCGAACCGCGACACGGCCGAGCGGTTCGCCGAGTACGCCACCATCGTGCACCGGGCACTCTCAGACGGCGTGGCGCACTGGATCACGGTGAACGAGCCGTGGGTCGCGGCATGGCTGGGGTACGGCACCGGGGTGCACGCGCCCGGTCGCACCGATGACGGCCTGGCGCTCGCCGCCGGCCATCACCTACTGCTCGCTCACGCCCTGGCCCGGGACGCGATCGGCCAACCGGTCGGGATCTCGCTGAACCTGGAGCCCCATCGTCCGGCCTCGGAGGCACCACGGGACGCGGAGATCGCTCACCTGGCGGACCTGCACATGAACGCGCTGTTCCTGGATCCGCTGTTCGGGCGCGGATACCCCTCTGCGCTCGTGGACCGCTACCGAGCCCTGTTCGACCGCGGGTTCGTGCGCGAGGGCGACCTCGGCCGCATCGCCGGTCCACTGTCGTTCCTCGGCGTGAACTATTACCGCCCGCACGCGATCACGACGGATTCCGATCGGTCCGATCGCACCACCGAGATCCCCGGATCGCTCGGCGGCTGGGACGTGGTGCCGCGCGGAACGCCGATCACGTCGATGGGGTGGCCGATCGAGCCCTCGGGCCTCCTTGAGCTGTTGCTGCGACTCGATCGCGAGTACTCGCCGGGACGGATCTTCCTGACCGAGAACGGGGCCGCGTTCGATGAGGCGCCCGGGCCGGACGGCGTCGTGCACGACGAGGCACGGATCGCGTTCCTGCGCGACCACGTCGCCGCCGCGGGTCAGGCGCTCGCGGCCGGCGTGCCGCTGATCGGTCACCTCGTCTGGTCGCTGCTGGACAACTTCGAGTGGGCCGAGGGCTACGCGAAGCGCTTCGGTCTGGTCCACGTCGACTTCGAGACCCAGGCGCGGACCCCGAAGGCAAGCGCCCGCTGGTTCCAGGCGCTCGTCGAGAGCGGTTCGTCTCGGCCCGTTTGACCAAGCCGGGCAACGGGGAGGGGAAGCGTGAGATCGGAGCGCAGGCCGAGTTGACCTCCGATGACGTACATGGGGGAGAATGGGTCGAGAGAAAGGGGGCAGGCGATGAAGCAACTCAGGCTCATCGTGCCGTTCGCTGCTTTGTTGCTGATCGCGGCGGCATGTTCGAGCGACGACGAGGGAGGCGGGGGAGAGACCGGTGCCGCTCTGGGGGAGAACACGGGGACGGTGAACGTCCTGAACGCGATGGAGCCGAACGAGGGTGATGCCGTCCAGGCGGCGGTCGATGAGAACCTCGAGAACGCCGACTACACCGTCGAGATCGAGGCCTCGGCCGACTTCGAGGAGCAGTTCCAGATCCGCTCCGAGGGCGGGACGCTCGACATCGCGCTCGTGCCGCAGCCGGGCACCGTCCAGCAGCAGGCGGACGCCGGTAACATCGTGTCCCTCGAGGACCTTGGCATCGACGTGGGCGCGCTCGAGGAGGTGTACGGCGAGTACCTGTTCTCGCTCGTCGAGGTTGACGGAGAGCACTACGGCATCCCCACGAACGTGAACCTGAAGAGCATGGTGTGGTACCCGAAGGACGACTTCGACGCGGCCGGGTACCAGGTGCCCACGACCTGGGACGAGATGCTCGCGCTCAGTGACCAGATCGTGGCCGACGGCGGCACGCCATGGTGCGTGGGCTTCGAGTCCGGAGGCGCGACCGGATGGCCGGCTACGGACTGGATGGAAGACATCATGCTCCGGACCGCCGGCGTGGACACCTACGACCAGTGGGTCACGCACGAGATCCCGTTCACCGACCCGGCGGTCGCCGCCGCGGCCGAGGAGTTCGGGAACATCATGTTCACGGACGGGTACGTGCTCGGCGGAGCGGCCGACACGCCCTCGATCTCGTTCGGTTCGGCGCCGCTGCCGATGTTCGAGGACCCGCCGGGCTGCTGGCTCCACCGCCAGGCGACCTTCATCATCGGGGCCGCGCCGTTCCCCGAGGACGCGGAGGCGGGCGTCGACTACGACTGGTTCCCCCTCCCGCCGATCGACCAGGAGGGCACGCTGTACGCCGGTGAATTCGCGGTCGTCGGGACCGCCGGTGCCCGTCCGGAGGTCGTCGACTTCCTGCAGCAGTTCGCGGGTGAAGCGATCCAGTGCGCCCAGGGGGCCGACCCGGCGTCGTCGAGGATCTCGGCCAACATCAACGTCGGTCCCGACTGCTACGCGAACCAGATCCTTGCCGACTCGGCTGTCGTCCTGACCGACGCGATCGCGAACGACACCGGCCGGTTCGACGCCTCGGACCTGATGCCGGGCGAGGTCGGTGCCGGCAGCTTCTGGACCGGGATGGTGCAGTACATGCAGGACGGTCCGGAGTCCCTGTCGTCCGTGTTGGAGGAGATCGAGTCGAGCTGGCCGTCCGGATAGGCGGCCACCCGGGGAGGTAGGGACGAGCCGGTCGATGCTCGTTGCAACGGAGGGAGCGGCCGCTGAGCGGCCGCTCCCTCCGGTTTGCGGCGGCGGCTTCGACCGGGGGAGGATGCGACCGTGAGCGTCACGTCGGAACCGGCCTCCGCCCCCGGCCTGACCGGAGCTCCTCCGTCGCGCAGGTTCACCGGCGTGCTCGTGCTCCTGCTGCGGGTGCTGGTCGCGGTCGCGGTCCCCGTCGCGACGTTCTCCCTCCTGTGGTGGACGTTCGAGTTCCTTCGCGACGAGAACGCGAACCGGTTCATCGTTGTCGGGGTGGCCATCGTCGTTGGGGTGGGTGGCGTCTTCGCCCTGTACTGGGGGATGAACCGAGCGGTGGATCTGTTCCCCGCCCGCGTGCGCGAAAGCGTCCGGCCGTACGTCTTCGTCGGCCCGTGCCTGGTCATCCTCGCCGTCTACCTGGTCTACCCCGTGATCAACACGCTGCTGATCTCCTTCAAGGATGCGAACAGCCAGACCTTCGTCGGCCTGGACAACTTCAAGTTCGTCTTCACGGACTCCGACATGCTGCGCGCGATCCGGAACACGGCCGGGTGGATCATCCTCGTGCCGCTGGCCGCCGTCAGCATCGGCCTGATCTACGCGACGCTCGCCGACCGACTCCGGCGCGGCGAGGGCGTGGCGAAGTCCCTCATCTTCCTGCCGTTGGCGATCTCGTTCGCCGGCGCCTCGATCACGTGGCAGCTGATCTACAGCTACCGTCCGCAGGGCTTCGGATCGAACATCGGCCTGCTGAACGGGATCATGATCGGGCTCGGCCAGGAACCCGTGAAGTGGCTGGAGCTCCAGCCCTGGAACAACCTGTTCCTGATGGTGATCATGGTGTGGATGCAGACCGGCTTCGCCATGGTGGTGCTCTCCGCCGCGATCAAGGCGATCCCGGACGAGATCATCGAGGCCGCGCGGATCGACGGGGCCTCGGAGTTCCAGGTCTTCCGCCGGATCATGGTGCCGAGCATCCTGCCGACGATCGTCGTGGTCACGACCTACATGGTGATCAACGCCCTGAAGGTCTTCGACATCGTGTTCGTCCAGCCGGCCAGCGCCGAGACGAACGGGACGGTGGTGGTCGCGGAGCGGATGATCCGCTGGTTCTTCCAGCTCAACCACAACGGTCGCGCGGCGGCGATCGCGGTCGTGCTGTTCGCCGCGGTGATCCCGGTGATGGTGTGGAACATCCGCCGCTTCCGCGAAGAGGAGGCGATCCGGTGAGCTCGGCCACGGTCGAGGCGCCCCCGAAGGCACAGGCCCACGCGCCCAACGGGGATGAGCTGGAGTCGGCCGGCCGTGGAGGCTGGTTCGTCCGCATCACGATCGTCCTGATCGTGATCTTGTGGACGATCCCGACCCTCGGCGTGCTGATCACGTCCTTCCGGCCGGAGGATGCGGTGAACGCCTCCGGCTGGTGGACGGTGTTCGCCCATCCGTTCCGGGCCACGGAGTGGACGATCGAGAACTACCGGATCGCCCTGGACCAGGGCGGATTCGGGAACGCGTTCCTGAACAGCCTGGCCGTGACGATCCCCTCAACCGTGATCCCGATCACGATCGCGGCGTTCGCCGCGTACGCGTTCTCGTGGATGGAGTTCCGCGGCCGGTACGTGCTGTTCGTGATCGTCGTCGGGCTGCTCGTGGTGCCGCTCCAGATGGCGCTGATCCCGATCCTACGTCTGTACACGCAGGGGGCGACGCTGTTCGGTCGCGAGATCTTCCCCGATCTCTCTCTGCAGGGGACCTTCCTCGGGATCTGGCTGGCGCATGCGGGCTTCGGCCTGCCCCTGGCCGTGTACCTGTTACGGAACTACATCGGCTCGCTGCCGTCCTCGATCATCGAGTCCGCGAGGATGGACGGCGCCGACCACTTCACGATCTTCTGGCGCCTGGTGGTTCCGTTGTCGGTCCCGGCGATCGCCGCGTTCACGATCTTCCAGTTCCTGTGGGTCTGGAACGACCTGCTGGTCGCCTACGTCTTCCTGGGTGGGGCGGGCCAGAACCGCGTGCTCACCGTCGCGCTGCGCGAGCTGGTCGGCTCCCGTGGCGAGAACTGGCACCTGCTGACGTCGGCGGCGTTCATCTCGATGGCGCTGCCGTTGGTGGTGTTCTTCGCGCTCCAGAAGTATTTCGTGCGAGGTCTCACGGCCGGTGCGGTCAAGGGCTGATCTCCCGATGGCCCCGTCGCGGCGACCGGCCGGCGCCGGGGCCCAGCCGCTGTCGCCCCGGCAGGTGTGGCGGGCGATCCTGCTCTCGACACTCCTGCTGGTGCCGGCGTACTGGGGGCTGCTCGTCGGGCTCGTCTCGATCGCCTCGGACGACCCAGAGCGCGCCCCGAGCGCCGGTCCCTGGATCGCGTTCGGGTTGTGCCTCATCCCGTTCGTCTTCCTCGCGCTCGCGTTCCTGTCCCAGCACCCGCGCGCCCCCCGGGCGACGGTCTGGGCGATGATCCTGTGCCTCGTCGTGGGGATCCCGGTGTCCGCGGTCTCGGCCGATGCCGTCACCGGGTTCGTCGCCGGCGTGGGGGCGGGGGGGATCGCGGCGATGCGCTCCGATCTCGATCGCGCCTGGCGAGCACGGGCGCTCGCGATCGTGATCGTCTCCGCCTGGGCGTTCGTAACGGTTCGGACGGTGACCGACGTCGCCCTGCTGCTGGCGCCGGTCCTGCCGTTCACGAGCCTGGGTGTCGCGGACCATCTCGTCGAGATCCGGCGCGAGGGACGGGTCGGACCGTCCTGAGTCCGGACGTTCAGACGCTCTGCCGCAGCACCGCCCCCTCCCAGGGCCTCAGACCGAGATCGCCCCCCACCGCTTCGCCGTCGCGCGCGCGGTCGGTTCCGATCTCGATCGTGGCCGGGCCGAGGTGGAGCGAGGCCGGCTCGCCCGACAGGTTGACCGCCACGCGAGTGCCTTCGCCGCGCCGCCAGGCCCAGGCGCCCTGCGGTGTCGGGAGCGACGCGTACGCGCCCGAACGCAGATCCGGGGTCCGGCGTCGCAGGACGATGAGGTCGCGGCACAGCTGGAGCACCGAATCCGGGTCCCCCCGCTCATCCTCGACATTGATCGCGCCCGGGTCGCCGATCGGGAGCCACGGCCGAACGCCTTCGCGCGTGAACCCGGCCCCCGGCCGCCCGTTCCATCGCATCGGGGTCCGTCCGGCGTCGCGGCTCGGCTGTTCTGCTCCCCCCCCGCCGACCAGGTCGAGCTGAGCATCCTCCGGCATCGGAACATCGATCATCCCGATCTCGTCCCCGTAGTAGAGGAAGGGCGTCCCTCGGAGCGTCAGCAGCGCCATGAGCGCACAGCGGGAGCGCTCATCCCATCCGTCGCACCAGCGCGTCGGGAACCGACCGACGTCGTGGTTCGATCCTGTCCATGCGGGTTGCGACCCGGGTGGGAGCGCCGCCTCGGTGGATTCCACCACCCCGCGGAGCGCCTCGGCCCGGAACTTCGAGAAGACCAAGGAGAAGTTGAAGCAGAGGTGAAGCTCGTCGTCACCCGTTCCGTAGAAGCGGGCGAGTTGCCGGGGTTCGAAGACCCATGTCTCGGCGACGAGGATCCGCTGCGGGTCGTAGCCGTCGGCGATCGTCCGCCAGCCTCGATAGATGTCGTGCACCTCCGGACGATTGAGGTTGTAGATCTGCCGCTGACCCCGCCGACGGATCTCCGGGGGGTCGTCGTCCGTTGACGGAGGGTTGTCGCGCAGTTCCGGGTCGTGGATCAGCCCGTTCGCGACGTCGATCCGGAAACCTGCGATCCCTCGGTCGAACCAGAACCGCAGGATGCCGTCGAACTCGCCTCGAACCTCTTCGTTCCACCAATTGAGATCGGGCTGCTCGGGGAGGAAGTTGTGGAGGTAGTACTGACCCGTGTCCGGGTCGGGCTCCCATGCGCTTCCCCCGAACACCGACCTCCAGTTGTTCGGTGGAGATCCGTCGGGGCGTGGATCCGCCCAGACATACCAGTCGCGGTGCGCGGCCTTCCGCGAGGACTTGGCGTCGACGAACCACGGATGCCGGTCGCTCGTGTGGTTGGGCACGAGATCGAGGATCACCCTGATGTCCCGGGAGGCCGCCTCCGAGACCAGTCGGTCGAGCGTCGCGAGGTCGCCGAGCTCCGGATGCACGTCCCGGTAGTCGGAGACGTCGTACCCCCAATCCCGATCCGGGGACGGCGTGGTGGGGGAGAGCCAGATCCCGTCCACGCCGAGCCACTCGAGGTGGTCGAGATGTTCGATCACGCCCCGCAGGTCGCCGGTGCCATCGCCGTCGCTGTCGGCGAAGGAGCGGACGTAGATCTGGTACAGGACCCTGTCCCGCCACCACGCGGCATCGTCGTTCGGCACCGCCCAAGTATCGCGGCCGCCCGAACGCCCGCCCACTACCCTGCGCGGGGATGGGATCGCCCGAGCGGATCAGGCAGGTCACGCGCGAGGAGTGGGAGCGCGTCCGCGACCTCCGCCTGCGCGCCCTCGCCGACGCGCCCGATGCCTTCGGCTCCACGCTCGATCGGGAGCGTGGCAACGGCCAGGCCGAGTGGATCGGCTGGATCGAGGGCTGGGAGGGGGCGACGAACGCGATGTTCGTCGCCGAGCGTGGTGATCGATGGATCGGGATGGCCGTGGGTTCGCGCACCGGCGAGGAGGCCCACGCCAACCTCTACGGGATGTGGGTGGACCCGGCGTGGCGCGGCGGGGGAGTGGGCGCGAGGTTGGTTGAGGGCGTTCTGACGTGGGCTCGGTCGTGGGGGGCGCGCTGGGTGATCCTGTCGGTCACCGAGGGCAACGACGGAGCGACCGGCTTCTACGAGCATCTGGGGTTCGCCGCCACCGGTGAGCGACACGCGCTGCGCGAGGCGAGCCGGCTGACCTGCCGAGTGCTGCGTCGCGAACCCTGACGATGTCCGGCAGGACGGCCCTCCGAGGACCCCTGTTACGGTTGCTCGATGCGGACGGACGGGGCTCGACGGATCCGTCCCGCGGTCGCCGTGCAGACGCTGTTCGTGCTCTTCGGCGTCTTCATCGCTGCTTCGTTCCCGTTCCTGTCTTTGTTCCTGGACGGCAAGGGGCTCACGGCGGGCGAGATCGGCGCGGTGATCGCCGCGATGGCGATCGCGCGCGTGCTCCTCAGCCCGCTCTGGGGTCACCTCGCCGACACGACGCTCGGCCGGCGTCGCGCACTGCAGATCGGGGCGCTGGGGGGTGCGATCGGCGCGTTCGCGCTCTTTGGGGCGCAGACCTACCTCGCGATCGTCGTGACGGCGTTCGTGTTCGCCGGCCTGAGCGCCACCGTCGCGCCGAACGTCGACGCGATCGCCCTGGAGTTCCTGGGCGACGACCGGATGACCGAGTACGGGCGCATCCGCGGATGGGAGAGCCTGGCGTACGCCACGGCGTGCCTGCTGGTCGGCGTGCTCCTGCAGCAGGTCGGCATCCGGTGGGCGATGCCGGTCGTCGCCTCGGCGGCCCTCGCCATCTTCGTGTGGGCGGCCGTCGCGATCGAGCCCGACAGGCCGGCCCGCTCGATCCGGCATGGCCGACTCGGCGCGGTGGGCGCGGTGTTCCGGGCGGCCCCGAGGTTCTGGATGTTCCTGCTCGCCCTGCTCCTGGTGTGGACCGGGTTCAACGCGGCGTGGAACTTCATCGGGCTGAAGATCGAGCGCGCCGGCGGCGGCCCGCTGCTGGTGGGGATCGGGACCGCGCTCGGCGGGCTGGTCGAGGTGCCCGTGATGCGGCTCTCGTCGCGGTTCTCGAACCGTTTCGGCCTGCGTGCCGTGTACGTGGCCGGGTGCGTCGTGTACGCGACGGGGTTCCTGCTGTGGGGTCTGGTCGAGGACCCGACGATCCTGTCCGTCCTCACCGTGTTCGAGGGCGCCGGGTTCGCGCTCCTGTTCACGACGATGGTGGTCGTGATCGGCCGCATGCTCCCGTCGAACCTCTACTCGACCGGTCAGTCGCTCGCCGCGACGATTGGGTTCGGGATCGCGCCGATCATCGGCGCGGGGCTCGGCGGGCTCGTGTTCGATCGCTTCGGCCCGGCGACGCTGTACGTCGGCGCCTCGCTCCTCACGCTCTGTGGAGGGGCCGTCGCGTGGGTCGCGCTGAGCACGCCCGCCCTGTCCCGCCCCGCACGGGACGTCGAACCCGTCCTCTGAGGCCGTGCTCGGTCGGTTCGCGCCGCGTCGGGGCTTGACATACGATGCCCCGACACCCTGACGAGGAGGTCGACGTGGTCAGCGCGTTCATCCTGATCCAGACCGAGGTGGGGCGGGCCAGCAACGTGACCCGGGAGATCAGCGGCGTGAAGGGCATCGTGTCCGTCGACCCCGTGACCGGTCCCTACGACGTCATCGCCCGCGGTGAGGCGGCCGACCTCGACGAGCTCGCCAAGGCGATCGTGATGCCGATCCAGTCGGTCGAGGGTGTCACGCGCACCCTGACCTGCCCGGTGCTTTCGCTCTAGCGGATCCGGGCACCTTCTCACGAACGCACGCTTCCACGCGCCCTCTTCAGGCCGCCCCCGGCCTCGCCGATACCGCGTGGGGAGGTGGTGGCGTGGGTTCGGAACGCGGCTTCGTGTCGGTGCGGGCGCTCGTCCTGCTCGGGCTCGTGGTGGCGGCAGTGTGGGTCATGCCGCTCCTGCTCCTCCAGGGCGCGAGGCGCGAACCAGCGGCGGCGGGTCCGACGGCCGTCGGCGCGACGTCGATCGGCGAGCCGGCCGGCGCCACCGGCGCGACCGGCGCGACCGGCGCGACTCAGCCGAGCGACCCCGTCTCCGATCCAATCCAAGAGGCGAACGACGTGCGGGCCCAGGCGATGCTGAACCAGGCGATCCGGGTCTCGCAGATCTACTACGCGGAGCACGGCTCGTTCGACGGGCTCGGACCCGATGCAGCAGCCGCGTACGATCCCTCGATCGTCTACGCGCGGGGCGCCCCCGCCCCGGGCATCGTGGCGATGTCGGTCTCGCCGACGACGGTCGTGTTCGTGATCCTCGTCGAGCCGAACGGCGGGTTCCTGTGCGCCGCCGCGATGGGCGACAACATTACGTTCGGACGAACGAACGCGACGATGCCCGCCGAGTGCCAGGGCGGCTGGGACTAACCGGGCGACCCGTCTCGGAACCACAGCGGCACGTCGCTCCGCCCCGCGAGCTCGAGCGACTCCGGCAGCTCGGCCGCGAGCTCGCCGATCCGTTCCAGGAGCCGGCCGCGCCGCGGTTGAGGTAACGACGCGATGTCGCTCGACGTCGCGTACAGATCCGCGAGCCGCGCCGAGGCCATCGTGCGCTTGGTCGCGAACGAACGGCGCTCGAGCGCCGTGAACCCCTCGATGCGCTCGGGCGGCTCGTACCAAGCTCGGTACGTCTCGACGATCGGTGAGGACGCGCGTTCGCGTTCGACGAGGTCGTCGATCTCCCGGATGCCCGACCGGAGGCCGTCGGGGTGCTCGTCCGTCCGGGCCCAGAACAGCGTCAGCGCGCCGCCCGGGCGGAGCACGCGCCGGATCTCGGCGAACGCGGCCTCGGCGTCGAAGTGGTGGAACGCGTTCCCGACCACGACGGCGTCGGCCTGGCCGTCGTCCAGCGGGATCGCCTCTGCGGTCCCGGTGACGGCGGTCACGTCGGGCAGGTTCGTCGCGAGGACCGCGCGCATGTTGGCGGCGGGTTCGACGGCGACGACGCGGACGCCGAGCGGGACGAACCGACGCGAGAGCTGTCCGGTCCCGGCCGCCAGGTCGACCACGAGCGATCCGGGTTCGAGCCGGGCATGCTCGGCCACCCACCGGATCGCCTCGGGCGCGTAGGTCGGGCGCAGCTCGTCGTAGTCGGTCGCGTCGACGTTCTCGAAGCTGAACCCCACGTCGCGCATCGTACGCGGCCGCCGTACCCTTGCCGGATGCCGCCGCCCGAACGCCCGCCCGCCGGCCCGCCATCTGTCCCGTCTTCTGGCCGCTGGGAACCGGCTCGCGCACCCCTGCCGCGCCGTCTCCTCGGTGAGGAGACGCTGATCGTCCTGTCGCTCTCGCTGCTCGCGAGCGCGGTGTTCGCGATCCTCAGCCTGCTCGAGCACCCGCTGCGCGGCGTCACGGTGGCCTCGGTCTCACAGAGCACGCAGCTCGCTCGGCAGATCTTCGGCGCCCTCTTCTCGCTGGCGCCGGTGTGGCTGGTGGTCTACCTCGTCCGCCGCAGCGGCGAGGGGCTCGAGGGGATCGGGCTGCGATGGGACCGCCCCCGGCAGGACATCGCTCGCGGCAGCCTGCTGTTCCTGGTCGTCGGGGCGGCCGGTATCGGGCTCTACCTGGCGGCGGTCGCGCTCGGCGTCAACCGGTTCGTCGTGCCGGTGCCGCCGCTCGGGCACTGGTGGACGGTGCCGGTGTTGCTGCTGAACGCCGCCGAGGCGGCGCTGCTGGAGGAGGTGGTGGTCGTCGCCTACCTCATCACGCGGCTGCGACAGCTCGGTCTGACCGAGGTGGCCGCCGTCGGCGCGAGCGCGCTGCTGCGCGGCAGCTACCACCTGTACCAGGGCTGGGGCGGGTTCCTCGGCAACGTC
>Ga0209874_1000260_pt1 | contig 14755 bp, 12 predicted proteins | sample GWRWN1_20_30_FD_187216 | JGI IMG/M metagenome (GOLD analysis project Ga0209874, IMG submission 187216) | Riverbed sediment microbial communities from areas with no vegetation in Columbia River, Washington, USA - GW-RW N1_20_30 (SPAdes)... | ecosystem: Environmental > Aquatic > Freshwater > River... | reverse complement strand
TGAGCTTGACCACCCGCCGGTACGGGTCGAGCACCAGCACCCCGTCCTGGATCGTGTCGAACACCGAGCTGCGCGCGATCCGGGCCAGGTCGAGCAGGCGGAAGCGGAAGATGCCCCACACCAGCACCGCGCCGGTCAGGACGAACAGGAACGGGGTCAGCTCGACCCGCCCGAACGGCCCGACGTTGAGGTTGTGCAGGATGTTGGCGAGGATCGGCAGCAGCACGGTGACGATCAGCAGCAGGCTCTGCCGCCAGTACAGGCGCGACACGCGGGTGAGGGTCCACACGAACAGCGCCGTGCAGCCCCACACGACCACGTCGGCGTACACCAGGAACGGCCAGAACAGCGGGCCGACCTGCGCGATGGCGTTGGCCGGGTCGGCGGCCGCCGACGGCGGATAGTAGCGCACCAGGTCGTGGGTGGCCTGGCCGGCGAGCAACACGATCACCACCGCCGGCGGCACCGCCAGGGCGGCCATCGTGGAGCGGTTCACCCACCGGCCCCTGCCGGTGTACTGCATGATGAACGCGAACCAGGCCGGCGGGAGCAGGCAGATGCCGAGCCATTTGGCGTCGCCCCACATCAGCCTGGTGGACAGGTTGGTGGCTCCCAGCTCGAGGGCGTAGGCGAGGCTCCACCAGCCGGCGGCGGCCAGCACGACGGTAAGGCTGGCCCCGGCCGAGGCTCGCCGGCGGCGCCAGACGTAGAAGGCGTAGGCGGCAAGGCACATGCCACCGGCGAGCGCGAGCGCGCTGAAGTACCAGTGCCAGCCCACGCGCCCGCCCCTTCAGGCCAGATGTCCCGATTCGACTAGTGGCGCATCATACGACGCTGGCGAAAAGGAGAAGCGCCATCGCCCCGCGGGGGGGCCGGCGGGGCGACGGCGTCCGCATGGTCTGTACCCATCTGCTCGGCTTGATAAACCTCGCCCGAAAGGCCGTTTCCTACCAGGATGGAGGGCACCATGAGCGACCAGGAGACCGGGCCGCGACGTGAGCCGGAACCGGTCGGCTTCATCGGGCTCGGCAGGATGGGCCGGCCGATGGCGCGCCACCTCGTCCGGGCCGGCCGCCGGGTGGTGGTATGGAACCGCAGCGCCGGCCCGGCGGCGGAGCTGGCCGCCGCCGGAGCGGAGGTCGCGCGAACGCCGGCCGGGGTGGCGGAGGCGGCGGCGGTCGTGATCACCATGCTGCCCGACCTCCCCCAGGTCGAGGAGGTCCTCTCCGGCGAGGACGGTCTGCTGCGCGCGATGCGCCAGGGAAGCGTCCTGGTGGTGATGGGGACGGTCTCCCCGGTCGGCGTCCGCGAGCTGGGGGGTCGGCTGGAGGTGGTCGGCGTGTGGGTGGTCGACGCCCCGGTCAGCGGTGGCGACGTCGGGGCGGAGGAGGCCACCCTGAGCATCATGGTCGGCGGCCGGGAGGAGGACGTCGACCGGGTGCGGCCCTTGCTGGCCGCGATGGGCACCACCATCCACCACCTCGGGCCGCTCGGCGCCGGCCAGCTCGCCAAGGCGTGCAACCAGGTGGTGGTGGCCGCCACCCTCACCGCCCTCGCCGAGGCGCTGGTGCTGGCGCGCAAGGGCGGGCTGGACCCGCGGCGGGTGTTTGCGCTGCTCGCCGGCGGGCTGGCGGGCAGCCGGGTCCTCGAGCTGAAGGGGGAGAAGCTGCTGCGCCACGACTTCCGGCCCGGAGGGGCCGCCGCGTTCCAGCACAAGGACCTCGGCTTCGCACTGGCCGCTGCCAGGGACGAGGGCGTCGCACTGCCGCTGACCGCCCTGGTCGACCAGCTCTACGGGGCGGTGCGCTGGAGCGGCCTTGGCGAGGACGACCACGCCGTGGTCCTGCGCGTCCTTGAGCGGCTGGCGGGCGAGCCGGACGCAGACTGACCCGAATCGGGCACGGCGGTCAGCCAGCCGCCGGCGGGCGGGCTGGGTTCCGGGCTGCCGTCACCTGGCAGGGGCTTCGGCGCCGGCTGTGAAGGTCCTGGAACCCTGTGCCCTCACTCGTGGCGGAGGGCGGTCGCCGGGTCGAGGGCGGCCGCCTGGTTGGCGGGGCCGAGCCCGGCGAGGATGCCGACCAGGGCGGAGATCCCCAGCGCCAGCAGGGCCGCCGGATAGGAGACGATGGTCCGCTGGTCGGTGAGGTTGGGCAGCGCGACCGCCATGGCCAGCCCGGCGGCCACCCCGAGCAGGCCGCCGATGACGCTCAACACGGTCGCCTCGGTGAGGAACTGCGCGACGATGTCGCGCCGCCGCGCGCCGACCGCCCGCCGGATGCCGATCTCCCTGATGCGCTCCCGCACCGCGACCAGCATCACGTTGGCGACGCCGATGCCGCCGACGATCAGGCTGATGGCGGCGATCGCGGTGATCAGCCGGGTGAAGTTCGTCGACGACGCCTGGCTGGCCTCGATCAGCGTGGTGGGGTCGAGGGTGATGAAGTCGTTGTCGTCGTCGGCGCCGAGCTCGTGGCTGGCCCGCAGGGCGGTGGTGACGTCGTTGCGGTAGCGGTCGGCGGCGCCCGGCGCGGCGGCGACCCGGAGCTGGCTGACGCTCGGGTCGGCCGAGACCAGCCGGCCCTTGATCGCGTTCAGCGGCACCAGCAGGCTGTCGTCCTGGCTCTGGGCGCCCTGCCCGGACGCCTTCAGCACGCCGATGACCAGGTAGCGCTCGGTGCCGACGTCGAGGGTGACGCCGACCGCCTGGCGGGCGTCGAGCCCGAGGTCCGCCGCCAGGCTGGCCCCGAGCACGGCGAGCTTGAGGCCATGGCCTTCGGCGAAGCCGGAGAAGAACGCGCCACCCGCCGGCTGGAGGTTGTCGACCTCCTGGATCGCGGTGGTGGTGCCCTTGACGGTGGCCTGCACGCTGGTCGCGCCGTTGGTGATCGTCTGCTGGGTCTGCACCACCGGGGCGACGGCCCTGACCGAGTCCAGCTGCTCGACCGCGCGCACGTCCGAAAGGGTGAGGGTCTCGTTGGACCCCGCCGTGCCGCTGACCCCGCCGCCGAAGCCGCGGCCGCCCATCACCGTCAGGGTATTGGTGCCGAGCCGGCTGAACTGGTCGCTGACGTCGGCGGCCGAGCCGTTGCCGACCGCGACCAGGGTGACCACAGAGCCGACCCCGATGACCAGCCCGATCACCGTGAGCATGGAGCGCAGGGCGTTGGCCCGCAGCCGGCCGCCCGCCAGCCGGATCGCCTCCCCGATCAAGGGTTGCCTCCTCGTACGCCGCCGGGGGGGCCGGGCCCGAAGAACCCGCCGCCGCCCTGCTGGTTCTGGTTGGCGGCGCCGGTGTCGCTGGCGGTCACCCCGGTGACGACCTGCTCGCCGGCCTCCAGACCGGTGAGGATCTCGCTGCCCTGGGTGGTGACCAGGCCGACCACGACCGGGCGGGTGACCGTGGTGCCGTCCTGGACGACCTGCACGGTCGGGTTGGCGCTGCTGCCGCCGATCGCCGAGGAGGGCACGACCACGACGTTGCGGCGGCTGGCCGTGACCACGCCCGCCTGGCCGGTCATGCCGACCCGGGCGCCGGTGGGCAGCTTGCCGATCCGCACGGTGACCGCGTACTGGACGACCGTGGACGTCCCCGCCGAGGACTCCGACGACTCGGAGGTGTCGGCGATCTCCTCCACGGTGCCGCTGGTGCCCGCGCCGTCAAGGGCGTCGAAGGTGAGGGTGACCCGCTGGCCGACCTCGAGCTTGGCCACGTCGAGCTGGCTCACCTCGGCGCTGGCGACCAGGCTGCGGGTGGGGGCCAGGGTGGCGAGCTCGCCGCCCGCCTGGACCCGGTCGCCGACCGCGACGGTGACTTCGTCGACCACCGCGCCGGGCTTGTAGGACACGAACGAGGCCAGGCTGAGTTGGCCCGTCTCGTCGAGGTCATGGTCGGCCTGCCAGTCGGCGAGGGCGTCGGCGGTGCCGCTGCCGAAGTCGCCGTCGGCGTCGCCGGGGTCGTAGCCGGCGGCCGCCAGCGCCTGCTGCAGTGCGGTCACGTCGGCTCCCTCGTCGCCTTCGGCCAGGTCGCGGTACAGCGGGTAGTTCGAGGGGATGCCGTAGACCGCCTTGCCGTCGATGCCGGCCAGCCTGGTCAGGGCCTTGACGGCCTTGCCCTCGGTGATGGCGACGCTGGTCACCGTGCCACCGGCCGGGACGGCGAGCTTGCTGGTGCCGTCCTTGGCCAGGGCGAAGGAGGCGTCCACGGTCTGGGTCAGGGTGGCCTTCCTCGCGGTGGTCGTGGCCGGCGGCTGCGCGGCCGAGGTGTCGTCCCCGCCGGTGACGGTCCAGGCCGCCGCCCCCGCGGCGACGACCAGCAGCACCGCGCCCGCGGCCAGCCAGCGGCGCCGCCCGGGTCGTCGCCGACGCACCGGAGAATCCCCTCGGCCCCCGGCCGCCGCCGGGCTCACTGGGCCGGCTCCTCGGTGACGCTGCTGGCGGTGACCGTGCCGTCGCCGCTGTTGGAGGCGCTCGGGTCGAGGCGGACCGAGACGGTGTCGCCGACGGCCAGGTCGCTCGCCTTGCCGGCGACCGCCCTGCGGATCTCGGTCGAACCGGTGAGCTGGATCTTCAGCTCGCCGGCCTGGGTCGAGACGGTGAGCAGGTCGCCGCTGACGGTGGTGATGTCGCCCTGGACGGACGGGCCACCGCCCTGGCCCGGCTGGCCGCCCTGGCCCCCTCCGCCCTGGTTCTGGCCGCCGCCCAGGAACCCCGGACCGCCGAAGCGCCCCTGAAGCTCACCCTCGGGGAGCTTGCCCTCCTGGGCGAGCTGGATCGCCTCGGCCAGCGTCGAGGGCCCTGACGCGGTGGTCCGGCCGAGCGCGAAGCCGCCGGCGGCGCCGACGACCAGGCAGAGCACGCCGGCCACCAGCCGGTCGCGCCAGGGGGACCGGTCGGTCCCGCGGTCGTAGACCGGCGCCTCGGTGTCGGCGGTGTCGGCTGGGTCCAAGGGGTTCCGTTGCAACGCTGGCTCCTCTCTGTGGAGGGTTGGGTCAGGCGGCGGCCGTCAGCCGGCCGGCGTCCAGCACCAGGCGCCGCTGGGCACGGCCGGCCACGTTGGGGTCGTGGGTGATCATCAGGACGGTGCTGCCGGCCTGGTGCAGGGCGGCGAACAGGTCGAGCACCTCGGCGCCGGAGCGGCTGTCGAGGTTGCCGGTCGGCTCGTCGGCCAGCAGCAGCGCCGGCTCGCCGACCAGGGCCCTTGCGATCGCCACCCGCTGGAGCTGGCCGCCGGACAGCTCGCTCGGGTCGTAGTCGACCCGGTCGGCCAGCCCCACCCGCTCGAGGGTGTCGCGGGCCCGGGCCAACCTGGCCGCCCGGCGGACCCCCCGGTACAGCAGCGGCGCGGCCACGTTCTCCAGCGCGCTGGTCCTTGGCAGCAGGTTGAAGCTCTGGAACACGAAGCCGATCCGCCGGTTGCGGAGCTCGGCCCGCCTGGTGTCGCCGACGTCGGAGACGTCCTCCCCGGCCAGCTCGTAGATGCCGGCGTCGGGCCGGTCCAGCAGGCCGAGGATGTTCAGCAGGGTCGACTTGCCCGACCCCGAAGGGCCAAGGACGGCAACCCACTCGCCCTCGGCCAGTTCCAGGTCGACCGCCTCCAGCACGGGGACGGCGATGGCGCCACGCCGGTAGGTTCGGGCGACGGCGTGGGTGCGTACCACTTGGTCGGGCAAGGGCGTGGCTCCTCCATGAGCGGCTGCCGCTGGCTGGATCGGCAGTCTGCGCGCCGAGTCTTGGGGTGCCCTTGAGGGATCCTGGGAGATCCCTGGGAATTCCACTCAGCCCGTGGTGGAGCTGGAGGCGACGGTCAGGGCGCCGCCGGTCAGGCGGCGGCGGCGGGTCGATCACGGGGGTGGCACCGGGGGGAGGTTGGAGCAGTTGGGCTGGCATGGTGACCTCCAGTCGAGGCTGGTTGCGACTCGCTGCCTCGACGGTGGACCGCGGAGCTTCGTCAGCCCTGCAAGCCGGCTGGAGGTCTCCTGGGAATGAAGGCCGCCTCGTCGCCGGTGGGGGTCGGGGCGTCGGGGGCCAGGGGGAGCACGACCCGGAACCTCGTGCCGTGCCCGGGGACGCTGTCCGCCTCGACCGTCCCTCCGTGGGCGGCCACCAGCGCCGCGACGATCGAGAGGCCGAGCCCCGTGCCGCCGGCGGCGTGCGATCGCGCCGGGTCGGCCCGGTAGAAGCGCTCGAAGACGCGCTCGGCCTGCTGCCGGGTGAGGCCGGGTCCGTGGTCCACGACCTCGAGGGCGGCGGCGGGGACGCCGTCCTGGAGGTGGGTGCCCGCCCGGACCTCGATCGGGCTGCCCGCCGGGGTGTGGGTGAGCGCGTTGCTCATGAGGTTGGCGAGGACCTGGCGCAGCCGCTGCTCGTCGCCGAGCACCACCAGCGGGCCGCCTGGCGTGCCCGCACCGCCGCCGAACACCAGCTCGATGCGGCGATCGGGTGCGACGGCGCGGGCGTCGTTGACGGCCTCGGCGGCGACGGCGAGCAGGTCCACCGGGCTCCGCTCCAGCGGGCGCTGCTGGTCCAGGCGCGCCAGCAGCAGCAGGTCCTCCACCAGCACGCCCATCCCGGCCGCCTGGTCCTCGATGCGGCGCATCAGTCGGTCCAGCTCGCGCTGGTCGCGGGAAGCGCCCTGCCGGTAGAGCTCGGCGAAGCCTCTGATGGTGGTCAGCGGGGTCCGCAGCTCGTGGCTGGCGTCGGCGACGAAGCGCCGCATCCGCTCCTCCGACCGCCTGGCGGTGGCCTCGGAGGCGGCGCGGGCGCGGAACGCCGCCTCGATCTGGGCGAGCATGCTGTTGAACGCCCGGCCCAGCCGCCCGACCTCGGTGCGGGGATCGCGGTCGGGCACGCGCCTTGCCAGGTCGCCGGCGGCGATGGCGCCGGCGGTCTGCTCGATCTCGGCAAGGGGGCGCAGGCTCGCGCGCACGATCGCCGCGCCGAGACCGGCGAGCGCGAGCAGCACCAGCGCGCTGGCGATCAGGTCGATGCGGAGCAGCCGGCCGATGGTCCCGTCGATCTCGTCGAGGCTGGCGGCCACCACGACCCAGCCGGCACCGTCGCGGAGCGGCTCGACCAGGACGCGCCAGCGTACCCCTCCGGAGGTGGCCGGGACCGTAAAGGCCGCGCCCGCGCGCGCTTCGAGCTGGGCGGCGTCGGTGGGAAGCCGGGGCGACTGCTGCCCCTCCTGGAACGGGGCGCTGTCTTCGTTCTCGAGGCTGCCGGAGGCGGTACGAACCTGGATCAGGAATGCGCTGGGCGGCCGGATGCCGTTGTCCTGGTTCTCCCCACGGGGCGGGCCGAGCGGCCGGCCCTGGGCGACCCCGCGCACGGCGCCGGCCGCCACGCCCTCGAGCTGGTTGTCCAGGCGGCCGACCAGGGAACCGCGCAGCGCGGCGATGCCGGCCAGGCTGATCAGCGCCAGCGTGACGGTGACCAGCGCCAGCACGGCGGCGATCAGCTTGACCCGCAGCGGTGTGCGCGCCAGCAGCCGCCTGGCCGCCGACCACGGCCGCGCGGCCGACGCGGCCACCGGATTCGATCCCACGCGGGCCATCTCCGGCCGTCTCCTAGCTGTCGGGGAGCCGCAGCACGTAGCCGACGCTGCGGATGGTGTGGATCAGCCGCGGTTCGACCGTGTCGACCTTGCGGCGCAGGTACGACACATACGACTCGACGATGCTGCCGTCGCCCTGGAAGTCGTAGTTCCACACATGGTCGAGGATCTGTCCCTTCGACAGCACCCGCCCGACGTTGTGCATCAGGTAGCGCAGCAGCTTGAACTCGGTCGGCGACAGCTGGATGCGGCTGCCGGCCCGCCACACCTCGTGGCTCTCCTCGTCCAGCTCCAGGTCGGCGACCCGCAACCTGACCGTGGCCGGCGGCGGCACCCCTGCGCGGGCGCGGCGGAGCACCGCCCGGATGCGGGCGAGCACCTCCTCGAGGCTGAACGGCTTGGTGACGTAGTCGTCGCCGCCGATCGTCAGCCCGGTCACCTTGTCCTCGGTGGCGTCCCGCGCCGTCAGGAACAGCACCGGGGTTCGCGTGCCGCCCGACCGGAGCCGGCGGGCCACGTCGAAGCCGTCCAGGTCGGGCAGCATCACGTCGAGGACGACCAGGTCCGGGCGGTGTCGCTGGGCGGCCTGCAGCGCCTGGAAGCCGCCCGTGGCGGTCGCGACCTCGAAGCCGGCGAGCCGCAGGCTGGCCGACAGCAGCTCCAGGATGTTGGGCTCGTCCTCGACCACCAGCAGCCGGGCCTCCGGCTGCTCACTCATGGGCGCCTCCCCCGGGACCGTGCGTCCAGTGTCGTGACCATCGTTCCATGCTGGCATGCTCCCCGCGCTCCCCGTCCGGCGACCCGTCGACCGAGATGGTCGTCCGCCCTCCTTGGGGGAGCCTGTGCCTTCCCTGGGAGTTCCCTGGGCACCGCTGCCGCGTCAGGCCACCGGGTCGTCGAGGCCGAGGCGGTGGGCGGCGGCGGCCGCCTCGGTGCGGCTGTGGACGTCCAGCTTGGCGAGGATGTTGCTGACGTGGACGCTGGCCGTCTTGCGGCTGATGAACAGCGCCTCGGCGATCTGGCCGTTGGAGCGGCCCGCCGCCACCAGGCGTAGGACCTCGAGCTCGCGGGGGGTGAGGCCGGCGGCGCCCTGGCTCGGCGGGGCCGCGTCGCCAAGGTCGAGGCGGCCGCGGCGGGCAAGCGCCTCGACCTCGGCCCGCAGCGGCGCGGCCCCGAGCCGCAGCGCCGTGGCGTGGGCGGCGCGGGCCTGCGCCTCGGCCTCGTCCCTGCGGCTGTCCAGCAGCAGCGCCTCGGCCAGGCGCCAGCGCGACCTGGCCTCCTCGTAGACGTAGCCGTAGCCGAACGCCTCGGCCGACGCCGCCCAGCGGTCGGGGTCGGACCGCCCCTGCAGCCGTGTCCACTCGGCCTCCGCCCGTTCCAGCCACGCCAGTGCCTCGGGGCCGATCTGCCGCCCGCGCTCGCGCGCCCGCGCCAGCTCCTCGCGGGCGATTGCCAGCAGGTCCTTGGCGGTCGCCTCGGCGTCGGCAAGGCTCGCCTCGTCGCCGGCGCCGCGGGCCCGTTCGGCGCGGTCGGCCTCGGCGGCCAGGCCGAGGGCGGCGGGCCAGATGCCGCTCAGCGACCACGCGTAATCGGTCCACTGGGAGTCAAGGGTGGCGCGGGCGACCGCTCGGGCACGGTCCAGGTCGCCCTGCCAGCGGGCGAGGTCGGCTTCGCACCCGCCGGAGAGGTACTCGGCGTAGGGGTCGGCGTCGCGGAAGGGGGCCAGCCGGTTGAGGCGCTCCTCCGCGCTGGTGTGGCCCCGGCCCACCTCGACGTAGAGGGCGACGGCCGACAGCGGGCCGGCCGCCGGACGGCGGTCGTCCACCGCGACCGCGATGCGCTCCGCCTCGTCCCAGTCGCCGGCCGCGTAGTGGGCGATGCCGCGCAGCACCCGGGAGCTGAGGCCGAACGCGCTCCACCGCAGGCCGGCGTCGTCGGCCAGGTCGGCCGCCTCGTCCAGGGTGGCGCAGGCGGCGGCCAGGTTGCCGACGTCCATCTCGAGGGTGCCGAGGTTCATCAGCGCGCGCAGCTCCAGCGGGCGGTTGCGGCAGGTGGCGGCGCGGCTGCGGCCGTCGCGGAGCAGGGAACGGGCGCTCTCCACGGCGTCGCGCCGAAGCTCCATCACGCCGAGGGTGATCAGCGCGTGGCTCTCGTCCTCGGCGCTGCCGGCGGCCCTTGCCACCGCCAGTGCCTGCTCGGCCCAGCGCCTGGCCTCGTCGCCCTGGTCGGCGATTGCCAGGGCGCGGGCGAGCCCGGCGGCGACCCTGGCACGCAGCGCGGTCGGAGGCTGCTCGGGGACCAGCTCGACCGCCCGCCTGCAGGCGGCCAGCATCTCCCGCTCGACCTGCTCCCAGCCGAGCTCGACCTCGGCGTCGCCGACGTAGTGGCCGAGACGCTCGTGGGCCAGGCCGGCGCGCAGCGGGTCGCTGCTGACGTCGATGGCGTCCACGGCCGTCCTGGCAAGGCCGACCGCCTGGCGGAACTCGCCCGACTGGTTGGCCGCCTCGGCGGCGCGGAGCAGCAGGTCGACCCGGTCGATGCCGGCGACCGTGGCGGCATCGGGCACCCGGTCCCAGATCTCGATCGCCTGGGTGAGGTGGCGGAAGGACTCGGCCGGGGCGGAGACGGCGCCGGCGTCGGCAGCGGCGCGCACCAGGGCGGCCAGCGCCCCAGGCAGGTCGTGGCTGGCCAGGCAGTGGTAGGCGAGCTCGGCGGCCGGTCCTGGCGGGTCCGCGCCGTCGGAGCCGCCGGACAGCAGGCGGGCGTAGGTGGCGTGCAGCCGGATCCGCTCCCCTGGCAGCAGGTCGCCGTAGACCGCTTCCTGGAGCAGCGCGTGCCGGAACCGGTAGCTCTCGGTGACGGCGTCGGCGACCAGCACCTGCCCGGCGATCGCGTCCCGCAGGCCGCGCTCGACCTCGGTCTCCGGCCGTTCGGCCGCGGCGACCAGCAGCTGGTGGCCGACGCGCCGGCCGGCGACGGCCGCGACCTTGAGCACCTCCTGGGCCAGCTCCGGCAACGTCTCGATGCGGCCGAGGAGCACGTCGGCGAGGGCGTCGGGCAGGGCCACCTCGGCGCGGACGGCGCCGGCGGCCAGCAACTCCTCGGCGAAGAAGGCGTTGCCCTCCGAGCGGGCCATGATGCGGTCGACCGCGGCGGCGCCGACCGGCGCGCCGGCGATCGCCGCCAGGTGCTCGGCGAGCTCGCCACGGCTGAAGGGTGCCAGCTCGACCCGCTCCAGGTCGGGCACCCGGACCAGCTCGGCCAGCAGCGGGCGCAGCGGATGGCGGCGGTGCAGTTCGTCGGAGCGGTAGCTGGCGACCACGGCGACCCTGCCGGCGCGCAGCGTGCGGACCAGGAACGCCAGCAGGTCGCGGGTGGAGCTGTCGGCCCAGTGCAGGTCCTCGATGATCAGCAGCAGCGGCGCGAGCTCGGAGAGGCGGGTGAGCAGCGTCAGCACCCCGTCGAACAGCTGCACCCGTTCGAACCCGTCGCCGGGAGGCGAGGAGGGCGTCCGCTCGCCGCCGAGCTCGGGCAGGAGCCGGCCGAGGCTGGGGATGGCGGCGACCATCGGGACCGCCAGCTCGGCCTCACCGGGCCGCACCCCGAGGTCGCGGAAGGCATCGACGAAGGGCACGTACGGCAGGCCGACATCGCCCACCTCCATGCAGCCGCCGACCAGCACCCGGGCCCCGCGCTTCTCGGCCCGGCCGGCCAGCTCGGCGAGCAGGCGGGTCTTGCCGACGCCGGCGTCGCCGGCCACCAGCCCGACCGCCGGCCGGTCGCCCTCGGCCCGGTCGAGCAGCCCGAGCAGCCGGTCGAGCTCCGCGGCCCGGCCGACGAACATGGGGTTGGTCACATACGACACGCCAGCAAGTATGGCGCCGGCACCGACAACAAAAGAAGTTCGCGCATCACCTTGACATCCGACCTGATCGCCTTCAGGGATCCCGTGGTCTTGGTGATGCGCGAACTTCTTTTAGGAAGCGAGCGGGCCGGGGTGGGCGGCCGGCCCGCTCGCGGGTCTGTCTCGTGGGGTGATGGCTGCTGGCGCCTACCTGGCGGCGGCGGGGCTGAGCCGGCCGCGGGCGGGTGAGCGGCGCCCCGACCGGCGCTGCCTGCTCTGCTTGGCGAGGCGGTACAGCTCGGCGTCGCGACGCAGGTCGTCGATGCGCTGCTCGGCGAGCGTGACGCCGTATCCCGAGATCGTCGCGAACATCGCTTCCCTCCTGGTTGGTCGTTGCACCAACGACGATAGGGCTAAGGCAGGCAGTGCCACCTCGGTCAGGAGCCCTAGATCGGCTCGGAGGAGGGCCTCATATCCACGCCAGGTCCCTTGAGCACCCGTCCGCCCTTCATGACGAACGGCACCTCGGCGAGGAGGCCGAGGTCGGCGAGCGGGTCCCCCGGCACGGCGATCAGGTCGGCGTACCTGCCGGGAGCGAGGGATCCGACCCGGTCCTCCCAGCCGAGCAGCTCGGCGGCCACCACCGTGGCCGACCGGAGGGCCGCCATCGCGGTCATGCCGTGGCGGACCATGTAGGGAAGCTGCCTGGCGTTCCAGCCGTGGGGGTAGACGCCGCTGTCGGTGCCGTAGGCGATCCGCACCCCGGCCCGCACGGCCCGCTCGAAGCCGGCCCGCTGCGCCGCGGTGGTGGCGTCGTTCTTGGCCAGTGTCTCGGCCGGCCATTGCCGCCTGCGGCCCTCGGTGGCGATCCAGTCGCCGTTCCAGATGTCGGCCACCAGGTAGACGCCCCGCTCGGCCAGCAGGCCGATCGCCTCGTCGTCCATCAGCGAGCCGTGCTCGACGGAGCGGACGCCGGCCCGCACGGCGTTCTTGATGCCGTCGGCGCCGTGGGCGTGCGCGGCCACCCAGGTGCCGCAGGCGGCGGACTCCTCGACCGCCGCCCGGATCTCCTCCTCGGTGAGCTCCACGGCGCCGGGCCTGGTCCCGAGGGTGAGGACGGCGCCGGTGGCCAGCACCTTGATGAAGTCCGCACCGCCATACAGGATCGCCCGCACCCGCTCCCTGACCTCGGTCGCCGAGCGGGCCACGCCGAAGCGGAGCTCCCGCGGCAGGACGATGTCGGGAGCGAGGCCGGTGACGTCGCCGGCCCCGCCGGGGACGGTGACGTAGGCGCCGGCCACCGCCATCCTCGGCCCGACCACGGTGCCGTCCTCGATCGCGTCGCGCAGGGCGACGTCGACGAACGCCCGGAAGGTCCCGACGTCCCGCACGGTGGTGAACCCGGCCATGACCGTCGCCCTGGCGTTGCGGACGCCGCTGAACGCCTCCTGGGCGGCGGTGCGGTCCACCGCGGGGATGCCGGCGGACTGCACCTCGCCGACCAGGTGGGTGTGGCAGTCGATCAGCCCGGGCAGCACCGTGTGGCCGGACAGGTCGAGCTCGCGCACGCCCGCAGGCAGCGGCCCGCCGGCATCCCCTACCGCCTCGACCCGCTCCCCGAGCAGCAGCACCTGGTCGGTGCGGACCTCGCCGGCCTCCACGTCGACCAGCCGCCCGGCCCGGACCGCGACCCGCTCCGCGCCCGCCTCCATCCCGCCTCCCTCCGCCCGACCCGCCGAAGCGTAATGATGACGCCGGAGGCTGGCGACCTGGGCGCGATGTTGCGAAGATGCGCGCATGACCTCACAACCCCCCGAACCGCCCTCCGGCGGCGCGGTTCCAGGCATCGTGGTGGCAGGCCAGGCCCCCGAGCAGCAGCAGCCCAACGAGACGATCGCGAGTCCGGCAAAGGTCATGCGGATCGGCTCGATGGTCAAGCAGCTGCTCGAGGAGGTCCGCCACGCCCCTCTCGACGAGGCCGGTCGGGCCCGGATGCGCGAGATCTACGACATCTCCGTCGGCGAGCTGGCCGAGGGGCTCTCCCCCGACCTGGCCGACGAGCTGCGGCGGGTCGCCAGACCCTTCGCGGAGGAGGAAACCCCAAGCGAGGCCGAGCTGCGGGTGGCCCAGGCGCAGCTCGTCGGCTGGCTCGAGGGGCTCTTCCACGGCATCCAGGCGACCCTGTTCGCGCAGCAGATGGCCGCACGCAACCAGCTCGAGGAGATGCGCCGCCGCGCTCTCCCCGCCCGCGACCAGGGCCAGGAACCCAGCTCCGGCCCGTACCTGTAGCACTGGCGACCCGGCAGCTCGAGGGCCTGCTGCTAGCGGCTGGGCGGGCGGCGGGGGAAGGGCCGGCCGCCGTTGTGGGCGGCCGACAGGCGGGCGAGCTCGGCGCGCAGCGCCCGTTCGGCCAGGGCGGCCGTGGTGGTCTGCCCTGGCGTCCCTGCCAGGTAGGCGACTGCGTCCCTGGCCACCTCGACCAGGTCGGCGGGCAGGCGGAAGCTGGCCCGTACCCGCTCCTGCCCGGGTCCCGCGGTCGCCGGTGCCGGCTTTGGCAGCTCGTCGAGCGGGTTCCAGGCGCTCAGGTGCTGGCGGGGGCCGCCGGCTCTCGGCAGCCAACCCGGGTCGGGCACCGGTTGCAGCCGCGGCCGCGGGCTCCCGGCGGACTTCGGTTCGCCCGGGCCGGGCAGCATCTCGTCCAAGGCGTTGTACACCCGCGACCGCCGGGGCGGGCCGGAGCGCGGCGGCGGCGCCGGGTCGGGGACGGGTTCCAGCCAGGCGCGGACGCCGGTCACCCTGCCGGACGGCTCCTCCGGTTCCGGCGGCGGGGCGGGAAACGGCGGCAGCTCATCGAGCGCGTTGTAGGCGCCCATCCGCTTGGGTCTCGCCATCCGCGGCACTCCTCGCGTCGAACTCTTCCGCGGCGGCCCGATAGTCGCCCGCCGCGGAGCTGTCAGGGGCGTAGATGGTGACCGGAAGCCGGTGGCCGGGTGCCTCGGCGATGCGGACGCTCTCGCGGATGACCGTCTGCATCACCATGTCGCCGAAGCGCTCGCGCAGGCTCTCCACGACCTCCCTCGACAGGGCGGTGCGCTTGTCGACCTGGCAGGCGAGCACCGCCGACAACCGCAGGCGGCGGTTGAGGCGCAGCTTGACGGTGTCGATCGTCTGGCTGAGCGCGACCAGTCCCGCCAGGGGCATCACCCGGGTCTGCACCGGAATCAGCACCTCGGTGCAGGCGGCGAGGGCCGAGTAGCAGAGCAGGCCGAGGGCGGGCGGGCAGTCCATCAGGATGACGTCCCAGCGGTCCTCGGGCAGCTCGTCCACGGCTTGGCACAGGATCATCTCGGCACCGGCCT
>Ga0209874_1000258_pt1 | contig 14833 bp, 11 predicted proteins | sample GWRWN1_20_30_FD_187216 | JGI IMG/M metagenome (GOLD analysis project Ga0209874, IMG submission 187216) | Riverbed sediment microbial communities from areas with no vegetation in Columbia River, Washington, USA - GW-RW N1_20_30 (SPAdes)... | ecosystem: Environmental > Aquatic > Freshwater > River... | reverse complement strand
GAGGCCGCAGCAACTACGCAGCGAGGCGATCGACGCGCCTACAAGCCGATGCTGGCGACGCTGGCGCAGGAGGTCCCGCGGGGGGCCGGCTGGGTCTTCGAGGTGAAGTGGGACGGGTACCGGGCGATCGCAGACGTCGTCGGCAGCGAGGCGACGCTGACGAGCCGCAACGGCAACGACCTCACCGCGCGCTTCCAGAACGTCGCCAAGGAGATCGCGAAAGCGATCAAGACGCCCGACTGCGTCCTCGACGGCGAGGTCTGCGCGCTCGACGAGTCTGGACGCTCGAGCTTCTCGGCGATGCAGCAGGGCAAGCCTGGGACCCCGATCGTCTACTACGTCTTCGACCTGCTGGAGGTCGAGGGTGAACCGCTGATCGACCTCCCGCTCGTCGAGCGGCGCAGGCGCCTAGAGCAGTTGCTCGACAAGCGCAACAGGACGATTCGCCTCTCGGAGACCTTTGACGACGGGGAGGCGCTGCTCCAGGCCGCGAAGCAGCAGCGGCTCGAGGGCATCATCGCGAAGCGTCTCGACTCCCGCTACCTCCCAGGCAAACGCATACGTGACTGGCTGAAGATCAAGACGCACCACGAGCAAGAGTTCGTCGTCGCTGGCTACACCAAAGGGACGGGCCGTCGCGCGTCGAGCTTCGGCTCGCTGGTGCTCGGCTACTACGTCGGGGACGAGCTCGTGTACGCCGGCAACGTCGGCACCGGCTTCGACAGCAAGGAGATCGAGAAGCTGCTCGACAAGCTGCGACCGCTCAAGCGCGCTGATCCGCCCTTCCGCGAGGCTCCGAAGATGCCGAAGGTGCGCAAGAGCGACGTGATCTGGGTCGAGCCGAAGCTCGTCGTCCAGGTGGAGTTCGCGGAGTGGACGCACGACGGCCGGCTGCGGGCACCCGCGTACAAAGGACTGCGCGAGGACAAGTCCCCGGAGGAGGTCCGCCGCGAGGAGCCGATCACCGACCGCATCAAGAAGGGCTCGCGCGAGCTGAAGCTCTCGAACCTCGACAAGGTGTTCTTCCCGGTGGACCGGATCACCAAGGGGGATCTGCTCGAGTACTACCGGGCCGTCGCGCCTGTGCTCGTCCCCCACCTGAAGGACCGGCCGTTCACGATGGTGCGCTGGCCCGACGGGATCGAGGGCAAGAAGTTCTTCCAGAAGGACGCGCCGTCTCACATGCCGGAGTGGATCCCGACATTCCGCACCCAGGTCTCGACGCGAGAGTCGCCGCGACAGAAGAAGTGGGTCAACTTCCCGATCGTGAACGACGAGCTCGCACTCCTGTGGATGGTCAACATGGGGTGCATCGACATGAACACCTGGTATTCGCGCATCGACAGGCCTGATCGGCCCGACTGGGTCTTGTTCGACCTCGACCCGTCACCGGACGTCGGCTTCAGGGAGACGGTGCAGGTCGCACTGCTCGTCAAGCAGGCCCTGGATGCGTTCGGCCTTGTCGGCTTCCCGAAGACGTCGAGCGCGGAAGGGATGCACGTTCTCGTCCCGATCGAGCGTCGCTACACCTACAGCGACGCGCGTCAGTTCGCGGAGATCGTGGCCGGCGCCATTGCCCGCACGCACCGCGGCCTCGCCACGACCGAGTGGACGAAGTCCAAGCGGCGCGGCGTGCTGATCGACTCGAATCAGAACGGCGAGGGCAAGACGATCGCGTCCGCGTACTCGGTGCGGCCCCGCCCGGGCGCGCCCGTGTCCACGCCTCTGCGCTGGTCGGAGGTGAACGAGGATCTCGACCCGCTCTCGTTCACGATGCCGGTCGTGCTCGAGCGCGTGCGGAAGCACGGTGACCTGTTCGAAGGCGTGCTGACGACGAAGCAGCGCCTGACGGATGCGATGAAGGCGCTGGGCGGTTAGGCGGATGCCGCGGCGACGCGGAACGTGGGCAGTTCCGCCCGGAGCTTTTCGCGCCCCAGGACCTTCTCTAGCGCCATAACGCAGCGTTCGTCGAAGGCCGCGCCGATCTCTTCTCTCAGGAGGCCAATCGCGGCTTCGTGGCTCCAGGCCGAGCGGTAGACGCGTGCTGAGAGGAGCGCATCGTAGACGTCGCAGACCGTCAGGATGCGTGTGTCGAGGCCGATCGAGCACGCGTCGAGGCCACGCGGGTATCCCGTCCCGTCAAGGCGCTCGTGGTGGCTGTGCACGAGCTCCTGGACAGGCGCAGTAAAGCCTCCGAGCTCTCGTAGGAGCTTGATCCCCCATTGCGGATGCCGCTTGATCACGGCGAACTCGTCTTCGTCGAGCGCCGCCGGCTTCTTGAGGATCCGCTCCGGAACCGAGAGCTTCCCGATGTCGTGGAGCAGACCGCCGATTGCAAGTGCGCGCAGGCGGCCGGGCGGGAGCCCGAGCTCCTCGCCCACCTGCACGGCGCGGAGCGCAACGCGCCGCGTGTGCTCTTCGGTTGACTCGTCCTTCTCGGCGAGCCGCTGCATCAGTGCATGCACACGCGCGCCGAGGAACGCCTCTTCTTTCGCAACGAGCTCTGCGGCACGGAGGTCGCCCACGAGGGGACGTGACTGAACAGAGCGGTGGAGGTCGACGGCGACGGCTGTGCCCACGATGACGATCCCTGCGAGCTCGAAGCCATGGCCGAGCCACCAGCCGAAGTCGGTGTAGTCCAGGAGAAGTGCCGGCGGCAAGGCTGCGGTGAGCCAAGCGACGCCCACAACCACAGCGAGATCGACGATTCGCTGCGTCAAGAGGTACGTCTTGAGCGCTCGCAAGATCAAAACCGCGTAGAAGAACACTCCGACGGCTAGCGCGATGATCGCCGCTGGGCTGGCCGGCTTGGGGACAGCGGGAACCAGGCTCGGTGCTGCCATTCCGGCAATGCCAAGCCCGAGGACGCAGGTGAGCGCGACGACCTGCAAGAACAGCAGCGCTCGAATGCCGTGCGGACGGCGGAGCCCCGGCAGCGCCGACAGCGCGAGGACGGCGCCGCCCACCGGTAGCGTCGCCGCTCCCGTTAGCGCGATCACGCCGTTGTTGCCGATCACGACCCCGGGCGTGGCCAGACCGTGGACGGCGAGCAACGCCGCCATGACGGTGAAAGCGGTTCCGACGAGGACGACGCGCCCGTCACGCCGTCGCACGCCGATGACCGTCAAGGCAAGCGCTGCGACCGACGCCATGACCGCGCTGACCCCGACACCGATGAAGTGCACATTGGTTCCGAGGCTGTGTGCGTGCTGCCCGAGGAAGTGAAGGCTTGCTCCGGGCACCACTGCGCCTGCGCCGAGCAAGGCCAGATCGTGGACCACGCGATCGCTGGGGATTGGCCGCACCAGAGGCGCATCGGCTGTGACCATCGCCACTTAGAGGCCCGAAAGGGGGAGCTTGCGGGACGCTAAGCGTCGAGGCGTTGGGGATGGCCGAGCATTCCGAGCTCGGCGATATCCCGGCGGAAGAAGAGCGCCGTCGTCCAGTCCACGACGACGCGCAGCTTCCTGGTCAGCAGTGGCAGCTGGTACAGGTGGTACGTCCGCGTCACGAACCAGCCCGGGAAGCCGCGGAGCCGCACGCGAGTACGTCTGCGATGCCCTGGGCGGATCGAACTCCCCCGGTGTCGCCTCGTTCGGTACGCGTGCCCCGTCCCCGAGCGCCCAGACGTGAGGGACTCCTTCGACGTGCAGCGTCGAGTCGACCACGACGCGTCCTCGATCGTCGACCGGCAGCCCGAGCCGGTCGTTGAGGGGGTTGGCACGCACACCCGCTGTCCAGACGACAGTGCTCGTGAGAATCCGATCACCGTCCGAGAGGACAGCGGCATGAGGCTCCACCGACTCGAGCGTCGTCGCGACGCGGATGTCGACGCCGCGCTGGGCAAGCTCCCGCGCGGCGTAGTCGCCGAGCCCCCGCGGGATCTCCGGCAGGATCGTTTTCGCGGCGTCCACCAACACCCAGTGTTGAGGCTCGCCGCGCAGTGTTGGGTAGTAGCCCATCGCGTCGCGGACCAGATCGGCGAGCTCGGCCAGAGCCTCGACGCCCGCATAGCCGGCGCCGACGAACACGAACGTGAGCTCGCGGCGACGCCGTCCTTCGTTGGTCGCTGCGGCCGCGGCTTCGAGCCGCCTCAGGACGTGATTGCGCAGATGGATCGCGTCGGCAAGCGTCTTGAAGCCGAGCGCGTGGTCGGCCAGCCCGGGGATGGGCAGCGTGCGGGAAATGGCCCCGAGCGCGACGGCGAGCTCCCCGTAATGGACCGTCAACATGCCTTCCTCGGTCTCGACGCTCACTCGACGATGGTCGGTGTCAACCGCCGTTGCGCTACCGAGCAGCAGCTCTGCATGTGGGCACATCATTCGGAGAGGGACGACCACATGGCGCGGCTCGAGCGTGCCGGACGCCGCCTCCGGCAGCATCGGCGTGTACAGCATGAAGTTCTCGGGCGACACGATGGTGGCGCCGCGTTTTCCGAGCAACCGGGCGACGTAACCGCCGGCGAAGCCTCCGCCCAGGACGAGCGTTCCGCCGAGCGCCTCGCGGTCAGCCATCGCCGTCAGTATCCCCGCTGTCGCAATCCTCAGAGCTTCATGGCGATGTGAATCGCGTTGCCGTCGGGGTCCGCGAAGTACGCGCGCCGTTCGTCCCAGGGCTCGTCCACCGGAGGACGAAGCTCAGGGGCGTCGAGCTCTCGGAGCCGTGCGCAAGCGGCGTCCATGTCGTCGACGTAGAGGAAGAGCTCGAACGATCCGGAGCCCGGTGCCACGGGGCGACCGTGGACGTTCTCGCCGTCTGCGGCTCCGAGGCCGATGCCGGACGGCTCTAGCGCGAGATAGACGAAGTCCGCTGGTCCGTCGGGTGGGAAGCGGTAGACAGCCTCGAAGCCGAACGCGTCGCAGTAGAACGCCTCGGAGCGTGCGACGTCCTGGACGTAGATGATCGGGAACGGCTCGCGGGCCTTCACGCGGCACCGATCTCTTCGAGCCGACCGGACAGGAAGTGCCGCTCCGGCTCGACCTCTTCGACCGTCAGCTCCCGGACGTCGATGCCGCCACCAGCCGCCGCAGGAACGTGAGCGCGCCTGCCTTGTCGAGCATCTCGTTCAGGTTGCCGCACTTCGGGCTCTGGACGCAAGACGGGCAGCCGTCCGCACAAGGGCAGCCCTCGAGCATGCGTGCGGTGTCCTCCACCCAACCCTCGAACGCGTCGAAGCCTCGCTCGGTGATGCCGACGCCGCCGGCGTGGCCGTCGTAGATAAAGACCGTCGGCCGGCTCGTCTGGACGTGGATGTTCGTCGAGAGCCCGCCGATGTCCCAGCGGTCGCACATCGCCCAGAGCGGCAGCAGCGCGATCATCGAGTGCTCCGCGGCATGCAAGGTGCCGAGCAGCTTCGGCATCTGCTCCAGCCCTTCCAGCTGCTCCGGCTCCGGCAGGTACCAGATCGCTTCGGTCTCGAAGCTCGTCTCGGGAAGATCGAGCTCGACCGTCTCGAGCGTGGCCTGGTCTCGCACGGACTTCTTCTGGTAGGCGATCACACGCTCCGTGACGGAGATGCGGCCGAAGGAGAGGTCGAGCCCACAGCGGCGCTCGGTCCGGAGCGTCTCCTCGATCGCGGTACCGGTCTCTTTCTTCGCCTGTGTGTAGTAGTCGCCCTTGTACGGGGTTACGACCGCCGTGCGTGATCGCAGGTCGAGCTCCCGCACGAGGTAGCTCTCGCCCAGGTGGAGGTAGACGGCGCCCTCGTGGACCGTCGAGTACGCTCGTTCGCGTTCGACGAGGCCGAGCAGGGTGCCCGTCTGGGCCTCGACGACGCCGAACGTGTCGGGCGTCGTGCTGCGCAGGCCGAACTGGCCGGCCGGGTAGTCCCGCCCCGCCCACACGTAGCCGCTCTTCGTCTCCTTCAGGTCGGGCAGTAGCGCTGCACGCTCGAGCGCCCCGTCGCCGAGCGTGGCGCGGTCCGCGTCATCAACCGGCGCCTCGAAGGCTGCGGCGCGGACGTGGCCGTCGAGGACGCGTGGATTCGCGTGGTCGAGGATGGCAGCCTCAACGCGCCGTCCGAGCAGCGTGGCGGGCTCGCGCATGAAGTACTGGTCGAGCGCATCCTGGCTCGCGACGAGCACGGCCAGGCCGTGGCCGCGGCGCCCCGCCCGTCCCCATTGCTGCCGCAGGGACGCGATCGTTCCCGGGAAGCCGACGGAGATGGCGCAGTCGAGCAGGCCGATGTCGATTCCGAGCTCGAGCGCATCCGTGGCGGAGACTCCGAGCAGCTCGCCTTCGACGAGCCGCCGCTCGATCTCACGCCGCTGTGCGGGCGTGTACCCGGCTCGATACGGAGCGAGGCGGGCCGCGGTCTCCGCGTCGACGCGCTCCGCAGTGAACTTGTGGATCAGCTCCGCCGACTTGCGGCTCTTCGCAAAGCAGATCGTCCGGAGCCCTCGCGAGACGAGTGCGGCCATCAACCGTGAGGCGTCGCCGAGCACGCTCGCGCGCAGACCGAGCTCCGGATCGATCAGCTCCGGATTCCAGAGCACGACCGTCCGCTCGGCGCGTGGTGCTGCGTCGTCGGCCACGACGGTCGTCTCGACTCCCGACAGCGAGGAGGCCAGCTCGCCCGGATTCGCGATGGTCGCCGAAGCCAGCAGCAACTGTGGCGCGGCCCCGTAGACCTGTGCCAGCCGGCGGAGCCGCCGAAGCACGTTGCCGACATGCGAGCCGAAGACGCCGCGGTAGACGTGCGCCTCGTCCACGACGACGTAGCGCAGGTTGTGCAGGACGTCCGCCCAGCGGTCGTGGTGCGGCAGGATGCCGACGTGGAGCATGTCGGGGTTCGTGAGGATTACGTTCGCCCACTTCCGGATCTGCCACCGCTGGTCGGCAGGCGTGTCGCCGTCGTAGATCGCGGCGCGCACGTTCGGAGCGCGAAGCTCCGCCAGGGCGCGCGCCTGGTCCTGGGCGAGCGCCTTCGTCGGATAGAGGTAGAGCGCCCGATTCTTCGGCTCGTGCGCGATCGCGTCGAGGACCGGCAGGTTGAAGGCGAGCGACTTCCCCGAGGCGGTTCCTGTGGCGAGGATCAGGTGCTCGCCGCGTGAGGCGGTGTCCCAGGCGGCGCGCTGGTGCGCGTACAGCTCGTCGAACGGGAGCACGTCGCGTAGACGGGGATGGAGATCGTCGGGCAAAGGCGCCGTGCGCGCCTCGGCGGGGGGAATTGTTTCGGCGTGCGCAACCTCCTCGCCGTCGACGAGGTCGTCCCAGAGGGCGGCTTCCACAGCCATCCGGCGATGGTAGCCTGGGGTCACCGGGGTGCCCGTTCGGGCTGAGATCACACCCGTCGAACCTGATCCGGTTAGCACCGGCGAAGGGAGGAGCTTCAGCATCGTTCCACGTTGCTTGACGATTGCCGGATCGGACTCCGGCGGCGGCGCTGGGATTCAGGCCGATCTCAAGGCCTTCGCCGCGGCGGGTTGCTACGGGACAACGGCGATCGTCGCTCTCACCGCACAGAACACTGCGGGCGTCACTGCGGTGCACGAGGCGCCGCCCGAGTTCGTGCGCGCGCAACTCGAGGCCGTCTTCGACGACATCGGGATTGACGCGGCGAAGACCGGGATGCTCTTCTCGCGCGACCTGATCGAGACCGTGGCAGATTTCCTCGAAGGTCGTGGCGTGCCGCTCGTCGTCGACCCGGTCCTGGTTGCGAGCTCAGGCGCAAAGCTGTTGCAGGACGACGCCGTCGAGACGCTCGTCTCGCGCCTCTTTCCTCTCGGGACGGTGGTGACGCCGAACTTCCATGAGGCCGAGGCGCTTGTTGGTTCCACCGGCTCTCGTCGCGAGCTGGCCGAGGGAATCCACAGACTCGGCGCACGCGCGGTCGTTGTCACGGGCGGTCACGGAGACGAGCCCGTCGACCACCTGTTCGACGGGGAGCGGCACGTCGAGATCGCGGTCGACCGGTACGACGTCGCTGCAACGCACGGTGCCGGCTGCACGCATTCGGCCACGCTCGCAGCGGGGCTGGCCAAAGGACGGTCCCTCGAAGACGCGGCGCGGGAGGCAGCGCGGGTCGCCTCGAGTGCGGTCCGCCACGGTCTGGTGGAGGTCGGCTCCGGTGACGGCCCGGTCGACGTCCTCCATCTGAAGGGAGCGGCGTGAGCGTCTCTCCCGGCGCGACGTTGCGCGCGCTGCGCGACCGCAGGCCGCTCGTCCACCAGATCACGAACTACGTCGTGATGAACGAGACAGCGAACGCAACGCTCGCACTCGGTGCGCTGCCGGTGATGGCGCACGCACGAGAAGAGGTCGAGGAGATGGTCGGCCTGGCCGGCGCACTCGTGCTCAACATCGGGACGCTGTCGCCGCACTGGGTTGAGGCGATGCTCGCTGCGGGAAAGGCCGCGAACGAACGCGGCGTTCCTGTCGTGCTCGATCCGGTGGGTGCAGGTGCGACGCGTTACCGCACCGAGACGGCGCGACGACTGCTCGACGAGGTCGACGTCGCCGTCCTGCGTGGCAACCAGGGCGAAGTGGCGACGCTGGTGGGCGTGGAGGCGGAAGTGCGGGGAGTCGAGTCACTCGGCGCGAGAGGCGAGCCCGCCGAGCTCGCGCGCGCGGCCGCTCGCAACCTTGGTCTCGTCGCTTCGGTGACGGGACCCGTGGATCACGTCTCCGACGGTGAGCGAGTCCTCGCTGTTGCGAACGGCCACGAGTTGCTCGCGTCGGTGACTGGAACAGGCTGCATGTCGAGTGCGATCACGGGGTGCTTCTTGGCGGCGAAGCGCGACGCGCCGCTCGAGGCTGCGGCTGAGGCTCTGGCCGCGTTCGGGGTCGCGGGCGAGGACGCAGCTCGCGAGGCGAGAGGGCCGGGTTCCTTCCACGTGGCGCTGTACGACGCTCTGGCCGCACTCGACCCGGACACGCTGGACGCACGCACCCGGATCACGTGAAGCTGCACGCGATCGTCACCGAGCTCGAGACCGCCCGGCTCGCCGTCGAGGGTGGCGCGACCGTCGTGCAGTGGCGCCTGAAGGACGTCCCGAGGGTCGACGTGGTCGAGCGCGGGCGTGCGACGCGGAGTCTGTGCGCACGCCACGGGGTGAGCTTCGTCGTGAACGACGACGTCGAAGCCGCTCTCATGCTCGGGGCCGATGGCGTGCACCTCGGGCGCGGGGATGAGGGAGCCGACCGAGCTCGAGAGCACGGCCTCCTACTCGGCCTCTCGGCATCGAGCCTCGAGGAGGCACTTGCCGCGGACGGGACGGCCGATTACATCGGGGTCGGCCCCGTCTGGGCGACGCCGTCCAAGGTCGACGCCGATCCGCCGATCGGTCTCGCCGGCCTGCGCGAGATTTGCGGGGCCGTCTCGACTCCCGTTGTCGCCATCGGGGGCATCGACGAGTCGAATGTCGCCGAGTGCGTTCGAGCCGGGGCGGCGGGCGTGGCCGTCATTCGCGCGGCACGCGACGCGGCGAAGCTCCGCGCGGCGATCGATGCGGCTGTCTGACGTCGGGGAGCTTGGACTGCTGGCCGAGCTCGAGCGGCGCCGCCTTGTTCGCCACATCGAGAACGACGTCGCGCAGCTCGACGCCGGCGTCGTCGTCACGCAGGACGCACTCGTGGAAGGAGTTCACTTTCGGCTCGACTGGATCTCGTGGCGTGACCTCGGTTGGCGTGCCGCCGCTGTGAACCTCAGCGACCTTGCCGCGTCAGGAGCCGAGCCGGAAGGTTTGATCGTGTCGCTCGCAGCGCCGGGCGCGACGCAGCTCGACGAAATCGTGGAGCTGTACGAGGGCATCGCCGAGTCCGGTGTCCCCGTGCTCGGCGGTGACACGACCGCGGCCGACCAGCTGGTTCTGAGCGTGACCGCGATCGGTCGCTCCGACCGTGTGCCCGGCCGCTCGGGTGCGCGGGCCGGAGACCAGCTCGTCGTCACGGGCCCCCTTGGGGCAGCCGGCGCCGCATTTCGCAGCCGCTCCTATGTGCGTCCGCCGTTACGACTGAGAGAGGGAAAAGGGCTCGCAGTCCACGCGCACGCAATGCTCGACCTGTCGGACGGTCTCGCGGTCGACGCCGGCCACATCGCCGACCGCTCCGGGTGCCGCCTGGTCGTCGAGCTCGAACGGATTCCGCTCGCGGAAGGAGCTGAGCTCGACGACCTCGGCTTCGGCGAGGACTACGAGCTGCTCGCGGCAGTCGAGAGGCCGGGCCGCTTCGCCGTGGTCGGCCGCTGTGAAGAGGGCAAGGGCGCTCTGCTGACGCTCCACGGTGAGCCGTACGAGCTAGGCGGCTGGCAGCACTTCCGCTAGCGCCTGCTCGTAGTGGGAGCGCGGTCGGGCGCCGATGAGCGTCGCCTTTGGCTCTCCGCCGTCGAACAGGATTGCGGTGGGGATCGACAGCACGTTGTAGCGCGCGGCCGTCAGCGGATTCTCGTCGATGTTGAGCTGCGCGAACTCGACGCGGCCCGCAGCATCTGCTTCGAGTTGCTCGAGGATGGGCTCGACCGCCTTGCACGGCCCGCACCAGGGTGCCCAGAAGTCGAGCACGACCGGCGTGCCCGCCTGCAGCACGTCCCGCTCGAAGGTTGCGTCCGTGACCTCGAACACCCTGCCAGCGTAGCGGGACACGTCGGCTCGGCACACGTCCGGGGTCTTTCCCCGGCCATGGCCGGAGTGGAGCTCTGCGGAGGAAAAGTCACACTCTCTGCACGAACTGCATGTTCCGTTCCGCCACGCCCTGAACAGCCGGGGTCTGACCCAGCCTTTTCGGCCGTGTCGTTAAAGACGGCCTCGGAGGGCGGCGAGCCGGAGGCGCGGGACCTTCCAGATCGCCTCGGCGACGATCGCCTTGGACATCTTCGATCCGCCTACCTCGCGGTCGACGAACGTGATCGGGATCTCCACGACGCGAAAGCCTGCGCGGAGTGCGCGGTACGTGGTCTCGATCTGGAACGCGTAGCCCTTCGAGTGGATCGCGTCGAGGTCGATCGTCTCGAGCACCTGGCGCCGGTAGCACTTGAAGCCGCCGGTCAGATCACGCACGCCCACGCCGAGGAGAATCCGGGCGTAGAGCGAGCCTCCCGCCGACACGAACCGGCGGAGCGCACCCCAGTTGCCGATCGCGCCGCCGCTGACGTAGCGCGATCCGAGCACGACGTCGGCGCCTTCGTCGGTGGCCGCGATCAACCGGGGAACGTCGTCGGGATTGTGGGAGAAGTCGCAGTCCATCTCGAGCACGAGCTCGGCGCCGTCGGCGAGAGCGCGCCGGAAGCCGGCCAGGTAAGCGGGCCCGAGACCCTCCTTTCGCGCTCGGTGGAGGACGTCCACGTAGTCCAGCTCGGAAGCCAGCCGATCGGCGAGCTCGCCGGTCCCGTCGGGCGAGCTGTCGTCGATGACGAGAACGCGCACGCCCTTGTCCCCGAGCGCGCGCACCATCGGCTCGAGGTTCTCCTGCTCGTTGTAGGTCGGGAGGCAGACGACGGCCTGGGTCTCGGGCACGGACGTATATTCAGTGACGTGGCCACTGCTTTGCCTCGCAACGTCGATGTGGCGGAGCAGCTGGAGCTTCTCGCCGATCTGCTCGAGCTCGAAGGGGAGGCCTCCTTCCGCGTGCTCGCCTACCGTCGCGCCGCCACGCGTATCCGCGAGACCGCCGGCTCCGTGGCCGAGCTCGCGCTCGCCGGCCGCGCCAAGGAGCTCCAGGGAATCGGCAAGACGATCGAAGAGAAGATCGTGCAGGTCGTCGAGGACGGCGAGATGCACGCGCTCACCAAGCGCAAGAAGATCATCCCGCCGGAGGTCGTCTCCTTCATGCGCCTGCCGGGGCTCGGTCCGAAGACGGCCGCTCGGATCTGGCGGGAGCTCAACGTCACGACCATCGACGAGCTGAAGCGTGCCGCCGAGCAGGAACAGCTGCGCACGCTGGCCGGACTCGGTGCCAAGACGGAGGAGCGGGTCCTCAAAGCGCTGGCCGAGAAGAAGCAGGAGCCGTCAGACCGGCGGCTGCTTGGAGACGGCCTCGGCCCGCTGCTGGCGGTCGTCTCGGTGCTGCGTGAGCACCCCGCGGCGGTGAAGGTCTCCGAGGCCGGCAGCGCGCGCCGTCGCAAGGAGACGTTTCGCGACCTCGACATCATCGCGACCGCAACTGATCCGGAAGCTCTCATCGAGTACTTCACGAAGCTCAAGTGGGTGATCGAGGTCGCCGCCAAAGGCCCGACGAAGGCGACGGTCCTCTCGAACGAAGGCCTTCGCTTCGACCTGCGCGTCGTGCCGCCCGAGTCGTACGGGAACCTCCTGCAACACTTCACCGGTTCGAAGGATCACAACGTCGCGCTGCGTGAGCGCGCCGTGAAGGACGGACTGTCGGTCTCCGAGTACTCGATCACCGTCGTCGAGACGGGGGAGGAGCTCAAGTTCGCCGAGGAGGCTGAGGTCTACGAGCGTCTCGGTTATCAGTTCATTCCGCCCGAGCTGCGCGAGAACGCGGGCGAGCTCGAGGCGGCGCGCAAGGGTGAGCTGCTGAAGCTCGTCGAGCTGAAGGACGTCAAGGGCGATCTCCACACGCACACGACCTGGTCGGACGGGCGCGACAGCCTCGAGCAGATGGTGCTCGCAGCGCGGGCACGCGGCTACAAGTACCACGCCGTCACCGACCATCCACGCGGGACGCTCGCCGAGCAGGACCTCGAGATCGACGCGCTCAACGAACGACTGAAGCCGTTCCGGATCCTCAAGGGGATCGAAGTCAACATTCGCCTCGACGGCTCGCTCTCACTGCCGGATGAGGTGCTGGTCGAGCGCGACTGGGTGATCGCCTCGCTTCACGGTGCGTTCGACCGCAACGGAACGGAGCGCGTTCTCGCGGCGATGGAGAACCCGCACGTGGACATGATCGGCCACCTCACGGCTCGCAAGATCAACATCCGTCCGGCGGCGGACGTCGATGTCGAGCGTGTCGTCGAGAAGGCGGTCGAGACCGGTACGTTCCTGGAGATCAACTCGCAGCCGAACCGGCTGGACCTGCGCGACACGCACGCGAGACTCGCCGGCGAGGCCGGCGTCAAGGTCGCCGTCAACACCGACGCGCACCAGTTGGGCGCGCTCGAGCACATGGACATGGGTGTCGCGCAGGCACGCCGCGCTTGGCTGACGAAGGACCAGGTACTGAACACCCGCACCTGGCCGCAGATCGAGAAGCTGCTCAAATGAGCTTCCGGGAGGACGGCGCGGCGGCGCTCGAGTGGGCCGCGCGCTACCTCGAGCGTGTCGGCGAGCTGCCGGTGCTCGCCCAGGTCGAGCCGGGTGAGGTCCGCGCGCGGCTGCCGGCCTCGCCGCCCGATCAGGCCGAACCGTTCGCGGACGTGCTGCGCGACCTGGACGAGATCCTGCTCCCCGGCATGACGCACTGGCAGAGCCCCCGCTTCTTCGCGTACTTCGCGATCAGCGCCTCGGAGCCGGGAATCCTCGCGGAGCTGCTGGCAGCCACGCTCAATCCAGTTGCCTTCATCTGGCGGACCTCCCCGGCGTCGACCGAGCTCGAGGCGCTCACGCTCGACTGGACCGCCCAGCTGCTCGGGCTCCCGGCGGGCTGGCACGGGCACATCGAGGACAGCGCGTCGGTCTCGACGATTGCTGCTCTGGCGGCTGCGCGCGAGGCCACAGGCGGACACGCCATTGTGTGCTCTGAGGAAGCACACTCCTCCGTGGAGCGAGCTGCGCGTCTGCTCGGGCTCGAGACGCGGAAGGTGCCGGTCGATGCGGAGTTCCGGATGCGTGCCGATGCCCTGGATCTCGCCGACGCCGCCGCTCTTGTCGCCACAGTCGGCACGACGTCTACCACGTCGGTCGATCCTGTCCCCGCGCTCGCGGATGCGTGCGAAGACGCCGGCGTCTGGCTGCACGTCGACGCGGCCTACGCCGGCTCGGCCTGGGTGTGCCCGGAACTGCGCTGGTCACAGGCGGGCGTCGACCGGGCCGATTCGCTCGTCGTCAACGCCCATAAGTGGCTCTTCACGCCCATGGACTGCTCGCTGCTCTGGACGCGCAAGCCAGAGGCTCTTCGCGCTGCGTTCAGCCTCGTCCCCGAATACCTGCGCACGAGCGACGAAGCCGAGAGCCTGTCGGACTACGGCCCCGCTCTCGGACGCCGTTTCCGATCGCTCAAGCTCTGGACGGTTCTGCGTTGCTACGGCCGCGAGGGTCTGCAAGCGCGGATTCGCGAGGCGGTCCGGCTCGCGGAGCTGTTCGAGAGCTGGGTGCGGGTCGAGCCCGGCTGGGAGATCTCGGCCCCGAGACTTTTCTCGACGGTCTGCTTCCGGCGGGAGGGGACGGACGAGGACGCCCCGGACGGGTTTGCGCCCCTTCCCTCGATAGGCGGGCAGCACCGCTCGTCGCGCCGTGAAGTTGACCGGAGCGCGGACGACATCGCGTGGTATCCCAGCTTCCTGCCGCTGGCGGAGGGGAAAGCCGCGATCGCAGACCAGCGCTTCGTCGGCGGCCAGCTGTGCGCTGGCTTGTTGGAGCAAACGCATCTGCACGTCGGCCTCGCTGGTATCGGCCGCCTCGCCCCGGACGAGGCGGCAGGGCACCGCCAGACGCTGTGTCCCCACAGTCCCCACGCGCGCTGCAATGCCCAATGGGATAGCGGGTAAGGCCTTCCCGGCTGCGGACGAATAGTGCTTGGTCGGGCAGTCCCGAAGCCGTGGCCGGAAGAACCCGACGAGATCACAGGCGACCGGACGATACCCACCATCCTCGTGGGTGTGAAAGACCTTTTCAGTCTGTAGGCATTGTTCCCAGGCCTCCAGCAACTGTGCCGCGTGCCATTTCCCCTACGCCAGCGCCGCCCAGGCACGCCGGATGGCTGCCTCGGCCAGCCCCAG
>Ga0209874_1000257_pt1 | contig 14851 bp, 13 predicted proteins | sample GWRWN1_20_30_FD_187216 | JGI IMG/M metagenome (GOLD analysis project Ga0209874, IMG submission 187216) | Riverbed sediment microbial communities from areas with no vegetation in Columbia River, Washington, USA - GW-RW N1_20_30 (SPAdes)... | ecosystem: Environmental > Aquatic > Freshwater > River... | reverse complement strand
GGGACTGGGCCTTCCACTGCCACAAATCGCACCACACCATGAACGCCATGGGGCATGACGTCGTGAACTTCATCGGCGCCCCTCAACGAACGCTGGCAAAAGCAGTCCGGAGCGTAGCGCCGGGTGTCATGGCGATGGGAACGGACGGCATGGCGATGATGGGCGAGATGGAGATGCCGCTCCCCGACAATACCCTGCCGATGATGACGGGGACCGGACAATTCGGACCGATCGAGATGGGCGGCATGTTCACGGTGATGAAGGTCCGCGAGGGGCTCGCGGCTGGCGATTACAAGGATCCCGGCCCGTACAAGAATCCGCCAGGAACGGTCGCCCATGAGGTGAACGTCGCGCAGGCCGGCGAAGCGGCGCAGCCGCCCAAGGCAGGTGAATCGCCGGGAATGGACATGCCTGGGATGGACATGCCGGGAATGAACCATGGTGGACACCAAGGCCACCACTAGACCCCGGAGCAACCACCGCAGCGAAGTCAAACTCGCTCTCAGCCTGAAAGGAGAAGCAGCATGCGTAAGTCTGTTTTCGCGAGCGTCGTATCTGGAACCGTTGCCCTGGCGACCTGTGCAAGTGTTCCTTTGACCTCCGCTGTCGCCCACGAGGAACACCAGATGGAATGCAACGAGACCGCTATCAATGCGATGAACGCCGACATTCAGTCGATGGACGATGGAGACGCGAAGACGACAGCCGCGAAAGAAATGCAGATGGCCGAAGACATGATGACCAACAAGGACATGAAGGGTTGCGAGGCGCACATGCACAATGCCATGGAGGCGATGGAAAAATAGATGCCACGCCAATCGGTTTCGGGAGAAGAAATGTCTGGCGCGGCGTCGCGAAGCAAGCGAGGTTGGATACTCACGGCGTTGGGCGTGGTGGCGGCACTTGTCGCCGCTTGCGCGCTCGCAATCTACGCAGGGGTCTACAATTTCGCGGCGGATATCCCGCACACCCAACCGGTTTATTGGCTATTAGAGACGGCACGGGAACGATCGATCGCCGTTCGCGCGGCAGACGTGGTCGTCCCGGACGATCTGGGCGATCCCAAGCGCATCGCTTCTGGTGCCGGGCAATACGCGGAGATGTGCAGTTTTTGCCATCTCGCTCCCGGTATGAAGCGGACCGAGATCAGCCGGGGTCTCTATCCGAGAGCGCCCGAGCTCCGCCGTGGAGGTGACCTCACACCGGCGGAGGAATTTTGGGTCGTTAAGCATGGGGTAAAGATGACGGGAATGCCGGCCTGGGGAGTGACGCACAGCGATGAAATTCTTTGGGACGTCGTGGCGTTCTTGCGGAAGCTGCCGGAACTCACGCCCGACGAATATCAGGCTCTGGTGAAAAGCGCGCCAAAGACTCATGACGAAATGATGCAGGAAATGGAGAGTAGGCCAATGGATCATGAGGGTCATTAAGACGCTACGTTCCCTGATCGAGATGATGCAGAACTGGGTTGAAGCGCGCGGCGGATAGCGCGAAGACCTATGGCTCTCGGAACGTGTTCTTGCGAAGATAGGCCGAAGCAGAACGGCCCATGATCGACAAACTCGAATTCATCATCGCGCTTGCGCGCGAACGGCATTTCGGCCACGCGGCAGAGGCGTGCGGGGTAAGCCAGCCCACGCTCTCGGCCGGCATCAAGCAGCTCGAGGATTCGTTCGGGGTGCTGCTGGTGCAGCGCGGATCGCGCTTCCAGGGCTTCACGCCCGAGGGCGAGCGGGTGCTCGACTGGGCGCGCCGCATCGTCGGCGACACCCGCGCCATGCGCCAGGAGATCGATGCGCTCAGGCACGGGCTTACCGGCCATATCCGCATCGCCGCCATCCCCACCGCGCTCGCCATGGTGGCGATGATCACCACCCCCTACCGGGCGAAACATCCCGACGTGAGTTTCACCATTTGGTCCCGCAACTCCATCGAGGTGCTGGGACTATTGGAGAATCTGGAGGTCGATGCCGGGCTCACTTATCTCGACAACGAGCCGTTGGGCCGGGTGCAGACGGTGCCGCTTTATAGCGAGCAATATAGGCTCCTCACCGCCTCGGACAGCCCCCTCGGCAATCGCGATTCTGTGACCTGGGCCGAGGTCGGCAAGGTGCCGCTCTGCCTGCTCACCCCGGACATGCAAAACCGGCGCATCATCGAGCAATTGCTGCGGCAGGCGGGGGCTGACGTGGCGCCGACGCTCGAATCCGATTCCATCGTCGTCCTCTTCGCCCATGTGCGCACGGGACGCTGGGCGAGCGTGATGCCGGCCAAGCTTGCCGAGGTGCTCGGCCTTACCGAGAAGGTGCGCGCCATTCCCATCGTCGAGCCCGAGGTCACTCATTCGATCGGGCTCGTCGTGCCCCATCGCAACCCTCTGACACCGTTGATCAACGCGCTGGTTAGGGAGGCGAAGCAGCTTGCGCCTATTCTCGGCGGGACTGGGCGCGTGCCGGGAGGAGCGCCGGTGAGCCCGGCGCAGCGTCAGGGGAAAGCCAGAACCGCAAATAGAGTGCTGTAACCTAAAGATATTCCGCCTACACGCTACGGCATGACGGCGACGCCCCAGGGGAGGCGTCCGACCGGGACTGACTTCTCGGCTTTCAGCGATTCGACGTCGATCACCGTCAGGTCGTTGGTGAGGCCGTTGGCGACATAATATTTCTTGCCGTCAGGGCTCATCTCGCCATGCCACGGGCGCTGGCCGACCAGGATGTAGTCCTTGACCTCCTTGGTGGCGGCGTCGATGACGGCGACGCGATTGGACGGCCCCAGGGGCGCGAACAAGAGCTTGCCGTCCTTGGTGAAGTCCATGCCCACGGGCTGGAGCTGCTCGGGGCGCACGCCGGGGACCTCGAAGGAGATCTTCTTGACGACCTTCCACGTCTTGGGATCGATCACGGAGATCGTGCCGCCAACCTCGGAGGAGACCCACAGCTCAGTGCCGTCCTTGTTGAACTTCGCCTCGCGCGGGCGCGAGTCCACCAGCACATTGGCGATCAGCTTGTTGGTGGCGTTGTCGATGACATGCGCCATGCTCGTCGACTCGGAGGTGGCGACGGTGAATTTGCCGTCGGGGCTCACGCCCATGCCCTCAGGCTCGACGCCGACCGGCACCTCGGCGAGGATATCGCCGCTCTTGATGTCCATGATGGTGACGAGGCTGTCGTCCTCGTTGGCGATGTAGATGATTTCGCCTTTGGGATCGATCGCCATCAGCTCGGGATCGGGGCCGGATTCGAGCTGGCGCGTGACTTCGAGCGTGCTTGTGTCGATGACGTCCATGATATCGCCGTCGCCGGCGGCCACGAACAGCTCCTTGCCGTCGGGGCTCACCACGATGCCGCGCGGACGCCGCGAGACCTTGATGGTCTTGATGGTCTCCAGCGTGTCGGCGTTCAGCACGGTGATGGTGTTGTCCTTCTCGTTGGCGACGAAGATGGTCGCGGCGAAGGACGGGGCGGCAAAGAGAAGGAGCGCGGCAGCGGAGACTGCGGCAAGGAGGATGCGGTGCATGTGTTTACCTTTGGCCGATGGGTTATTTGAACTTGCACTTGGTCTCGGGCTTATCGAAGCCAAGCGTGTCGGTGATATTGGTGGGGTGCAGGAAGCCTTCCTGCGGCGAGGTCGAGACGGGAACGCGCGTGCCGCCGCCAAGCACGATCGGCTGCCGCATCTGATGGTCCCAAGTGCGGAAGCTCATCGCCTGGCCTTTGAAGCCCTCGAGCTTGAATTGGTCGGAGAGCATGTAGGCCTTCACCTCTTGCGGCGTGGTCTTGCCCGACTTCATCGCCGAATCGGCGAGAGCACGAAATCCGAGCCAGGCAGTGTAATCACGCTCGACGGGGGCGCGCTTGGCGATGCGCGGAATGGCGTTCTGGAAATGCATGGCGCCGGATTCGGTGTAGGACTTGTCCCAGGCAACCGCCTGCAAGCCTTGGGTGCCCACCACAGGCCGAGGCAAATAAGTACGGAACAGCAGGTAATCGCCGAAATCGTCATCGCTGTTGATGACCCACACCACGTCGTGCTCCGGCGCGGCTTCGGTCTCCATCGGGATCTGCGCCTGGATCTGCTGGTGGCCGGAGTCGAGATTTCTCGCGCCGGGCGGCAGGTCGTAGAGCTTGTCATCGACCACCTTACCGCCGAAGCGGGCGGCCGACCGCTTGACCTGGGCGAGATAGTCCTGGTCCTGCGGCGAGTCGCGCCGGATGACGAACCAGCGCGGCCATTTCTTCCAGATGAGATATTGCGCCAGCGCGTCCGCCCGCATCGCATAATCCGGGATGATGTGGAAGACGTTGATGCGGCATTGCTCCTGGCGGAGCGCGGTGGCGCTCGAGCGGATGTTCATGATCACCGCGTCCTTGGCCTCGGGGAGATCGGCCACGGCGAGAAGATCGGCGGGCTCGAGGTCGGCGATGATGAAGCGATCGCCACCCGCGAGCACTTCCTTGGCCTTGGCGACTACGTCGGCGTCTTGCGGAACGATGGCCTCGGTCAGCTCGAAGGAATGGCCAACGAAGTTGCCGGCCTGGTTCGCCTCTTTGAGCATCAGGCGCGCGCCCTGGATGCCTTTGTCGGGAATCGGCTTCTCGGCGTAGGAGAGCGGCAGCGGCTCCTCATATTCTTTGCCGAGATAGACGATCCGCATCGGCTTCGACTGCGCGGCCCCACCGGCGGCGGCAGGCGTCGTAGCCGGGGCTGCGGCGGGAGGCGTGGCCGGCGCCTCGGCCTGAGGCGGTGGCGGGGCCTCGGAAGCAGCCGGCTTTGTGGCTGGGGAAGGAGTCTCTGGCGCCTGGGCGAGCGCCGGTGCGAGCAAGGCCGAGGCGAGAAGACCTAGGGCGACCAAACCTAAACAAGGCTTGCGGCTTTGAGGCAACCTACCGACTGACAAACTCCACATAGGCGAAAGCTTTGCTGTTAGGAGACTGACGACGAACCGGGATGGGACGAGCGAGGAAGCTCGGGGGATGAGCGGGGCCAGGACATTCAGCGCGCTTATTTTTCAGACCTGACCTCGCTTGGCAATGCGCAGCGCACAATATGACAAAGGCTTCTAAAACTAAGAAGCTGAGTTTTCCGAGGATATATGGGGAATCTGCAAGGGCCGTTCCAGGGAGCGGTAATCTTTCTGCCACGAGTTGCAATCGCGCCGAAGCTGCTCCCACGGAAAAGCCGCCGAGCCTGGCGAGGCTCGACGGCTTCTTGGCAAACACATGCCGGCGCTCCGGCCGCTTCAGCGCGCTATTGCAGCGGCGGTTTCTTCTCCGAGCCAGGACTGACCGACCGGATATAAGTGATGACCTTCCACAGATCGTCGGAGGTTTTGAAGATTCCACCAAAGGGCGGCATCGGTCCGACCACGACCTCCTGCTTGATGCGGTGGTAACCCGCCTTCGTCAACCCGTCGGAACCGAGCGCAACAAGCCGGAACAGGACGTCGTCATCAGGGCCATAGACCCAGGTGTCGTTGGTCAGCGGCGGGCACATGCCCCCGCCTCCGCCGCCGCCATGACAGCCATTGCACCCGGCGGACAGGTATTTTTTGTGACCTTCCTCGGCGAGCGCCGCGATCTGGTCGTTATAGGGATTATGCAATCCTCCCTTCGGCGTGGCGGCGATGAGGTCCAGTGTGGGCGTGGTGTCGCCTGCCTTGCAGCAATCGCCGCCAGCAGCGGCCTCGCCGCCAGCAGCCGCCCCTTCGGTCTGCTGCGCCGGTTCCTCGGTCGCGCAGGCCTTCCACGCGAATGCACCCATGCCGGCGACAACTACAATCGTCAAAAGTCCGGTGATGATTTTGCGCACTGCTTCGCTTCCTTACCCTAGTTGTGTTGTTGACTATTGTGAGTTCAGTCGATTCCCCCCTCGGGCACGGGTCGAACAAGCAAAACTGTCATAGCGCCATCGGAAGCGTGGCGATAGCGGCCGTTGAACGGTGCGGCATTTTGGCTTGCGTCTAGGTTAATTGTTGTGGATCAATTGGTTACGTCGAAATCCATGCCCTCGAAGGTGTAGCGGGGCACTTGCGTCCAGATGCCGTCCTCTTGCACCGGAACCTTGTGCATCTTGACATTTGTAACCTCGAGCTTGCCGGTCTTGTCGTCCAACCAGAAGTCGATGTCGTAATATTCGTCCTTACTGCCGGGTTTGCGGAAGTCGGTGCAGGCGAAATACTGACCATCCTTCTTCAGGTGCCGGATCGGCTGGTGCATCTCGATGAATTCAAGCGGGATCGTCTCGCCCGTCTTGTCGTCCTTGACGCCCAAATTGCCGCTCGCGTCCTTATGGGTGGCGATGTAATTGTGGATTGCGCTCATCACGTGCCAGCCGCGGACGATCTCCGCGTCGCCAGGATGCTCAGACACCGGCAGCCACCACCACGCCACCGGCGTACGCGTGACCAAGATCCAGCCGTCGCCGTCGCGCTTCGGACCCTTCTGCACCCTGATATCCATGAGGGTGAGCTTGTCGCCCTCGGGCTTGAACCAGAAGTCGATGGCGTATTGCTTCTTGGGCTCGCTTTGATCGTGGAAGATGGTGTTGGCGAACCAGCCGTAGCCTTCCATGCCGCGCACGATCTTGACCTGCTCGAAGACGAGATGGAGGTCGGCGTCGAGCTTGGGGTCGCGGAACACGAAGGCGCCGTCCTGCGAGCGCTCCGCGATCACCTTTTCCACCGCCTCTTTGACTGCCGTCTCGTCAAAATCCTTGGCGGAGGCTGGAACGACAGCAAGATAGCAAAAAGCCACGACTAGCGCCGTGGCTCCTGCAACTTGAAACAACCGAGAGAAGGCCGAAAGCATCATTGACTCGTCGTCGACCCGGCACCCTCGTCCGCTGCCGCGGGTGCCGCTACGGAGCGCCCCGAGCTGAGCACAAGGATGGCTTGAGCCGCTTCCAGATTGCCGTTCTTTGTGGCGACGTCCGTCGCCGTCTGACCCTGTTGATTCTTGATCGCGGGATCGGCGCCCGCATCCATAAGAAGCCCGATCATGGGGGCGCTGTTATGTGTCGCCGCGATCATCAGTGCGGTCACGCCGTTTTTCGATTGGGCATTGACTTCGGCCCCGCGCTCGACGAGGCCTCTGGCGATGTCGCTGGGGCGCGTGCTGCCGGGTAGGAAGCGGGCGCCCTCCGCCGGTGAGGTCTGAGCCGCGATCAGCATCAACGGGGTCAGGCCGTCGGCGCCCGAGGCGGCGCTTAGGTCGGCGCCGGCCTCCATCAGCGCTTTGGCCGACTCGTATTTGTTTTCGGCGATCGCGAGCGCCAGCGGCCGGAAGCCCTGCTGGCCAGGTTGCTCGATATTGGCGCCTTTCTCGATCAGCACCTTGATCGACGGGACGTGATCGCGCATCGCCGCAGCGATGAGCGGCGTCATGCCGCTATCGTCGGGGCGATTGACGTCAGCCCCGAGCTCGATGAGCGCCTTGATCATGCCGTCCTTGCGCTGGCGCGCGGCGTTTTGCAGTGGCGTCCAGCCTTGCGGATCTGGCTGATTAACATCGGCGCCCTTTTCGACCAAGAACTTGACCCGGTCGACATCGTTGGCGTTCACCGCGTTGCTCAACTCCTGGCTCAGGTCGGCGCCCTCGGCAAGCCAACCCTCCAGCTTCTCCTTGGTCACCACCTGGTCGGGGGAGGCGAGGTCGGGACGCGCCTCGAACACCTGATCGGCCAAGGCGATGTAGCTGCCATGGGCCGGCAGGTCGCCGGGAACGACGCATTTGCTGCATTGAACCAGCGGCACGCCGTAATCCTTGAGGATTTTCTCGACCTCCTCGGCGTGATCCTCGAGGGCGAATTCGAGCATATATTTCAGAAAGGCGTCGGTCTTGCGCACGCCGACGGCAAGTTCGAATTCGAGCGGTACCTTATCGTCCATGAGATTGACCGGCAGGATAGTCACCGGCTCGCCCTTCATGGTCTTGACCCAACCCGCGAAGGGGCCAAAGACCGCCGCGACGTCGAGCTTGCCGTCCAGCACTTGCTGGACAACGTACCAAGGCTGATGCTCGGGAACGAGATCGGCGTCGTGGGTCTGTACCTGTAGCTTGACATTGTTGACGATGCCGCGCTTGGCGAGCGCGGCACGAATGCCCGAGGTCTGGAATACGCCGATCTTGAGGTCCTTGAGCTTGGGATCGTCAAGGCCGGTCAGTTCGAGGCCCTTGTCGCTGCGATAGGCCAGAACATAAGGCGTCTTATAGACGGGAAAGGTCGTAAGGAGCGGCCCATAATTGGCGGGCATGTCGAACATCACGTCGCACACGTCCTGGTCGAAGGTCTGCCGGGTGAGACCGCGCTCGAGGAAAGGACGCCAGGAATAGGTGACACGCGCGCCCATGGCCTCGCCAAGCAGGGTGGCAAGCTTGTTCTGGAAGCCCTCCTGCTTGATGCTGGAGAGCGGCATGTTGCCGGGATCGGCGCAGACATTGAGCGCGGGGAGCTTCTTCGCCTTGTAGGCGGCCTTAGCGGCCGCTCTGATTGCGATCTGCTCGCTCGGCGTGAGCTCATCGAACTCTTTGCTGAAGTCTCGCTTGATAGGTGATTTTGCCGCGTCGACCGGAAGCGAGGCGAAAGCGAACCCAGCGAAGCAAAGCGACGCCATCAGGATGCGAAGAGACATGGGGGACTCTGGCTTCTTTGGTTGGCTGTTGGGGGACGGGCGGGGCCAAAAACCCTCGCCACACTCTTCCCCTCGGATCAAGGGGCATTCTACCCCGTTACTTAAGAAATGACGCCCGATGCCACAAGAGCATCGGGCGTCTTTAGCCTAGAAAGGCCGTCCGCTTATTCGTAGACGCGGAAGACGTTCAGCTCGCCACCCTGGGGAATCTTGTCCAGGTTAGCGGCCTTGGTCATGGCCGTGGCGCCGATAGCGCCGAACTTGTCGTTCAGGTCGAGACCAGCGGTAACCGGAACGCCGATCCAGCCGCCGATGCCGGAGTAAACGCCGACATACTGCTTGCCTGCGACCTTCCAGGTAGCCGGGTTGCCGATAATGCCTGAACCCAGCTTGCGGCTCCACAGGATCTTACCGGAATTCCGGTCGACCGCGCGGAAGTCACCGCCGAGCGAGCCGTAGAACATCAGGCCGCCGTCGGTAACCATGGTGCCGCCCCAGTTCGGGTACGGATCCGGGATCTCCCACACCGTCTTGCCGGTCAAGACATCGTACTTCTTGATCTTGCCGGTTGTGCCCTGCTTCTCAGGGAACATGTACACGTTCGCGAACACGTAAACCGTGCCCTGGTTCGTGTGCGTGCGCTCCTGGGGCTCAAGCTCCATGCACCAGTTGTTGGTGGGCATGTAGAAGATGTTGGGCTCCTTGGGATCGACCGCTCCTGGCTGCTGATCCTTGCCACCCATAGCTGAGGGGCAAGCATTCACGTTGCGGCCAACTTCGAGCGGGGAATGCTCGCGCACCTTGATCGGACGGCCGGTCTTCATGTCGACCTTCTCGGCCCAGTCCGTCGTCACGTATTTCGTGGCGCGGAGCAGCGTGCCGTCAGTACGGTCGAGCACATAGGCAAAGCCATTGCGATCGAAGTGAGTGAGAACCTTACGCTTCTTGCCGTCGACTTCCATGTCGGTCAGCATGTTCTCGTTGACGCCGTCATAGTCCCATTGATCGAAGGGCGTCATCTGGTAGGCAAAAATTGCCTCGCCGTTTCCGACTTTGCGGCCGAAGATCGTCATCGACCACTTGTTGTCGAAATCGCCAGCATTGCACTCTTCGTGCGACTTGTCGGGGCAACGATAGGCAGGGCTCCACAGGCCGGGGTTACCGGTCGAGTAGTAGACGATCTTGAGCTCTGGGTCGTAGCTGTACCAGCCCCAAGCCGCGCCGCCGCCGATCTTATAATCGTCGCCGGGGAACGTCTTGATGCCCAGGTCAGAACCAGCCACGCCGAACTGCGGGTTGGCTTTGTTGGTGTCGGCCGTCAGGCACACGTCCTTGTCGGAACCCGTGCTGTGGCAAACCCAAGCTTCCGAACCGTCCTTCAGGTTGAAGGCAGCGATACGGCCACGAGCGGCGAATTCGTCACCGCCAAAGCCGATGATCACCTTGTCGTCGGCGATCACTGGAGCGGGGGTGATGGTCTCGCCCTTCTCAGGGTAGGCGTACTTGACAACCCAGACTTCCTTGCCGGTCTGGCCGTCGAGGGCAATCACGAAACCGTCGAGAGTGCCATAGACGAATTTGCCGTCGGCGAAGGAACCGCCACGATGGACGGTGTCGCAACAAGCGCGCGGAACAGCGGACTCGTCACGGTCGGTCTTCTTCACGTAGTTCCAGATTTCTTTCGGGTTGTCAGGATCGGTCAGATCCAAGGCCTGCACCACGTTGCAGTTCGTCATGGCCGGGCAGCCGGACACCATGTACAGCATGGTCTTGCCACCGACGTCCTTGACGATGAGGGGCTGACCCTCATGGCCGCGCAGGGCATTGGTTCCCTGCAACCAGCTCATCTGCAACTTGCCGATGTTCTTGGTGTTGATGTCGGCCAAAGTACTGTGACGCGTCAACGCAAAGTCCCGGCCGGGGGCTGGCCACTGATCGGGATCCGCCATACGCGCAAGCTGCTCCTCATCGGAGCCAGCCACTGCCTGGCCGGAGAGGCCCATCATCACCGCGATGAGGGTCCCGGCCAGAACACCAAACTTCATTTTCATATCTTTCTCCTCTCCCTAGCTACTCAGTTCACCGAACGAAAGCTGAGCTATTCTATTCTGTGTGCCGGAGCACGCTTCCCCCTTGAGCGAAATGCCAAGAGAGCACCGAGCCCTTGCAAGTTTTCAAGCTGTCACTGTGGATATGGGAGGCTGCCTGGAAGCGCCGAAGCAAATAAAACCGCCTCGCGCCCGCTCCTGGCGGCGGGTTCTCCGATGAACACATCACGCGGTGACACCTCACGAGGAATCACAGCCTAGCGCAGAGTAAGGGTGCGGCGTTATCGAAATCTCGATGGAAACCGGCATCCCACTCATTGCCAAGCTGCCCGCTCATAATTGCCAAATGTAATGGCTTTGCAAGCGAAAAGTGCTCGCGGCAATCAAATCTGCGACACGTGGTTTCTCTCGCTGCACTGCATCAAATTCCGAACCCCGCAGTTTCAGGCGTCAAGTAAAAAAGCTGCGTAATTTGTGTGCAGCGCACGGACGCGTTAATTCGGAGTCTTAATTGGCGGGAGGGACGTCGCGGGGAAACACGAATCACGCCAATCGTGGTCTTGCAGGTGTCACGAAGGCGCCTGTTGACGGCCCCTCCCCCGACCCGTCGGAAGGCCGCTTACGACCACTCGCGGGGCGCCTTCGCCGAGGCTGACGGAAGGTGCTGGATGGCGATGCGCATCAGCTCGGGCAGCGTGCGCACGCCGAGCTTCGCCTTGAGCTGCGTGCAGGTGTTGGCGACCGTCTTGTAGCTCACGTGAAGATGCTCGGCGATGACGCCGTAGGGCTTGCCTTCGGCCACGAGCGCCAAGGTCTGAAGCTCGCGCACGGTCATGCGCCGCAAGGGATTCGTGGTGCCCCTCGCCTCCATGAAGGCGACCTCCGAAGCAAGGTCGTGACTGAGATAGGGCCGGTTCTCGCGCACCTTTTGAAAGGCCTTGAGCACCTCGTCGGAGGAGGTGTCCTTGAGCACGTAGCCGGTCGCGCCGACCTCGAGCGCGCGGCTGACGATGACCGGGTCCGAATGCATGGTGAAGACAAGGATCGGCGTGCGCTGATCATGCAGGCGAAGCCGGCGGATAAAGGAAAGCCCACCGAGGGCGCCGGTCCGCATGGCGAGGTCGACGATGATCACGTCGGGTTTCTGCGTGCGATAGAGCCGGAAGCCGTCGGCAAGGCTTTGCGCCTGGACGATATGGTTGACGCCGGCATCCTCGAGCAGCTGCCGGCAGCCCTGGAGCACGATTGGATGGTCGTCGATGACGAGCACGCGGGTCATGACAGCCCTCCAACCAGTTCAGGCAGGCGCGCGCGCACCGTGCTGGCGCGCTCCACCGGAATCTCCACGTGGATAATCGTTCCCTTGGAAGTCGCACTCTCGATCGCACAGCTTCCGCCGAGAGAGCGCACGCGCTCGGTCATGGCGGTGAGCCCAAAGCCCTTGGGCGTGGCCGGCGCAATTCCCTTCCCATCGTCGCTGAGGCTGAGTGCCAGTCTGGCGCGCGGCCCCTTGGCGCCATTGCGGCGCGGCGCTGGCGTCTCGGCGAGGTCGATGGTGATAGTGTCGGCGTTGCCATGGCGGATGGCATTGGTGATGCCTTCCTGGACACACCGATAGAGCGTGAGGTCGATCGCCTCGCCGTAAGAAGCGGCGAGCTTGCCGAAGGAGACGGCGATACGGGTGTCGGGGTGGCGCCGCTGGAAGCCGGCGATGAGCTCGTCGAGAAGCTCGGCGAGCTTTACCGTACCGAGGGGGCCCGGCCTGAGCTTCTTGAGAAGCGCCCGATTCAGCAGCTTGAGCCGCTCGGTGATGGAGAGGATCTCGCCGACGCGCTGCGAAATCTCGGCGGTGCGCCGATCGGGAAGCTGATCGGCAAGGTTCTGGATGGATGAGGCATTGGCGGTGATGCCGAACAGGCAGGGCCCCGCCTCGTCGTGCAGTTCGTCGGCAATCACGCGCCGCTCCTCTTCCTGCACGGTGATGAGCTGGCGATAAAGTCGGCTGTTTTCGTCGCGCGCGGTGTCGAGCGCGCCGGCGAGCGTGTTGAAACGCTCGGTGATGAGGGCAAGCTCCTTCACTTTGGGCCGCGCCAGCCGGGTGGCGTAGTGGCCGTCCTCGAGATTGAGCATGCCCTTCGATAGATGCGCGAGCGGGTCCAGCACGCGGCCGAGCACGACATAGAGGATGGCGAGGATGAGCGCATTAAGCACGAGCCATACGATGGCGAGCGAGGAGAAGTCGTGCCAGGCCTCGGCGATCTCGTCGGCCGGCTCGCCGACGATGATTACCGGGTTCGCACCCTCGAGCGCGACCACCCTCACCGCGCGGCCGACAAGCTGCGGCCGTACCAGTGCGGCGAACCAGCTCGGCACATAGCGACTTCCGGCCGCACCGTTGTCCGGTTGCGGCGACACGACGGTGAGCTGGCCGATCGCGTCCATGTACATGATGCGAACATGGCGGAGATGCTTGAGTTCTAGAGGCAATTCCTGATTGAGCTGCGCGAGCCGGTCCTGGGCTGCGAGGTCCTTCATGGTCGCGGCGACGAAGCGCTGGGCCACCTCGAGCGAGGCTTCGATCTCAACCTTTGTGGCCGTGCGGGTGTTGAGGATCGAGACGGCGCCGGCCAGAAGCGCGGCAAGCAGATTGATCACTCCCACAGCCACCAGGAGTTGGGTTCGGACCGGCCGCTCATACCAAAGCTTTTGCAGCACGCCTTAACGGTCTCCACAACCAGATGCGTTCCATCCCATCATATTGGGCTCAAAGGGGGGCTTCTCATATTTTCCTTGACCGTCCCTGGTCTTGCCTCGGCGTTTCCATAGCTCATTTTTTGGACGCCCTGGCAGGAGGGGGCTTATTGAAATTGCAGTCCATGTCGGAAGGGGGGAAATAGCAAGGGCAAGCCTGGCAATAGGATTGCCAAATGTTCCCGACCACTCTTGGGACGCCCGGTTAGGGACGCGGATGAGGCCGTGGCTCTAGCCTTTCAGAGGCGCTGGGCTCGCTTGCCACCCCGCGCCACAGGAAGGTTCGTCTCGCCGGCTCCTCATCAACGAAGTCCAGCCGGCCTCCCCAACGGAGAGGCCGGCGGGACAGGACATGTCCGCTCTATCCGCTAAAACAGCCCCACGAGAGCTGCGATGACTGCTATGGCCAGCAGCAGAAGAACGGGCTCCAAGACGCCCCTTACCCAGTGGTCACCGTGCCTTCCACCCACGGCCCAGTGGTGATCGTGCATTCCATCAGTCGTCGGTCGCCACATTTCGGGACCTCCTATCTGCGTCTTGTTACGGCTGCCAACCGGCCTCCCCGGCGCGGAGAGGCCGGCTGACGCGCCTATTGCGGCTTACTGCCCACGAGGCGGGGGTACCTGCTTCGGGGGGCAGAAGAGGACTCCGCAATAGAACTTTCCTATCGCGGCTTACCGCCCACGATGGATCCATGGGGGAGCCTGCGTTGGGCAGATGGCCGCCCCGCACCACTTATCGGGTCCGCCCCCGCCCGCGACAGCAGTGCCCGACATCGGGGTCACAGGTGCGCCGAAAGTCAGCGTCGCTGCTGCGAGCACGAATGCGAGCACGATTGCTAATGACGTTTTCATGTTTCCACTCCTTTGAGAGTCGATGCTTATCTGTCCGTAACGACGGACGAGAGACTGCCCTCCGCTTCGGAGGGACAGCGACCTGCACAGCGCCAATGCGGCGCTGGCTCAAACGAAGCGGATAAGTCGGGGTGGTGGAGCGGGCGTACGCAGTTCCGCAGAGGAAAGCTGCCAGCCCGGATTAGCGGTGAGCCGGCCGAGAGTGGCGTGAAGCGCTACGCCTTGCGTGGAAGCAAGCCCGAGCGAGATGCAGGCGGTCCCACACATGATCGAGGCGGCACATGGCGTTGCGCAATCCTCGCACATGCTGCAGTCGCCGGAGGTTGGAGTGGCCGAAAGAGTAGCTTGGGCCGTTCCGGCGAAGGGCTGCGCGCCGCCCAACGTAACGCCCGCTCCCAGCCCAACAGCGAGCAGGATTACAAAGACCAGTCTTATGATTCGACCAATCAGCATCTGACCAATCAGCATCTAATGGGCACCCAGAACCAAAGTGGTCTCGGTGTTCATTTTGGACCTACGGCCATGAAACGCAAGGCCTTTCCGATCAAAATCGCGGCATTTGCCTATGG
>Ga0209874_1000256_pt1 | contig 14865 bp, 15 predicted proteins | sample GWRWN1_20_30_FD_187216 | JGI IMG/M metagenome (GOLD analysis project Ga0209874, IMG submission 187216) | Riverbed sediment microbial communities from areas with no vegetation in Columbia River, Washington, USA - GW-RW N1_20_30 (SPAdes)... | ecosystem: Environmental > Aquatic > Freshwater > River... | reverse complement strand
GGGATGGATATGGGCAGGATGGCAGAGGTCATGCCTTATCCACGGAATACGATTGCCATGAAGGGTGCTCCCGGACCGTTCGGCGACTATATATCGATGGGCGGACTCTTTACGGTCGTCAAGGTTCGGGATCAGTTGAAGAGCTATGACGAAGATCCGGGGTGGTACAAGCATCCGGCGGGGACGGTGGCGATGAAGGCGAGCGACGCTGATCTTCGTCGGGACGGAATCAACGTTACTCTTGCAGCGGCTACTAGCGAGCATGATGAACACCCTGCCGGTTGCTATCATGGTTGACAGAAACAATGTCACTGGTGGGTGTCGATCATGATGATGATCTTCGCCGGGACGGCATTGACGTGAGTAAGCTGACGGTTAACGCCATGGACAAGTCCAAAACGCCCACTAGTGGGAACGGACCCGGTCATTAATCGTGAGTAAGAGTTATTCACGGACGTGAGGTTCAAGCAGGAAAATAATGACGAACGCCTAAGACTGGTAGTTAAAATCAACTATCTCTTGTATCCTTGCCTTGGCCAGGGCAATTGGGAGGGCGAGGCTAGGTTACACAACCTAAACGCCACCCCATTTTAAACACAGACTTTTTCTCGGATGACACAAAAATTGTGGCGTTTGTTTAATATACGAGCGGGTGAGGCCTATCGCGTCGGCGTTATGGCCTATCTCCTTTTCTTGCTGATAGCTGCCAACAATCTTATCAAGATTCTCCGCGATAGCATATTTCTCGGACAGCATTCAGTATCCGAGCTGCCATACCTCTATATTTCGGTCGCCCTGTTGGCGGGAATAATTATTGCCACCTACACGAGGTACACGGCAAACCTCTCAATCGTGCGGCTCATTCTGACAACCAATGTGATCATTCTCTCGAACATCGGCTTCTTCTGGGTTCTTTTGACTTACTTCGATGCTGGCTGGACCCACTACGCCTTTTACATCTGGTCAGCTATAGTGAGCGTCACTGCGGTGGCCCAATTATGGACTCTCGCCAACCAGATCTTCACCCCGGAAGAAGGCAAGCGGTCGTTCGGCCTCCTTACTGCCGGAGGCACAGTGGGCGGCGCCGCGGCTGGATTCGGAGTTAAATGGTCGCTTCATCTCTTCGTCGAAAGCAACCACCTGCTATGGGTCGTCGGAGGCCTCTATATAGCGGCTTCTGTGTTGATCCTTTGGGCGGAACGTCGGCTTGAAGGGAAAATTTCTGAGAGAGAGTTGGAGATGCCGGAGAAATCGGAAGAAGCTGGCGCCGGCAGTCTAGGCGAGCTTCTCGCCGGCTCTACGTATCTCAAAACGATCGCTGTCCTAATCCTCGTCTCAGTCATCGTCTCGACCTTGATCGACTTCCAGTTCAAGACGGCGGCTAAACAAGCCTATCCTTCAACAAGGGCTCTCGCGGAACTCTTCAGTTCTTATTACGGCTGGTTGAGTGTCGCCACCTTTTTTGCCCAGGTCGTCCTCACCGGAAAAACACTAACTACATTCGGTCTAAACCTCAGCCTCTATGTAACTCCCAGCGCCCTTCTCACCGGCTCTCTGGCCATCATGATCTGGCCCAGTCTTCTGGCAGCCGCACTGACGCGTATGGCCGATGCGACATTGCGCAACAGCATTTACCGGAGCAGCATGGAGATCAGCTATATGGCTCTGCCCGCTGGTGTGATGAAAAGGGTCAAGACCTTTCTCGATGTCGTGGTGGAAAGAGTCGGGGATGCGAGCGCTGGTTTTATTATTCTATTATTTACCCTCTCCACAATGGCAAGATACATAACCTATGTTCACTTCATTTGTGTGGCCCTGATCTTTCTGTGGTTCGTGCTCATCCAGTTTCTACGAATCGGCTATTCGGAGGCCCTACGTAAAGGATTGGTATCGCAGGAACTCCCTCTGAGAGACGACTGGCTCGCAAGTAGTCGGACGAAGGGATCTTTGGGAGATTAAGAAGGACTGCAACACTTAAAATGGCGAGCACAAGCTAGTGTCCGCCCCGGATTTGCCAAAAATGAGAAAGAGCGATCGGAAAATTCTCGCGCATGAAAAAACTAGTACCGCCTTACCCAGCGTGTGTTGCCGCTGGAGCAGTGTTAATAATGGCTAAGGACTTGTTAAATGGTTAAAAACCTGTGTGGCCTGTCGTTTGCGCTTGCCCACAGTTAGGGAAATTCAGTGGCGATGCGCTTGGATGGAAGCAGGTCAACGCTCATGACGGTTAAGCCGTGCGAAAGGGCTACGAAATGGCATCTTATTGGTGTGGTCATTTTGATCACTGTATCCTATCTTGCCGTTACGTTGAGCCATGTCTGCGCTGGCGAGGAATATATGCGTCTTCCTCACACGCAAGAAACCTTCCTCATCGGTGTTGACCACGAAATTCCATGCGCTGGAGCCAAGGAAGACATCTGCAAATCTGTGCGAGACCAGATGCTCTCCTTGCCGGCTCCGTTGCCTCTATCCAGCATTGTGACGAGCCTACCTTACGCCTACCTCCCCATTGATGCGGCAATGCTGGATCCAAAAACAACGCTCGTCGCCTTAGGGCGGTCGGGCATTAGGCTACTTCAAACTAGGCCACGGCGGCTGTTTCTTTCCCAATTGGCTCTTCGCATTTAGAAGGCTCTCTTCCTTCGGTTGGCCTTTTAGTTGAGCCAAGCCTTTGCTTGGCTCGTGGATAGGCATGAGGATGCGGGAACCGGCAGGACTGCGGTCCCCCCGAAAGGAAATGAGTCATGAAAACCAAAACGCTATATTTGACGATTGTTATGCTTCTTCTCGCGTCGGTACCCGGACAGACGCAGTCGGCATTTACCAACACGGAATTGATCACTCATTTGGAAGAAGCGCAGAAAGACTGCGACGGAAGACTCGAAACCTAACCGGTGGACCAAAAGGGAAAATGCTACTGCACAAGAAAACGATCGACGATGTGCTGGAGCAACTCAAGGCAGGTCAGACAGTCGATCCCCGAAAGATCGAAAAGGCTCTTGAGGTCCATGGGAGCTGACCTTCGGGAACCACGGGTGTCCCCAGCAGAAAGCGAAGGGGTTCTAAAGCACGAAGGGAGGTCTGATGAAAGGGCTCTTTAAGCGAAGCCGGTTTGGAATGGTTACTATTGTGTTGGTTGCTTTGGGTGGCGGCTTGGGAAAGGCAGGGGCTCAAACAGCCTTGAGTCTCACAAACGCCGTGGCGGAGGCGCTCGCCAAAAACCCGGAGATTCAAACGCTTCAACAACGCTTCCAGTCCGTATCGGCAAGAGCAAAACAGGCACCTTATCTTGAAGATCCGGAGATCGCCATTCAGCTCTTCGAGGTTCCCTTGTCAAACCCCACGAGCCTAAACCAGGCAGACGCCAATTCGATCGGCATCCGCCAGAAGCTACCGTTTTTCGGGAAGCTTGGGTTAAAGGAAAAAATAGCACAGCAGGAAGTGAAAGTCGTCGAGCAGGAGCTTCGTGGCAAAGAGAGGGAGATTATCGCGATGGTCAAAATGGCTTATGCCGATCTCTTTATGGCGCGAAGAAGCGTCGAAATTCTTCGTGAGCAGTTGGAGATCATGCGTACCATTATCGGCGCCACTGAAGCGCGCTATCAGGTTGGCAGAGTGACTCAACAGGATGTGTTCAAAGCGCTGTTGGAACAGAGCGAAATCATGAATCAACTCATTGTCGCCGAAGAGGATGGTAACGCCGCCGAGGTGAAGCTTAATACTGCGATGTATCGACCGCCACGAGCGCCAATCCAGGTTCCTGCTGATCTCACACTGCCCAATGGCGCACTCAGCCTCGCTGGTGTAGATGATATGGCTTTGGCGAATCGTCCCGAATTGAAAGGTGCAGAGGAAGAGATAGTGCGAAGCGAAAGAATGTACGAACTGACCGAAAGAAATCGAAAGTTCCCCGATTTCATGGTGGGGTGGGATTACATGCGTATGCCAACGGAAATGAAGAAAGACCGCTACACCGCTATGGTCAATATCACCATCCCTTTCTCGCCATGGACTATCGGAAGACGCAACTATGAAGTCGAGGAAAGCCTCGCGGAGATCCGCGCCGCCAAGGCGAACCGGGATGCGATGAGAAACCTGACTCTGAGAGAAGTTGGAGAGTCGCAGGCGAAAGTCCAAGCCGCCAGGCGGTCCCTACAGCTTTATAATGAAGGGCTGTTAACTCAGGCGGAGCTTTCATTCAGGGCCGCTATGGCCGCCTATCAGACGGGACGGGTGGAGTTTGTGGCGCTTTTGGAAGCCCAGCGTGCGCTGCGCGAGGCCAGGATGGGATACTACAAAGCCACGGTTGGTTTGATACAGAATCTGGCAGATCTGGAACGGGCGGTCGGTAAGGAACTGCAATAGAGCCGAGGGCGGGACAGTTCACGAACGGAGAGAGCTTATGAAAACGGTAAAGATTCTGGTGCTTCTGGTCATAATTGTAGGAGTATTCGCCGTCGGCTATTGGCGTGGGCAGAACGATAAAACAGCTGACCACTCGGCTGGTTCCTCGTCGCAGCAGTCGGCTGACATGAAGCCAGGGAGCGGGGCGATGGAAGGGCACGAGATGTCGTCAGGCAGCGTCAACGTAAGTCCTGACAAGCAGCAGCTTGTCGGCATCCGCACCGCAGTGGCGGAGATCCGACCGTTGGTTAAGAGAATAAGGACCGTCGGGATTGTTACTTACGACGAGACCAAAGTGGCTCAGGTCTTCAGCAAAGTAGATGGTTGGGTCGAGAAGCTTTTCGTCAACTACACGGGCAAGCTCGTGGAAAAGGGGCAACCGCTTTTCACGTTTTACAGCCCCGAGCTTGTTTCTACTCAAGAAGAGTATCTCTTAGCTCTGCGGGCCAAAGAGACCCTTGGGTCAAGCTCTCTCAAAGAAATCAGCATGGGTTCCGCTTCGTTGCTGGAAGCCGCCCGCCGCCGGCTCGCTCTCTGGGACATCTCCGAGGAACAAATAGCGGAGCTGCAGAAAAACGGTCAACCCCAGCGAACTCTGACTTTCTTCGCGCCAATGAGCGGCTTTGTCATCAAGAAAGACGCCTTCCAGGGGATGAAGGTCATGCCGGATAAGGAGCTTTATACCATCGTCGATCTATCCACGGTGTGGGTCAACGTGGATATCTACGAGTTTGAGCTTGCGGCTATTCGGGTCGGGCAGAAGGCATCGATCACTTTATCCTATTACCCTGGGCGGACCTTTGGCGGAAAAGTTTCTTGGATCTCTCCGGTTCTTGATGAGAAGACTCGCACGGCCAAAATACGGCTCGAGTTTTCGAATCGGGATTTCATTCTTAAACCGGAAATGTATGCCAACGCGGAAATCGATATCGATGCGGGGCGAAAACTTGCGATTCCTGACGAGGCGGTTCTGGATTCCGGGCTGAGAAAAGTGGTGTTTATCGATAGAGGCGAGGGTCGTTACGAGCCAGCGGAAGTGAAACTCGGTGGCAAGTTTGACGGCTATTACGAAGTGCTCGCGGGCCTCTCTCCGGGCGAGCGCATCATTGCGAGCGCAAGTTTTCTTCTGGATTCGGAAAGCCGTCTCAAGGAGGCGATGGGCGCCATGGCGGGCATGCCGGGAATGGATATGGGCGAAGGGGGTAAGAAGCCTGCGGCCGTCGAGGGGCCGCGGGAAAAAAAGATCGGCGATCTAACACTCGTATTTGAAACTCAGCCGGCCAAACCAAAAGCCGGTGAGACTACCTTAAGGCTCAAGGTCCAGGATACCAAAGGAAGCACCATCGAAAATGCCCAGGTGATTTTTGTTTCCAACATGACCATGCCGGGTATGGTGCCCATCAAGATCGAAGGGAAATATCAGAAGAGCGGCTTCTATGAAGCGAAAGTGAATCTGGGTATGGCGGGATCGTGGGAGGTCACCGTCATAGTCCAGCGTCCGGGTCAACAAGAAATCCGAGAAAAGTTCAATCTATCAGTTCAACAATAGGTGTTGCCGTGATCGAAAAAATCATTGAAGGAAGCGCGCGAAATAAATTTCTCGTATTTCTCATGGTCATCTTCCTGAGCGCTGCGGGGCTTTGGGCTCTGAGAAGCACGCCGTTGGATGCCATACCGGATCTCTCCGATGTCCAGGTTATCGTTTACACCACATGGATGGGGCGCAACCCGACCATCATGGAAGATCAGGTGACTTATCCGATCGTCACGACGATGATCTCGGCTCCGCGCGTAAAGTTCGTGCGCGGCTTCTCCGATTTCGGATTCTCTTATGTCTACATCATCTTCGAAGACGGCACGGACATCTACTGGGCTAGAAGCCGAGTCCTCGAATACCTGAATCAGGCGAGCAGAAGACTTCCTCAGGGCGTCATTCCCACCCTCGGACCGGATGCGACCGGAGTCGGCTGGGTTTTTCAATATTCCCTGGTGGACGAGAGTAAAAAGTACGATCTAGCTCAGTTGCGCAGCCTCCAGGACTGGTACCTGCGTTATCAAATCGGCAGCGTCGACGGCGTAGCTGAGGTGGCAAGTCTGGGAGGATTCGTGCGCCAGTACCAGGTAAACCTGGACCCTAACAAAATGGCTGCGTATCGCCTTTCAGTAAAGGGCGTCATGGACGCGATTCGGATGAGCAACAACGAAGTCGGCGGCCGGTCTATCGAACTTAGCGGCGCGGAATACATGGTGCGTGGCCGCGGCTATATCAAATCACTGAAAGACATCGAGATGATTGCTGTGGGAGGCGAGCGCGGCACGCCGATTCTCGTGCGCGACATCGGCGCAGTGGCTCTGGGTCCGGATATGCGGCGGGGGATTGTCGAGCTGGACGGAAAGGGCGAGGTGGTCGGCGGCATCGTCGTCATGCGTTACGGCGAGAATGCTCTGAACGTTATTGATCGGGTGAAGAAAAAACTCACTGAGATTGCACCTTCGCTTCCGCCAGAGGTGAAAATTGTCACAAGCTATGACCGCTCCGATCTCATCTTGAGATCGATTGCCACTCTCAAGGAAAAACTCATTGAGGAAAGCATCATTGTCAGCATTGTGTGTCTGATTTTTCTTTTTCATTTTCGCAGTGCCCTGGTGGCTATTTTAACTCTCCCCATCGCGATCATCATTTCTTTCATCGCAATGTATTACCTAAATCTCACCGCCAACATCATGTCGTTGGGTGGCATTGCGATCGCCATTGGCGCGATGGTGGATGCTGCCATCGTTATGGTGGAGAACGCGCACAAAAAGCTGGAGCACTGGGAAGCGGCCGGTAGACCCGGAGACCGCAGCCAGGTGATTATCGAGGCCGCCAAAGAAGTCGGTAAGCCGCTCTTTTACTCTCTCCTTATTATTACAGTTTCGTTTCTGCCGGTCTTTACCCTCGAGGCTCAGGAAGGGAGACTATTTAAGCCCCTGGCTTACACCAAGACCTTCGCCATGTTCTTCGCGGCGTTTCTTTCCGTAACTCTCGCTCCGGTCTTGATGCTGTTATTGATTCGCGGGCGCATTCAACCTGAGGCGAAAAACCCCGTGAATCGTTTTTTGATCGCTCTCTACATGCCCGTCGTTCGACTGGTGCTGCGCTTCAAAATGATCACTATTATTCTAGCAGTCGCGGCGCTCATCTTGACATTCCCGGCATTTGCCAAGTTAGGCTCCGAGTTCATGCCGCCGCTCAACGAGGGAATGATCTACTATATGCCCACTACCCTGCCGGGCATTTCGATCACGCAGGCAAGCCGAGTCCTGCAGATGCAGGACAGAATTCTGAAAAGCTTCCCTGAGGTACTGTGGGTCGCGGGCAAGGCCGGCAGGGCGGAAACCTCGACGGACCCGGCGCCGTTTAGCATGGGGGAAACAACGGTGATGCTGAAACCGGAATCCGAGTGGCGCAAGCTGCGAATCGACCGGTCTCGCTGGCCCCAGCCGTTTCGCTACCTGGGCGAACTTATTTTGAGCCCTAGTCGGGCGATGACATGGGACGAGCTGGTTGCTGAAATGGACAAAGCGCTACGCCTTCCCGGCGTGGCGAATGCGTGGACGATGCCGATCAAAAACCGCATCGACATGCTGTCTACCGGTATCCGGACGCCCGTCGGAATCAAGATCTTTGGTCCCGATCTGCAGAAAATCGAGGAAATTGGAAAACAGATCGAAATGGTTGTCCAATCGGTTCCCGGGACGCGCACGGTTTTTGCGGAGCGCGTCACCGGAGGTTACTACCTTGACTTCGAGTTGAAGCGTGAAGAGATTGCGCGCTACGGGCTGGCTCTCGACGATATCCAGATGATCATCGAGTCGGCCATCGGCGGAGAGAGTATCACCACGACGGTGGAGGGCCGAGAGCGATATCCGGTGAGCGTGCGTTACGCGCGCGAGTTGCGCGACGATCCCGAAAGATTGAAACGCGTTCTGATTCCAGCCATGAACGGCGCGCAGATTCCCTTGGGCCAATTGGCCGACATTCGACTGACCTCAGGTCCGGCGATGATTCGGGATGAAGACGCTCAACTGGCCGGCTATGTGTTCGTCGATATGACCGGCAGGGACATTGGCAGCTACGTTGAAGAAGCCCAAAAAAGGGTCGCTGAGCAGGTCCAGATACCCACCGGCTATAGCCTCGTCTGGAGCGGACAGTACGAGTACATGCAGCGGGCCAAGGAGCGGCTCATCTATGTGGTCCCGCTTACCCTGGTCATCATCTTTGTGCTTCTCTACATGAACTTCCAGTCGGTGGTGAAGAGCGTTATCGTGCTCCTATCCGTGCCCTTCGCTGTGGTCGGTGCGGTCTGGCTTCTTTACTTTCTAGGTTACAATTTGAGCGTAGCGGTGTGGGTGGGGATCATCGCCCTTGCCGGTGTCGCGGCGGAGACCGGCGTGGTGATGATCGTTTACCTCGACGAGGTCTATGACAGGAAACTGCGCGAGGGGTCAATGGTTAAGATGGAAGACCTCTACGAGGCGATCATCGAAGGTGCCGCCCATCGGGTGCGGCCCAAGATGATGACGGTTACAGCGATCATCGCCGGGCTTCTCCCAATTATGTGGTCCCACGGGAGTGGCGCGGATCTGATGAAAAGAATCGCCGCGCCGATGATCGGCGGCATGGTGACCTCTACCATTCTGACTCTGGTAGTGATTCCAGCGATTTATGCGCTATGGAGGGGTTGGGAAATCAAAAGGCTAACTGCCCAACGCCACACCCCTAGCGCTGAGGTTCAACGATAGAGGCTGTTGTGAGATACCCAAAAAAAACATTGTCCCGTAGTTTTTTGGGTTCTACTTCGTATTATGAGAGTAAGCCCTTAGCTTCTTCGCTTAGTGATGAGCAGCTAATGATCCGTTACCAAAACAGCGATGAAGCGGCGTTTGAAGAAATCTATGCCCGATACGCTAAGAAAATTTACGGTTTTCTTATGCGGCGACTCGGGCAACCCGATGATTGCGCGGAGCTTTTCCAGGAGACTTTTTTGCGCCTTCATAAAGGCCGATTGTCTTACAAGCCGGAAATGTCTTTCAAGACCTGGCTATACACGATTGCCAACAACCTGGTGCGTGACAGCCTCAGGATAAAGATGCGATCTAAGTCTGCTCGGGCGACGGAAGACATCGAAAATATGATTGAGCGCGCGATTCCGGATGGTAATTACAAGCTCCAGTCCTTTAAAGAGGCTTTCGCGAGCCTTACTGATGATCAAAGGGAAGCAATTGTCTTGAGCCGGTTCGAGGGTCTCAGGTATGAAGAGATTGCGAAAGTGATGGGGAGATCGACGGAGGCGGTTAATCAGTTAATCCAGAGAGCTATGGGTCACCTAAGGGAGTGTATGGATGAGTCCTGAACGCGAGAGATCCTGCCGGGATTATGAATCTCTCCTGGTTAAAAAACATACCGGGGAGCTTCTTCTCGAAGAGAATCAGTCCCTGAAAAGCCATCTTGCTCAATGCGCCTCCTGTGCGGCCGAGGAGCGGAAACTGGCTAGAGTGTGGCAAAGGCTTGATTCCTTGCCGGTTCCAGAGATTCCGACTGCACTATATGAGAAAACTCGGGAGACGATTGTTAGCGATCTGAAACGAAATGAATCCCATTTCCCTTGGATCGAAAAGATCCCCCGCACAGGAATTTGGCTGTTCCTTCTTCCAGTTGGAGCCGGGTTAGCCACGACAAGTATCTCATACGTCCTGGTGCGAAATATGGTCGATCTCCGCATTCACCATCACCATGTCCTCATCCCCCTATTCAGTCTGTGGTGGATGCTTTTTGCCGGATGTTTTTTCTTGATTGTTAAGAAGGAATGGCAGAAGTCCATTCCCCTGGATGTGGTTGTCACCTTCTCAATATCGATCAGCCTTCTAACCATGCTTATCTCCAGCCTCTTTTCGGGAGTGGATCTCCTGCAATGGCTTGAGAGGCTAGCAGCAGATGAGCCTTTCCACGGCTACTTTTTCGGCTCAGCAATGCACTTTGTCTTTGGTTGGGCATGTTCCGTTTGTCTCGCCTCATTCAGCGGTTCTTTTGTTATCGGTCTCGATAACGGGCTTTCTTTGCTAAAGAAAGTCTTTCTCGCCTCTTTATTCATCTCTGTTTTGCTTTTCCCCGCCATCTACCTTCACGGTGCCTCCTACGGTCATGGCCTCGATATAGTGGCCTTCGGCGTCCTTGGCAACTTACTAGGCTCGCTGATCGGAGCCAGCTTGGGCGCTACTGCCCGTCGCCACATTCTCGCCGCCGCAACCTAGAGCATCGTATTCGTCACTCTTCTTCGTATTAGCAATCAGAGGGAACGAGAGGAGGTGAGCACGATGAAAAAGGTACTATTGGTGGCGGCTCTGGCTCTGGTTCCAGCCCTTTCTTTGACCGGCAAGGCGACAGCTCAGGAAGCGCGATATGGGACTGAGGTATGCGTCAATGCCTCACTTGTGGATGAGGCAAAGCGGCTGTTCCCGAACGTTACTCTTCATGTCCTGCCGGACTTTGCTATTCGCCGGATGAACGGCTGGCGAATCGTCAGCGGTAATGTGCGGGCTGACGGCAGGATCCACACCGATGAAGAGGAAATTCAACTTCGCCGGCGTGAATTGCGTCACGGTAATCGATGGACCGGCGAGTAATCCCCAACGGGAAAACTATAGGGTCCTGGAAGCTGAACGAAGACGGAATGTATAGGACCCCTTTCGGGTTATAATTGGGGGCTGAGCCTCTATTCGGGGAGTCACCGCATAATTTGAATGAAATTGGCCAAGCATACGAGGATGAATACCGAACAAACGAGAAGCTGCCCGGAGATCGATTCTTTGTTGATTAAACAAATCTCGGGCGAACTTTCAGCCGATGATAAGAACTATATTGAGAGCCATCTCGCCGGTTGCGCTTCCTGTGTTGGCGAGGAGCAGTGGCTGAGCAAAGTGTGGCAAAAATTTGATACTTTGCCAGACCCGGAAATTCCACCGAAGCTTTACGAGGCAACTCACGAGACCATTCTCAGCCATCTGAAATGGGAAGCAAGCTCATTCCCCTGGATAGTAAAGATTTCTGAGATGGGGAAAGGGTCAGCTATTCTTCCCATTCTGGCGGGTCTGGTAATGACCGGGATTTCGTACTTCTTGGTCCGCAATTTGGTCGGGAGCGGGGTTCATCACCATTACGTATTTCTTCCTCTCCTCGGCCTCTGGTGGCTGGTTTTTGGTGTCTGTTTTTGGCTACTCCTGAAACCGCCGCAAGGAAGAGCCTTGCACCTCAATGTGGTAGCTGCCCATTCGATTTTAGTCACGTTACTGACCTTGATCATCGCTTATTTGGCTTATGAGACAGAACTCTTTCGAGGCCCCGCAATGTTTGCGGCTTCCTTGGTCGCGGCCGAAAGCCTGTATCTCTTTGGCATGGGAAATACTCTCGTTACGAGCTGGTGGATTCACTGTTGTCTCGCTTCGTTCATTGGGGCGTTGACGTTTAGCGTTCGCCAACTTGCTCTTGAACCACGATATCTTCTTGTCGCTTCGCTCGTTGTCACGACCTTGCTCTTACCCGCCATCTTGCTTCAGGGAGCTTCTCACAACCACGGTTACGGCATCATCGCATTCGCCGCTCTTGGGACTTATGTCGGATCGCTGTTAGGACTACGCCTGGGCTTTTTTCTTCGCCGCCAAATTTTCTTCCAGCCGGTCTAGAGCATCGTATTCTTCGCCGCACTTCGTATTAGTAAGGTAGAAGACACGAAAGGAGGTGATAATCATGAAGAAGGTCTTTTTGGCGGCGGCTGTAGCGCTGGTTCTAGCCCTCTCAGCGGCTGGGCCAGCGTTGTCGGCTCAGACCGAGCAGAAACAGGCTCAGCCCGCGCAGAAACATCCGGGCACACCCATGGAGGCACATATTGACGTGTGTGTGAACGCCTCTAATGCTGTGGCGGCGAAAGCGCTTTACCCGACCGCTCGGATAATGGTCATACCGGACGACCCTAATCCGGAGATGAACGGGTGGGTGGTTATTATCGGTTTTGGGGATAAGCACCCCCACACCGAGGCTGAGGAAATCGCCTTGCGTAGGCGGGCTTACATGAAATCGTTCCAGCAGTGAATAGCCCGGACTGTTACCGAGGGGGGTACACACACCTCCCTCGGCTTTCTGGAGACTTTAAGCATTTTTCCCGGACATGTATCCACAGAAATCCAAGTAGAACCATTTTTCTAAAGGGTGTTGGAAACTTTCGTCGCGGATTCTACTTCGCGCCTCATGGCTCTAGCCGTTCGTGGTGTGCGCTGGAGCGATTGGGGTTCGGAACGCCGGATTACGACCGCTCTGCAAAACGATGATCCTCGACATGCAGACAAAGCAATTCGAAATCAGGAGAAAATTTTACGAAGACTAAGCAACTACTGATCCCAACTTGCTTGTCGGCACTGGTCTATCTTTCCGGATGCGCCGGTATCCAGGTCGGCGGGGACGTTCAAGCAGGGCGAAACGCCTTGCAGACAGGGCGGCCCAACGACGCCGTGGGTTATTTGATGCGTGCGGCTGATGCTGATCCTACATATAAAATTCCCTACCGCGTTCCCGAAGGCGTGCTCGCCTATCTCGGAGGGCTTACTACGACACTGGCAAAGATGGCGAAGCGCGCAAATCCCTGGAAAAAATGGTCAGTCTCAACAAAGACGATTCTCTGGCGCACCTGTATCTCGGGCTGACGCTGTTGCGCACTGGCGATCGAGACCGCGGCCGCAAGGAAATCGAAAGCGGCCTCAAAGGCATCCATGAACCCTCGAATACATCGCCTCAGATAACATTAACGGAATCTTTTGGGATCCCGCGCGGATGATCCGCTCGGATATCGAAAAAACTTTAGCCAGCAAACTGGATGACTCACAGTTGGCGGTTGCGGCCCTGCGCATAGGTAGCGAGTTTGACGAGGAAATTGATAAGGCGAGACGAGATGGGGCCCGGCGCCGCCGTGGCAGCGGGGGTTAACCAAGCTTTGCCGGGGCTCTCAAGGCGTGGGCTTCTTTCGGCGAGCCGGTGGCATCTAGAGAAAATTGGAATCTTCCCAAAACGTAACCGAGGCAAAACCAACGATAACCGCCCAGGTTTATAAAGGAGCTTAGGATGTTCAACATCCGAAAAGAGAGTAGCGACGTGAAAAAGGGTCGAAGGTATTGCCGGTGACGGATAAAGTGGCCTTCAGCAACGACGAAAAGGTGCTCTCTTTGTTTCAAGCGGACGTTCTCCTGGCTGATCAGTTTGCCGCGACTTTTCGGGCGCGAGATTCTCTCGGGCCGGAGAAAAGACTGATATTGGCGGTCTTGGAAGAAGCGATCCGTTGTTTGCAGAAGTTCATTTCTGCTGGAGGCCGCAGGCACAGAGCGCTGTTCCGTGACGCTGAAGAATGGATCATGGAGGAAAATAGCGATTGGCCATTTTCCTTTGAGAACAGCTGTCTGGCACTGGGTTTGAACCCCGGATATTTGCGCCGAGGTCTATTGTGCGGGAGGGGTCAAAAAAGCGCACAGCGTCAAAACCGCAAGAACCGCTATTATCTACAATCTCATGACGACCAGCGTTGTAAGCGTAGCCATAAAGGCGCCGGGGCAAAACAATTTACCAAAGGACGAATACCACTCAGTTAAGAAAAGGAGGTTCTCAATGAGCAAGAGTCAAAATCGTGACAGTGAGAGCAGAGAAATTCCAGTCGAGGAAGTTAGCGAGTTTAGCGTGAGCGGTGATAAGCTACTGCACCAACGGATTGCTGAAAAAGCTTACGAGCTCTACGAGTGCCGAGGTTGCTGCCACGGTCAGGATTTGGATGACTGGCTCGAGGCAGAGCGATTGGTTTTGGCCGAGATCGAGCTGCAAACTGATAAAGCGGCCGGGAATCCCCAAAGCGAACCTGAACGGCGAAAAAAGAATTAGGCGCAGGTTGCCGTGCTCTTGCCGGCCCGGTAAGCTAGAGGAGGCTAGTGAGATTCTAACTGTTTAAGGATCGCGCGGAATAGTTGCCGTTTTACTGTCGCAGGCAGAGAGACTCTCAAGAACCTAGCAACCCTAACCAGGCAGGACTGCTATGGATAGCAAATCGCAAGGCACATCTTCAGCGAAGGTCTCGCTGATTTGGCGGCTTCTGGAAGCAGGAAACACCGACACACTCTATCGGGATCTTTACCTGGAGCGCGCACACGCGCTTACGGGCGCGTTGCTGCCGCTCGCGGAATATCTTCGTCTGAAATACAGCAAGGTGGAGATTGATGATTTGTTGCGGCAAGTCGCCCCGGCGCTGGAACGTCAGGAATGGGTGAAGGTGAAAGAGTTGACCGGTAGGATACGCGTCTTGAGTCCGATGGTCGAGGAAAAACACGCCCTTTCGGATTTGGCTGGAAAGATTTACGAATCCATTGACGTCCCTTTCAACCCGTTCGATC
>Ga0209874_1000255_pt1 | contig 14897 bp, 13 predicted proteins | sample GWRWN1_20_30_FD_187216 | JGI IMG/M metagenome (GOLD analysis project Ga0209874, IMG submission 187216) | Riverbed sediment microbial communities from areas with no vegetation in Columbia River, Washington, USA - GW-RW N1_20_30 (SPAdes)... | ecosystem: Environmental > Aquatic > Freshwater > River... | reverse complement strand
TGACGCTCCTTGGGTTGCGGTCAGGTGGGCGGGATTGAAACGGACCGACATGACGGCGCGTCGAGAGAGCCGTAGGTGAGCGAAGGCCCCTGACCGCTGATCTCAAGTGGAAGGTCGCGGTTAAGCGTGACCCGCAGCAGTTGCGGCTGACGCCGCCTCACCGCTGACGGGAAGCGCAGCCTTCGCCGTAAGCGCCTCCGTCGCAACCGCGGCCGGCGCCGGGCGACCGAAGTGGAAACCCTGCGCGCCGTGACAGCCGAGGTCGTGCACGATCCCTTGTTGTGCGTCGCGCTCGATGCCCTCGGCCACGAGCTGGAGGCCGAGCGCCTTGCCGAGGCCCACGATTCCCTGCAGGAGGGAGAGGTCTTCACCGCCGGAGTCGATCTTCGACGTGAAGCTTCGGTCGATCTTGACGATGTCGACTGGAAGGCTCTGGAGGTAGGAGAGCGATGCGTACCCCGTGCCGAAGTCGTCGAGCGCGAGCTTGACGCCCCTTGCCTTCAGGATCGCAAGCTGCTGCGCTACGCGCTCACCCGCAGCGACCAGCACGCTCTCCGTCAGCTCGAGTGTGAGTAGGTGCGCGGGCAGGTCGGCGCGCTGCAGCGCACTGTCGACGTGCTCGACGAACTCGGGGTGCTGAAGCTGCCGTGCCGAGACGTTTACCGAAATTGCGAGGTCACGACCAAGGAGCTCGCGCAACCTCGATGCGTAGAAGCAGGCTTCCTGGAGCACCCACTGCCCGATCGGCACGATCAGCCCTGATTCCTCGGCGAGCGGGATGAAGTCGAGCGGGGCAATCTCCCCGAAGGTCGGATGCTGCCAGCGCAGCAAAGCCTCGAGCCCGGCCACCTCGAATGGCTCGAGGCTGACCACAGGCTGGTAGGCAAGGGTGAACTGCTTCCCTTGGAGCGCCTCGCGGAGCTCGGCGATCCGCTTGAAGCGGTTCAGCGCAGCCTGGTCGAGCTCGTCGTCGTAGAACGCGTAGTCGGCTTCGCCGTGAGACTTCGCGCGGTACATGGCCGCGTCGGCTTGCTTCAGCAGCTCCGCACCGCAGCCACCCAGCGCGATCCCGATGCTCGCCGACACCGACAGGTGGCGGCCCGCCACGTCGATCGGAGCGGTGATCTGCTCGAGCAGGCGCTCGGCGACGATCGCCGCCTCCGCGGGCTCGTTCACCGAGGTGAGCAGAACGGCGAACTCGTCGCCCCCGAGGCGCGCCACGGAATCGCCTGCACGGATGACGCCCTTGAGTCGCTGGCCGAGCGCCGCAAGCACCTCGTCGCCGACGCTGTGCCCGTGCTGATCGTTGATCTGCTTGAACTGGTCCAGGTCGATGAAGACCAGCGCGGTCCGCTGCTCGGCTTCCTTGCGGATCGAGATCGCGTGCTCCATCTGCTCGTGAAAGAACGCACGGTTCGCAAGACCTGTCAGCGGGTCGAAGAGCGCTTGCAGACGCAGCTGCTCTTGCAGCTCCCGCTCGGCCGTGACGTCGAGCAGATAGCCCTGCAGATACAGAGGCTCGCCGCTCTCGCCCAGGACCACGACACCCTCGTCGCGGACGCAGACGATCCTGCCGTCGCGCGCGACGAGCCGGTACTCGATGCTGAGCGGCTCGTGGGTCTCGTGTGTCCGAGCATGAGCCGCCAGGACACGGTCGCGATCCTCAGGGTGAAGCGTGCGAACGAAGAGATCCCCATCGTCCCTCCACTCCTGGACTGTGTACCCGAGGAGCGGCTCGATCTGGGCGCTCGTGAAGATGTTCGAGCTGGCCTTGTCGAGCGCGTCGACGTAGACAACCAGCGGCAGTTGCTCAACGAGCGTGCGATAGCGCCGCTCGATCTCCCGAGCGTCGCTATCGGCCGCCCGTTCGGCGGTCTTTCGATGCGGGCCGCAGTCCACCAGTCCCAAATCGGGCGGAATGGCGTGGGCGCAGTCACCCTAAGGGGTGATTCGTGCGCCAACTCGAGGACCCTGTGGAGAGTCCGTCACACTCTCGTCACTATGTCCGACACCGGGCCGTGGCTGCGCAGGCCGTGGCGATTCGAGCACAAGCGTGCTGGCGCGAACGGCCTTCAAGCCGTCGCGCACGGGCAGGCGTTACACCCTCGGCATCGTGTCCGACACCCGGCCGTGGCCGCGACGGACGTGTGAGCGGCGGCCACCCGGCTTCCGGGTTGGCGCTATCCCGGTCGACGAGCTTCGGCGCGGATCTGCGACAGCGTCTGCCGCGGCGTGATCGCCTCACTGTCGACCCGCAGCTCGAGCAGAGCCGGGCGCTGCTCCGCGAGCGAGCGCTCGAAGGCAGCGGGGAAGTCCTCCGAGCGTTCGACGACTTCGCCGTAAGCGCCGAAGGCGCGGGCCCAGGCTGCGAAATCCGGGTTGACGAGGTCCGTAGCGACGACGCGGCCCGGGAACAGCCGCTCCTGGTGCATCCGGATCGTTCCGTACATGCCGTTGTTGACGACCAGGACGACGATGGGGAGCTTCTCCTGCACGGCGGCGGCAAGCTCGTGGCCGCTCATGAGAAAGTCGCCGTCGCCGGAAACGCAGACGACGGTGCGCTCCGGGTGAACGACCTTTGCGGCGATCGCCGCCGGAATGCCGTACCCCATCGCGCCCGAGCACGGCGCGAGTTGCGTCTGGTAGCTGCGGAACACGTAGAAGCGATGGCACCAGACCGTGTAGTTGCCGGCGCCGTTCGTGAGGATCGCGTCGTCGGGCAATCGCTCGCGGAGGTGGGCCATGACGTCGCCGACGTCGAGCTCGCCCGGTCCGCGCTCGTGACGCAGACTCGCGAGGAAGTCTGCGTGCGCCGACGCGGTCCACTCTCCTCGGTGCGCGCCGTCGACGGGGTCGAGTGCGCGCGCCGCCGAGAGGAACTCCGGCGACCCCGACACGATTGCGAGGTCGGGCTGAAAGACACGTCCCAGCTCGTCCGGATCGGCGTGAACGTGGACGAGCGTCTGCGGCGTGCGCGGCGGCTCGAGCGTCGTGTACCCCCGAGTCGGGATGTCGCCGAGCCGGGAGCCGACGACCAGCAGCAAGTCGGCGTCCTCGAGGCGCCCGGCGAGCGCCTGATCGTGGCCGATCGTGAGGACGCCGGCATAGCTCGCCGACGTGTTGTCGATGTAGTCCTGCCGACGAAACGACGCCGCGACGGGCAGGGTCGAAGCTTCGGCGAACGCCTGCAAGTCGGCAGCCGCCTGGGCGCTCCAGCCGCCTCCACCGGCGACCACGAGCGGCCTCTCAGCCGCCTCTAGCAACTTGGTCAGGCGTGCCAGCTCATCCGTCGAAGGTGCGCCCCGGGCAGGGACGAACCGCGGCGCGTCCTCGACGTCCGCCGCCTCGGAAAGGACGTCCTCGGGCAACGACATGACGACGGGCCCAGGCCGGCCCGACGCCGCCGTCTGGAACGCACGCGCGGTCGCCTCGACGAACTGCGCGGGCTGCTCGACCTCCACGACCCACTTGGTGAACGAGCCGAAGACCGAGTCGTAGTCGAGCTCCTGAAATGCCTCGCGTCGCCGGTGGGCCAACGGCACCTGGCCGACAAAAAGGATCATCGGACTCGAGTCCTGAAAAGCGGTGTACACGCCCGTGGCGGCGTGGGTCGCGCCGGGTGCGCGCGTCACCAAGCAGACGCCGGAACGGCCCGTGAGCTTCGCGTACGCCTCGGCCATGTTCGCGGCGCCGGCCTCGTGCCGCGCCACCACCAGCCTGATCGGCGCGTCGCGCAGAGCGTCGAGGACGGCGATGTAGCTCTCGCCGGGGACGCAGAACGCCGTGTCGACGTCGTGGACGACGAGCTGGTCGACGAGGATGCGGGCGCCGGTCCGACTCACAGCTCGATCGGCTCGTCGAAGAAGACGGTCGCCTTCTGCAGCTTCGGCTTCGCCTCGTCCTCAGGGTCGACGTAACGGATCGTGCGCTTCCCCGCCCATTCCCGCGGTAACAGCATCGCGCGGACGAAGGCGGTCTCGTCGGCGTCGGACGCGATCGCGAGCACAGGTTCGAGACCCGACTCGAACCATGGGTCGCCCGGCCCGTAGACGTGCGTGCCGCCGGCGCTCTCGATCCGGATCGAGCCGTGCAGCAAGCAGCGGATGCCCGGTCCCGGGTGCGTATGACTGTAGGCGATCCCGCCGGGCGGAAAGTCGACGCGGTCGCAACGGATGAGCCACCGCGTGCCGGAGTCGAGTGCGATCTCGGCGGCGAGCTTCGCCCCCTCCCGGGCCTCGGCGGATACTTCCCAGAGCAGCGCCGGGCCCCCCACGGACGCTGCTCCGAAGTGGGCCGTGTCACGGGCGAGGTCGTAGACGGCAACGTTTCCCCCCGCCGTCTCGATGCCCTGCGGATGCTCGTACAGCGCGAGGATCAATGGAAGTACTGGCCGCCGTCGATCACGATCGTCTGGCCCGTGACGAAGGCGGCGCCGGGCCCACACAGGAAGACGACGGCGCCAACGACGTCGTCGGGCTCCTGGTCGCGCTGCAACGTTCGCGCGGAGACAGAGACGTCACGCAGCGCCTCGACGACCTCCGGATGCTGACGAACGCCTTCGCTCATGGTGAAGCCTGGAGCGACGCAGTTGACCAGCACGTCGTCGCGCCCCAACTCCTTGGCCAAGGCACGGGTTAACGCCACGATCGCGCCCTTGCTCGTCACGTAGTGCAGGAGAAACGGGACGCCCCGGAACGGCGTGCCGGAAGAGATGTTGACGATCCGGCCTCCGCCCCGCCCACGCATGTGCGGCAGGACCGCGCGACACGTGAGGAACATGCTCAGCACGTTCACGTCCATGACCTGACGCCACTCGTCGACGGGAATCTCCGTGAAGGGACGCATCGGCAGCGAGGCGTACAGGCCCGCGTTGTTGACGAGGATGTCTATGCGGCCGCAGCGGTCGGAGACCTCTTCGACCATCCGAGCCACCTGCTCCTCGTCCGCCACGTCCACCGTCAACCCGACGCCGCCTTCGAACTCCTGCGCGGCCTCCTCGGCACGGTTCAGGTCGGCGATGACGATGCGCGCCCCTTCCGCAGCGAGGCCCTTGGCGATCGCGTTGCCGATTCCCTGCGCTGCGCCGGTGACGATCGCGACCTGCGCCTCGAGGGAGCCGCTCATCGGATCGGCGAGAACGCCGTCGGCACCAGGATCCGGTTCTGCTGCGTATGGATGAGCGGCTGGATCCTTGCGAGGAAATCGCGCCACCGCTCGTCGGCCTGCATCCTGGCACGCCGTTGCTCCCGTTCGGCGAAGCTCTCGTACCCCCACAGGCTCGTGTAGGTCGAGAGCGCCCCGATGTCCGTCGTAAAGACGCCGATCAGACCGCCGAGGAACTCCTGTTGCAGCGCGATCCCTTCCTCCTCGTACAGCCGGACGAGCTCCGCGAGCTTGCCCGTGTACACGTGGTAGTCGCGCTGCTCGACGATCATGAGTCGACGCCGCCCATCGCCAGGTACTTGAGCTCGAGCCATTCCTCGATGCCGTACTTCGAGCCCTCGCGCCCGATGCCGGACTCCTTCATGCCGCCGAACGGTGCGACCTCCGTCGAGATGAAGCCCGTGTTGATGCCGACGATGCCGTACTCGAGCGCCTCCGACACGCGCCAGATCCGGCCCATGTCTCGGCTGTAGAAGTACGCGGCGAGGCCGTACGGCGTGGCGTTCGCGACCTGGATCGCCTCCTCCTCGCTCGCGAACCGCCCGACTCCCGCCACCGGACCGAACGTCTCCTCGCAGCTCATCGCCATCGAGCCGGTGACCCCGGAGAGGACGGTCGGCTGGAAGAACGTGTGGCCGCGTGCATGCCGCTCGCCGCCGGTCACCAGCTCGGCGCCTCCGTCGAGCGCGTCGGCGACGTGGCGCTCGACCTTCGCGAGCGCCTGCTCGTCGATCAGCGGGCCGACATCGACGTTCTGCTCGGTGCCGGCGCCGACCTTGAGCGCCGTCACCGCCCGGGTCAAACGCTTCACGAACTCGTCGTGCACGGAGTCCTGGACAAGGATTCGATTCGCGGAGATACAGGTCTGCCCCGAGTTGCGGTACTTGCAGAGCACCGCGCCCGCGACCGCTTCGTCGAGATCGGCGTCCTCGAAGACGAGGAACGGAGCGTTGCCGCCGAGCTCGAGCGACACCTTCTTCACCTGGCGCGCGCACCGCTCCATGAGCAGCTTCCCCACTTCGGTCGAGCCGGTGAACCCCAGCTTGCGCACGATCGGGTTCGACGTCAGCTCGGCCCCGATCGACGGTGCGTCCTCCGCGTCGCCGGTGACGACGCTGAACACTCCGGCGGGCAGGCCCGCCTCCTCGGCGAGCTTTGCGACGGCGAGCGCGGAGAGCGGCGTCTGCTCGGCGGGCTTCAGCACCATCGTGCAGCCGGCGGCGACCGCCGGCGCCGCCTTGCGCGTGATCATCGCGGAGGGGAAGTTCCACGGCGTGATGCCGGCGATGACGCCGATGGGCTCTTTCGTGACGACGACGCGCCGGTCGGACATGTACGTCGGGATGGTGTCTCCGTAGACGCGCTTCGCCTCCTCCCCGAACCACTCGAGGAACGACGCGGCGTAGACGACCTCCGCACGCGACTCGGCCAGCGGCTTCCCCTGCTCGGCCGTCAAGAGGAGTGTCAGGTCGTCGACGTGCTCGAGCATCAGGTCGGCCCAGCGGCGCATGACCCGTGCACGTTCCTTTGCCAGCGTCGCACGCCAGCGGGGATACGCATCCCTGGCGGCCTCGATTGCGCGCCGCGTCTCCCCGGCTCCCAGCCGCGGAACTCGCGCGAGCACCTCACCCGTCGCCGGATCGAGGACCGGGAAGGTCCCGCCTGCGTCAGCCTCGACCCAGCGGCCTGAGACGTAGGCGCGGTCGAGCAGGAGGCCTCGCTCCTTCAGGCGTCGGAGCTCACCCGACGGATCGGCCGCGATCTGCGCCACAGCGCGCGATTCTATGCAGCGCTCGATCGCGCGATCACGCCCCGCTGCTCCAGCGCAGCGAGACGCTCGTCGTCCACGCCGAGCTCCGCGAGCACCTCCGCAGTGTGCTGTCCGAGCAGCGGCGGGGCCGCCGGACCCCCGGGCGAGGCGCCGGCGAGCGAGAACGGCGGCCGGACGAGCTCGACCGCGCCGGCGCTCGGATGGACGACGCGCGTCGTCGCCGACTCGCCGGCAGCCTCGGCTGCGTGCAGCGCTTCCCCGACCGTGCGAATCTTTCCCGCCGGGATCCCGGAGGCGAGCAGCGCGTCCAGCCATTCGTCGCTGGAGCGCCCGGCGAAGATCGCCTCGAGCTCCGGGACGAGCGAATCCCGATTCCGGACACGCGCGTCGTTGGTCGAATAGCGCTCGTCCGTCGCAAGCTCCGGACACCCGATCGCCTCGCAGAGCTTTGCGTACAGGCCGTCGTTCGCGGCAGCGACTGCTATCGAGCCGTCGCCCGTGCGGAACGGCTGGTACGGAACGATGCTCGGATGTGCGTTGCCGTATCGCTGAGGCTCCTCACCTGTTGCAAGCGCGCTCGCGGCAACGTTGACGAGAGCGGCGAGGGCAGTGTCGAGGAGCGAGACCTCGATCCGCTCCCCTACTCCGTTGCGCTCGCGACGATGGAGCGCCGCGAGGATGGCCGTGGCGGCATTGAGCCCCGTCAGGATGTCCACGACGGCGACGCCGACCTTCATCGGCTCACCGGCGGGGTCGCCGGTGATCGACATCAGGCCGCTCTCGGCCTGGACGGTGAAGTCGTAACCGGGACGGTCGCGCGGCTCGCGCGGGCCGAAACCGCTGATCGCGCAGTAGATGACATCCGCCCGCCGCGCACGAACGGCTTCGTAGTGAAGACCGAGCCGTTCTGCGCCGCCGGGGCGGAAGTTCTCGATGACGACGTCGGCACCGGCGCACAGCGCGAGCGCGAGCTCGCGGCCTTCCGGGTCCTTCAGGTCGAGTGCCACGCTCCGCTTGCCACGGTTCACGGAGAGGAAGTAGGCAGATTCGCCGCCGACGAACGGCGGCCCCCAGGTGCGCGTCTCGTCACCGCCGACCGGATGCTCGACCTTGACGATGTCCGCCCCCAGATCGGCGAGCGTCATCGTCGCGTAGGGCCCCGCGAGGACGCGTGAGAGGTCGACGACGCGCACATCCGCAAGAGGAGCAGGAAGGGAGTCGGGCACTAGGCGCGTCTCAGCGGTAGACGACGTCCTCTCGGCGGCCGCTCTCGCCGGAGCGCGCGATGGCGTCGCAGACCTCGGCTGCGCGGTATCCGTCCTCGAACGTGGCCCCCAACGGTGCAACGTCGCCGTCGTCCGCGATTGCGCGGAGAAGGTGATGGATCTCGTGCACGAACGTGTGCTCCCAGCCGAGGATGTGGCCCGGCGGCCACCACCACTCGAGGAACGGGTGGTCGGGATCGGTGACCAGCACGGTCTCGAAACCGCGAGCTCGTCCGTCCGCGCGGAACACCTGTAGTTCGTTCAGCCGCTCGACGTCGAACATGATCGACCCCTTCGTCCCGTTCAGCTCCCACTGGAGCGCGTTCCTGTGGCCGAGCGTGACCCGGGTCGCTTCGATCGTCCCGATCCCGCCACCCTCGAACTCCACCGCCGCGGCGATTGCGTCGTCGACCGCACGTCCCGGCACGAAGGTCCGGACGACTCCCGAGACCGACGCGATCTCCCCGGCGAGGAACCGGGCGAGGTCGATCACGTGCGCGCCCGTATCGCCGAGAGTTCCACCCGCTTCCTCAGGCTGGAAACGCCAGGCGTCGAGAGTCGGGTCGGTGCCCCAGTCCTGGAGGTACCGCCCGCGGAAGTGGACGACGTCGCCGATCTCACCTGCGTCGACGAGCTCGCGCGCGAGGCGGACTGCAGGGACGAAACGGTAGTTGAAGGCGCACATGTGCTTCACGCCGGTCGCGGCGACGCGCTGCCAGATCTCGTAGCTCTCGTCCGCGTTCCGCCCAAGCGGTTTCTCGCAGAGCACGTGCTTCCCGGCCTCGGCGGCGGCGATCGTCGGTTCCGCGTGGAGCGAGTTCGGCCCGCCGTTGTCGAAGAGGCCGATCGCGTCGTCGGAGACGAGGTCCTGCCAGTCGCTCGTCGAGCGTTCGTAGCCGTAGCGGCGCGCCGCTTCCGCCACCGCCTCCTCGTTTCGTCCGAAGATCGCCACGAGCCGCGGCATGAGCGGCGGCGGCCAGGTCATGTACGCGATCTTGCGGTACGCGTTCGAATGAGCCTTTCCCATGAAGGCGTAACCGAGCATGCCGACGCCGATCTCCCGGAGATCAGGCGCGCTCATCGCCCCGCGCGCTGCATGGCGGCGTCGAAGGCGATCGCGGACGGTGCGAAGTCGGTGCGCCTGACGAAGGCGAGCGCGTCCGGTGCGCCCCAGTCACGGTCCATGCCGGAGTCCTCCCACTCGATCGAGAGCGGCCCCGCGTACCCGATCCTGTTCAGTGCGCGGAAGAGGGACTCGAAGTCGACGTCGCCGTGCCCGGGTGAAACGAAGTCCCAGCCACGCTCCGCTTCGCCGAAGTTAAGGTGACCGCCGAGGATGCTCTTGCGCCCGTCGAGCGTCTTGCGGGAGTCCTTGACGTGGACGTGGTAGATGCGATCCGCGAACTCCTCCACGAAGGCGGCCGAGTCGAGGAACTGATGCGCAAAGTGGCTCGGGTCGAAGTTGATGCCGAACACCGGCCGGCGCTCGATCGCGTCGAGTGTCTTGCGCGTCGTGACGAAGTCGTAGGCGATCTCGGTCGGGTGCACCTCGAGACCGAAGCGGATGCCCTCCCGCTCGAACACGTCCAGGATCGGGCCCCAGCGCTCGGCGAAGTCCTCGTACCCGCGCTCGATCTCGTCGAAGTCGTTCGGCGGGAAGGAATAGAGCATGTGCCACACGCTCGAGCCCGTGAACCCGTTCACCTGCTCGACGCCGAATTGCGCCGCAGCTCGCGCCGTGTCCTTCATTCGCTCGGCGGCTCGTTCCCGCACGCGTTCCGGCTCGCCGTCCCCCCACACTTCCGGCGGCAAGATCGCGCGGTGGCGCTCGTCGATCGGGTCGCAGACGCACTGACCCACGAGATGTGCGCCGAGCGCGAAGACGCTCAAGCCCTCGCGGTCCAGGAGCTCGCGCCGCGAGTCCGTGTAACCGGGATCCGCAAGCGCCTTGTCGACCTCGAAGTGATCACCCCAGCACGCGAGCTCGAGCCCGTCGAACCCCCACCCACCCGCCTTCGCGGCCAGATCGGCAAGCGGCAGGTCGGCCCACTGGCCGGTGAACAAGGTGACTGGTCGTGCCATCAGATGCTCCTCATGCGACTGCCAGAACGGGTACTGCAAGACCGGGTGCGCCGAGCTCCGAGGTCGTGGGTTCGTAACCCGAGCGCGCGAGCAGCTCGAACCCGAGCCGAGCGCGGCGCACGCGCTCACGCGACAGCGCGACGGTCGTCGACTCGAGATGCGTCCCCGCGGGGTACACGTCCGGAGCGTTGCGCAGGCCGAACTTCACGTACACGGGCGCGGCGATACGAATGATCTCCGGGATCTCGTGCAATCTGACGAAGCCGCCGACGTTGTCGGGCGCCTCCACGTAGAGATCGAGCGGGAGGTCCACTGCGGCCCGGATGGCCGCGATCTGGGGCAGCGTCAGGTCTGTCGGCAGATTGAGAGTCGTCGCCCCGAGGTCTGCGAGCACACGAGCCGCAGCCGGATTCGCGGCCGGCAGCATCACGGAGATCTTCGCCTGCATGTCCTCGGGCAGCTCGCCGCCTGCGCGCATCGCGCCGAACACCGACAGGAGCCCGAGGTCGGCAATGAGCACGCTGCGGATGCCGTGCGCCGCCGCGCGCTTCACGTCCTCGATCCCGTGCACCACCTGTTCCTGGCCGCGCGACGTCGGTGCGACGACCGCACCGGCGACCGATTTGGCCATCGCCGACGTGTCCCACGCTGCGTTCGGGCGGGCGAACAAGCTGATCTCGATCCGCGCGTCGGCGCCGGTGCGCGCCATCGAGTCGAGCTCGTCGTCGGTCTGGAGAAAGACACCGCTGCCCTGAGAGACACGGTGAATACGTACGTCGAGCCGTTCCGCCTCCTCGAGTACCGCCTCGAGGCAGGCCGGCCCTTCGACGCTCGGGATCTCGACCCGGTACTGGGCGCCGTCAGGGAACCTCTTGACCGAGTCGGGCAGCTCGAGCAGGTCTCCGGGCGGCAGGCCGATCGACGCGAGGAACGCGCGCGTGTCATCCGCTTGCACGGGCTACGCCTGCGCCACCGGCTCGACGCCGAGGAACCGGCGCTGGCCGGCCGGGTCGTTCAGCAGCTGCTCGGCGGTTGTCTCGACGGCGATCGAGCCGGCGACCATGACGAGCTGTCGCTCGGCGAGCGCTGTTGCGACTCCGAGGTTCTGCTCGATCAGGAGCAACGCGACCCCTTCCTGCTCGAGGCTCTTGCACGTCTCCACCAGCTGCTCGACGACCGTGGGCGCGAGACCCTCCGAGGGCTCGTCCATGATCAGCAGCTTCGGGTTGAGCAGCAGCGCGCGACCCACTGCGAGCATTTGCTGCTCACCGCCGGAAAGCTGCGCGCCGCCATTGCGCTTCCGCTCTCCGAGCCGCGGGAACAGTTCGTACACGCGCGCGGGAGTCCAGCCGCCACGGGCTCCGTTGCGGCCGCTGACCATGCGCAGATGCTCGTCGACGGTCAATGAAGGAAAAAGGCGTCGCCCCTGCGGGACGTAGCCGATCCCGCGCTTCGCGATCTTGTACGAGGGTTTGCCGAGGATCTCATCGCCCCGGAAGCGAATGGACCCCGACACGTTCGGCGGTGTGATCCCCATGATTGCTGCACAAAGCGTCGTCTTGCCCATCCCGTTCCTGCCGATCACTGCCACCGGCTGCTCGTCGTGCACCTCGAACGACACGTCGCCGAGGACGTGAGCGCCACCGTAGAAGGCGTCGAGCCCTTGGACGCTGAGCAACGGCTCAGCCACGCTGGTCTTCCTCCGCCGTGAACCGGCTCCCGAGGTAGAGCTCGTGGACGAGCTCGTTCGCACGAATCTCGTCGGGAGTCCCCTCGACGATCACACGCCCCTCGTGCATCATCGTCACCCGCTCGGCGACGCGAAGGGCGATGTCCATGTCGTGCTCGATCAGGATCAGCGTGATGTTGGGGTCGAGCGCGAGCAGGAGGTCCGTGAGCAGCTGACGCTCCCCGCGAGACAGGCCCGACGCCGGCTCGTCGAGCATCAGCAGCCGCGGCTGTGCGGCCAGCGCCATCGCCAGCGCCACCTGCCGGTGCTCGCCGTGGGAGAGCTCGCCGACGAGCTCGCCGAGCTTCTCGTCGATTGCCACGCGTCCGGCGGCCTGGCGCGCGCGCTCGCGGATCTCCGCATCCTTGCGCGGGAGCACGACCGGCCGGAGGTGCCCACCGCCCACACCGAGGATCGCGAGGAAGATGTTGTCCTCGACGCTGAGCCCGAGAAAGAGTCTTGATTGCTGGTAGCTGCGAGCGAGCCCGAGCTTCGCGCGCCGTCGCCCCGGCTCGTCGGTGACGTCGCGCCCGAACAGCTCGACTCTGCCGGAGGTGGGAGGCATGTCACCCGCGACGACGTTGAACAGCGTCGTCTTCCCGGCCCCGTTCGGGCCAAGGATCGCGCGTCGCTCGCCGTCCCTCACGTCGAGATCCACCTCCCGCACGGCGTGCAGGCCGCCGAAGCGCCGGCCGATCCCCCTCAGGCGGAGGATCGGCTCGGCGCTCGGCTGTGGTGCTGCAGTCACTCGCCTATTTCAGGATCTGGTTCGTGACGTTGCCGTTCTTGACCACCTTGATCTTCCCCTGCCAGGGAAGGCTCTGCTTCTTGCAGGCCGGCTGGCTCCGCCCGGGGGGCTTGCTCGACTTCTTGAACAGCCCGCCGAAGCCCTGTCCGACGTTCGGCACGAAGCCGACGACGGCCGTGGTGAGCCCCTTCGGGCCCCTCTGGATCTGCAGCGGATACTGATCCTGGACCGCCTGACGGTTCGAGTCGAGGACGACGGTCCCGTTGTCGCTGACCTCGTACCCGGACTTGTTCGTCCTAGGCATGCTCGCCTGGAGCTTGTTGAGGTCACCGCCCGCCTTCTGCAGGCCCCTGATGAGGGCCCACGCGGCGTTGTAGTAGTTGTAGACGAACCCGTCGGCGTAATTCCCGCCGTTCAGCCCCGGGTACGTCTTCGCCACGGAGGACTCGTAGCCCTTTGCCGCCGCGGTCTTCAGCCCGGGCGCCGTTCCGAAGCCGCCGACGTATGCGCCGACGAGCCTCGGTGCGACTTCCTTGAAGTTGCCCAGGAACGCGAAGAACAGGTTCCCGACGAACTTCTTGGCATTGAGCTTGCCGTACGCCTGCTCGTACGCCTTGAGGGAGGCGCCGGTGCCCGTGCCGCCGACGACCCAGAAGTAGCCGTCGACCTGGTTGGGGGCCGGCAACTGCCGGACGTACGGTGAGTAGTCGCTGGTGTTCAACGGCGGGAACACGCGCTTCGTGATCTTGCCGCCGATCGCACAGAAGTCGGCGATCATCCCTGCGGCCGACGTCCAGCCGAAGCTGTAGTCGTCCATGATGATGGCCGCTCTGCGCCACTTCAGCTTCTTGTAGGCGATCTCGCCGATGCCGGCGTTCCACTGCGCACCGTCGCCGTGGTAACGGAACACGTTCTTCGGTGCGATCTGGAGCGTCGGGTCCTGCGAGCCGGCCGTTCCGATGACGAACAGCTTCTTGGGGTGCGATCTCGCGTACTGCGCGACGGCGACCGCCTCGTCGCCCGACAGCGGGCCGATCATGACGTCGGCCTTGAGCTGCTCCATGAGACGCTTCGTCTCTTTGACCGCCACGTCTGCGGTGTCATTGCCGCAGCCGTAGCCGACGATCTTGATCGACTTGCCGGCGACCTTGATCCCCGTCATTCCCGCCGACGGCTTCTTCTTGTTCTTCGCCTTGCCGCCCGCGTACTTCGCGAACGCTGCCTGTGCGCCGCCGATGTCCGGCTCGTAGCCGAAACCAAAGGCACCCTTGCAGTCGGTCATGATCGCAACCCGGATCTCGTTCGCCGACTGGGTCGACGATGCGGACGAGAGCGAGGCCCAGATCGAGCCGATAGCGACGAGTGCGGCGAGCGGGAGCAAGAGCTTCCACCTACGCAGCTTGAACGTCATTCAACTCCTCTCCTTCCGTAGCGGATCACTGCTGAAGAACGACCCGATCAAAACCCAAGTATCTCTTCCTCCTTTCATCACGACCCGGTTCATGGTGCGGCTTTCTGCGTTTCGACGCGGGCAGGACGCAACCCGCGCCCGGGACCACCGATGGTCGGCCCGCTGATTCGATCCCAGATCCCCATCAGCCCGTTGGGCGAGACGACGACAACGGCGAGAAAGATCAGTCCGATGATCGTGTTGAAGCTGCCGCCGAGGACGGGGACCGAGACGTCTCGGACCTCGTTGTTGATGACGATGAACGCAAGGGCGCCGAGCCAGGCGCCTTCGATGCGCGTCAATCCTCCGATGACGGCGATCACGAGCAGGTCGATCGTCGACTGGAGACCGATCGTCTGTGGGTCGATCTGCCCGTTCCACCAGACGAAGAGCACACCCGCAAGGGAGGCGATGAAGGCCCCGAAGGCGAACGCGAGCGCTCGGTGCAGTGGAACGTTGTAGCCGAGCGAGCTCATGCGCAGCGGCTCGTCGCGGACGCCCTGCAGCGCGAGGCCAAACGGGGTCCGGACGAGGAAGCGAATGAGCGCGTAGGTGGCCACCGCCACGATCAGCGCGGCGTAGTAGAGGTGATTGGGGTGCTCGAGGACGTCGCCGATCCAGCCGGGGGTGTAGCGATTGATGCCGCCGATCCCTGAGAACCCTGACACGTTCGTGACCTGACCGAAGAA
>Ga0209874_1000254_pt1 | contig 14930 bp, 9 predicted proteins | sample GWRWN1_20_30_FD_187216 | JGI IMG/M metagenome (GOLD analysis project Ga0209874, IMG submission 187216) | Riverbed sediment microbial communities from areas with no vegetation in Columbia River, Washington, USA - GW-RW N1_20_30 (SPAdes)... | ecosystem: Environmental > Aquatic > Freshwater > River... | reverse complement strand
CGCGAGCAGCGCCTCGAGGCGCCGCAGGATGCGATCCGTGCGCCACTCCTTCGCCAGCTCCACGGCCGCCCGCCGGAGATTCCCCCGGTGCTCCTCGAGCTTCGACTCGAACTTCTCGAATAGCGTGAAGGCGTCGGCGGCCGTGCCCGCAAAGCCCGCCAGCACCCGGTCCTGGTAGACCTTCCGGACCTTGCGGGCGGTCTGCTTGACGATGGTCGCCCCCAGGCTCACCTGTCCGTCACCCCCCATCGCCACTCGGCCCCGGTGGCGCACGGCGACGACGGTCGTGGCGTGGAAGGCCAGCTTCGGGAGATCCATCAGTTCCCCCCCAACGAACTCGGTCGAGTCCGCGAAGGACTTCGAGAGGTGCGGAGCCAGGTCACGAGCCCGGCTAGGATCCAGGGCGCATACCCACGCTCCGGGTGCGGGCCGAGGCGTGTGCCGCATCCGTTGAGGCCCACGGCCGCGGCTCGGGTACCCACCAAGGGTGGGTGCCGAAGGCGGGTGGGACGACGCCAGACGAAGGGAATTTGACCCGCATCAGTTCGCTCGCGGATGGGCCGCATCATACACCGTCATGAGCCGGTCCGTGCTCACGTGGGTATACTTCTGCGTCGTGCCGAGCCGAGCGTGACCGAGCAGCTCCTGAATGAGCCTGAGGTCCGCCCCGGCGTCGAGGAGGTGGGTTGCGAAGGTATGCCGGAGCGTGTGGGGCGTCACTCGTCGAGCCAGCCCCGCCGCCCGGGCGCGCGCGCGGACGATGCGATGGAGCGTCCGGACGGTGAGCCGGCGACCACGGTCGCTGCGGAAGAGGGGCCCCGCGACGGGATGGCGGTCCACCAGGTAAGCGCGGAGCGCGTCCACGGCCTTCCCGCCGAGGGGCACGATCCGCTCCTTCCCGCCCTTCCCGTAGACTCTCACCGCACCTTCCCTGAGGTCGACGTCCTCGCCATCCAGTCCGGCGAGCTCCGCAACCCGGACCCCCGTCGCGTACAGCACCTCGAGCACCGCACGGTCCCGCGCATCGGTCGGCTTGCCCCGGAACTCCTGGCGCAGCAGCGCCTCGGACTCGTCGATGGGGAGGTACGTGGGCAGACGCTTCGGCAACCGCGGAGTGCGGATCTCCTTCGCCGGGTTCACCCGGGCACGACCGCGGCGGACCAGGAACCGGTAGAAGCTCCGCAACGCCGCGAGGCGGCGCGCGACCGAACTCCGCGCCAGTCCCCGCGCGTGGAGCTCGGCAAGGTATCCCCGCAGGATCCGGGCATCCACGTCGGCCAGCGAGCCGACCCCGCGCCCGTGGAGGAACGCACTGCAGTCCGCCAGATCGGCGCGGTAGCCCCGCAGCGTGTGCCCGGATGCCCCCCGCTCTACGGCGAGGTAGCGCAGGAAGACGTCAACCGGCCCGCCCTCACGTGCCTTCATGGGTCAACACAAGGGCACGTGCCCGGGGGCGACGGGTATCGGCTCGGGGCTCACCCCTCTTCAGCTTCCCGGCGATACCCGCACCCCTCACGCCAGCAGGCGAGGAAACGCTTCCCTCGGCTCGTGCGCTCCAGGACGAACGGAGCGCCACACTTCGGGCACGCGCTCCCGACCGGGCGCTGCCAGACGATGAACTTGCACGTCGGGTAGTTCGTGCACCCGTAGTAGGGCTTGCCCCGCTTCGACCGCCGCTCGCTCAGCTCGCCGCCGCAGCCTTCTTGGGGGCACGCGATGCCGATCGTTATCGGCTTCGTCGTCTTGCACTCCGGGTACCCGGAGCACGCGATGAACCGGCCGAACCGGCCCTCCTTGTAGACCATCGGGCGACCGCAGGTCGGGCAGTCGGAGCCTGTCGGCTGCGGCTCGGCGTGGGTGTTTTCGCCGACGTTGCGCGTGTACTTGCACTCGGGGTACCGCTCGCAGGCGAGAAAGCGGCCGAATCGGCCCCAGCGCTCCAGGAGCTGCCCCTCGCCGCACTGCGGGCAGGTTTCGTCGGTGGGCTTCCCCTTCTTGAAATCGTCCATGTTGCGGTCGGCGCGCTTGAGATCCTTCGCGAAGCGGTCGTAGAACTCGCGCACGGTCTCAACCCACTTGCGCTCACCGCCCTCGATCTCGTCGAGCGACTCCTCCATCTGCGCGGTGAACGCGACCTCGAAGACGTCGGGGAAGGCCTCTACCAGGAGGGTGGTCACCGTCTCCCCGAGGTCGGTCGGCAAGAGGGCGCCCCGGTCGCGGTGGACATAGCCTCGCTTCTGGATCGTCGTGAGGATCTGGGCGTACGTGGACGGCCGTCCGATCCCCTTCTCCTCCAGCTCCTTCACGAGCGAGGCCTCCGTGTAGCGGGGCGGCGGCTGTGTGAAGTGCTGCTTGGGCTCGAGCCTCACGAGGCCGAGCCGCTGTCCTGCTTCAAGCGGCGGGAGCCCCGACACCTCGCCCTCTTCCTCGGCGGGCTCGCTCTCGTCGGGCGTCTCGATGTACACGGCCATGAAGCCCGGGATGCGAAGCGCGGCCCCCTGAGCCCGGAACACGTACGGTCCTGCCGCCACGTCCACCGCCAACGTGTCGTACACCGCGGCTCGCATCTGGCTAGCCAGGAAACGCCCCCAGATCAGACGGTAGAGGGCCAGCTGGTCGCGCGTGAGACGGCGCGTGAGCTCGTCGGGGCCGTGGTCGATGAGGGTCGGGCGAATCGCCTCGTGCGCTTCCTGGGCGGACTTTCGCGCGCGGTACGCCGGAGGACGCTCGGGAAGGGTGTCGGCGCCGTACCGCGCCGCGATCACCTCACGGGCCGCCGCCTGAGCATCATCCCCTACGCGCGGTGAGTCGGTTCGCATGTATGTGATCAGACCGACCGGCCCCTCCTCGCCGATCTCCACGCCCTCGTAGAGTTGCTGCGCCACCATCATCGTCTTCGACGCTGAAAAACGCAGCTTGCGGGCGGCCTCCTGCTGGAGCGTCGAGGTGATGAAGGGCGGGGCCGGGTTCCTCCGCCGTTCGCCTCGCACGACGTCCTTGACGATGAACGGCAGCTCGCGCACGTCCACGACGACGGCCTGGGCATCGGCCTCGGTCCCGAGCGCGACCTTTTCCCCCGCCTTCTCGCGCAGTGTGGCCACAAACTCCGGCGGTGCGGCCCCCGCAAGATGAGCATGGAGGCTCCAGTACTCCTGCGCGACGAAGGCGCGGATCTCGCCTTCCCGTTCGCAGATGAGCCGGACGGCGACCGACTGCACGCGACCGGCCGAGAGGCCACGGCGGACTCGCTCCCAGAGGAGGGGGCTGATCTTGTATCCGACGAGGCGGTCGAGTATGCGTCGGGCCTGCTGGGCGTCCACCTTCTTCTGGTCGATCCTCCCGGGTCGGGCGAAGGCCGCCTTGACGGCCTTCTCCGTGATCTCGTTGAAAAGGACGCGGTAAACCTTGTCGCGCGGGATCGGCATCTCCTGCGCCACGTGCCACCCGATCGCCTCACCCTCCCGGTCGGGGTCCGTCGCCACGAAAAGCGCGGCAGCCTTCTCGGCCGCCTTCTTCAGCTCCTGGAGCGTTCTGGTCTTGGTCCGGACCGGGACGTACTGGGGGGCGAAGTTCTTCTTGACGTCGACGCCGAGCTTGCTGGCCGGCAGATCCTTGAGGTGGCCCATGGACGCCTTCACCACGAAGCCCTTGTCCAGGTACTTCTGGATGGTCTTCACCTTCGTAGGCGACTCGACGACGACGAGGGAACGACGCCCCACAGCTCCTCCCTAGATCCTCAGAGGGGGCTCTGCCCCCCTCCAACGGTCCTCGCGGCCCGGGTACCCGCTTGCGGGTGCCGTCTCGGTCGGCGCCGTTCGCCGTTCGGCGAACGGACCGGACCTGCCTCCCCCCGGCACTGCCGCCGACAACACTCGCGAAGCACCCTGCTAATTCCGCACGTAGCGCTGCCCGGGCAGTTGGCGCACGAGCCCTCGAAGCTCGAGGGTCATCAAGCCCGCCGCCACCTGGCCCGGAGGCAGTCCGCTGCGCTCGGTCACCGCATCGATCTCCACGGGATCGTCCCCGAGAAGCGCCAGAAGCTTCGCCTCGCCGACTCCCTCGGCACGCGCCGCGGGGGTCGACACCGACTCGGCCACCGGACGGAGCGCCTGCCGCCAAACGGCCGGCCACTCCGCCACCACGTCTTTCCAGTCTCGCACTAGCTTGGCGCCGTCCTGAATGAGGCGATTCGCCCCCTGGCTGACGACGGACGAGACATTGCCCGGCACCGCGTAGACCTCCCGACCCAGCTCACCGGCGAGCCGCGCCGTGATGAGTGCCCCGCTCCGCTCGGCGGCCTCGACGACCACGGTCCCGACCGCGAGGGCGGCGATCAGGCGGTTCCGCATCGGGAAGTGCTGTGGCAGGGGGGGTGTCCCCATGGGGAACTCGGAGATCAGTGCGCCCGCGCTCAGCACCTCAGCGACAAGCCCGCGATTCTCGGATGGGTACACGACGTCCACGCCGCATCCGAACACGGCGACTGTCCGACCCCCCGCCGCAAGCGCCCCCCGGTGGGCCGCCGTGTCGACGCCGCGAGCGAACCCGCTGACCACCGTCACCCCGCGTGCCCCGAGGTCTCCCGAGAGCCGCTCGGCCATCTTGAGGCCGTACGCCGTCGGACGCCGCGACCCCACCACGGCCACCGCGAGCCCGTCCTCCCGAGCCAGTGTCCCACGAACCAGGAGAAACGGGGGCGGCAGCGTGATCGCCTTGAGCGCTGCGGGGTAGTCCGTGTCACCGAGGGTGAGGAGACGGGCCTCCTTGCGTTCAGCGGCCGCGCGCTGCCGTGCGATCGCTCCCGCGACGTCGAACGCCTTGATCGCCGTCGCCAACTCCTCGCCGACCGCGGCCGCCAAGGTCCGCCGGGAGGCGCGGAAGACTTCGGACGGCGAGCCGACGCCCAGGAGGTCGTGATAGCGCCGCGCGTTCCACCCAATCCCGGGCACCAGCGCGAGCGCGACCCATGCCCACGAATCATCCATCGCTTCTCACGATACACTACGCCTCAAGACCGGCAGCTCTGGTCGCGGTCAAAAGCACGCGCCATCTTATACGCCTCGTGGAAGACGAGTCAAGAAAACGACCCTCTCCGGAGCCAAGATTGGGTGTAGATTCCCTCGATAGGATGCGGGGTTCGCGATGTGGCGCGCGAGCGCTGGCCGAGGCCGCGCCGTCGTGCGGCCTGGACCCGCCGGACTACCTGGTCTCGCCCGGCAGTCCGGACTTCCCGGAACGCGACATCTCTCGCAGGACTGTCCGAGCCTTGTGCGCGGCCTCGCTCTCGGGGAAGTCCCGAAGGAGCCGGCCCCACGTCTCGCGGGCGCGTTCCTCGCGTTTCAGGGCGCGGTGTGCAAGCCCGAGCTTGAGGAGCGCCTCCGGCGTCTTGTCCCCGTTCGAGGCGACATCGACCGCCTTCTCATACTCGACGGCCGCGTGCTGATACTCGCGCGCCCGGAAGTACGCCTCCCCGATCCAGAACCGCGCGCTCCCCACCAGCGGATGAGACGGGTGCTTCCCGACGAACTCTTCGAACTCGAGGACCGACTGACCGAGCTCGCCACCCCGGAAGCTCTCCATCGCCCGGTCGAAGCGCTCTTCCGGCAGGACTGGAACGGACGTAGAACGCGATTCGGACCTCTCCCGCCTTCCGTCGAGTTCGCCGTTCGGCGTCGGGGGAGCGACCGCCTCGAGGCGGGCCACTTGATCGCCGAGGCTCGCCACCGAGGTCTCCAGGCCGCTCACCGTGTCCGCGACCCCCTCGACGCGCCGCTCGGTCGCTCCGAGCCCCTGGTCCAGGGCCGCCAGCGCCGCATGCTGACGGGACTCGCCCTCGCGGACGGCGGCCAGGAGCTCGCCGCGCGCCGTCTGGAGCTGGGAGCCCAATTCTGCAAGCTCGCGGCGAAGACCGGTCAGCTCGCGGCGAAGCTCATCGGTGGCTCGGCCCAGCTCGAGAAGCTGCGCGTCATTTCTCCGGGCCTCGCCCTGGAGCCCGGGCGCCGCGCATCCGGCCAGTGTGAGAAGCGCCACGACGACCCCTGGGACCCATGCGGCGCCCCAACGCGTCGTGGCTCGGCCCGCTGTCGGCATCGTCCCGACCTCCCCCAAAACTTGCCCGCACCGTACATTCCGCGTCTCGCGATGTCAAGTTTTCGCGGGGGCCACCGCCCTTGTAGGCGCCCGGACTGCCAGGCGGGCACCGCCGCGCCCGCCGACGCCGCGCCAACGCGCCGTTGGTCCGGGGTCATCCGCCGCTCGAGCGCGCGACTCACGCGCGACATGCTGTACGTCAACACCCAACGGCCGGCGCCGCTGGTAGAGGAGCTGCCCACCGGAGGTCTCCGTCATTCGCTCGAGCGCCAGCGGGGGCCGGAGGAGAGAGCGGCAGCGGTGTTCGAGGCGGTCCCGGCGGTGGGCCGGGACGGCCACGTCGGACCGGGGTCTCCAGCGCGTCGAGCGGGCCTGCTCCGCTGGCTTCCCGCGCAGCCATAAGCCCTCGGCGCGCGGGAGCGAGGGATTCTGGAGTGGTGAGGCGTGGTATGAACGCCGTGAAGGGATCGATGCGCCGGCCGGCTATCGCAACGGCTACGGGAAGCCGCGCCGGGTGGCGCTGAGCGCGGGGACGATCCGCTCCACGTAGGCGTGGGCGGTATTGCAGGGGATCGCGATCAGGTCTGCGTCGTCCTCTTGCAGTATCTTGCAATTGACTCGGCGGGCCCGTTGTCCTCCTCGAGCGGCACCCCCACGGACTGATTAGTGATGCAGGATCTTGGAAAGGAACTGCTGCGCGCGCTCCGAGCGCGTCTTGCCGAAGAAGTCCTCCTTCGGCGCGTCCTCGACGATCTCGCCCTTGTCCATGAAGATCACGCGGTTTGCGACCTTGCGCGCGAACCCCATCTCGTGCGAGACGACCATCATGGTCATGCCCTCCTGGGCGAGCTCCACCATTACGTCGAGCACCTCGTTGATCATCTCCGGGTCGAGCGCCGAGGTCGGCTCGTCGAACAGCATGCACATCGGATCCATCGCGAGCGCCCGCGCGATCGCGACCCGCTGCTGCTGGCCGCCCGAGAGCTGCCCGGGGAACTTCGGCGCGTGCTCCTTGAGGCCCACGCGGTCGAGCAGCTTCATGCTCTTCTCGATGGCTTCCTCCCGCGAGCGGCCGAGCACCTTGATCTGCCCGAGGTTCAGGTTGGCCGTCACGCTCATGTGGGGAAACAGCTCGAAGTGCTGGAACACCATCCCCACCCGGGCCCGGAGCTTCGGGAGATTGGTCCGCGCGTGCCCGACCGAGATCCCGTTCACCAGGACTTCGCCCTGCTGGAACGGCTCCAGTGCGTTGACACACTTGATGAGCGTGGACTTCCCGGAGCCAGACGGGCCGCACACGACGACCACCTCGCCCTTCTCGACCTGCGTGGTGCAGTTGGTGAGCACCTGGTAGTGGCCGTACCACTTGCTCACGTTCTTCATCTCGATCATCGCCATTGTCGGATTCTCTTGGTGCGTTGGTGCGGCTAGCGGCCTGGCACGGCCAGCTTCACCTGGAGCCGTCTCACGAGCAGCGACAGGGCATAGCTGACGATGAAGTAGACGACGGCGACGAACGTGTACATCTCGATCAGCCGCCCGTCGCGCTGCGCTACCTTGCTCGCCGCCCCGAGGAAATCGGTGATCGACAGCACGTACACGAGCGACGTGTCCTGAAAGAGAATGATCGTCTGGGTGAGCAGGATTGGCAGCATGTTGCGGAACGCCTGGGGCAGCACGATCTGGCCCATGGTCTGCCAGTAGTTGAGGCCGAGCGCATAGCCCGCCCCCACCTGCCCGCCCGGGATACTCTGGATGCCGGCCCGCATGATCTCGCAGTAATATGCCGCCTCGAACATCATGAACGTGATCACCGACGACAGGAACGCGCCGACCTGGATCGGCTCGGCCGCGCCGATCAGCCACCCGCCGATCCACGGCACCAGGAAGTAGAACCAGAAGATCACCAGGAGCAGCGGGATGGAGCGCATCAGGTTCACGTACCCGCCCGCGATCAGCGCGAGTGGCCTGAAGTGAGACAGGCGCATCATCGCCAGCAGCGTCCCGAAGACGATCCCGCCCGTCATCGCCATGAGTGTGAGCGTGACGGTGAACGTCATGCCCTCCTTGAAGAGGTAGCCCACCGAGCGCTGGATCACGTCGAAGTCGAAGTCGGGGAACATTGTGGGACGCCTCTTTCCTAATGCCCCGGCAGCGGCGCGGCCCTGGTGCCGATGAACCCGGGCACCGCTGCCCACTTCTCGAGCCAGCGCATGCCGACCACGACGACGATGTTGATCATGATGTAGATCAGCGTCGCCGCCGTGAACGCCTCGAAGACCTGGAAGCTGAACTCCTGCATCGAGCGGGCTCGCGCGGTGAGCTCCAGGAGGCCGATGGTGAGCGCCACCGCGCTGTTCTTGATGATGTTCATGAACTCGGAGGTGAGCGGGGGCATGATGATCCGGTACGCCATCGGCAGGAGCACGTACCGGTAGGTCTGCGGCAGCGTGAGGCCGAGCGCGGTCCCCGCCATGCCCTGGCCGCGCGCCAGCGAGTTGATCCCGGCCCGCACCTGCTCTGCCACCCGCGCCGAGGTGTAGAAGCCGAGGCACAGCACCGCCGGAACGAGCGATCCCCACGGCGGGGGCATCTGCTTCATCGCATCACCGAGCGCCGTGGGCAGGAACTCGGGCAGGACGAAGAACCACAGGAACATCTGCACGAGAAGCGGGATGTTCCTGAACAGCTCCACGTACCCATTTCCGAGCCGCACCGCCCACGTGAGCGGTGTGGTGCGCAGCACCCCGAGGATTGAACCGACGGCGAGCGCCATGATCCACGCCGACAGCGCGGTGGCGAGCGTCCAGCCGAGCCCCCAGATCAGCGTCTGCAAGTACGTCCCCTGCCCGTCTGGGGAGAGCTGCCAGAAGATGGCCCAGTTCCAGTTATATTTCATCCGGCTCCCTCCCCCAAGAGGCGTACGTGACGCCGGAGCGCCCGGCGCCGCGTCCGGAGCGGGGCATCCACCAGTCTGCTCCGCTGCGGCCGCGGCGGCTAACCGATCACTGATAGGCCGCAGGATCGCCCGAGTCGGTCGGTTTCGCCACGACCTTCTTGAACTCCGCGCCCATCGCCACGTTCAAATTGATCCCCTTCGGCGGGACCGGCTTGAGGAACCACTTCTCGTAGATCTTGCTGATCTCGCCGCTCTGGTAGAGGTTGATCATCGCGTTGTCGACGACCTTCTTGAAGGCGACGTCGTCCTTGCGCAACATGATGCCGTAGGGCTCGACCGAGAGCGCGTCGTCGGAGATCGTCCAGTCCGCCGGGTTCCTCGAGGTCGCGACCAGGCTGAAGAGCAGGATGTCGTCCATCACGAACGCGACCGCGCGCCCGGTGTCAACCATGAGGAACGCCTCGGCGTGGTCTTTCGCCGTGAGGATGTTCACACCGAGGTTCTTCTGGGCGTTCAGCTCGGTGACCTGCTTGAGGTTGGTCGTGCCGGACGTCGACACGACAGTCTTGCCCTTGAGGTCCTCCAGCCTTCTCAAGTTCGATGCCTTCTTGCTCACGAAGCGGTTCGCGGCCACAAAGTGCGTGATCGTGTACCACACCTGCTTCTGGCGCTCGAGGTTGTTGGTGGTCGAGCCGCACTCAAGATCGATGGTCCCGTTCGCCATGAGCGGAATCCGGGTCGCCGAGGTGACCGGGTTCAGCTTCATCTGGATGGTCGGCATCTTGAGCTCGGCCTTGATGGCGTCGACGATCCGGTAGCAGAGATCCATCGCGTAGCCGACGACCTGCTGCTTGTCGTCGTAGTACGAGAAGGGGATCGACGACTCGCGGTGGCCAAGCGTGATGGTTCCAGTTTCCTTGATCTTCTTGAGGGTACCCGTGAGTTCCTGGGCCATCGCGGGAGCCGCGGCCAAGAGGGTGGCGCAAAGGGCGACCAGCCCGCATCTTGCGATTTTCATGACGTTGCTCTCTCGTACCAAGAGCGCTTCGGTCATCATGGCCTGTCTCCTCTTTTCTCAATGGTCAGCGGTTCGTCGTGGGTGGGGGACACGGCGCTCGTCTCGCGAGTTGTCGGCATGGTGAAGCTCCCAGCTCTCGAACGGCGACCACCCTCATCCCGGCCTCTGATCGATCGAGACAGCAGCAGAGAGCGACGACAGCAGGTTAGACGAGCACCAGGGCGCTTGTCCAATGGAATTTCTGGCTAATGGAATTTCTGGCTAACGTGATGTATGGAAATGAATCGCTCGCTGGTCAAGACCAGTGAGGGGAAGCGCTTCGAAATCAAACAAGACGTGATTTGAGGGGTGCAAGCTGGCCCAGGCGGGCGCGGAGCTTCTCCAGGGCATGGCCGGCCGCCACCGGCTTCCCCTCGAGGACGACGCGGGTCAGGGACTCGAGCACATCTTCGACCTCGATGAGCGCCTGCTGCGACGCCTTCGCCCCCATCCCGGCCGCCAGGATGCTCGAGCGCACCTCGCGGGCACTCGACTCCCGTTCGGCGTCGAGGTAAGCGGTTACCACCTCGCCGATGCCGGCGTTCGAGGCCGCCATGACCCGGGACAGGAACGTGACGCCGGCCTTGTTGATCAGATGGTTCACGGCGGCGGTCGCCACGATCTCGCGGCGGAGCGCGTGCTCGTGGAAGTGGTCCGCGAAGCTCTCGCGCAGCCGGCATGGGAAATACCCCTCGAGGAAGGGCCGGCCGGCGGGGCTGTCCGGGAAGTCCGTCTCCAGGACCTTCTCGGAGGCGAACATCTTGGTGTGGCCGAGGAGGACGGCCAGGAGCGGCCGCGGCAGCCCGCGCTTGCGCTCGGGGCTCGCGAGCAGCTCTTCGCGGAAGGGCACGGCGTCGTCGGCGCGGTTCAGTACCCCCGCGCTCACCAGGTCGTCGATGAGGGCCACGAACTCCTCGTAGCGGTCGGCGCTCCTGATGGAGTCCAGGCTGAGGGCCAGGGCCTGGTTCTCGTTGTCGGCGAGGACCAGCTCCGCCACCTCCTCGGTCATCTCGGCCAGGATGCGGTTCCGCTCCTCCTTGCCCTTGATGACCCCCTTTCTGACGAGCATGTCCAACAGGATCTTGATGTTCACTTCGTGGTCGGACATGTCCACGCCGGCCGAGTTGTCCACGGCGTCGGTGTTGATCAGCCCGCCCCGAGACCAGTACTCGAGACGCCCTTTCTGTGTGAAGCCGAGGTTCCCGCCCTCGGCCATGACGCGGGCCCGGACATCGCGACCGTTCACGCGGACGCGGTCGTTCGCGCGGTCCCCCACGTCAGCGTCGTGCTCGCTCGCGGCCTTGACGTACGTCCCGATGCCGCCGTTGTACAGCAGATCCACCCGTGCCGTGAGAATGCGGCGGATGACCTCCTCCCCGCTCGCGCTCGCTCCCTCGAGCTCGAGAAGCCTCTTCATCGGGGGGCTCACGGGGATGGCTTTCGCCGAGCGGTCGAAGATCCCACCCCCCTTGCTGATGAGGGATCCGTTGTAGTCACGCCAAGTCGAGCGCGGGAGGCCGAAGAGCCGCTCCCGCTCCCGGTAGCTAGCCTCGGGATCGGGGTCGGGGTCGACGAAGATGTGGACGTGGTTGAAGGCGGCCACGAGCTTGATGGCGCGGCTCTGAAGGGCACCGTTGCCGAAGACGTCGCCGCCCATGTCGCCGATCCCGCAGACCGTGAGAGGCTCCGTCTGGACGTCCACGCCGAGGTTCCGGAAGTGGTGCTTCACGCACTCCCAAGCCCCGCGGGCAGTGATCCCGACCTTCTTGTGGTCGTACCCGACGCTCCCGCCGGAGGCAAACGCGTCCCCCAGCCAGAACCCGTACTGGGCGGACACGCTGTTCGCCGTGTCGGAGAGGTGCGCCGTCCCCTTGTCCGCCGCGACGACGAAGTAGGGGTCAGGGCCGTCGTGGCGAATGACGTCGGGGGGATGGAGGACCTCTCCCTCCACGATGTTGTCGGTGACGTCCAGCAGCCCGGAGACGAATTCCCGGTAGCGGTCGACCAGGTAGGCGTCGAGCGCGGGTCGCGGAGGGACGCGCCCCTTGAGGACGAACCCTCCCTTGGCCCCCACCGGCACGATGATCCCGTTCTTGACCATCTGGGTCTTCATGAGGCCCAGGATCTCCGTCCGGAAGTCGTCGTGGCAGTCGCTCCAGCGTAGACCGCCGCGGGCCACCCGTCCACCGCGGAGGTGGATCCCCTCGAGCAGCGGGGAGTGGACGTAGATCTCGACCACCGGCCGGGGGGAGGGCATCCCTTCGACCCGGCTGCTGTCGACCTTGACGGAGACGACGGGACGCTCCGGTCGCTGGTAGAAGTTCGTCCGCAGCGAGCACTGGACGAGGTTGTCGAGGGCCCGCAGCACCTCGTCCTCGGCCAGGCCCCGGACCGAGTCGAGCGCCGCGCGGACGGCCCTCTCGCTCTCGGCCATGGCCACGGCCCGGTCGCCCGGAAGAGTCGGATCGAAGCGGGCCACGAACGAACGGAAAAGGGACCCGGCCACGCTGCTGTTTCGGAGCATCACGCCGTTCACGGTCTCGACGTGGTAGTGGGGCCGAATCTGGAGGAGATGGTTCCGAAACGTCCGCAGCACCTCGACCTCACGCCACGCGAGGCCGGCCTGAAGGATGAGGCCGTTGAGGGGATCGTCGGTGGCCCGTTTTTCGTCGAGGGCCCGGAGGGCCTTCGCGAAGCGTTCCTCGCCCGCCCGGAGGGCCTCGATCCGCTCCGGAGTTGCCTCGACCTCCAGGCGGTAGAGGAAACATTTGCGGCCCTCGGGCAGGGTGAGGGGGATGGACAGTTCCTCTGTGACCGTGAGCCCCAGGTTCTGGAGGGTGCGCAGAGTTTCGGTGAGGCCGAGGCCTCGGACCGAGTAGAGCTTGAGCGTCACGACCTCGGCGGTGCGGGGGACGAGGCTGACCTCGAGGCGCCTCTCGAGGCGCTCCAGACGCTTGAGGTCTCTCGGCACCTCTTCCGGCGGCGTCGACTCCCGATAGAGACCGCTCCGGCTCTCCGCGCGCACGTAGCGCGCGAGGAGTCGCCGCCCTTCGCGCTCGCCGAAGGCGCTCTCCAGCGCCGCCGCTACCCGGTCCTCCCAGGTCGTGACAAGGGACTGGGTAATGCGGCGAACGGCCTCGACGTCGACAGGCCGCTCGAGCCGGGAGGAGTCGAAGTAGCAGATCAGCAGCGTCACAGCCCCGCAGTCCGCTGACGTCCTGAAGGAGATGGGCCCGAAGGCCTCGACCAGAGCCTGGTGTAGATCCACCTCGGTCTTGGCGGCGTAGCGGAGGCGCGAGAAGGCAATATAGAGGACGACATACCCCGACCCGTCCCGGCAGTGAACGGCGATCTCGTCGTCTCCGGTCATGCAGACGATGCGGTCGATGATCTCCTTGAGGCTCCGGACGTCGGCGTAGAGGAGCTCGCGCTTCGGGAACCGGTTGAAGAGCGCTCGGATCTCCCGGTAAGCATACGAGTTGGCCATGGCGCCGCTGTTGGCGAGGAGCCAGTCGTGCTTTTCCTTGAGCAGAGGGATGCTCGAGGCTTTCTGTGTGAGGGCCCCCATCGCCAAGCGGCCCAGGAGCAACGTCGCCTCCACCAGGTTTCCGTCAGGGCCCCAGTCGCGGATCACGATGTCGTCGATGGGCTCCAGATGGTAGATGGCCGAGGCATTCTTGCAGTAGTCGATACCGACGATCCGGTCATCGTTCGCGGCTGGCCGGATCTGCGCCTCCACCTCTTCCAGGAGCCCGGGGAAGACCACGGGCAGCAGCGCCGGGTCCGTGAAGACTCCCGAGGCGCTCTCGTCGACACGGTGGGGCAGACCGTCCGGCCCCATGCGGTAGCGGACCGTCCCCAGGAAGATACAGTTGCCGTCGAGCAGCCATTCCAGGAACGCACGGGCGGACTCGGCCTCGCTCGACTCACCCCTGTGGGTCCGGTGCCGGAGGCGGATGTCCCGGACGACTGCCTTCATCGCGTCGAAGTCCTCGACGGCGGTGAAGACGCACCTCAGGACCGAGTAGATCTCATGCTCGATCCGGCGGAGGTGGTCCTTGGATTCCACCCGCTCGATCTGGAAGTGGCAATAGCACTCCTGGGTCCCCTCGTCGTGAGGGCCGCCGAGGCGCACCACCCGCTCCCACTGGCGCCGGACCGCGAAGATGGGGTGGATCGCGGAGAAGACACGGAGGCCCGCCTTCCGGAAGTAGTTCTTGAGGCTCTCGAAGATGAAGGGCGCGTCGACGGTGTGCGTCTCGACGACGGTGGTCTCGAGAGGGAGCCCGGCCCCGGCGCCCATGGCCCGAGCCTCCACCTGGCTGCGGTTCCGGGCTCGCACGTGGATCCCGGGTAGACCTTTGTAAAACTGGAAGGGCGGGGGGATCTCCCGGGCCACGAACCGAAAGTGGTCCAGGATCCGCGCGGCTAGAGCGGCGGGGGTGAGGCTGAGGGCGAGCCGGTCGGGCATCTCCGCGAAGAGCACTGGGGCCAGGGATACGACGAGGTCGCGGTCCTCCGGGGAAGCCTCACGATTCAGGATGTCCTGGATCTCGGCAAGCCGGAGGGCCCGCTGCCGGGAGTCAGCGGTCAGCATGAGACCGTGCTCGCGTCATCGCGGGAGTCCCGAGGATCAGGGCCGGCGAGCAGGGGCCCGTGGGAGAACGGGCGGACAGGGGACGGCGCCGGCAATCGCCGTGGCCACAGCGCTGGGATTGGCATCTCGGCATCACCACCTAGTCGGGAGCGAAGCGGTCACGGTGGTCGCGAACAGGGGGCTCTTGGGCCGCGAACGGGTCGGTGGCCCCGGCGTCCGCGGGCAGTCTGCCGCGGCGGTCGAGCAGGCGGCGCACCCGGCCCTCAAGCCGCGCGAGCAGCTCGGCG